>OCZU010000081.1_pt1 | contig 70013 bp, 53 predicted proteins | sample 1539001 | NCBI WGS metagenome assembly OCZU01 (sample SAMEA3539306, study PRJEB22396) | soil metagenome | biome: tundra; feature: field; material: soil | place: USA | collected 2010-05 | depth 0.15 m | reverse complement strand
AAACAATTTTGAGTAACATCGAAATCCTGGAGCTGCCGGCGATTCCGAAATCGCTGGTGGTTGTCGGCGCGGGCGCTGTGGGAGTCGAGTTCGCGTCAATGTTCCGCGCGTTCGGATCCGAAGTGACAATTCTGGAAGCGTTGCCGCGCATCGTGCCGCTGGAAGATGAGGAAATTTCGGCTCAGCTCGATAAGGCATTCCGGAAAAAGGGTATTCAAATTCAGTTGGGCGCGAAGGTCCAGAGCGTGGTTCCCGATAAGAAGGGCGCCACAGCAACTGTGACATACACGGATGGCTCCGGAAAATCGCAGACGATTACAGCGGAAAAAATCCTGATTGGCGTAGGCCGGTTGCCGAAGACGGAGAACCTGGGACTGGAAAAAACAAAAGTTAAAATCGAGCGCGGATTTATTCACACCGGACCGTACATGGAAACCGATGAGCCGGGCCTCTATGCCATCGGCGACATCGTCGCGGGAATGCCGCAACTTGCGCATGCCGCTTCGATGGAAGGAATCACCGCCGTGGCGAAAATGGCGGGCCGACAGATGCCGCCGCTCGACCGCCTGCGAATTCCGGGCGCCACATATTGTGAGCCGCAGATTGGTTCCGTCGGCCTGACGGAAAAAGCGGCACGCGATGCCGGACACAAAGTGAAAATCGGCAAATTCCCTTTCATCGGCAATAGCAAAGCCTCCATCCTCGGGCAGACTGACGGATTTATTAAAGTGGTTGCCGATGAAGGCTACGGCGAAATTCTTGGAGTTCACATTATCGGCCCGCAGGCAACGGAGATTCTCGCCGAAGCGGTCACTGCTCTGCAGTTGGAAGCTACGGTGGATGACATGATGGCGATGGTTCACGCGCATCCGACGGTTTGGGAAGCGATGGGTGATGCGTTTGCCGCAGTAAAGGGCTGGTCGATTAACGCGTAACGAACATCGCGCAAAGCAAATTGTTAGTGAACGACATGAATGAACGTGATTTGCGGAAATCCGATCTGCGTGAATCCGATTTGCCTGAATGCTGGACAGTAAATCTCGGGCTGATTGGCTACGAACGCGCATGGGATTTGCAGCAGCGCATCGTGGCCGCGCGAAAGCTGGCGCTGATTCCGGACGTGCTTCTGCTCTGCGAGCATCCACACGTCATCACGATGGGCCGCAACGGACGCGCGGAACATCTGCTCGCGTCAGAAGCTGTGTTGCGCGCGAAGGACGTGGAATTTCATGCCACGAATCGCGGCGGGGACATCACCTATCACGGTCCCGGACAACTGGTAGCGTATCCGATTCTGAATCTGGCTGAAATTCGCCGCGATGTCGGCTGGTACGTTCGCCAGCTTGAAGAAGCGATGATTCGCACCACCGCGGAATACGGAATTGTGGCGGAACGTCGCGAAGGCCGCACAGGAATTTGGGTGGACGTGACTGAGGCAAACGGCTCGGCGACCGAAGAAAAACTTGGCGCGATCGGCGTGCACATCAGCCGCTGGGTAAGTTCGCACGGACTGGCATACAACGTCGCCACCGACTTGAGTTATTTCGATTTGATTGTGCCCTGCGGCATCGCGGGAAAGCGCGCAACTTCACTGACGCGGCTAGTAGATCGCGAAATTAAGATGAGTGATGCAGCACCGCGATTGGTGCGGCATCTTGGAAATTCTTTTGGGCGTATGATGCGCGTGGTGTCGCAAGCCGAACTGGAAGGCGCGCTCGTCGCGCAGGAAGCTCCCGTAAATGGGGGCGTAAGAATTGCGCGCAAATTGACTGAAGTAACACCGAGACGGGACCGTCGAACGAGCGAGTTGTGAGTTAGACTGAACGAGTTGCATTTCAAGATTTGGCCGGCAAACCGGCAATAGGGAGCGCATGCACGTTTCGCTCACGAAAAAACAGAAACTCGAGCTGTACTACTTCATGAAGCTCAACCGGTCGCTGGAAGACCGGCTCGTCAATCTTTTCAAGCAGAATAAAGTTGTCGGCGGCCTGTACGGAAGCCTCGGACAGGAAGCGACTTCGGTTGGCACCGCCTACGCGCTGGGTCCGGGCGACTGGATCGCGCCCATGATCCGCAATGTTGGCGCTCTGTTAGTGCGTGGTTTTCCCCCTCGTGACATCCTCACGCAATATATGGCACGTTACACTTCGCCTACGCTGGGCAAAGATGGCACCAGCCATTTCGGCGATTTAAAAGTGCGCCACGTTGTGTCTCCAATTTCCATGCTGGGCGATTTAATTCCGGTGATGACCGGCGTTGCCATGGCCGGGCGATATCTGGGGCAGAAAATTGTGACCATGACGTGGATCGGCGACGGTGGCACATCAACCGGCGCGTTTCATGAAGGAATGAATCTTGCGGCAGTGCAGAAGGCGCCGTTCGTCCTGGTGATTGAAAATAATGGCTGGGCGTATTCGACGCCAGTCAGTCGACAGGTTCCGGTGCGTGATCTGGCCGACCGTGCGAAGGCTTACGGAATTCAAAGTTATATTGTGGACGGCAACGACGTAATCGCGGTTTATGAAACGACGAAAAAGGCCGTCGATCAGTGCCGCGCGGGCGATGGACCGGTGATTATCGAATCGAAGACCATGCGCATGCGTGGGCACGCGCAGCACGACGCCGCCGAATACGTGCCGAAGGAAATGTTCGCGAAGTGGAAGAAACTCGATCCGCTGGAGCGCTACGAAAAATATCTGACGGAAAATAAATTGTGGGACGAGAAGACGCGCAAGGAAATTGATACGCGCATAGATCGCGAACTGAAGGCGGAACTTGAAATCGCTGAGAGTGCACCATTCCCTCCGCCGGAATTGGCGGAGCAGGGCGTGTATTGCGACGGCTGCCACACAATCGAAGCGATGTGGAAGCGCCCGAAAGACGAAGTGATGCCGCCGAAGTCGCGCGTTGATCCAGTGTGGAAGCTCGGGAGCACCGGTAACATCGAGCAAGGCGAAGCGCACGGAGCAGCTGCTGCCGAGCAAACGACAGCCGCCGAGCAAGCAACCGCCGCCCTGAAGGCGCCGGCCAAGACGCCCGTCAAAACAGTTCAGAAAGCGAAACCCGCGAAGGCCGTTGTTAACAAAACTAGCGCCAAGAAAAATGTCGCGCGAAAGAAGAGGAGCTAGCGATGGCCCAAGTTACGTTCCTCGAAGCAATTCGCCAGGCGCTGATTGAAGAAATGGATCGCGATCCGGCCGTGGTGATGATTGGAGAAGACATCGGCGTGTACGGCGGCGCGTTCAAGGTGACCGCGGGATTGCTGGAACGATTTGGCTGGGAGCGCGTCATTGACACGCCCATCAGCGAAACGGCGATCATCGGCGCGGCGATTGGAATGAGCTATCAGGGCCTGCGTCCCGTTGCCGAAATGCAGTTCATTGATTTCATCGCCTGCTGTTTTAACCAGATCACTAATTTTGCCGCGAAGTCGCATTACCGTTGGGGCGCTCCGGTCCCGATGGTGGTGCGCGGGCCTTCGGGCGGCGGCGTGCACGGCGGGCCTTTCCATTCGCAGAATCCGGAAATGTATTACACGCACACGCCGGGACTGAAAGTGATTTATCCTGCGACGGCTTACGACGCGAAGGGGCTGATGAAGTCGGCGATCCGCGATAATAATCCGGTGCTTTTCTTCGAGCACAAATTCCTGTACCGGCGCATCAAGGAAGAATTGCCGGAAGGCGAGTATCTGGTGCCGATCGGGAAAGCCGCCGTAAAACGCGAAGGGCGGCATCTGACAATTATCAGTTACGCCGCGATGCTGCACACGTCGCTCGAAGCCGCGGAAACGCTGGCGCGCGAGGGAATCGAATGCGAAGTGATCGATCTGCGGACACTGCTTCCTCTCGACAAGGAAACGATTCTGGCGAGCGTGAAGAAAACAAATAAACTGCTCGTGGTGCATGAAGATACGCGCACGGGCGGCATCGCCGGAGAAATTGCCGCGCTGGTTTGCGAAGGCGCATTTGAGGAACTCGATGGCCCGATCGTGCGGGTGACCTCACTCGACACGCCGGTGCCGTATTCGCCGCCTCTGGAAGAGCGATTTTTGCCGAACGCAGAGAAAATTGTTGCGGCGGCACGAGAATTGGCGAAATATTAGTTGTGAGTGGTTGAATTTCGATCTTAGAAGCTGAGGTTCGATTTTAGAAATTGAGGTTCGATTTTAGAAGAGGAGAAACGTATGGCCGTTGACGTCATCATGCCCCAAATGGGCGAAAGTATTTTTGAAGGCACGATCACCAAGTGGCTAAAAAAACCGGGCGATAAAGTTGAGCGCGACGAGCCGCTCTTTGAAATCTCCACCGACAAGGTGGATGCCGAAATTCCCGCACCCGCTGCCGGTGTGTTGAAAGAGATCAAAATAAATGAAGGGCAGACGGTTCCGATCCAGACAGTGGTAGCTGTAATTGACGCCGCCGGTGCGGCAACTACTGCTGCGCCGGCAGCGGCTCCCGCCGCTCCAGCAAAAGCTGAAGCGCCCCCAACCGCGGCGAAGCCGGCTGCGAAATCACAAGCGCCTGCACCAGCGGCTGCAAAGGAATCAGCTTCGAGCGCCGCCAAAAAAAATTCGGCTGCTGTCCTTGCCGCCAGTTCCGCGGCGCCAGCAGAAGCTGAAGCTCCCGCGCCAGTACCGGCACCGACACAGACAACTGCACCGGACAACGGAAAGCGAATTCACAGCTCGCCGCTCGTGCGGCGGCTGGCCCGCGAAAGCAATATTGATCTGAGCACGATTTCCGGAACAGGTGCAGGTGGACGCATCAGCAAAAATGATATTCAGGCGGCCATTGCCGGCGGCGGGGCGAAGTCTGCCCCGGCTGGGGCTACACCAGCCGGGGCTGCGGCACCATCAGGAACTGCCGCATCTACAGGAACTACGACACCAGCGGGCGCGCCGAAACTTCCGTCAGGGCCTGGCGGGCAGGCAGCGCAGGTGGCGATCGAAAGCGCTGTACCGCGCGAGCGCATGTACTTCGGCAAATACACCGTGCAGCCGATGTCCATGATGCGGCAGAAAATTGCCGAGCACATGGTGGCGTCAAAGCGCGTTTCGCCGCACGTGTATTCCGTGGACGAAGCCGACATGACAAAGGTGGCGGCCGCGCGCGCGCAATCCAAGGGCGAATTCGAGGCACGCTACGGAACGAAACTCACGTTCATGCCGTTCTTCATGCGCGCGTCGGTTGAGGCGTTGCGTGCGTTTCCGACGTTGAACTCATCAATCGATGGTACGAACATCGTGCTTCACAACGACATTAACCTCGGCATCGCCGTCTCGCTGGAAAACGGTTTGATCGTGCCCGTGGTGCGAAATGCGGAGGAGAAGAATTTTCTGGGACTTCAGCGCTCGGTAAATGACCTTGCGGAACGCGCGCGCAGTAAAAAATTGAAGCCCGAGGAAGTGCAGGAGGGCACGTTTGCCATCACCAACCCCGGTATTTACGGAGGATTGATGGGGCTGGCCGTAATTAATCAGCCGAACGTGGCGATCCTGGGGATCGGCGCAATTCAAAAGCGCGTGGTGGTGATTGATGACGCGATCGCAATCCGCTCGATGGTTTATTTGACGCTGAGCTACGATCATCGCGTGGTGGACGGCGCGACGGCGCACCAGTTTATCGGCAAGCTGAAGTCGGTGCTGGAAGAATGGAACGAGCCGCTGGTTTAGCGTTCCTGGCGGGGGAGGCGATTCGGCTCGGCTAAGACAATCTACAAACATCGATTGGCTGGCGCAGAAATCGTGCCAGCCGTTCGAGGAAATCGTACAGCGCATCCATATCGAAACCGTACCACTCCGGAGGAATCTGTTTGGCGGCCACATCCAGATCGTCCGTTGACATTCACTTTTCCAGAATGTCGATCCATCGGTCGAAACTGGTGATGGCCCAGACGGAATTGTAAACTCGTTGCCGCGCGTACAGTCCGCGCAGCGGCGCAGCCGGAAAATTCCATTCTCCCGCGTTGAAGCAGAATCCCTGGTCGATCATCTTCGCCTGATATTGTGAGCGGCCCGGCTCGCGAAAAAAGACCGCCTGCGGGCCATTTGTGTTGCACGTCCATTTATCGAAAACCAGTATCCCAAGAAAATCTTCCTGGTTTTCAACCTCCGCCAAAGTTTCATCCGGCAGTAAATCGAAGACAGTCGTTTCCGCAGGATCGCCCGCATAGCGCGAACCGAACTGAAGACCCGCCCGGCAGGGCGTGCGGGAAAGTCCCACTTGCATCGCCAGGTCTTCGGTCAATCGGATCAGATCCTCCCTGACTTCGATCACGGCAAACGGGGCCGTCGGCAGTCCGAGGCGGCCGGCCAGCACACTACCCAGCACTTCATTCGCAAGAACGCGGGTGTGTTGCGGATTATTTTGGAATTTCACGACGTAATACGCCTCGTCGTTGCAACGCATCAGATGTGCCTGCGCGCCGCCACGCATACGGCGAATATGTTCCACAGCTTGCAGCATAAACCCGCATGCTATCGGCAGTTAGCTAAACCGGCAAGTGAAGAATGCTGGTAGAAGGCCTCCCGGCAATGCACCGCGTCCGAACTGGGCTGGCATCAAGACCAGAGCGGAATCTGCGCCGTTTCGATACACCGGCTGGAAGATCGAAAGCCTTCGCAAGAAAAAGATGCCCGGAACTATCTCCGGGCATCCGCGAAAATTCAATCGTGGAGTAAATCTACTAGCGGCGGCGCTTTGATCCTTTCCGCGCGGGCTTCTTTGGCTTTTTCGCGGCCTTCTTCGCTTTTCGTTTGGGCGCCGACTTCTTCGCTGCCTTCTTCGGTTTCCGCGCAGACTTCTTCGGCTTACTGGCCGGCTTTGCGGGCTTGGGCGGCGCCGGAGGCGCTGCGGCAGTTCCCGGCCGCTCTTCAATTATCAACTCCTCGGTTTCCTCTTCGACGACATCATCACCAGCTACGGCGTCGTCGTCATCTTCGAAGTGCGGCAACTCGTTATCTTCTGTTCCATCGTCCATGCGAAAGTTCATGATGTCCTCCGTCCGATCTCAGCGTGTTGGAGTTCGAAGCGCGGCGGCATTAATGCCCACGGTCTAATTATCGCGGTATTTCGTCTTTGTCAAGTGTCGCGCAGCGGTATCGAAAAAAAGTTTACAGGCGCCCGAGGGCGAGCTCACGCTGGAGGGCAGCACTTACCTCGTAACATACTGTAATAAAAGGACTTATAACCATTTAGAATTAAGGGTCCTGGGGCGGAATCGTCAACTGATCGCCGACATGTAAGGGTCGCGTGAACAAGAACCGGTTACCGGCGCGCAACGCCTCGGCGGTGGTTTTGTAAGATTGCGCGATAGACCATAACGTTTCTCCTTGTTCCACTTTATGTACGACAATGCCGGGGGGTACTGCCGGAGCTTTACAATTTGCGCATAGTGGTTGCGATGCCGCCACAACGATTGGTGCAACGTTCGTCTGTGTCGTTCCGTGCGTCGACGAGGCCGACGAAGTTCCCAAACCGCCCGGATACACGCGCAATCGCATTCCGCGCGAAACTTTTGCCGACGCCAGGTGATTCCACTTCTGAATCTCCGCGGAGGTGACGCTGTACTGGTCGGCGATTGCCTGCAGCGTGTCGCCCTTGCGTACACGGTAGTAGGTCAGCTTTCCGAGCGCGAACTCAGGCGTTGCGGCCGCAGGAATAATCAGCTTATGGCCAGTTTCGAGAGGCGCACGGCTATTCAGATCATTTGCATCCGCGATCGCCGCAAGCGTGACGTGAAATGTTTTTGCAATCTGCGCGAGCGATTCGCCTTCCTCAACGCGGTGGCGGCGCCAGCTTACCCAGTTTGCCGCCGGGATTTCCGCAATCTCCGCGAGGAACCGATCGGCCGTGCCGGGGGGTAGATTCAATTCAAAGTTGGGATCGTTTGGAGTGACCGTCCGTAAGAGCGAGGGGTTCAGCGCGCGAATCGTTTGTACATCTACGTCAATTGTTTCAGCAACGAGCCGGAGATCTATCGGCTGGCCGGGCCTGACTCGATCGCTCGTCAAGGACGCCTCGGGAGTCACCGAGATTCCGTAGCGCGCGGGATCTTTCGCGATCAGGGTCATCGCCAGAATAATTGGAACGTAGTTTCGCGTTTCCTTCGGAAGCACGTTCCGTTTGTAAAGTTCCCAAAAATCCGCGTACCCGGTGCGCTCGATGGCTTTTTGCACGTTGCCCGGTCCGGAATTGTAAGCGGCCATGGCCAGATACCAGTCACCGAACATGTTGTACAGATCGTGAAGATGGTGCGCCGCCGCGCGCGTAGCTTTTTCCGGATCCTGCCGTTCGTCGACCCACCAGGTTCGCTGCAATCCGTATTCATGCGCGCGGCCCGCGATGAATTGCCAGAGCCCAACTGCCTGCGCGCGGGAAACCGCCGTCGGTTGGAACGCGCTTTCGGCCTGCGCCAGGTAAATCAAGTCATGCGGCAGTCCTTCTTCATCCAGGGCGCGTTCGATCATCGGTCGGTATCGGCCCGCGCGACGCAAGCCTGTTTCCACAATGGCGCGCCCGCGTGGAGTACGGAAAAAATTCAAATATGCCAAGACGTATTCATTCGCTGTCAGAGGGAAATCATGCTGCACCGCGGCAAGTTCGACGGCCGCGCTGGCTGCTAACTTTGGATCAAGCGTTCCCGGCTCCGGCACGCCAATCTCGGGGATGGCGTCAATTGGAGCGGCTTCTGCTTTTTGCTCGGAAAATCCATCGCCTTCGCGGAATGCGGCAAATTCTTCGCTGCTTACGGTTTCAATAATCCGCTGATACGCCGCCAGGAAGCGGGGATCGCTGTTGATGTCCAGGCCGCTTCCGAGAAGCGAATCTATTGCTAGGTCGAATTCCTGGCGCGCTTTGGTCAGGTGTCCAGCGCGGTAATCCCGCTGTCCAGCCTCAAACGCCCACATTGAATAGGAAAGAAGCAGATCAGATCCGAGAGCAGGAGGTGGCTGGAGCAGGACCAAGCCGGATGGTCCCGTATTCAGTGGAAGATCAGTGATTTTAGGGGGCGCTGGAGGCGCCTGTTCCACAACGGGTTGAATTTCCGGCGGTCGAACTTGGACGGTGTTCCGGCTGGCGTCGTCACAGCCCGCGCAGGCCAGTAGACAGACCGCCGCCAGCAGGCAGATACCGTTATTCGGCTTGTGACGTCTCCGTTTCACGCAGTTCGTAGGCTAGGGGCCGAATGCGCGCCCGATCCTTCTTGTTTAGACGAATTCTACATGGATCTGGTTAACTGACCCATGCTAGGACGGGGCAACGGGGCGGTCAACCATTAAGGCGGCCGTGGGTAACTTATACCAAACACATGGTACTGGGGCTCTTGGCGCGATCAAGAGGGATGTTTGCTGGCGCTTCTTTGCAGCCCCAGAACACGACGGCGCTTACTGTGAACTATCCACGAATGTACGGAACGCAAACGCCAGGATGATGCCCGAAATTGCTACCTTGCCGTTCAACCGCGCCGGAGTGAACTTCCAATCTTTGACGGCTACTCGCGCCTCGTCGGTCAGGGGCGATATCCCCCGAACGACTCTCACCAGGCCCGGCTGGCCGTCCGTCCCGATCAAAACTCGAAGTATGGCGGTGCCACCGGACACTCGTGCGCCGCTATCGATTGGGTATTTTGCGACAATGATTTCCGGCGATGTCGGCGGCAAACCGGCATCAGGCGTCTGTTTTTCGGATTCGCTCGACACCGGAGGTAACGGGACTTCCGCAGCACCGAACCCGTAGAGCGGGCAGAAAACTACCACCACCGTCAGCCGGGATGCAATCGGCTTCCCGTGCATCGTTGCCGGTGCAAACGTCCATGTCTTGACGGCGCGCACGGCTTCCTCGGTGACCGAAGCGAGTGGGCGCGCCACGCGAACTTCCTCGACGTTTCCGGCGTCGCCGATGGTCAGGTAAAGCTCAACTATTCCATTGGCAACGCTGTTGAATGGAATCTTGATACCGGATGCGGAAACTACTTCGGCGCAGCGGAAAACTCGCGTGCGGTTAGCTTGACCTTTGCTGGATCCAACCAGGAAGACGCTTAAGATAAAGAGTGCGGTTACATTGCCCAGTGTTCGGCGCATATCTAAGCTTAGGCAAAACCGAGCGCGGTGAATATAGTACTCGCTAGGCGAGGGCCTGACGCAGATCCTGGATGAGGTCCATTGAATCTTCGAGCCCCACGGAAATGCGCACAGTTCCGGGTTCGACTCCGGCCCCGGCTAACTCTTGCTTGCTCATCTTGTAGTGGGACGTGTAGATGGGCAGCACGCAGAGTGATTCGACGCCGCCGAGGCTTGCGGCCATCAGGAATAGATGAGTGCGATCGCAGAAGCGGCGAGCTGCGGGCAACCCGCCTTTCAAGTCAAATGCCATCATGGCGCCAAAGTCGGTCATTTGACGCTTTGCGAGCAAGTGATGCGGGTGCGTTTTTAATCCGGGATAGTGGACACGCGAGACTTTGGGATGTTTGCTCAAGTATTTAGCAACTTCCATGGCAGTTGCGCACTGTTGGCGGACACGCGGCCCCAGCGATTTCATTCCGCGGATCAAGAGGAAGGCCCCTTCCGGATCCATTGAGCCGCCGAGATAAATCACCATCATGCGAACCTTGTCGATGAAGACTTTCTTCCCGGCTACCGCGCCGCCGATTAGATCGGAATGTCCGCCCAGATATTTCGTCGTACTGTGCGCGACCATGTCAAAACCGAGTTCGAGCGGCTTTTGAAGCGCCGGGGAGGCAAAAGTGTTATCCACCAGACTTACGAGCTTGAAGCGTTTCGACAGGGCGACGGCTTTACGTAAATCGACAATTCGCAGTGTTGGATTGGTCGGCGTTTCGGTATACAGCAGGCGCGTGCGGCTATTCGCCAGTTTTTCGACGCCTGCGAGATCATTTTCAACGTGATGGACTTTAATACCTAGGCGCGGCAGAACGTCGCGCATCAACCGGTAGCTGCCGCCGTAGAGTTGGCGCGTCGCAATCATTTCGTCGCCGCTTGAAAGTACGGAGAGTAGCGCCGACGAAATTGCCGCCATGCCGCTGGCAGTGACGACCGCCGATTCCGTATGCTCGAGAGCTGCAATCTTGGTTTCCGCAACCGTAAGCGTCGGATTGCCGTAGCGCGTGTAAATGTACGCTTTGCTTTTGCCTTCGGCCCAGCGCTTCATTTCTCCAGTGCTGGAAAAAGTGAAGGTGGACGAGCGCACGATGGGCGTGTTGACCGGCCCGCTGATGCCGAAATGGGATTCTCCGGCATGGATGGCGCTCGTGGAATCGCTCCAACGGCGTGAACTTTCTTTTTTCACTGGAAACCCGCCCGGTTGGCGCGCGCTAACTGCGGCGATGAATGCGCCAGTGAGGATTCTTAACTGCCTGCGATTGAATCGCAACGTCCAAATTGGAGCCGAACCAATTTGGCGTTTACCTCGGGACTCGCGACGGCGTCAGATCTCTTCTTCCGTTTCCTGGCCGGCGCGCGCCGCTTTTGCGTGAGCGATGATTTTCTCTGCAATTTCGTTAGGCACGAAGTCGTAGTGAGAAAACTCCATGCCGTAGCTGGCGCGGCCCTGGGTCATGGAAGTCAGCCCGGTTGCGTAATTCAGCATTTCGGATTGTGGCACTTTCGCTTTGATCACCACGTTTGTGCCGCGTACTTCGCTTCCGCTGATGTGTCCGCGGCGTGAACTGAGATCGCCCATTAAATCTCCTGAATACTGATCCGGCGCCGCAATCTCCACATTCATGATCGGCTCAAGCAGCGCGGGCTTTGCGTGGCTCATGGCCTCTTTAAAGGCGAGCGAGCCGGCAATCTTAAAAGCCATGTCGGAGGAATCCACGTCATGGTATTTGCCGTCGTAAAGCACCGCGCGAAAATCCACGACCGGATATCCCGCCAGGTATCCGCGTTCAGCAGAAGCACGAATGCCCTTCTCGACAGAGGGAATGAAGTTGTTCGGAATCGCGCCGCCGAAAACGTCGTCCACAAATTCAAAACCTGCTCCATGAGGCCGTGGCTCGAGTTTGATGCGGCAAACCGCGAATTGTCCGTGGCCGCCTGTTTGCTTTTTGTGTTTGCCTTCCGCGTCGGCTTTGCCACGAATGGTTTCCAGGTAGGGAACCTTCGGCGGCTTCAGAGTTAAATCAACGTGGTATCGCTTGCGGAGTTTGGCTACGACTACCTCGATGTGTTGTTGGCCAGAACCTGAAAGCAGGAATTCTTTGGTTTGGGGATCGCGCGAAAACCGTAGGGCGAGATCTTCCTCGAGAATTCGGTGAATGGACTGGCCAAAGCGATCCTCGTCCGCACGCGTCTTGGGCTCAATCGCGAATGTGATGGAAGGCTCCGGGATTCTTGCCGGCGGATAATAAATCGGCGCGGATTTGTCGCCCAGCGTTTCGCCGGTCAGAGTTTCTTTCAGTTTGGCGACCGCTCCAACGTCTCCGGCGTGCATTTCCGGCACGTCGGCGCCGGCTTTTCCTTCCATCGCCTGCACGTGTTGCAACCGTTCCGCGGAACCGCGATTATAATTCAGCAAATTCGCGTCGGCCTTCAGCACGCCTGACATTACTTTGAAATATGTGATTCGTCCCGCGAATGGATCGGCCAGCGTCTTGAAAGCGAAAATGGAGACAGGCTCGCTATCGGCGATCTTGCGCTCGACAGTGTCGCCCTTCCGGGCTGGCTCTTTATATCCTTCCATTTTCCCGCGCGCGGAAGGATCAGGAAACACTTCCGTCAGGAAATTGAGCAACGACTCGCTTCCGATATTCGGAAGCGCGGCGGTAGCCAGAACCGGATAGATGCGCCGCGCAAGGACCGCGCCCTTTAGTCCCTTCACCAAGTCCGCCGGAGGCAGAGTGCCTTCTTCGAAAAACTCCTCCATCAACTTGTCGTCGCCTTCGGCGACAAGTTCGACGAGCTTCTCATGAGCTTCGGTCGCCGCATCCACGAGGTCGGCGGGAATTTCTTCGACCGAGGCCTTTCCGTCACCGCCCGGTTTGTAAATGTGGGCCCTCATGTTGATGAGGTCGACCACGCCGCGAAAATTCTTTTCTTCGCCAATCGGAAGTTGCACAGCCACGGCGCCGCGTCCAAATACCTCCTGAATATTCGCCAATGAACGCTCAAAGCTCGCCAGATCGCGATCCATCCAGTTAATTACAAACGCGATCGGCAATTGGTATTCGGAGCAGAAGTCCCAGACTTTCTCGGTTACGACCTGGACGCCGGTGTGCGCGTCTATCACAATCAGCGCGCAATCGGCGGCAATCAAGCTCGCGCGCGTTTCATTCACAAACGTGCTGTAGCCCGGCGTATCCAGGAAATTGATTTTGGTCTTTTCGGTTTGGCCCGGCGGGGCCCATTCGGCATACGCCAGCGCCGACTGAATGGAGATTTTCCTTGCGATTTCTTCTTCGTCCCAATCCGTGACGGTACTGCCTTCGGCAACTTTTCCGAACCGTGTGGTCATTCCCGCAGTGTGAAGCAACGACGACACCAGCTGCGTTTTCCCGGTGGCGCCGTGGCCGACAATGCCTACGTTGCGTATGGACTGCGTGTTGTAAGTGCGCATGGGTCCCCCTGTGTGTCACGAGGAGGGTCCCGGCATGCGCTCGCCGCGCAGCGAATGCAGCGCGAGGCCCCGATTTGCCGGATGCTAGCACGCGCCGAGCGGCTGGGCAATCGGGTTGCTGTGGGATTTCGGGGCTCGAGTCAGGCGCTTCGCGACGTATAATCCGGTGAGCGTTCCTTCGAGGTGATGCGATTCATGCGACAACGTTTTCTATTTTGTCTTACTCCGATCTTTTTGATCGGTGTGTTTGTTGGTCTGCCGCTAACGCCAGTCTCGGGGAATCGCGTCGCGTTGCAGAACGAAACGCCGGGCCAAGTCACTTCTGTGCCAATCTCGCAGGAACACCACCACCATCTTGCGTTCGAAAACCCGTTTATTCGTGCCTATGAGGTCGAAGTGCCTCCGCATGACTCAACGTTGCTGCACCGGCACGATCAAAACTACGTATACGTTGTATTTGGGGACGCAGACATCACGAATGCCGTCGAAGGAAAACCGGAGGTGAAGGCGCATCTTGCCGACACCACCGTGAATTTCGCTCACGGACCGTTTGCGCACATCGCGCGCAATGATGGCGACACTACATTTCGCAATATCACCGTTCAACTGCTGCAGCCGCAAGGAGAACTGAAAACTTATTATCCTTCCGTCGATGCGGCGCTGGATGCCGCCAGCAAAGAACCGAGTAACAACAACTTTCGGCGCACAAAAGGGGCAATCGAAGCTGTGGTGCTGGAGACAAACGCGACGCGGGCGCTGGCCGTCAGCGTGAAACCCGGGGCGGCGTGGTCCTCTCCAAATCCACACCATACATATTTAGCTGTGTGGATTGATCGTTGGCGCGAACATCTGAAGCCCGGAAATCCAAATGCGGAAATCTTCCCCATTCAGATGGAAACTTGGTTCAACCCCGGCGATGAAACGTCCATTCGAAATTCGACGAAGGACCCGATGAACGTTTTCATCCTAGAATTCAAGAACGGAAATTAGGAATCGGAGCGCAGTTGTGGAAGCGGGAATCGTTCTACGCCGAAACGTGCAGGGAACCATCCGGCCGGACGCAGCCCCAGGCCATGTTCGGAGTATTAAACGCCGCTGCCGGAGTTCCTTCACGGTCGAGAAGAATTAATCCGCCAATGCCTTTCGCTCGTGCGCCCAGCAATCGAATGCAGGCGTCTGCAACCTGCTGTGCTTGCGCGCCACTCACACGAAGTTGATCCACCGCGGTTTTCGCCAGAACAACTTTCATGATGGATTCGCCCCAACCGGTGCAGGAAACTCCGCCCGCTTCCTGGTCGGCATAAGTTCCACAGCCTATCAGCGGCGAATCGCCGACACGTCCCGCGCGTTTGCAACAAGTGCCGCCGGTTGACGTGCCGGCTACCAAATGTCCACGCGCATCAATTGCTACCGCGCCGACGGTACCGCCCTGATGCACGTGATGAACTTCGGAGTGCGGCCCCGTGTGACAATGTTCCCACGCGGCGCGCTCGCGCGGCACGATCAATTCATTTGGATCGCATAACGCGATTCCCTGCTCTACCGCAAAACTTTCCGCGCCTTCGCCGGCCAACATCATATGTTCGCCGGATTCCATCAGGCGTCGCGCAAGGCGAATGGGATTTTTAATGCGTCGAAGCACCGCGACCGCTCCCGCTTGCAGAGTTGCGCCGTCCATGACAATCGCGTCCAATTCCACTTGGCCGTCTCGATTTAGATGCGCGCCGGTGCCGGAATCAAAAACGGGATCATCTTCCAGAATTACAATTGCAGATTCGACCGCATCAGCCGCAGAGCCGCCATGCTGAAGGATTTTCCATCCTTCTTCAAGCGCGCGGCGGCAACCAGACTTGCACGCCTCGGCAGCCTCCGGAGGAATCGTCCAAGCTCCACCATGCACAATGAGTGACGGCTTCATTTCGCGCGAGAATTTCCTGAATCTGATTTCGTACTGGAATTCAAAGTGTCTCCGCCACTGGAATCGCGGCTTTCTGCAGGATCACGCTTCTTCTTCGTAGATGGTCTTCAGGCGCACGACTTCAAACTCCTTTACACCGGCAGGCGTTTGCACGGTGACTTCATCTCCCACCTGACGCCCGAGCAGCGCTTTGCCAATCGGCGATGTAGTGGAAATTAATCCCTTCGCGGCATCGGAATCTTCTGTGGTGACCAGCTTGTATTCCACTTCGACCGACTTCTTCAGGTCCATCAGCCAGACGCGTGAGCCGTACCCGGCGCGATCGCGCGAAAGATTGCTTACGTTCAGCATCATGATGTCGCCCATGCGCTTTTTCAGCTGGCCAATGCGCGCGTTCAAATAGGTTTGGCGTTCCTTTGCATATTTATATTCGGAATTTTCAGAAAGATCGCCGTGAGCGCGCGCCTTGGCAATTTCTTTGGGCAAATCGTTGACCAGTTCGCTTTCAATCGCCCGGATTTCCTGCTCAAGCTTCTGCTTAATTTTGGCGAGAGGGTCGATGATGGCTTCACTCATTTTTGGAGTCCTGCGCAAATTATTTGCGATTTTCAGCGCGATCGATTTTCAGCGTAAACTTAGACGAGCAGCACGGACTAACTCTTCCAACACGCAGATTCTATCACAAAGAGATTCAGCGTCTGGGCAAGGATGCGCAACCGTTACCGCACCTGCACTGAAACCGTTGCGGTCCTGGTGTTGCCCTGCGCGTCCACGGCCGTCAGTGTATAGGTGGTATCTTTTTTTGGCGAAGCGGCAATGCACCGAGAAACCGAAGGCCACACGCTTCCCGCCGGCGGATCTAACCGAACTTCTTTTGCATTCGATACGCCATAGCACAATTGAGTCGCCTCTCCGCTGCGAATCAGACTGGGCGTCACGTAGAAGTTCAAGATTGCGAATTGACTTCCGCCGAGTGACTCATACGCGCGCTGGGCATTCGCCGCATTTTCCTGTGCCTGCTTTTCAGCGGCGCGCCGTTCGATATCTCGATTGTTCTGCCAGCGGACAAAGAGAACTCCGCCCACGTATATCGCGCCGATCACCAGCAGCGTGGAGGTATAAACCAGCGGATTCCGAAAGAAAGATCGCGGCCCTGGATTGGACCCTTCCGATTTCCAAGCGTCTAACATGAGATCGCGTTCCCTGTCCCACACGAATTCGCCACGCTCCAACAATACCGCGAAACTGCGAACAGAAACAGGCTGGCGGCGCTGGCGAAGACTCGCTCGGCGTAAGTACCAATTTGTGACCCATTGGAATACATCTTAGTCGGTACCTCCGTTCGCGGGTTGCGGTCAGCATGATGGACGCGTATTGAACCTTACACTCGTTCGATAATTCCGCGAGAGTTGTTTCTCAAAAGGCAGGTCATGGAAACCGAAAAAATAATTCGTGTCCTCATCGCCAACCGGCCCCGGTTGATGCGAGATTTAATTCTCTCCACGATCAGCGAGCGCGCAGGAATTGAAGTGCTTGGCGAAGTCGAAGATGAACGCGACATCCGCCAACACGTCGAGCAAACCCGGCCCGACTGTCTAATTATTGCGCTGGATCAACCCGACCAGCGCCCCGCGCTCTGCGACGCACTGCTACGGCATTTTCCGGAAATGAAGATTCTCGCTGAGTCGTCAGGTCAAGACAACAACGTGCTTTTCTGGGCATCGATGGAATTCTGCTCGCGCCGGGCGGAAGGGTCGGAAGAAGGCGTTCTTCGCGTGTTTCGCGAATTCGGAGCAGCCGCGAAGCTGAACATTTCTGAGACTCTTGAGCTAGCTAACTTTTCATCTAGGCCGATTCCGCAGTCGTGGGTTCCGGACGCGTCGCGCGAACAGTCGGCGGCTTTCTGTTTCCAAACATCCAAACGCCAATTCTGTATAGTAATAAAATTCCCACCAGCACCGCGTACTGCAGCGGCTTACGCTCATCAGATTTCACCAGCCACGCATAGTGAATCACTCCCGCGATCGCGCTCAGGTAAATCGCGCGATGCAACCACGTCCAGTTCTTCCCGCCCATCCTGCGAATCCAACCCTTCGTGGAAGTAATGGCCAGAGGAATCATCAGCACAAATCCCAGGAAACCTACGGTGATAAAGCGGCGCTTCGCAACGTCCGCCCATATCGCGTGCAAATCAAATGACTGGTACAACCAGATATACGTCATGAAGTGCAAGCATCCGTAAAAAAACGCAAACAAGCCCACCATCCTGCGATAGCGAATCAGCGCCGGTAGGGAGAGCAATTTCCGGAATGGCGTGATCGCCAGCGTGATAATCAGAAAACGAATTGTCCAGTCGCCGGTGGAATGCGTGATGTAGGCAACCGGATCGGCGCCCAAATCCACACACGTGCTGGTGCCCATATCAATGGACTGAATATATCCGTTGTGTGAGATGCCCCACGCCAGAAGCGCCGCCGGCACAACGCACAGCAGAAACACGGGCACCTTCAGCCACTTATTAGAAAGAATGGAATTCATGGCTCTTAGTAATTCTTTTTTAGATCCATGCCGTTGTAGAGACTGGCCACCTGTTCTCCGTAACCGTTGAATTTGATCGTTGGACGCATGCCAAATTCACCCAGCCGCCGCTCCTTGGCCTGACTCCAGCGCGGGTGATCCACTTCCGGATTCACGTTGGAATAAAAACCATACTCGTCCGGGGCGCTGATATTCCATGTCGTTGGTGGCATGTCCTTCACAAAGCGAACCTTCACGATTGACTTGATGCTCTTGAATCCGTACTTCCACGGAACGGTCATGCGCACCGGCGCTCCGTCCTGATTTGGCAGCGTTTCGCCGTACATTCCCACGCTGATCATCGCCAGCGGATGCATGGCTTCGTCCATTCGCAATCCTTCGACGTATGGAAGCTGAAGCCCTGAATGCTTTCCTTCCGGCATTTGCACCGGATCGTAATACGTTTGAAACGCCACAAATTTCGCATTGGAATTTGGCTGGGCTAATTTCGCCAGCGCATTGAACGAGAAACCAATCCATGGCACAACGATGGACCACTGTTCCACACAGCGATGCCTGTAAATGCGTTCTTCAAGCGGCGCTATCTTTAAAATGTCGTCCATTGAAAATTTTTGCGGCTTGGCGCATTCGCCTTCCACGGAAACTGTCCACGGAGACGTCTTGAAATTTCCCGAAGTTTTTGAGGGATCGCCTTTGCCGGTGCCAAATTCGTAGTAATTGTTGTAGGTGCTGACTTCCTTATACGTATTTTGCTTTTCAGACGTGCTGAAGGGACTCTTAGCAGTCACGTCCAACTTCGTGTTTGCTGAGACGCTCTGCGACGGCGAAATCAAATTCCACAGGCCACGCCCGGCCAGGATTGCTCCTCCGGCCAATCCCGCCTCGGCGAGAAATTTGCGCCGGTTCATGTAAACGTGCTTCGGAGTAATGTCCGAATACTTCAAATTCTGCCCTCGCTTAATCAGCATGAATTCTCCTTGAGCCAGAGGTGATGCAAATGATCCTAATTCTGTGTGACGATAATTCTATTATAACGACTCGTCAACAGTGGGCGAGCGCACGGAACATCGAACTAACTGTCCTGTATTGAATACGCACTCAAAGAGCATTTTGGATTTACGGATTTGAGCTCCGGATGAACCGCGACCTTCCCGGTCCCAATCGCCGTCCAGTTATTCGATTCAGCTATTTCGCAGAAGTTACAGGGGTCAGTGACTTGAGAATCTCGCTCAGCACATCCGGTTGCCCATCAATCCGCACCAAATGGGGACAACGCTCGCCGCCCCGATAATTTACGCGATAGGCCTTCGAGAATCCGTCGTTATCGGCGACAAATTCAATCGAGGCCGCAGAACCCTTTGTGGCGCGAACTGCATCGTGTAGCGCCTCCGGCGACCATGCCTTTCCGTTAATTGTTTGCAACTTCATTCCCGGCGCAAGGCCCGATTCTGCGGCAGGCATCTCCGGCACTACGTCCAACACTGCGCCATCGCGGCCCAAATTCATCCCCAGCGAATATTCCATCGTGATTTCACCGCCAATATGTTCTTCGGCTTGGATGTGATCGTTCGGAGTTTCGTTGTAAATCAGTTTCCAGCCGCCGCCTTCAATGCCTCCGAGCGGTGCGTGTGGTCCAATGTAGTCCAGCCGGTCACGGAAGAATTTGCGCCAGTCATAGGGAGTGACTGCGTTCATCGCTGCAACCACATCATCGAACGTATAAGTGACCAGCTTCGGGCCGGTGCTCAGTGCCCCATGAAAACTCCGGCAGAAATCGTCCAGCGATTTTTTCCCGCCGGTCTGCTTGCGAATAACGGTGTCAGCCTCAAGCCAGATCAGCCAGCTCTCGTCGTAAAAATCCACGCCGCGACGATAGGAAAACCATCCCTTGCCGGTAATTAAATATAATGTCTGCGCCGCGGTGGCCGTGTCCTGAAGTGGACGCCAGTTTCGCCCCGCCTGATGATCCAGATACGCCGCCGTTGCAGCCAGCGCTTCGCGATACGCCTCAACGGAGCGGACACCTGCGCGCGCGGAAAGTAGCTCACCGATGTATTGCGTGAGCCCCTCATAAACCCATAGCAGATCTCCCTTCATTGGCACGCCAAAGTCGGGCGTCGCCAGTCCCGCGGGTCGCCGGAACTTTCCATTCCACGAATGCGTGAATTCGTGCGGAAGCAAATCGGCGAAACTTTCGCGGAGGTCGGCGTCGAGCAACATGCGCTCCGGCGCGCGATTGTCGCTGGACTGGTGATGTTCAAGTCCATTCGGGAAAAAGTGATCGCTCAGAGAAAGCAGAAAATCGTAATGATCGTAGTGCCGCGCGCCGAACAACGCACCGGCCTCGCGCACCAGACGGTTGTACGCCTCCAATTCATCGGCGGGAATATCCACGGACGCCGCGGAATCCCCGGCTAAATCCAAATGATGCGGCGGCTGTACATCCGTGGCCAACGGAATGGAACGAAAATATGCGCCTGCAAGAACGGGAGAATCCACAAGCGTCGTGAGCGAGACCGGGCCGAACTGAATTGCATCGCCCTGCTCGTGCGCATCCGGCAGCGATGTGCCAAATTTCCATCCAGCCGGCAATTTTAGACGCGCGACGTAGGTGAGATCATCCGACTTCACTCCGGCGGGATACAGCAGCACATCATTCCATTCCAGAATGCTCACCTGCGAAGTTGCCGAAGGGCCCGCGGAAAATCCATTGCCATCCACGGGATTCAAATAATCAAGGCTGGCTTCCACAGTCGTCGCTCCCGCTGGAACCTCCATATGAAATTGATACATGTCCACGGAATCGCGATGCCATGCGAGCGTTTTGCCGCCCGCCGTAAATTTCAATCCCGCCAGATCCGAGATCGGTCCGTCGGGCATGTGCTCACCGGGAATCCACTTTGGATAGGCAAGCGTAAACGGCCCGGGCGACGCAGGAATAATCAAGTGCGCGTGAAACATATGACGCGGCGCTTCACTTAAATCCACGCTGAGTTGAATTGGCGCAGAGACATTCTGCGCCGAGGCGGAGAAATGCACGCTCGTGATGGGCGCCAAGAGAAAGGCAAGCGCCGCAACGGCTGTCCACGCTGCAGTCCAGCGAATTTCCTTAGCACGGGCGATGGAATAACACTTCACAGTTCACCTCACCTGGAATGAAATCCGTCTCGCGGACGGCTTGGCCACGCCACTGATCAACTCAATGCCGTCAGCGTAGCACAACGCACGTCTGAACGACTGTTCATTTACTGAACGGCTGTTCAGATCCTCATTGACGCTGATTTGCAAACATGGTACGAATAATTGGCGTGCGCTAGTTACAGTCCCCTTCTCGACGCGCGCTGGAGAAGCGATTTGCCGAATAGCCGAGCTTCGAAGAAAGTATCCCGTCGCGCCGAGCGCCGTTATCTCGCACGCCGTCTGCAAATCCTGCGGGCCGCGGGAAAAGTGTTCCGCATGCAAAGGTTCACAGACACGAAAATGCGCGATATCGCGGCGGCCGCCGATCTTTCTCCGGCGAATCTTTATAACTATTTCAAGGGAAAGCATGAGTTGCTCTTCTTCTGCCAGGACAATTCGCTCGACAGGATGCTGGCCTCGCTGAGAACCGCTCGCTCCGCGAAGGAAAACGACGCAGCGGAGAAACTCAGACTCGTAATTGAATCTCACTTGCGATGCGTGCTCGACGAAGTTGAGGGGTCCGCGGCACATCTCTTGACGTCCCATCTGCCAGCGCGCTTGCAGCGCCCTTTGATCGCGAAACGCGACCGCTACGAAGAAGGCGTCCGGCAATTGATACTCGCCGGAACTCAATCGGGCGAGTTCATAGCATGTGACGCGGCGCTCGCCACTCGAGCCATCCTCGGAGCTTTGAACTGGAGCGTGCGATGGTTCAGCCCTGAAGGCCCTCTTACCGCGTCGCAAATCTCAGAGGAATTTGCATATTTTTTGATCCGGGGCTTGATGACGAAACCTTCGGCCTTTCGGCGGCACACATCTGTCCGGAACATCCCGCATGCAGCGGACCGGCTCATTCCGCGAGCGATCAGAAAGCAAGCATTGGAATTTTGATTTTTTCGGGAGGCGATGCAAAGTGACCTTTTTGCCTGTCAGTTCCATATTCCCCGCCGAATCCAGGAAGACCGCTCGCATTACAATTTCTCTGAACGGAGAAAAAACGGACGTTTCCTTTGCCCCGTACAAAACTCTGCTGGAAGTCCTGCGCGAAGACCTGGCTCTTACGGGCACCAAGCACGGTTGCGAGTTGGGCGAGTGCGGCGCTTGCGCGGTGCTTGTGAATCGTAAGCCGGTGTTGTCTTGCCTCATGCTCGCGCTCGAATGTGAAGGTGCAGAGGTGACGACGGTCGAAGGTTTAACCGCTGACGGGCAGCTGCATCCGTTGCAAGACGAGTTCGCCGACCTCGGCGCTGCGCAGTGCGGCTATTGCACGCCAGCGATTCTACTGACGGCGAAAGCTCTGCTCGAAAATAATCAGAATCCGACGCGTGACGAGATCCGCGAAGCGCTTTCGGGAATTCTGTGCCGGTGCACAGGATACCTGCAGATTTTCGAGGCCGTGGAATCTGCGGTTTTGAAAATTGCTTCAGCGAAGAAAACGGAATCGCGGATGTAGAATTTGTCAAAAACGGCGTCGCGACAAAACTTATGTAACGCGTCACCACAGGAGCGGGAGCTAACGTGCCAAAGGTCGAAGAACCGCCGGTTGTTACCACCGAGAAAAAAGGAAACGAAACGGAAGAGCTGCGCGTAATCGGCGTGCCGCGCAGGCGAGTAGACGCGCGCGCCAAAGTCACCGGGCAAACGCGCTTCGCGGATGACATTACGCTCCCCAGAATAGCGTATTGCAAGTTGTTGCGCTCGCCGCACCCGCATGCGCGCATCCTCGGCATCAATACATCGCGGGCGACGGCGCATCCAGGTGTCTATTTGGTCCTGACCGGGAAGGACTTGCCAATTCAATATGGAATCATTCCAGTCAGCCAGGACGAGCAGGCGCTTTGCTCTGATCATGTGCGGCATGTTGGCGATCCGGTGGCGGCGGTGGTGGCGCGCGAGGAATTGACCGCGCTCGAAGCGCTCGATTTGATTGACGTGGAGTATGAACTTTTGACCACTATTTCCGATCCGCAAGAGGCGCTGACGACACCGTCGCCGCGAATTCACGATTACGGCGAAGAAGGCAACATTCACAAACGCGTGTCACTGCAATTTGGAGATGTGGAAGCGAGCTTTACGGAATCCGACGAGGTTTTCGAGGACACTTTCTTCTTCCAGGGCAATACGCACTTGGCGATCGAGCAGCATGCGGCGGTGGCAATGAAAGATCCCGAAGGAAAATTAACGATTTGGTCGTCCACGCAGACGCCGCACTACCTGCACAAGGCGCTCGCAAAAGTGCTGCAGATGCCTGCGGGACACATCCGCGTGATCGCCACGCCGAACGGCGGCGGGTTTGGCGGAAAGAGCGATCCATTCAATCACGAAATTGTCGTGTCAAAGGCGGCGCTCATCTTAGATCGGCCCGTGAAAATCACTCTGACCCGCGAGGAAGTTTTTTACTGCCATCGCGGAAGGCATCCGGTGCTGATGAAGTTCAAAACCGGTGTGAAGAAGGACGGCACGATCACCGCAATGCACCTGCAAACACTGATTGATGGCGGCGCATACGGTTCGTACGGAGTCGCGAGCACGTTCTACACCGGCGCGCTTCAGACCACGACCTATCACATTCCGCGCTACAAGTTTCAAGGTTGCCGCATGTTCACGAATAAGCCTCCGTGCGGACCCAAGCGCGGACACGGCACTGTGCAGCCGCGATTCGGACAGGAAATTCAGATCGATAAGATCGCCGAGAAATTGAAAATGGACCCGGCGAAATTCCGGCTGAAGAACGCCACCAAGCCGAACTCGTTGACAGCCAACTTCATGAAGCTCGAAACCGTCGGATTGCCCGAATGCATCCGGCGCGTCGTGAAAATCTCGGGATGGAACGAAAAATTCCGAAAGCTGCCGCATGGGCGTGGTGTTGGCCTGGCGTGTTCGTGTTATTTGACTGGCGCGGGGCTGCCGATTTATTGGAACTCGATGCCGCAATCCGGAGTGCAACTAAAACTCGACCGCAGCGGCGGCGTAACGCTTTTTTGCGGAGCCAGCGAAATTGGGCAGGGCTCCGACGATGTGCTGGCGGCGATCGTTGCCGAGGTGCTGGGCATCGATACGTTCGACATTCGCGTCATTACCGGCGATACAGATCTCGGTCCCGTGGATCTGGGATCGTACTCCAGCCGCGTAACGATTATGGCGGGAAATGCGGCGCTGCAGGCGGCGACCCGCGCGAAATCTCTGATTGCGGAAGCCGTCGGAATCAAACTTGAAGTAGCGCAGGAACGGTTACGCTTCGCTGATCATCAGGTTTTCGACAAGGACTCTACCGACCGGCGCGTTTCGTTTCAGGATGCCGTTTGCCTGGCAGAAACTAAATTTGGAACGTTGGGAACGGTTGGTTCGTACTCCCCGCCGAAATCTCCCGCTCTGTATAAAGGCGGCGGCGTAGGCCCATCTCCAACCTATTCCTATTCGGCCGCGGTGATTGAGGTGGAGGTGAATCCAGCGACAGGATGGCTCACAGTCCCGACGGTTTGGATTGCTCACGACATTGGGCGCGCGCTGAATCCCACTCTGGTGCGCGGCCAAATTGAAGGCAGTGTCTACATGGGACTTGGCGAAGCCTTGATGGAGGAGCAGGAGTTCCGCCGTCTTCCGAAACGGCTTTCCCATGCACTGGTTCACAAATTTCCGTCAATTTTGGAATACAAGAGCCCCACATCTTTAGACATGCCGGACGTAATAACAGAACTGGTGGAAGAACCCGATCCGCAGGGGCCGTATGGCGCAAAGGAAGTGGGACAAGGGCCTCTGCTTCCGGTGATTCCGGCGATCGCAAATGCGGTGTATGACGCTGTGGGCGTTCGCGTGGATGAATCGCCGATCACTCCGGAAAAAATTCTGAAGGCGTTGGCGGAAAAAAAGGCCGGCCGTGACCCGCGCTACGGGCCCGAACACTTTCCGAGCGTGGAATGGGGCGAAGCGTTGTTGGTTCCTCCACCGTGGGAAGGCGGGGACGGCTGCGCGACCAATGAAAAATCGCGCCGTGCCAGGGAACGCCAAGAGAAAGAGAAGGCGAACCGATCATGATGCGCTTACCGTTATTTGAGTTTCGATCGCCGCGGACAGTCGCGGAAGCGACGCGCATTTTGGACGGCGAAGGAAAAAATGCGATGGCTCTGGCAGGGGGCACTGACCTGCTGCCGAATATGAAGCGACGGCAACAAGTCCCGCGCATGTTGATGAGCCTTCGCCAGGTGAAAGGGCTGCGCGAAATTCAGTTGGACAATTCAGGCTTAAAGCTTGGCGCGTGCCTGACGCTGACCGACATCGCGCAGGACACTCGGTTCCGTAACGGTTTTTCCGCGCTATGGCAGGCCGCAGCTCAGGTGGCCACGCCGCACATACGGAACGTGGCAACGTTGGGCGGCAACATTTGTCTGGACACCCGCTGCAATTATTACGATCAAAGCTACGAATGGCGGAAGGCGATTAATTTCTGCATGAAGAAGGACGGCACTCAATGCTGGGTGGCGCTGAGCAGCCCCAAGTGCGTTGCAGTCTCATCGACGGACACAGCGCCCGCACTGATTGCATTGGGCGCGCGCGTGAAGCTCGTATCGCATTCGGGCGAGCGGGAGGTTTCGCTCTCGGACCTTTTCAATAATGACGGTATGAATTACCTCACGCGGCGACCCGACGAGATTCTCACGGAAGTGCTCGTAGATTCGGCGCACAAATGGAAAAGCACGTATTGGAAGTTACGACGCAGGGGATCGTTCGATTTTCCGGTTCTCTCCGTAGCAGCGGCGGCGAAGCTTGCGACAGACGGTACCGTGGAAGAAGCGCGAATTGTTATTGGTGCCGTGGCGCCGCGTCCTTTGCTGGCGATGGAAGCAGCAAAATATCTTGCGGGGCGCAAACTTAATCAGGAGACAATCGAGCATGCTGCCGCGCTTGCCGCCGGCGTCGCCAGGCCTCTCGACAACACGGACTTTGATATGACTTGGCGCAAAAAGGTCGCGGTCGAGTTTGTAACCCATGCGCTTCGTGAATTACGCGGAGACGATATGCGCGCCGAGCGGCAGAGCCTAACGCGCCACGCTCTACTGTAAGCGCCGAAAACCAGGCTGTTCGGTTTCTTCAAATCTCAGCCGACAGAAACAAAATCGAGGGAGACAATACGCAAGACTGCGTGGCGGAGGACGCAGTCCCGTGCGAACTATTCTCCGTCCATTAACAGGGAAAAAATCAGGGAAAACGATGTTTTCGGCAACGTTATTTCACGGAAAACCAATGACTGGCGTGGGTTCCGGCGGATTCAGTGCACTCCACTTGCAGAGCGGAACAGGGAATTAACAGGGAATTTCTGTTATGAAAGGCGCGCAGCCTTCGCCAAGAATGAAGTTTCAACGATTGGTAGAGGTGACGATCAGAGATCTAGCACAGGCTCGACGCTGCCGGATTATTTATCAAAAGCGTCCGAACGTGAACCTATTCCGATCCAATTCACGAAGCACGTCGCCTCGAGTAATGCCGGGTGAACCGAAACCTGTAACCTTCTGCGCTTCCAGTCTCGCAGCTTCTAGCTTGTAATATTCGAGCAGGCCATAACACGGACGCACGCAATACTGTTTGAACCAATCCAACGCCTGAGAGGTCGAGTCAGCCTGATCATCGAACTTGCCCTTCGGAAAACTAGTGAGCTCGTGAAGGTATTCTCCCAGCCACGCCGCCTTCTCTGGGATATGAGCAAAACCATTCTCAATTGTACTGGTGACTGAATGCATGCGCATGATCTTGTCCATCGTAGGTTCATACTTCTTGATCGCATGCATTCCGTCGTTGATCAAATCCTGAATCAGTTGTGTGCCCGAGGCTTTATCTTCGATCAGGATCGTTTGCGCGTTGAATGCTTCTGCCTGTTCCCGCACTGCGCGTTTCAATTCAGGATAACCAAGGCGTTTGCGAAAAACATGAAGCAAGTAAATCTGACTTTCGATCACGCCCCAGGTCGAGCACACACTGTAATCGCTAAGTTCTGTCGGTTTGTTCGCAGTGTCCCAACTTTGAACGACCATCTCGAACTTCGAAGGTAGGTCAGCTGCAGTATAAGTCTTGAACCATTCCGCTTTGACCATGCCGCCACCGAAGGGAGCGGGAGACTGTTGGTATTGCCCGCTAAAGTTGTATTCTCCCTGGGCCTCGCGAAGATGATTGAGTATCTCCAGTGGCTCCCGCTCGGGATGGAGTGCTTCTCCAGCACGTCGCTCAAACCGACGCATTCCGTAAGGCGTTTGAATTAAGTGCGTCTCGTCCTCTTCCGCGATTGCTGGGAACCGTAAGGTTTTCCAAGACTCCAAGCCGAGCACATGCCCCGTAAGGTCATCCTCGTGCAATCTTTGCATGATCAAAATAATGCACCCATCTTTCTTGTTGTTGAGCCGGCTGTACAGGGTGTGGTCGAACCAATCATTGACTGCCTTCCGCTGTGTATCCGAAACAGCCTCCTCAGGTTTCAACGGGTCATCAATGATAATAAAATCAGCGCCTCTGCCCGTCAGCACGCCACCAATGGATGTTGATAGACGAAACCCCTGACGGGTTGTCGCGAACTCCTGCACTGCCTGCCGATGCGGTGACAGTCGAGTTGAAAACAGATCCCGATAAAATGTGCTGCCAAAGAGAGCTCGACAATCACTCGATAATTTACTTGCCAGTTCCTGCGCGTAGCTCGCCACGATTATCTGGGCACTCGGATCGTGACCAAGCAACCAAGCTGGAAAGGCGACAGAGGCGCAATGGGATTTGAGAGAGCGAGGAGGAACATTAATGATAAGGCGTTTGGTATCACCCCGCCGACAGGCCTCCAGTTCCGCGGCAATAACCTCGATATGCCAATTCGGCAAAAAGGATGTTGCCGGATTCAGTTCATGGAAACTACGCTCGATGAACGCAGTGAAATCCGAGCGCAACAGTGCCTGATATTCATTCGGTGTCAGCTTCATTGTTGCCTCCGCTTGAGGACTGATGAAACCGCTTAAGAATATTGTCCATGACCTTCTGGTCAGTTTCTGAGAACTCCGTTGTAGGCTCGACGGCGACGGACCGTTCTTCTGCAGATAGGACGAGGTGGCAGAGATACCGCATGGCGTGACCGTCCCCAGAGGCCGCCTTATTGACTAGCTGTGTGATCGCTGCTTCGAGCTTAGTGATCACCTTGCGACGGCCGTTCTCATTGATTACTACTTCCTCGCGAAGCGTCCGCTCCAGTACTGTGGCGAGGTTGAGCGTCCCTTTTGGTCTCCCATTGAGATTGCCAGACTGGCCTTTTTTGAACTGCGTATGCTTAGGTGGTTTGCCGTAACCGACGTCGAACGATTCGCACTTCGGATCATCATTCATGAGTCGCCTCGCCTTCCAGATCAGAGAAAGATCGGCCGGACTTCTCGTGAACAGCTATATTCCCGGTGAATGTCTGCCAACGGCGAATAATAATGTCCACGTAAGCCGGATCGAGCTCGAGTCCATAACAGATTCGTCCGGTACGTTCGGCAGCAATGACGGTAGTCCCGCTGCCAAGAAACGGATCAAGAACAATGTCGTTGCGCGAGGTGCAGTCCAGAATAGCGTCGCCGACCATTGCCACGGGCTTGATCGTTGGGTGGAGCCCGGACAACTGCTCCTCGCCATTTCGCGCAGACGAATTCACTCGCGGATATTCCCAGATGTTTGTACGGTAGCGACCGTACTGGCCGAGTTGGATGTTATTCCTGTGTTTCTCCTTGCCGCTCTTGAAGACGAATACCAATTCGTGACGACTGCGATAGAGTGAACCTTGCCCCCCACTCTCCTTGACCCAGATACACAAGTTTTTGAACTCGGAGTACACCCGACGGGCGGCCGCAAGCATCTCCGGCAGGTGTCTCCAATCCATGCACAGGAAATGAAGCGATCCGCCCATACTGTGGTGCTCTAGATTTTGAAACGTCTTGAATAGAAAATCGGTGAACTCGGCCTCGCTCATCTCGCCTGAACCCATGGAAAATTCACGAGGATGGAATTTGCCAAACCCGGCGACGTAGCCATCAATCGGATCGTTATAGGGCGGATCACCGAAAACCGTCGCGGCGCGGCGCCCCTGCATCAGTTCCGGATAGCTGTCTTCATTCAACGCATCCGCGCAAGATATGCGATGCCGCCCGAGTGTCCACAGATCTCCGGACTTCGTTACAGGGACCCCCGCCTCGGCAACGGCATCTGCGGAATCGGCTTCGCCCTCGGGCTCTGACGAGACGCCTTCGATCATCGCGTCAATTTCAGCCATCTCGAAGCCAGTGACTTCAAGATTGAAATCGAGTTCGACCTCAGCAAGCGTCTTCAGCTCCTGGGCAAGCAAACGGTCGTCCCACTCCGAAACGAGAGTCAGACGGTTGTCAGCGATCATGAAGGCACGTATTTGCGCGTTGGAGAGATGTTCGAGACGGATAGTGGGCACGCGATCAAGCTTAAGGAATTTGGCTGCGGCGTATCGGCCATGACCCGCAATCACACATCCGTCACGATTGATCAGGATTGGAACAATGAAGCCAAACGTTTGTATGCTGCGCGCGATTTGCTCAACCTGCTTTTTGCTATGAAGGCGTGGATTTTTCGGATCAGGCTTGAGCGAATCCAACGCATCGTACTGAATCTTGAGCTTGTGCGACTCGACACTTGAAGAAGAACGTAAAAGTTTCTTCTGAATCGTGGCCATGAGTACTTCCCTCCAGGAAGACTTGAGTTGTTCAACCCAATCTATCTACCTGCAGGGTAATCCGAGCGAGGAGAAACTGATTAAACGCGCTTTTCGAAATTTGGGCTATTTCTCGTGGAAATTCGGCGGGGTCGGATGGAATCGCGATTCAAGTACCGCATTTTTTGGCAAGCTTTTACCCGTCCTTCTTTAGCCCGTTGTTCGATCCGGTCCAACGTCGTCGCATCAATGTAGAAACCCTCCTTGTGACCAGCGGCCCGAAATGCGGCATCAATCAATATGCTGAGCTCACGGTCGCGCGGTCTTCCGGTTCTGTCGCGAATTGTCCAGCGAAGATCTGCTATCAACGCTTTTCGCGCGTTAAGGAGGCGCACAGAGTAATCCCAAGACAGGAAATGTTCGACCATTGACGCTGCCTTTAGAAGATCCTCTCGGAGGGTGCGGAGAGAGTTAAGCGGGTAGTCTTTCTCGGCAAAGATTCTTAGGTCTACGAAAGGGGCTTTCCAGTTTTCTGCAAACTCGCGCAGATGATGAACAAGCGGCATGTGTTTCCTGAGCCTACTCTTCTGATATATGCGTCGAGTAGTAGTTTTGTCGGGAAGCAGCGGGAGGGCCGCGAAGTAATCGGCCCAGGTTGGTTGTCTGAAGGTCGCATCTCTGGGCGTCAGCTGCGAGATCCGAAATCCGGCCTTGTCTAGCCGATCAAGCGCTCTCCGAGCGTCAGGGTCGGCTTTGATCTTCTCCCAAATGTCGCAGAGCTGCTCCGTGGTGAACGGCTTCCACTGGGCAATACTCTTTGTCACCATTTATTCATGGCTCCCACTTGCCTTGAACTCTTGAACAACGCTTGCAAGACCCATGAGGATAGCCTGTGCCGCTAATCATAGGCAGAATCTTGGACTCATCAAAGATTTAGATAACGGAACGGGATACACACATTATCCGGTTACTCAGAGATTCGTCCCCGCCTGATACTAATTTCCCGAAGGTCTGTCAGCATGGTCTATCACGATTACCTCGACCGGACCCTTTCCCGGTTCGAGCTTTAATCCAAGTTGCTGTTGGATAGCTGTCAAGATTGAAACCCCACCGGGATCGGGCGCGACGTCGCTTTCTTCCCCGTCGTGCGCAGCGGTCACTGCGAGTTCCTGCGCCCAGTCCAGCGTAAAGTTGTAGGTTCCGGTGAGCCCAGTCTTGTCCACAACCGGACGCTTCACCTGCTGCGAGAGCAATATCGCAATTCTCGGCGCCGAAAGCCCGCGGACAATCAATCCCGTCGGAGTCTTTTGAGCGTAGCCCTGCGTGGCACCACCGTCAGCAGTTAACACTCCCGGATCGTCGCCGGGCTTCGGTTCGTGTAGCTTCGATCCACCCTTCGCGACCACCAACAAATAGACCGATCCATCTTTTGTCCCGCGATGAACTTTCAAACCGAACCGCTCTTCCAAGAGCAACTGAAGCATTTTCTGGCGAGCGATCTTGAGCTGATCGGGCCGGAGCTTGCTGAGCGCCTCAGCAGTGGAGCCATCCATTTTCGCCTCGACATTGTAGAATTCGGTGTTGATCCACTCTGGCCCGCCCGCTACTTGGAAGCCCTGGACTCCGTATGCTTGCCGAATGAGAAGCATTAATGGAACCAAGTCGGCTCTATATCCGTCTGCCGTGAATCCCGGCATGAATCCCCGGCTTATCCGTGTATTGTTCGGCTTGATCGTAGATACTTCGAAGTGATACGATGGCACGTCGCCCGCGCCTTGGTCTTGCGATGAATTCATTAGTCCAAGCGCGGCTGGCGCGGCGACAGCGACGAGAGCTGCTGCGTTCACCAATAATTTCATGCGACGTCCAAATATATCGCCCAGTCTTTTCATACCTATACTCTTCATATTTGGACGCCCGGCTCCGATCGGCCGTTTCGTGCCCTAACAACTCAGTTCGCCGACGCATCCCACACGCAAGTCGTGGACAACAGTGGAGCTAGAGAACAGATCTAATCAGCGGCCTTCAGAATTTCTTCCAGTTTAGCGATTATTGTATCCGGCCACTTCGGATCGGGGCCGAAGCCAATTTGTTCCCACTCGAGTTTCCCGGCGCGAGTAATGAACCAATTGCGGGGGATCGCGAGAGAAGGCACCACCTCTTCCACGACATCGCGACCGAGCAGGACGGGAAAGGTATAGTTGTTCTCCTTCATGTACGGTGCAACTTTGCCGAGATCGTCATCTACGTTGATGGTGATGACGGCGACGTCGGTACGGTCTTTCAGTTTGTCGTAGAGCTTCTGGAATTCGGGGTGCTCCATTTTGCAGGGGCCGCACCATGTGGCCCACACGTTAACGAGAACTGCCTTGCCCCGAAAACTGGCGAGCTTCCAGGTTTTTCCGCCGAGATCGGGAAGAGAAAACATCGGGAGTGGGTTGGCCGGTTTTTCCCAGCGGGAATCGGACGCTTCTGAAATTTTCGGCTTGTCCATTAGCGTAGCGAACTCTTGAGCGGAACCACCAAGCTCTTTCCACAAGCGAAGCGCGCTATCCGTGAGCTTATCTTCGGCGCCGGCAGGAGGGGCTTTCGGCCGGGCATTGATTGCGGACCGATAAAGTGCGAGCGCGTCAAGCTTACGGCCTTCGATCTCCGCAGCCTGTGCGTGAAGCGCGAAGAGTTCGGATTTGAAGTAAGGAGAGTCAGGATTTATGGACGCGAGGGATGCGTCCACTTCGCGAGCCTTCTCAGGCTGTTTGGTTTGCTCGTAATCATCCAGAAGGATGTGACCGGCCATGAGTTTCATGTTGATGACGGAATCGGCTTGCATTTTGCGGTTTGATTCAACTTCCCGGTCATCGGCAGGGCGGCGCTCGGATTCTTCGAACTTCTTCTGGGCTTCGGCAACGAGGGCGGGCACTCGATCGAGGCGAACTTTGTGTTTGAGATAGGCTTCCGCGATTCGGAATTGCACGGGAGGTAGCGTTGACCAGTAGGAGTTCTTATTAAAAAGCGATTCCATTTCATCCACAGCCTGGGCGATCTGGGGTCCCGTGGTTTCCGGCAGTTCGGACAATGCCATCAACTCACTATTAAGAATCAGGGAATCATCGGGCCAGCGCTTAATCCATTCCTTGGACACGGAAAGGGATTCTCGTGAATAGGCCACCATCTTGTCTTTTTCAGTGGGCGCGGGATACGGATGAGCCTTATACCAAGCGTCTTGGACAATTCTCTCTGCGTCCGATGAAGAAGGAAAATCCTTGATGATTTCCTCGTTCAGGCGATTCACTGCTGCGGTGTCTCCCACACTTTGGTATCCGCCGCGAAGAAAAAGCATCCACTCCAATTTGTGACGATCGGGAGACTGCTCGAAGCGAGCGAGGTCCTGAGCGATTTGCTTGCGGACGGCATCGTGCTCGGCAGGAGGATGAGCCCTAAACTCTATGTTCCAAAGGTAAGGCCAGACTGTGCGAAACAGCGGACTTGTTTCCTTCTCCAATCGCGCGCGGACGGCGGTGGCTACAATTGCCATCTGCTCCTGAGTCCCATCTTGCGAAATCACACCCAGAGCATTGGCGCTCAAAGGCGCGGGGCAGACTTTCAGGAATGAAGCAAGTTCCTGCTGCACGCGTGCCTTGTCCTTGAATTTTCCAGAATCGAAAATGCTGACGAGTTCGAGCGGGACCTGCGCCTCGTCGGGATGAGCGGCCTCGAGCGATTCGAGAATCTTGATCGCCTGCGGAGTGTCTCTACCCTCCAAGGATTCGGCATGAAGCAAGACATAAACCACTTGGGCGGGGTCTTTCTTGAGCAGGCCTTCCGTCCAGTGGATCCTCGCGTCCTGATCCCGCTCGGAATTCATCCGCAGGCGGAGAAGAAAGAAGTCCGTTGGATATTGGGCCAGCCCTTCGTCGGCGATGGCGGCGCGGCGCGCAAAGGTTTGCTCAGATGGGATACGGAGGCCTTGTAAGGAAGTGGAAGCGCGATCGGTAATCGCGCGAACTTGAAGAGTGGGTTCGCACTGACTCCAAGCGGACACACAGCAAACTGAAAGCAAGAGGAAACCAGCGATGGTTATGCGACGCATGATGACGCTCCTGTTCAGAATGGACGAGCAGCGGAAGGAATGTTTCCAGAGATCGAGTTGATACCAGCCCCAAAGAGCCCCGTCTATTGAAAACTGAAAGCTACTATAGCTATAACACTTGCTAACTACAATCATGAATATACACGGGGCGCTTCCGAGCGGGGGATTGCGCCACTCTTCCCGATTTCAGAAAAGTCCAGGCGTGAGAGCAGTACGAAGGGTGTTGTTCACTCAGAACGGCAATGACTGAGAACTAGGTGTGTAATCTCCCGTTCTCGAATTTCGCGGCACTGGACGTCCGCCGGCTGGGACGCTTTCCGGCTTATTCTAGATGTGTGGCTTTCCCTTCTCGCAGAACGAGGTAGGGGCTCACTATTCGGCGCGCAGCGCCTCTACCGGATTCACGGACGCAGCGCGCCGAGCCGGGATATAGCTCGCAAGTAGAGCGGATGTTATCAACACGGCGGAGACGGCGCCCAGGATCGCAAGATCCCAAGAGCGAACGCCAAAGAGAAGGCTACGCATAAACATTCCGGCAGCCATCGAGGCAGGAAGACCGATCAGAAGTCCGATGAGGGTCAACCGGCCCGCTTCGTTCAGAACAAGTCTGCAGACGGAGCCAGGCGTTGCGCCCAGCGCCATTCGCACTCCAATTTCTCGGGTCCTCTGGCTCACCGAATAGGCAATCACTCCGTATAGACCGACAATGCTCAGCGCCAGCGCGAGCGCAGCGGATCCTCCTACCAGCCATGCCGAAGCTCGATGCCAATAAACCTCGGACGAGTTCTGAATAATCTCAGCCATCGTGGCGGCGTCAGTCGTCACTATCTCGGGGTTAATCGCGTGGATGGCCGAGATCACCAAAGGCAGCGCAGGCCCGGCTTCTTGCGACGCGCGAACCGCGATGGAAAAAGAGCGATCTGGGTCTTGATTAAAAGGAGTGTATAGGACTGGCGTTGCAGGCTGATCCAACGCGTCCTCTTTCATGTCCGCGACTACGCCTACAATTTGTATCGGTTGTGGTCCCTTCCATTTCGGATCCTCGGTATGCGAATGATAGAAAAATTGTTTGCCCAAGGGATCTTGACCCGAAAAATAACGCCGCGCCAAAGTCTGATTGATAAGCGCGACAAGAGGCATCTTGGCGTTGTCGTTCTCACTGAAGTAGCGGCCCCTCAGCAATCGCGCTTGCAGAACAGATAAATACCCTTCGCTAACCACCTGGTGCCCGGCCTCGTTATTTATTCCGAGATTTGGCCTACCCACAAATCCGATCTGCGTGGAGCCTACTCCAGCGAGAGGCAAATCTCTCACCGTACCCGCCGCAGTAATGCCGGGCAAGCTCTGGAGACTGCCCAATATTTCTCTCTGCAATTCGACCGCTTGCTCGCTCGTTGAATACTTGGACTGTGGCGAAACAATCGACAGCGTTGCGATATGACTTGGTACGAATCCGAGATCTACATGCAGCAACTCGTAGAAGCTTTTGGTAAGAAGTCCAGCACCGGAGAGCAGCACCATCGTCGTAACCAATTCCAGAACAACTAGTCTCGCGCCAAGGTGACGCCACACCGTTCCCGTGCCGCCGCGGCCACCTTCTGCCAAACCGGCGCGCAGGCTCGCGAATGGAAGTCGGAGCACCGGAGTGATTGCCAAAAGCGCCCAGGCAATTAGAACAAGCGCAGCTACAAATACTGTTACGCGCCAATTCCAAGCGGGTCCGCGCAGATAGGGCATCGAGTTCAGCATGTCGGCCGAAATCAATTTCAGGAGCAGTCGCCGCGCAAATACTGCGACGAGCAGCCCCATTGCACCGCTTACGGCCACGATAACGAGCGCCTCAGTGATGAACTGTTGCATTAGCCTTCCGCGTCCGGCGCCAAGCGAAACACGCACGGCAAATTCTCGCCGGCGGTTTTCAGATCGCGCCAAAAGAAGACCCATCACGTTGACGTAAGCAATCAACAGTAGCAGTGCCCCTCCGCCGAGCAGCGTGAACAAAATTGGTTGAATGCGACCCAGGATTACCTGACCTAAAGGAATTACGTTCGCGCTTCGGTTTCTGTCCGGATCCGGATGTTCCTTTGCTTCTCGTCCGGCGATAGCCTGCACATCTACCAACGCCTGCTGAACTGTGACGCCGTCTTTCAACACCGCAATGACGCCCATCGTCGCGCAGCCCCGACTTAATTTACAGGGATCCCCAGCAAAAGGACGAAGCGTTGTCCAGAACTCCGTAGCTCCGGTCCGAGCAAATTGAAAACTGCGCGGCAGCACGCCGATTACGGTATAAGATTCCCCGCTCAGCGTAACTGTTTTGCCCAGCACGTCTGGGCTTCCACCGAACCACGTCTGCCACGCGGCATAACTCAAGACGACCGTGGACGGTGCGGCCTGCAAATCTTCGCTTGCAGAATCGGCAGCGAACACTTTTCCAAGAATCGGCGAGACCCCAAGAATTTGAAAAAACTTTCCTGTCACGCCAACTCCATTGACTTCGTGTGCGCCTTCTCTGTCTGAGAGGACAAAATCCTTAGAACTGTCAAAGCCAGCAGTCGAAACAAACACGCTGTTCGCACGATCCATGTCTAAGTAATTGAGATAGGAATATCCCATTCGCTGTCCGCTAAGAGGCGACGTCTCGAAGACGCCCATAAGTCGGGAGGAATTGGGGTACGGCAATGGTTGGATTAACGCCGAGTCCACGAAACCAAAGATCGCTACAGCGGCTGCAATGCCGAGAGAAAGCGTCAAGATAGTTGTGATTGCGAATCCCGGTGACTTGCACAAGATGCGCGCGCCCAATCGAACATCCTGAACGAGGGTTTCCAACCACGCGGTGGTCCGGGCGGTGCGGACTTGCTTCTTAGCCTTAGCCTGCTCCACGTGCTTCATGAGAATCCTCGCAGCGTAATATAATCCGTAATCGCCCGAAGCCGTGATCGGAAACTGTGAAGAGTAATCCAGAGTCTAACCCCCGATAAACGCCCGAATCGGAAACTGACCCACGTCTCAGAACGCGGTTCGCTTGACTGTTCGCCCCCCTGCAAGCGTCAATGTGTCGATGTCCAGGAGAGAAAATGGGGGCAAACATCTCAGGTCAGATTGCGAAGTTACCCGCTTTATCCCGCCAGGAATTGCTTGATTTGTGGCAGAGGCTTTATCGGCGGGCGGCTCCATACGGGATGCGAAGGGAGAGGATGATTCCCTTCCTCGCGTACAGGATTCAAGAGAACGCCTACGGCGGACTCAAGCCTTCGACGCTATCTCAGCTCCGCCGAATCTCTCGCAGTTTGGAAGGATCCAAATCGTCTACGGAATTGATTCTTCGATCCAAGGCTAAGGTCGGGACGCGCATGGTTCGCCAGTGGCGAGGTGAATCCCACGAAGTAGTCGTGACTCAGTCGGGATACGAGTATCGCCGGACCAACTACAAAAGTCTCTCCGAAATTGCTCGCAAGATCACCGGCACGCGGTGGTCTGGTCCTGCGTTCTTTGGGTTAAACAGAACTGATTCTGTTCAGGGTCGCCGCGATGAATAACAAACAAGTTCGGTGTGCCGTCTACACCCGCAAATCTTCCGAAGAAGGACTGGAGCAATCCTTCAATTCGCTTGAGGCCCAGCAAGAAGCTTGTCGCGCTTTCATTCTCAGCCAGAAGCACGAAGGCTGGACTGCTCTCAATAATCGGTACGACGATGGGGGATTTTCCGGCGGCACAATGGAACGCCCTGCGTTGAAAAAACTGTTGGCCGATATTTTGGATCGCAGGGTCGACACGGTCGTTGTATATAAGGTTGACCGTCTCACGCGCTCTCTCACGGACTTTGCCAAGATCATCGACGTCTTCGATTCGCACGGCGTCAGCTTTGTATCCGTCACTCAGCAGTTCAACACGACGAGTTCTATGGGGCGGCTTACGCTGAATGTTCTTTTATCGTTTGCCCAATTCGAGCGCGAGGTTACTGGCGAGAGGATTCGAGACAAAATTGCCGCCTCGAAAAGGAAAGGCATGTGGATGGGAGGTGTCGTACCTCTTGGTTATAGTTGCGTGGACCGTCGTCTTGTAATTAATCGACCCGAAGCAGACGTCGTGCGCAAGATCTTCCGCCAGTATCTGCGTCTCGGTCGCGTTGAAGAGCTAAAGGACTATCTGCACCGCGCGAAGATCCTGAGCAAGATCCGCACCAGTAACGCCGGGCGAAAAAGCGGAGGGACGTCGTTTTCGCGGGGAGCCCTCTATCATTTGCTGAGCAACCGTGTGTTCATCGGTGAGATAGTCCATCACAAACAGAATTATCCTGGCCAACACGAAGCGATCATTCAGCGGTCATTGTGGGATCAAGTAGCCGCGCGCCTCAAAGCAAACAATCAAGCGCATCGGAGTACGAAATCCCAATCTTCAGCCAGTCTGCTCAGCGGGATTGTTTTTGATGCGAAAGGAGTTCGGCTAACGCCTACCCACGCTGTCAAGCGTGGAAAACGGTATCGCTATTACACATCTCAAGATGCAATCAAGCGAATCGGCGACAGGGCCGCTGTGACTCGATTCCCTGCTCAAGAGATCGAAGGGTTGGTTGCTGCGCAAATTCATCTGCTACTGCAGTCAACAGACAAATGCACTAACGGCATTAAACGAAGCCCGGACAAAGATGTGGCCGCGGAACGCGCAAAAGATTTGGCCAGGCGTTGGCCTAAACTCGAAACCTCGGCGCAACATGAATTCATCAAGAACGTTTTGAGGCGAGTCGTTGTGGGACAAACTGCTGTCTGGATCGAAGTTGACAGGGCTAAGCTGGTAGAAACTTTGCTGGGGCGAAAGCCAGAATCTGGAACCGCTAACCACAAGAATCAGCCTGACTTGATTAAGCTGACTTCCAATTTCCAACCTCATCGTAGAAGAGGTGAGCTCTATTTTGTGACGCCGAAGATCTCACACCCGGACAGAGCTCCAATTCCCGGACTAGTCAAGGCTGTCGCACGGGCTCGAGACTGGTACGAACAAATTGTCACTGGTGAGGTCGCCAACGTTGCAGAGATCGCGAGGAAAACGGGAATGCCTTCATGTGACGTCAAATACGCTTTGAAGTTCGCTATGCTCTCACCACAGGTTACCGAAGCAATTTTAGCGGGAAAACACCCACCCAACCTGACGCTCAGAGATCTTCGGAGCAGCATTTCGATAGATTGGAAAGAACAGCAGGAACGAATTCTTCAACTTCAATGATGGGCATGTCCCTTATCACATATAAAATCGAGCTCGTCGAATGGCGCAGTCATTATTTCTTCAATAGCGCGGGTACCCCATTAGACGTGAATTGCCTGGTCAGCGGAACATCAAGGAGCCGCGTTGGTCGATTGCGAAGATCCTTCAGCAGCAAAAGGGCTTCCGTGACATTACTCCCAAGGCACTGTTTTCGAGTAACTCAGAGTATCCTGAAGTGCGCGAGACGGATCCGGTCTTAGTAATCCGGCCCGTATTTGTCCGTCATCTTGGACAAATCGAATTGGACCTTTACGGGCGTGCCACCAGCTTGCGCAAAGAACACCACGCCTTTTTCGGTCCTGGCAATTGTGGGCGCGCCGGAAGTAGTAGTCTTCGCAAAGTTGAAAATGATTGCCGTGGCGAGCACTGCTCCCTTTTCTCTATGAAAAACAACATTTGCCGGTGCCAGCTTTTCTTTCGTCGTCTTGGACATCAGGTAGTAGTGTTCTTTTACATCGTCCAGATTTCTGCCGAGTGCGGTCAAATCGTGGCCGGACACCGCAACCTGATAAGCAGCTGGCTTCGCCAAAAGCTCGTTCCGCGCTTCGTCAACGGGAGTTTCTTCCAGTTCTTTCTGCCGAAGTGTGACAACGATCCCGTTGCGGGTCCCCACGCATATTAACCGTATCGCCGTAGTTGAAGATAGTTCTATTAATCGACGGTTAAATTCTCCGCGGTCACCGCTAACGTCCATAAACAAGTAAGACAAATGTTCCCGGCAGAATGCGCGGCCGCGGGTTGTCGAGACTTGGAGGCGGGCCAAAATCAGAGGTGACCAGGAAGAGGTTGTGCGTCTTGGGATCGAGCGCCATTGTGCGTGCCCCCGGTTGGGTATAGACGGTTTGGATCGCCTTGAACTTTTCGGGCGAGTCTTCGTGGAAGATGTCCAGCCGGCCCTCACCGGTCGAAACAAACACCAAACCGGTCTCGGGTTCATAAACAACTGCGTCTGCATTGCCACCGATCGCGAACGACTGGATGACCTTTCCGCCGTCTGCATCCATGACAACGAGCTTCTTGGGATTGCGGCCGGCGCTGAACAACCGCCTGTGTTCTTGATCGATGGCTAGGGCGGTGGGGCCTCCGGCAGGCGCGACCGGCCACCGCACTTTGATCGTAAGCGCGCGAGAATCGAGTGCCACAACCTCATTAGTATCCTCGATATTGTTGTAAATCATCCCCTTGCCATCCGCGACGGCGTACTCCACTTTGCCGCCCATGGGTATGGTCGCCATCACCGTGCTATTCACAGGATCAATAACCGACACGTTCTTACCGACGCCGCTGAAGCTGAAGATGAGACGCGATGCTGGATCGTAAATCAAACAGTCCGGGTTCGGACTGGTCTTGATCTCGCCGAGGACCTTCAAGGTCACCAGATCGAAAATGACCACTCTGTCGCCGCCGCTGCCGGATGCTGTAGGGCCACTGCCGTCGCTGATGAATCCGCGCCCGAGTTCCTTAACCAAGGCAATGCTGTGCACGAGGTGCATCCCGGGAATATCGCCGATCACAGCCCCACTGTCGGCGTCGAGCACATTAACGTGGTCGCGGTGGGAAAGGTAGAGCCGTCGCGTAGAAGCATCGAGCGTCATATAGTCCCATCCACCCTCTCCACCGAGAGTATATTTCTTGATCAGGTGATAGCCGCCCTCGTCCTGCTGGGCGAGAACTAGACCACCGAATAGTAGAAACACCATGGGCAAGGCGACGCGGACGATACTCGTAAGTTTCACGAAAACCCTCCTCTTAATTAGAATTAATTGGCAACCCAAAATCGGAATCGAGCCAACCCTTTCTCTCAGTTGTCCGGTATGATACTCGAAGCCCAGCGGAGGAGAGAGAGAGTTTCTCTATCATATTTATGCCCGGCCTTATTCTTTCGAACCCCCATCCCCCGAATGTGATTCTCGGGGAAAGAACGGAGGCAGCAATTATAGCATTCTATTGGAATACTAATGGCACGTAGTTTTTCCCTTGACGACATTACCCGGCTTCGACTAAGGTCTGAGCGTTGGGCAACTTTCAGGAGGAGCAGTGGCGATCAAACAGGGTTGGACGGGCCGAGTGTATGAAGACTTCGAAGTGGGAGATATCTACGAACACCCGTTGGGGCGCACGGTCCTTTCGTCGGACAACATTTGGTTCACGTTGCTGACACAGAATACGAACCCCGTTCACTTCGATCACGCTTACGCCAGCAGAACGGAGTTTGGCCGCCCATTGGTAAATTCGACTTTAACTTTGGCACTGGTCACTGGTCAATCGGTTAGCGATCTCTCACAAAACGCAGTCGCCAATTTGGCTTGGGATGAGATCCGTCTGCCACGACCGGTATTTGAGGGCGACACGGTCTATTCGCGGAGTGAGGTCCTTGAAAAGCGCGAGTCTAAATCTCGCCCAAACGCTGGAATTGTGCGAGTCAAGACGACTGGCGTCAATCAAGAGGGCGTTGTGGTCATCGAGTTCAAGCGCACGTTCATGGTTTACCGGCGCGGCCACGTTCCAACGGAAATTCGCATGCGCGCCACGCCAAAGCCATAGTGGATCAGCCCGGTTTTCAGAATGGCATGGGAGAAAATTGCAAGTGATTGAAGTTGAGCCTGCGTATACAAAGGAGGGAAATTGCTAACGGCAGACGAGCGACAACTTGTCGTCAAAACCGTCAAGAGGTTTGTTACCGAAGAAGTGATGCCTGTGGCATCGAAAATGGAGCACCAGGATCAGTATCCCGATTCTCTGGTCGAGCAGATGAAAGAATTAGGGCTATTCGGGATGAACGTTCCTGAGCAATATGGAGGCATGGAGGTCGGCTACACAATTCTCGCGCAAGTCTTCGAGGAGATTTCGCGCGGTTGGATGGGCCTGGCAGGCATCCTCGGAACGCATATGGTGCTGTGTGACGTCATTGCGACGTACGGGACTGAAGAGCAGAAGCAGCGATTTCTGCCGGATCTGGCCAAGGGAGATCCACGTGGCGGCATCTGCCTTTCTGAGCCTAGTGCGGGTACCGACCTTCAAGCGATTGCCACCACCGCGACTCGGAAAGGCGATCAATATTTAATTAACGGGTCCAAGATGTGGGTTACAAACGGACGCCGAGCCAACACTTTCTTGCTGCTAGCCAAGACGGATCCGAAAACCCAGCCGGCGCATAAGGGCATGAGCGCTTTTCTCATCGAGAAGGGCGCGCCGGGACTGACCGTGAGTCGCGACATTGATAAGCTAGGTTACAAGACGGTTGAGACTTGCGAGTTGCATTTCGAGGAGTTTCCGGTTCCTGTAGAGAATTTGATTGGAGGAGTTGAAGGACTAGGTTTCAAGCACGTCATGACGGGTCTGGAGAGCGAAAGGATCAACGTCGCCGCTCGCGCCCTGGGTCTGGCGGTCGCGGCGTTCGAAGAGGCCATCAAATATGCCCAGCAAAGAGTGACCTTCGGCAAGCCCATCTGTGAACACCAAGCAATTCAACTGAAGCTGGCAGACATGGCAACCCACATCGAGGCCTCGCGGTTGCTCGTCGCGTCGGCGGCCGAAAAGAAGGACCGAGGCGAACGATGCGACCTCGAGGCGGGCATGGCAAAGCTCTTCGCCTCAGAGACTGCGGGCGAGGTCGCGATGGACGCCCTGCGAATCTTTGGCGGGAATGGCTATGCCAAGGATTTTCCAGTCGAGCGCTATTACCGTGACGCTCCACTCTTAATCATCGGAGGCGGGACGAATGAGCTTCAGCGCATCATCATCGCAAAGAATTTGATTCAGAAATACAAGCTCAAGTGAGTGTAACCGACCAGAGCAGGCAAGAGCAATTATGGGTCGGGCGGGGTTGCAAGCGTTCGCGTGGTCAGATTCTCATTCTGCGACTAGGATACAGGGAGACATAAGTCACTGACTTAGGCCGTGCGTAACGGTTCGCGTACTGATGGAGGTCGTGCGACGCATGCAAACTTATCTCGAGGCCATCCGCCAAGGAATTTGGGAGGAGATGGAACGCGACCCAGATGTATTTCTTCTTGGCGAAGACGTTGGCGTTTATGGTGGGGCGTTTAAAGTCACGGAGGGGATGTTTGAGAAATTCGGCGCGGACCGGGTTATCGATACGCCGATCTCCGAGTCGGCCATTGTTGGCGCGGCAGTGGGCGCGGCGCTCATGGGGATGCGTCCGGTCGCAGAAATGCAGTTCATGGATTTTGCTGCTTGTGGCTTCGATCAAATCGTCAACATGGCAGCGAAAATCCACTATCGATGGGGAGCGAAGGTGCCTATGGTGGTTCGCGGGCCGTCGGGAGCCGGCGGCCACGGAGGGCCCTTCCATTCTCAGTCGAACGAAATGTGGTTTGTGCACACGCCGGGGTTAAAGGTCGTAGCCCCTGCGACCGCTTACGACGCCAAGGGATTGATCAAGGCCGCCATCCGTGACGACAATCCGGTGATCTACTTCGAGCATAAGTTGCTCTATCGGAGCATCAAGGAGGAACTGCCCGTGGAAGACTATATTGTCCCCATTGGCAAGGCTGCGGTCCGCCGAGAAGGCACCGACATCGCGGTCATCACTTACGGCGCTATGGTGTGGACAGCGCTCGAAGCCGCGAAGCAATTGGAAAAGGAAGACGTGTCGCTCGAGGTCATTGACCTCCGTACGCTCTTACCCTACGATCGCGAAACCGTGCTCACAAGCGTTCGCAAATGCAACAAAGTAATTTTGCTCCACGAAGATACGCGCACAGGAGGCATGGCTGGCGAGCTCGCAGCGCTGATTGCTGAGGAAGCTTTCGAGGATCTGGCCGGTCCCATAATCCGCGTTACCGCCCCAGATACGCCCGTGCCCTTTGCGCCGCCGCTCGAGGAATGTTTTGTACCGAACGCGAAGAAGGTCGTTGAGGCGGCAAAAAAACTAGCGGCTTACTGAAGACAATGGGCAGCGCCCGTGGCAGTTGCGGGTTACGAGCAGGCCGAATAAGAGTTTTGATTTCGATTCACAAGGTACTCGCCATTTGGAATCGTCAGGTCTGGCTTAATCGGTGCTGTTCAATGACAACCCTGGCATTGCGCACGCTAGCTAAGTCGATCATCCTCCCGTCGACGCCAACCGCGCCTTGTCCTCCAGCAGTTGCTTGTTCGTAAGAGTGAACGACTCGTTCAGCGTGGGCGACTTCTTCTTTTGTCGGGCTAAAGATCGAATTAACCGTTGAAAGCTGATTCGGGTGAATGCATTGCTTGCCGTCAAACCCTAGCGCCCGCGCGGTGCGGCAGGCGCGCTCAAACCCAGCCGTATCTTTGTATCCGCCATATGGGCCGTCTATGCACCGTAAACCGTTTGCGCGTGCAGCTGCGACGATTGCGTGCATCACTGAATGCCAACGATGGCCCTGGTACGCCTCGTCGTACGCATCGGATTCGCCGATTCCTTGCGTGGGTATGTGCATCGACGCAGCATAGTCGCCTGGGCCAAAGACTAATGCTTCCAAGCGAGGCGCCGACTGGGCGATCTCGCGCAGCGATAGAAAACCTTCAGCCGTTTCAATCTGCGCTTCGATGCCGATACGTCTAACAAGGCCACAATTCATTTCAATCTGCGTGAGCAGTGTGTTCACAAAACCCACGTCTTCGGCTGAACCTGCTTTGGGGAGCATGATCAGTTCGACGCGATCCCCGGCGCCTTCAATTACATCGACTATGTCGCGGTAAGCAAACGGGGTGTCGAGCGCGTTAATGCGCACGATCCGCTGCCGGCGCCCGAAATCAAGCTCGGTGAAGCCCCTGATCACATTGGCTCGGCTGGTGGCTTTCTCATCGGTAGCGACAGAATCTTCAAGATCGAGGCAAACGGCATCCGCGATACTGGTGGCTGCTTTCTCGATCATTGGCCATCGCGAAGCTGGTACAAATAACATACTCCGCTCTAGGCGCGAAGGGATCTCATTGCTGACGTGCCGTCGGCTCACTCAGACTCCTTAACCCCAAGCTCAGCCAAGATTTCATTCGTGTGCTCACCGAGTGCAGGCACGGCGCCCATCCGCGGCGGAACGTGTTGAAGGTTGTGAGGTGGCAGCAGAGCGGGGATCGTGCCGACGGGAGACGCGACATTCACCCAGCGACTACGCGCCGCGAGTTGCGGGTGTGCGGCCACGGCCGGGACTGCGTTCACTGCACCGGTGGCGATGTCTGCTTGACTGAGCCAACTCAACACTTCAACTTGCGAGTGTTTGCTCAATTTGTTTTCAATCATGACCTCAAGCTTCGCGCGATTCTGAAGCCGATTAGCATTCGTGACAAAGCGCTCGTCGTCCGCCAACGCGGGCATCGACAGCACCTGAGCGCAGAAGCGCCGCCACTCGCTGTCGTTCTGAACCGCAAAGATAACCTCACCATCCGCACACGGATATGCGCCATAGGGCACGATCATGTTGTGGCGTACGCCCACGCGCGCTGGAACTACTCCTGTCCCCAGCCAAACATAAAGTGGCGGCATCATCCATTCGGCCAAGCATTCCAGCATCGAGATGTCAATCCGCTCGCCTTCTCCTGTGCGCCTACGATTGATGAGCGCTGCGAGGATCGATGAATAGCCATACAAGCCCGCGGCAATATCAGCAATCGAAATGCCAACCTTGGCGGGAGCGTCGGCGCTGCCGGTCAGCTCTACCACACCCGACTCTGCTTGCACGAGTATATCGTAGGCTTTCTTTTCCCGATAAGGTCCGTCAGGTCCGTAGCCGGAGATGCCGCACCAGATGAGCCGCGGGTGGCTCTCAGCGAGCTGTTCATAACCGAATCCTAGTCGTTCCACCGCACCAGACGAAAAATTGTGGATGAATACGTCCGCACGCTCGAGCAATCGGGAACAAACCTCATGGTCGCGCTCATGACTTAGATCCAGTTCAATGCTCCGTTTACCTCGATTCAGCCAGGCAAAGTATGCCGACATTCCCCGCAGAGCGCCGTCGTACGAACGCGCGCTATCGCCGCTTCCGGGGCGTTCAACCTTGATCACCTCTGCGCCCATATCGGCGAGTTGGCGTGAGCAGAAAGGCGCAGCCACCGCCTGTTCCAGGGCTACAACGCGAACACCGTTCAATGGAAGGAGAGAATCATTGTCCATGATCTGACCCCCTGCAAGTCCACATTCCGGTCAACTGATGGCGAGTTAGAGCATGATGCCCCGGCTCGTAGTGTTCGTTGGTCCACGGTACCACCTACACGCACGAAAATACGGGAACAACGGAATGCCAATCCGCAGGCTACATGTGATGCGGACTAACGACTCAGTTCCCGACCCCACCTGACGCGGGCTTCCAGAAACCAGCATGAGCGATGCCTCTACAATACGGGCTCGTTCCAATCCTCGAGTTTCGCCTTGAGCCGCCCCAAGAACCGAGCTCCGACCTCCCCATCGATTAGCCGATGGTCATACGAAAGCGATAGGTAAACCATCGGCCGGATGGCGATGGCGTTGTCCCGGATCACCGCGCGCTGCTCGATCATGCCTACGGCGAGGATCGCCACCTGCGGCTGATTAATAATCGGGGATCCAAAAAGACTCCCGAACATGCCTGGGTTCGTAATAGTGAAAGTGCCGCCTTGCACGTCCTCGACGCGCAGGTGTTTCGAGCGCGCACGCTCGGCGAGGTCCTGAACCGCGCGTGCTATTCCCAAGAGATTTTTTTCATCAGCACTCCTGATGACAGGTACGATCAAGCCAGTTTCAAGCGCCACAGCAACGCCGATGTTCACATCCCTCTTATACACGATGTTTGTGCCGTCGATCGAAGAGTTAAAGACTGGAAACGCCTTGATCGTTTCGGCGGCTGCGCGCACGAAAAACGCTGTGTAGTTCAGCTTAAAGCCGTGGCGCCGCTCAAATTCCTCAGCGTGTCGCTTCCGGATAGCAACCACTTTCGTCATCTCAACTTCAAACACCGTGGTGACATGAGCAGAAGTTCTTCGACTGGCCACCATGTGCTCGGCAATGTGCTTGCGCATGGGTGACATCGGTACGACTGTGGTCGGACCGGAGAAGACGATCTCGGGTGCCAGCGGAAGTGGCTCATTGGACGGGCCGCGCCGAACTTGGTCGTTGCGCTCCTGAGCCGCGTCAGTCGCCGCCCCTTGCTGGAGGTGGCTGAGAATATCCTGCTTCCTGATACGCCCGCCCAAGCCCGTGCCGCGGATGCGCGAGAGATCCACCGTATGTTCGCGAGCGATTCGGCGAACTAGTGGAGACGAGAGAACCGGATTATCGGCACCAGACGCGACCGACGAAGCGAAATGCGGGATCTCCTGCCGAAGCAGGATGGGCGGGGGTTCAGACTCGAGTCGCGTCAAAGTAGGGGCACGGTCTTGTGCTTGCACCGGCAGGCTTTCGTGCGCCTTTTCCGAAGAGCTTTCATCGACGACCGTCTCCACCCTGGTGTTTTCGGAGTCGATTACAGCTACCACAGCATTTACAGCCGCGGTCTCATTTTCCCTCACCAGAATACTGGCCAGAACCCCCGCAGTCGGAGACGGGATCTCCGCATCGACTTTGTCCGTCGAAATCTCAAAGAGCACTTCGTCCCGCTCGACGCGTTCGCCGACTTTCTTTAGCCACTTTGTAACCGTACCCTCCGCTATGCTTTCTCCCATTTGGGGCATGATAACGTTGGTAGACATTATTGCCTCATTGAACCGTCGGATCGTTCAGAATAGAGCGACTGAACGCGCTATTGATGATTATCAGGAGTTTGATCTTAATAGTGACCCTAAGAACTAGCTCAGTGGCTGTTTCCACCAGCAAGCGCTTTCGCAATATACACCTTCTAGAGCGGTCGTACCCTCCGGCAGGGGACTCGATTCCGCATCGGTTACAGCCTCGTCGATATCTTTCTGTACGCGCTTTTCAAGCTCTTCGAGATTCGCCTTGGTAATCAACTTGCGCTCGAACAGATGCTTCTCAAGGAGCAAGATTGGGTCTTTCTTGCGCCCTTCTTCGAAAAACTTCTTAGGTACGTATTTCGCGGCGTCGTGACCCGAATGTCCGGTCATCCGAAACGTCTTGCATTCGATGAACGTGGGGCCCGCGCCGGCTCGGGCACGCTTGATCGCTTCCCGAACCGCTCCATAAATCACGAGGACATCGTTGCCATCAATCACGATCCCCGGCATGCCGTAAGCTGGGCCACGCACGGACAAGTTTTCCAGCGCAAATTGCTTCTCCGAAGGTGTAGAAAAAGCGTAGCCGTTATTGATGCAAAGGAAGATCACAGGAAGTTTCATAACCGCGGCCCAGTTCATGGCTTCGTGGACATCGCCGCGGCTGGTGGCTCCTTCTCCGAAGTGCACCAAGACGACGTTTCTCTTCCCGCGCCATTTCAACGTCATCGCCACCCCGCACGCAACAGGACAGTTGTCTCCAAGGGTGGAAATGGTGGGAATGATTCCTCTCTTTAAGTCGCCCATATAGAGGGTCTTGTCGCGCCCCCGCGTTGGGCCGTTGCCGCGGGCCATCCAATTGCGAAGAATGTCTTGGAGTGGAACCCCGCGAGTCACATACGACGAAAAATCGCGATGGCTGGGTAAAACCACGTCACCATCGAGGAGCTGGACGGCCGATCCTACACCAATCGCTTCCTGCCCGGCGCTAGTGTAAACGCCGCCGACAATCTTTCCCTGGCGATAGAGCACCCGCTCAATGCGGGACTCGGTCTCCCGCGTGAGCTTTAGGAGATATAGCATTCTCCGGAGAGTGGCCGCGCTGGGCGCAAGTCGTTTGTCCATGGTTCTCCGTCACTGATCAGTGATGCCAGCTATCTAAAATCCGCGCTCGAGGTCTTGGGGCATCACAATCAGCATCCGATTCGCCAGTAGGGCCAGCGAGATAATACCAGCTTAGAGTGACATCCTTTTTTTCATTTCGGCGCTCCCTGCAATTGGCGAATCGTCCAACGCGTAGAATCGGGAACTTTGATTCAAGTCATATTTACGAACACTTGGCCGTGGCGAACGGTAGCAGTGTTGACCAGCATCTGGCGCCCCAGTCGCTTCTGCTTATTACTATCAAAAAACTCAAACTTTCCGTCGCGCAGTTCGAAAATGCTGATATCGGCCTCATTTCCAGGCTTCAGGGTGCCGAGTTCAACACCATAATTGAACATCCGCGCAGGATTAACCGTCGCCATCTCAATCGCCTTGTCAATGCTCAGACCTAAGGCCATGAACTCTGAAACCATCGTCGGCATATCAAAGACCGGACCATTGATAGCCCTGGAACTCAGGTCCGTGCTAATCGTCTCCGGCAGGAAATTCTGTTCCAGGCACTTTTCCGTCACATCGAAACTAAGATTAAAGGTACCTTGAGCAGTATCGAACAAGACTCCGCGGTGACGCGCTTCTAGCACCTCGGGCAATATCTTTCCGCTTGCATCAATGACTCCGTGCTTACGATCACTAAAACAATGCGTACAGATGTCGCCTTTTCGCAGCATCTTCAGAAGGTCCGGCAACGGGGAATATGGACCCCGAAAATGCACCATCAAAGGAAGACCAGAGGCTTCCGCAGCTTCCACCGCCCTTTTGAGACACTCCAAATCTTGGGCACCCGCTTCGACGTCTTCCCCCAGCCGCAGTTTGACCCCGACCACGTCCGGCTTATTTTCCCGCGCCGCCTTCGCGGTCAGCTCCGGGTTCACCCAGTCCAGATTCTTCATCGCTCCGGTATTCGGAAGAACCAAGAGCCCTATCGCCCCAATGTCTACGAGCGCGCGGATACGAGTCGACGACGTGTTGATGACGTACTTCCGAAAGCCGGCTATCGCCGGGTAACCTGCCGAGCCAGCGTCCACAGCGGTGGTTACTCCTCTGCCCAAGCAATACCTATCGGCGTTGACTCCCAGCAACCCCACTCCGTCGAAACAATGCACGTGGACATCGATGAGACCAGGAGTTACAACTTTGTCCTTGGCGGAAACAACCTGAAGAGCTCGCTCCTCGGGAAATCCCTGAGACACTTCAAGAATCTTGCCATCCTTTACTGCTACGTCCATCAGAGCATGCAAATGCTCTCCAGGGTCGATGACCGTACCGCCCTTGATAAGCAAGTCGCACTTCTGGGTGCTTTGCTCTGAAGATATGCGAGGCGGCAGAGTTGGCCGGATACTATCCAAGGCCAGTACGCCTGTATCTGCGGTCTCGGGACTTTTAGAAGACTCTCCCCGTGTCAACACGGACTACTGCCTTCCCGCGAAACCCCGTGTGGTGACCGCTCCACAAACATTTTGCGGCCCTCGCATAATAATTTGGATGCCCAACCCGCCGATACATCGGAGCAAGACGCCTTCACTTCTTCAGTTCGACCAGCATGACTTCGCAATCCGTTTTTCCGGTGTTTTCGTTCACATGCGTGGTTCCATTTGACCAACGTACAGTTCCAGCTTCGAGATCATGTTCTCCGGATTCGTTATCAGTTGAGTGGAAGCTGGACTTGCACGGCGTCATGTAGATTACCACCACGGCTGGATGAGAATGTAGTGGCACTTTTTCCCCGACTTTATATACCAATTTCAATACGCGTACCCGGTCATTCTCAAATACTACCTTGCATTGCTCCGGGGAAACTTTGGCGAGGTCTTGGGCAAACAGAGTCGACATTCCAATGGCCATGAGAGCGATTGGGAGAATGCCAATTTTGAGCAATCGTTCCTTTTTCATTGTGAACCTCCTTGTTATCTCGAACCCGCCGGAACGCCCATTTTCTTTGTGTCTGCGCTCCTTGGCGTGTTTTAAATCATATTTACGAACACTTGGCCGTGGCGAACGGTAGCAGTGTTGACCAGCATCTGGCGCCCCAGTCGCTTCTGCTTATTACTATCAAAAAACTCAAACTTTCCGTCGCGCAGTTCGAAAATGCTGATATCGGCCTCATTTCCAGGCTTCAGGGTGCCGAGTTCAACACCATAATTGAACATCCGCGCAGGATTAACCGTCGCCATCTCAATCGCCTTGTCAATGCTCAGACCTAAGGCCATGAACTCTGAAACCATCGTCGGCATATCAAAGACCGGACCATTGATAGCCCTGGAACTCAGGTCCGTGCTAATCGTCTCCGGCAGAAAATTCTGCTCCAAACACTTCTCCGCCACATCAAAGCTAAGATTAAAGGTACCTTGAGCAGTATCGAACAAGACTCCGCGGTGACGTGCTTCTAGCACCTCGGGCAATATCTTTCCGCTTGCATCAATGACGCCGTGGTTACGGCCATTAAAACAATGCGTAAAGATGTCGCCTTTGCGCATCATCTTCAGAAGGTCCGGCAAGGGGGAGTATGGACCCAGAATGTGCACCATTAAGGGAAGACCAGAGGCTTCCGCGGCTTCCACCGCCCTCTTGAGACACTCCAGATCCTGCGCGCCCGCTTCGACGTCTTCCGCCAGCCGGACTTTGATCGCGACCACGTCCGGCTTATTCTCCCGCGCCGCCTTCGCGGTCAGCTCCGGGTTCACCCAGTCCAGGTTCCTCATCGCCCCGCTCGCCCCGCCCACTAAGACCCCTAGAGCTCCAATGTCTACCATCGCGCGGATCCGAGTCGTCGACGTATTGATGACGTACTTCCGAAAGCCGGCTATCGCTGGGTAACCTGCCGAGCCAGCGTCCACGGCGGTAGTTACTCCTCTTCCCAAGCAATACCGATCAGCATTGACTCCGACTAACCCAACTCCGTCGAAACAATGCACGTGGACATCGATGAGACCAGGAGTAACAACCTTGTCCTTGGCGGAAACGACCTGAAGAGCTCGGTCCTCGGGAAATCCCTGAGACACTTCAAGAATCTTGCCATCCTTTACTGCTACGTCCATCGGAGTATGCAAATGCTGTCCAGGGTCGATGACCGTACCGCCCTTGATAAGCAAGTCGCACTTCTGGTTCGCACTTTGCTCCTCAGAAATGTCAGGCGGAGGTACAAGCCGCGCACTCCCCGGGGGCAGTACAGCCGGCCAAATAATCGCAAGAAGTTTAGAAAACTCTCGGCGTGTCAACACAGATTGCTGCCTTTCTGCAAGAATATCTTTCTAAACCAATTTGGGCCACCAAGTGGTGCGCCGCTTCAGATTCCTCGGATCGCTGTCTCAACCCATCAATAATGCGCCGGGGACAGTGCGACCCATCAACTGGATTTGATCTTTAGATACGCCTTGCGCCATCAGGTCTGTGACGAAATCTTGAAGAACATCCGCGTGCGTGGGATTGCCTGCCTGACCTCCATCAGTCCCTAGGACGAAATGTTCTGCACCGACCGCCTTGATCACCTGAGCGGTTTCCTCGACACGCACCTGCCGCCATGTTCGCATCCAAGCAAGGTGAGATTGCGGGCCCATGAGAGGCCCCGTCGCGCACAACTCCATTTTGGCACCCATCGCAGCTGCTTTGCTCATCTCCTCGAGCGACATGTTCACCACCTCATATTGGGCATGGGTAACGATGACGCGGTCCACACCCACGTCGCGAGCGGCTGCGATGACCGCAAGCGCTTCGCTTGCGGAGAGGTGACCTGTGTTAACGACTAGGCGCTGTTTAGCACAGATCTTGAGCACCTCACTAACCGCAGGAAGCACTTTCCCGTCCACACCCAGCACTTTGATTCCTTCCGGACCATCTTTGAAATGCTTTACGTGATTGTCGGCATCGAATGTCGGAAACCAAACGAAACGCCCGTAGCCGCCTTGCATTCGCCACATCCAGTTTACGGCATCCGCGTTAATCCCACCCACTGCCGAGTTCAGAACTATCCCGCCAAACACCTGTATTCCTGGAACATGCTTGCGTGCAAACCAGGCACGGTCAGCTGTAGGGACCACATGACTTTTAAGAACGACCGCTCCCATCCCCTTTTCTTTATAAAGTTGAACTGCCTCCTCGTCATCCAGGGCACGCGCCATAGTGTCCGGGGCTGTGTGTGCATGAGTATCAATCAAATCCGCAATCGGGCTAGACGCGGGCGGTGGTGGCGGGAAATTTCGGCTCTGGGCAAAAGCATCGACCAATGTCGAGGATCCAACGAGACTTGCGCCAACGACTGCTGCGGCACCCGCTTTGAAAAACTCTCGCCTACCGGTTCCCCCCAGACCGCAAGAACCGCAACTTTTTGTGACACGCCATCGCAAAAATGGAAACGCATTCATAGATTCCTCCGTGATTTGGATGAACGTCCTACAAAACCGGTTCGTTCCAATCCTCGAGTAGGGTTTTCAGCCGCCCCAAGAATTGAGCACCCACGTCCCCATCGACTAGGCGGTGATCGTACGAGGGCGATAGATAAACCATAGGCCGAATGACGATGCTGTCGTCTCGGACCACCGGCCGCTGCTGAATGGTTCCCACAGCGAGAATCGCCACTTGGGCTGGTTGATGATCGGGGAGCCCAAAAGACCGCCGAAGACGCCTGGATTCGTAATCGTGAAAGTGCCATCTTGGACGTCCTCAACGCGCAGGTGTTTCGAGCGGGCACGTCCGGCGAAATCCCGAACCGCGCGCGCTATTCCCAGGAAATTACTCGCGCCCGCGCCTGATCACGGGGACAATCAAACCTGTTTTATGCGCCACAGCAACACCGATGTTCATATGTTTTTTGTAGACTAATTTTTGTGCCCTCGATCGAAGAGTTCAAGATTGGAAACGCCTTAGGTTCAACGCGGACCATGCGTCACCAAATCAGCTTTAACGCAAATTGAATCTGCCGTGAAGTGGTAGTCGTGGCGTCAATCGCACCGGCACCCCCCACCAATGTTCCGTTTTGATTGAAAATTGTCGAATTGTCGATCGGCGCCTGGAAATTGGCTCGATTAAAAATGTTGAAGATCTCCGTGCGGAATTGAATGTTCACGGCCTCCCCGATATGAATGTTCTTGAACACCGAGAAATCGAAGTCAACAAGACCCGGCCCTATTAAAGTGTTTCTCCCGTTGTTGCCAAAGAGATTCATACAGGTGTTGGGGATCACGGCCGCAACGCTTGCGGCTGCCGGCCGGCAGACTGCCGCGAACGAAGCCGGAGCAACCGGAGGGGTGAAGCAGCTAAGGTTAACGTAATTGACACTACCAGGATTGACGGGATTCGCACAGCTGGGTGTCCCCAAACGATCCGGGAAGTCGCTCGGGGTACTGTTCTTTTGGCCAAGCGGATCTCCGGCTATCAAAAGTGAAAAAGGACTACCTGTGCTAGCGGTAACGATCCCAGATACCTGCCAACCACCAAGGACGCGCTTCCCAACCGCCCCCCCAAACTTTGGCGCAGGCAACTCCCACACGTAACTCATAGCTAAGTTGTGAGCTATTTGGAAGTCGCACAGGCCGGGCCTCATCGCCGAATTAAAGTACATCATCCCTGCGAGGGTGTTGAGATACGAATCGTTGGCTATTCTAGATGAACTGGTGTCAAGGCATTTGCCAAATGTATATGCACCCTGAAACTGAACCCCGTGACTCATGCGCTTGGTGAGTTGGGCCTGAAAGCCTTCATAGGAGGCCTTGGCATCGTAGAACATCGCACTTATAGCACCCACGCTTGGGTTGAGCTTGGTTCCTCCGGTCAGCGGCCACAGATAGCCCGCCGTGGTCAAAGTAGGGAGAACCATGTTTTGGTCCCCTTGAACCCAATTGAGATGGACGCTACTCGAGCCTACATAGCCCACCATTGCCGTTAGACTCGGTGTGAATTGATGCTGTACGTTTAGGCTCCAGTTAATAGAATAACTACGGTGGGGATTCTGTTCGACAAATCGGGTTGCGAGCGCCGTAGGGGTGTTGAAAGCTTGGAGTGCCCCTGTCGGGAATGAGCCCGCAGCCAAACCCCCGATCGCATTCGACCATAAAAAGGGAGGGTTCGTGGAGGTGGTTAGGTATTGCCAGGTAAGGGGTAGGACATTGTAGATTCCAAAGCCACTACGAACTACCGTCTTTCCTTTGCCGAAAGGATCCCATGCGAAGCCTACCCGCGGACTGAAGTTCCGAAGTGTTGGGTTCGTTTGCCATAACTTCGGAATACCAAGCGTCATGCCCCCTGTGAAAAAATTCAGGTTGAGGCCGAACCCACCGCCATTAACCTCCGAAATATTTGTCGTTGGCTCATACCGCATCCCGAGGTTTAGAGTCAGGTTTGACCGCACATGCCAATCGTCCTGCACGTAAAGACCAAAAACAGTCTGCCGCTCTCCGTCCTCACCTGGGTGCGACCCGGGCAGAGAGAACTGTGGACTCCCGGTTATGGCGGAAGTCGGCTGGTTGAGGAGGAATCCTTGTAAGGAGGGGAAAGTGAACCTCCCGTCAGCGATTAGCCCCAGGGCATTTAACTGGAGGTGTTCTGCCGCGAAACCGAATTTTATGGAGTGGGCACCGCGGATAATGAAGGCATCGTCATACGCCTGGAATGAGTTCTGAATGCGAGAGGTGAAAGTGGGATCACCTAGAGCTCCTTGCATAAGTGTCAGACCGGGCACGCTCAATATTGGCGAATTAGCTCCGGGGGTAGAACCCAGCGAGGGGTCAGCGCCGAGTGGATTGATGGCGGACACAGGCTGTTGAATCAATCCAGTCGTGCGGTTGAAGCCGATTCGGACCGTGTTGACTAGAGTCGGGCTGAAGATGTGGGTCGATTCAAGGCCGCCGAAATGCCGCTGCGTATTCACCGCATGGATCCCGATCAGCAGTGCATCAGGCTGTGTAATGGATGCTTTGTCAAAAAACCAGCTAGCAATAAGGTTGTCCTTGTCTGAAAATTGGTGATCAACCCTGGCAGTAGCATAGTTCTCTGACGCCGGTGCTTGTCCCGAAGCGTTGAAAAAACCGGTGTCGCCATTCCCGCTAGGCGTAAGTCCGGCGTTGGGTAACGGCCAGAGAGGTAAATACGGTACCACGTTAGGGTTTACGGTTATCTGCGTTGTCTGGCAGGTCCCCGTCGTGGGAACTGAGCAGAGGGTTCCTGCGCGAGCCGCCGCTGTTGGCACTGTATCGTGAAATGACAAGCCCGTATCTTGACGGATCCCTTCATAGTCGGCGAAAATGAAGGTCTTATTCTTCTTGATCGGGACTCCGCCGGAGACTCCGAAATTGTTGCGGTGGAAAGGTGGGATTGCTGGTCCGTCAAAGAAGTTTCGCGCATCAAAATCTTCATCCCGGAGGAACCAATACGCGCTTCCGTGGAAATTGTTGGTCCCCGACCGCGTGATAGAGTTGATAACCGCTCCCGAGGCTCGTCCGTACTCCGCCGGATAGTTATTGCTGAGCACTGAGAATTCCTGTATTCCGTCTACGCCTAATTGAACTCCCAGCACGCTGCCCGGCGATCCATTCGAATAGTCATTGATGCTGATTCCGTTAACCCGGTAATTGTTCTCGTAAGGGCTGTGGCCGGAATCGGACAACTCATTCCCAAAGCCCCGATTGCCCCGATTACTGCTGCTGTTGACTGTGGCTTGCGCTCGGAGGGCAGTTACCCCTGCCTGGAGAGTTGCCAATTGAGTCCAATCGCGGCCGTTAAGAGGCAAATCGCGAACCGTCGTCCCAGTAACTTCACCACTGATCGTTGAGCTAGCGAGTTGCAAGTCGGAATTCTCAGCCGTGACCTGAACACTTTGAGTAACTTGACCAACATGCAGAGAAATATTGAGGAGGTGCGTGGTCCCCACCGCGAGTATGATTCCTGTTTGAAGCTGCGTGGAAAATCCCTGAGCCGAGGCCGCGATCTCATAATTCCCCGGCAGAAGGTTAGGTACGGAGTAGAAGCCGGCTGAGTCCGATGTGCCGGCTCGTGTTTCACCGGTCTCCGTATTCTTGACAGAAACTCTAGCGTTGACGACCACCGCGCCGGATTCATCGGTCACGGTGCCCGAGAGCGTCGCCCCAGCTACCTGGGACCATGCGGGGGAACAAGTCAGAATGCTCACACCAATTGCAATCAACAGCAAGAATACTAACTTTCTGAATTCTCTCAGGAGAGTCATGGTTGTCTCAACTCCTTTTTAGTCTCTGTTCTTTAAGAGGGGCACATAAAAGCCACTGTCAGACGCGAACCTTAACTCCATTCTCACAAGGTCGTCAAGTAAAAAATTTCATGCTATTAGTATTCCATCAGTATGCTATAGTCCGGAGGAAACTGAATCTTATCAATCGGGTTCTGGAAACATGGATGTGAAGCTGATTCAGTGACTAATTCTAATGGAAGGAGCGTTTAATCACAGCTCATGAAAACCAAAAGGTGGGACAATGTAGCTGCGCTTATTGCAGTGTTCTGCATCTTTTTCGGAATCTCGATTTCACTTCCGAACCAAGTCAAAGCTCAACCCGCGCAGCACGCCGCGACACCACAATTCCGAGTCGATCCATTCTGGCCAAAGCCGCTGCCGGACAAGTGGTTGTTGGTGGATGTCACCGGTGTATGTGTCGATCGGCATGACCACGTGTTCATCCTCAACCACGACAACCCTACTGCGCAAGAGGAGCAGATTGCGACTGTGGCGCCGCCAGTCATCGAATTCGACCCAGAAGGCAACGTGGTAAATTCCTGGGGGGATAGAAACGTGCTCCCGCTGGCCGAACCAGAATTACATCGCGGTGGCCCGCACGGCTGCTTTGTCGATTACGAGGACAATGTCTGGATTGGTGGTACTCGCGATGGAATCGTTCAGAAATACTCACACGACGGAAAGCTGTTGCTGCAAATAGGGACAAGGGGCAAGTGGGACTCTGCGGACGGCACCATCCATGGCGTCGCGACCAACTCGAGTCATTCCCTTCTGAATGGGCCCAACGCTGTTGCGGTCGATCCGAGCAACGGCGACGTTTATATCGCCGATGGAGTTGCCAGTGGTAATCGCCGCGTCGTAGTTTTTGATCGCAACGGAAAGTATCTACGTCAGTGGGGCCGGGAGTCGACGAAGGCTGAAGCGGAGGCCGGGGTTGGTGGTGTGTTCTTAGCCGAGGGCCCCCACCATCTGGAGTTCGGTAACGACGGTCTCCTGTATGTTTGCGATCGCGTTGCCGACCGCGTTGAAGTTTTCGACAAAATGGGCAAGTTTATTAGGAACATCCATGTCACAAGGCTAACCGCAAACCTCAATACCGTTGAGATGTCGGGCAAAGTCAACGCCGTAGGGACCGTGTGGCAGTTGGCCTTTTCCCCAGATCGGGCCCAGAAATACATGTATGTTGCCGATGGCGGAGATGAGGTTATCTGGATCGTTGACCGGGCGACTGGCGAGACCTTGTCGCATTTCGGACGGCCGGGCCATCAAGTTGGAAATTTCACGGGTTTGCACATGATTGCGACAGATTCCAAGGGCGACATTATCGCTATCGAAACCAACGGCGGGCGCAGGGTGCAAAAATTTAAGTTCCTGGGAAATTAGGTCAAATCAGCGCAGCAACCCTGGATGCGTGCAGAGCGTGACTTTTTGGTAGCGTCGGGGACAGAATCGTTAGTTTGAGGATTCCGTCCTCGGCGACGCCCGCCTAGAACCGAGCATGCTGAGTTGGCTTCGGCTCACTCCTAGGCTTTCGCCTTCTTAAGAGCAGCGAGATGAGGCATAGTATGACAACTTCTGCTCCGATAAACATCGTCCCGACGATCATAATCCACAAACTTAGAACCAGAATTATTCCATTGGTTCTCCTCGGGTTCTTCGTAGCTTTTCTCGACAGGATCAATATTAGTTTTGCAGCCTTAACGATGAACGAAGCTTTGCATATCACGAAAGAGCAGTTTGGGTTGCTATCAGGCATATTCTTTCTCGGCTATTTCTTGTTTGAAATCCCGAGCAATCTGCTACTTCACAAGATCGGGGCACGGGTTTGGATTACTCGCATCATGTTCAGTTGGGGACTCGTGGCGGTGTTAAGCGGCCTCGTCCACAGCGTATCGTCACTTTGCGTACTGCGCTTCTTGCTCGGCATGGCCGAGGCCGGTTTTTTTCCCGGAGTCCTCTTATATCTAACTTACTGGTTTCGACAGCGAGAGTACGCGCAGGCGGTTGCGCTGTTTTTGGCTGCCATTCCTGCCGCTAATGTCCTGGGGGCCCCCGTTTCTGGTTTCATCCTGGATCACGTGCACTGGCTCGGGATCGACAGTTGGCGCTGGCTTCTCGTTCTCGAGGGAATTCCAGCGATCGGATGCGGCATTGTTATCTACTTCCTCCTTCCAAGCCGTCCGGAAGACGCCAGGTTTCTAACGCAGGACGAAAAAGACTGGATCACCGTGGAGCTAAGCCGGGAAGAAAAACAGAAACTGGGACTGCGGCGAATCTCAGCACTGCGGGCGCTGGCTAACGGGCGAGTGTGGTATCTGGCTTGCATCCTTTTCACTTTGTTGATCGGTTTTTACGCAGTGAGTTTCTGGATGCCCCAAGTCGTGAAATCGCTTTCTCGACAGTACTCAAACACCACGATAGGAATCTTGGTGATGATTCCCCACCTGGCGGGTTTGATCGCGATGATCCTCGTTTCCCGGAGTTCCGATAGCAAGCTGGAACGGCGATTCCATGCGGCGATTCCTACACTCGTTGCGGGAATTGCCATGTTCTTGCTAGGCGCGACAAATTCCCTTTTAGGGTCCATTGTTCTTTTCTCATTGGTAGCAATGGGCACGTACAGTTTCTTTGGTCCTTTCTGGTCGCTACCCAGCGAGTTCCTTACAGGATTCTCGGCGGCCTCTGGCATCGCCTTAATTGCCTCAATAGGGAACTTAGGCGGGTTTGTCGGGCCGTACGCGATCGGTGCAATTAGCCAGAGAACTGGCAGCGTACATGGAAACCTAGCCTTTGGTGCGATTCCTCTGTTGCTGTCCGCAACGCTACTGCTGTTTCTACCGAAGAAAACCTGATTATACTCAAGCTGACGAGCCGCCTGTGTCGAAAGACCTCATTCTCGGCGAATCTGTCGACTAGAACTCGGGGGATCGTTGTTTTAGATCGTCGCAATCCATGCAAGGTTCCGCTAACTATTGTTCCGTTGCACCAGACATCTGACGGCTGAAAACGCTAAACAGGTCAATTCCGGTTGAAGATTTTTTCACCGGCGCTGACATTCTGAGGGGCAAATGGGAAGGAAATAACACCGCGCATAGCTTTGGTGACAAAGCTCTCTCGTCCGCATCTAGAGTAACAGCGGTGGAGTTCGCGATACGATTCCGTCTTCCTAACGCAGACCGCAACAGAGTCCTACCACTACTCAAAGCCTGATTTAACAACGTGACAACGGAGATTTCCTTACAGGCTTAGTGTTTCACTAAGCGATTTGGCAGCCCTAACTCGCTTGGACTATCGCGCTTGCTTCGCAGTAAGGACATCAGACTAATGGCGTTTTCGCAAGCAGCTCGTAAATGTCTCGTCATAGCCTCTTGAGCACCCTGACCGTCGCGCCGCTTGATACAGTCGACGATTTCACGATGTTCACGGAGTGTCGCCTCAATGCGCTTCGGCACATACGGCGACAAACCGCGTATCCGATGCACCTGATTATCCAGGGTCGCCAGTATTCTCATGATGCGGTCGTTATTCGTAAAGCGAATGATCTGCTTATGCAAGTGAACGTCGGACTCGAAGGTTTCTCGCACATTGCCTTCGGCGGCTAGCCGCTGGGCTTGTTCCAATTCATTGTCCAAGGCGCTCGATTCCTCGAGTGGCATCTCACCGGCTGCGAGTCGAGCTGCAAACCCCTCAAGCTGCTCACGCACTTGGTAAATCTCCACAATGTCGTGAACGGAAAGTCCCTCCACGAAGGCCCCGCGATTGAAAACAAAGCGGACCAAGCCCTCGTGCTCCAGACGTTTGAGTGCTTCACGCACTGGCGTCCGACTCAATTTGAGTTGCTCAGCGAGTTGGTATTCAGAGAGCGGCTCGTCGGGCAAGAGTTCACCCTCCATAATTCGATCGCGAATCTGGGCATATGCTCGGGCCTGCCCAATACTCGCTCTTGTCTTGACAACGGCCTTCCGTGACTTGCGTCTCCTCATTTCCAAATCTCCATCGAAACGACACCTCGGGCGGAAGCTGTCCATCCAAATCCCGGATATTGTGCGCAACAATCTTGTCGTGTGTCCATAAGTTTTTTGAGTTCAATAAGCTTTCTATACGCCTCTATACTTAAACTTTCGACGTAGAGTAAATTCCTTCTTGTAAACTTGGGCAGGAAGAAGCAAGGATGCTCCCTTCGCAAAGTAAAAATTACTCCACCCACCCTCGAAGTGCAAGTTGACTAGAAACGCGCGGCAATGCTAGTCTGCCGTAATACTATTAGTATTCCATAGGCATTCTGTTATCGGTTAGAGAAGCCATCTTACTGATCGGATCCGTAAACCGTGTCGGGCACGCTAAATGCGAAGAGAGCACCGGCGGTTGGGTGCATTGGGCGAAATCCTATAGAAGTAATTTATGCCTACAAACGCCAATCGAATTATCAGAATGCTCAAAGATGTCGGTGTCCGGCGCCTTTTTGGAATGCCCGGAGGCGGGAGCAATGCCGACCTGATTGAGGCGGCAGGAGACGCCGGACTGCCGTTCTCTCTTGCTCATGGCGAGGCCGCCTCGGCCTTCATGGCTGCGGCACAAGCTGAGATCACGGGAACACCCGGAGCGTGCCTTGCGACACTCGGACCGGGGGCGGCCTCGTTGACCAATGGCGCTGCGCATGCCAGCCTTGATCGCGTTCCTCTGATTCTGCTGACGGATTGTTATAGCCCCTCGACGGCAGCAGTCATGCAACATCAAAACTTGCAACACAGAGATATTTTTCGCTCTCTTGTAAAGTGCAGTGAACAATTGTCCGGCGACAAAGTCTTTCACGAACTCCAACGTGCATTTGAAGTGGTTTCATCTCTACCTCCCGGTCCGGTGCACTTGGATGTTTCGCACGAAGTCGTATCTCAATCAATCTCAGCGGAGGAAAATGTCCCCTCTAAACCGACTCGTGGGTCCTTAGCACCCTCGAAGCCGATTCCAGAGGAAATCCAGCGGATCATCCGTGGCGCACGCCGTCCTGTTTTACTGATTGGCCTCGGGGCGCGCACGAACGCGATCGCTTCTGCGATTCGCGGCGCGTGTCAACGGTTTGGTATTCCCGCGCTCGTCACCTACAAAGCAAAGGGAGTCGTTCCAGACCGACATCCGTGGTTCGGTGGAGTCTTCACGAATGGTGCGCTTGAGCGCAGAGTGTTGGAACGCGCCGATATTTTTCTCGCGGTCGGCTTGGACACGGTAGAACTCTTGCCTGTTCCGTGGACCCTCACCCAGCCGGTCGTTTCGATCACGTCTTGGCCAATGAATCAAAAGCAAGTTCCCCTCATCCTCGAATTAGTCGGGAACATTGTTACCAGTTTACAAGCGGTCACCGATCTTTTGCCTGAGAGAAGCGACTGGATCGAGGAGGAACTATTGCAGATGGTTGAATTCCAGCGCCACTGCATGCGGGCCGAGAATGAGGAAAATGCCCTGTTGCCGCATCGCGTAGTTGAATTGGTTGCGGATGCCTACCCAGGGGCACGCGCGACCGTCGACGCGGGTGCGCACATGCTTCCCATCATGTCGCTGTGGCCGGCGGATGAACCGTGCGGCGTGTTGGTTTCGAATGGGCTTGCGACGATGGGGTTTGCCGTGCCCGCCGCAATCGGCGCTGCTTTGCTCGATACGTCCAGGCCAACTCTGGCATTTACCGGCGACGGCGGGTTGCTAATGTGTTTGGGTGAGCTCCGCACTGCGGCACGAGAGAATTTGCCATTGCGCATCATCGTTTTTGATGACGGCGAGTTGAGCCTCATCAAGATTAAACAACTACGACGGGGATATCGCCCCGACGGCGTGACGATCGGCGAAATCGACTGGCGCGCCGTCGGCGCCGGTCTCGGAGTACTGGCCATGCAGGCCGACAACGAGAAATCGTTCCGAGATTGCCTCGTCGATACGCTGGGTCATGCTGGCCCCGTGCTTATCGCGGCGAAGGTTTCCGCTCGAACTTATCAAGATAGTATTCGAGCGGTACGTGGATGAGGCGGGACGATCGAGACGAAAGGCTGCGACAGAAATCAGTATAGATTGATCCCTACCTCGATCGTTTCCTTGAGTTGGTCGCAGCTAGAATTACTGAGGAAACATATTTGGGAACTATGAGAGCGCTTTGTGGCTAAGAAACGCTTACGAGTAAATATGCAAGAGTATCAGCTGTTTATCAACGGCGCCTCGGTCAACCCTTCGACGAACGAGTGGTTCGAAAGCTACAACCCGTTTACCGGAGAACCTTGGGCTCTCATTCCTCAGTCGGACAACCGAGACGTGGATAAGGCTGTTCGGAGCGCTCACGCGGCGTTGACGGAAGGCCCTTGGGCGGCGATGACTCCAAGTCGGCGGGGACTGCTGCTGCACAAGCTCGGAGACCTAATCGCTCAAGCCGCGAAGCGGCTCGCCGAAGTTGAAGTACGCGACAACGGCAAGCTGATCGCTGAAATGCAAGGGCAGCTAGACTACATTCCCCATTGGTTTTACTACTTCGGTGGCCTGGCGGACAAAATTCAAGGCGCGGTCGTGCCGCTCGACAAGAAGGGTTACTTTAATTTTACTCGCCGGGAGCCCATTGGGGTGGTTGCCGTCATCACGCCGTGGAACTCGCCGCTGCTCATTGCAAGTTGGAAAGTTGCACCTGCGCTAGCTGCGGGATGCACGGTTGTCATCAAGCCTTCGGAATTTACCTCCGCCTCTACGCTGGAATTTGTCCGTTTGTGCGGCGATGCAGGTATTCCGCCGGGCGTGGTTAATGTCGTCACAGGAAGTGGTCAGGATGTGGGCGTCCCGCTGGTCGAGCATCCACTGGTGAAGAAGATAAGTTTTACGGGATCTGACGTCACGGGACGCCTCATCAATCAACTTGCGGCCAAACATTTCAAACATGTCAGTCTTGAACTCGGCGGCAAATCACCAAATATCGTATTCGCGGACGCGAACTTGGAAGATGCTGTGAATGGTGCCGTTTCTGGGATATTTGCCGCCACGGGGCAGACTTGTATTGCCGGCTCTCGTCTCCTGCTGCAGGAAGGTATCCACGACGAATTCCTGGTGAGGCTGCTCGCTTTGGCTCGCACGGCGCGCATGGGCGATCCGATGAGCTTCGATACTCAGGTCGGACCGATCACCACTCAGCCACAATTCCGGAAAGTTTTGGATTACATCGATATCGCCAAGAAAGAGGGTGCGCAACTCCTCATGGGGGGATCGCCCGCGACAAGACCGGAGTGCGGTAAGGGCTGGTTTATAGAGCCAACGATTTTCGGCTCCGTGAAGAACGGCATGCGCATCGCTCAGGAAGAGGTATTTGGACCGGTGCTCTCAGTGATCAAATTCAAAGACGAAGACGAAGGTGTCGCCATTGCCAACGACTCTCGCTTTGGATTAGGCTCCGGTGTCTGGACCAGCGACATAGCCCGCGCGCATCGAATGGCCGAGAAAATCGAGGCCGGCACGGTTTGGATAAATTGCTATCGCGCGGTGAGCTACATGTCACCTTTCGGAGGTTACAAAGATTCCGGCTTGGGCCGCGAAAACGGAATCGAGGCAATACTCGAATACCTCCAGACAAAAAGCGTCTGGATTAACACGGGCGCAGTCACAGCAAATCCGTTTGTAATGCGATAGCGAGGGTTGTGTCTCACTCCAGGCTCCAACACGTCTTCCCGCAATTGAAAGCTGCTGCCGTGCGGCAGATAGCATTCATGTCCTACCATAGACACTGCGAATTGATCGGGTTGTTCCGAGCCCGAAATGGAAGTTTTTCATTTTTCGCCGATGCGCCCAGAAAAGCCTTGATCCTGAATCAGCATAATGCTAGCGGGGCCGATGTATGGCTACAATGTCATGGCGAGTTGAGGTTTGCTTGCGACGACGCAGAACGAAAGTTTCGCGAGAACAGGTTGCAGCAGGTAGATTCCCATTTCACGAGCCTGGTACTCTCGTTTGTCGCCCAAGCCGAGCTCTGAATGCCCGTTTATTCTGAATGAAATGCAGCCGCTCGATAACATCACGGTCCTTGCGCTGGAACATGCCATTGCAGGGCCATTTTGTACTCGGCAACTAGCTGACTTGGGGGCGCGTGTCATTAAAGTCGAACGCCCCGGTGTCGGCGATTTTGCCCGCCACTATGATCAGCGCGTTCGGGGACTGTCTTCTCATTTCGTGTGGGTCAACCGCTCCAAAGAGAGCCTAACGCTAGACCTCAAGCACACGGAAGCTCCCAATATCTTGGCGAAATTGTTAGAGACGACAGATGTTTTTGTCCAGAACCTCTTCCCGGGCGCAGCCGCTCGCCTAGGCCTGTCCTATGAAGCCTTGCGCGACAAATATCCGAGACTGATCGTATGTGACATATCGGGTTACGGCGCCGATGGCCCTTACCGCGACAGGAAAGCCTACGATCTCTTGATCCAGAGCGAAGCCGGATTCCTCTCTATTACCGGCTCTCCTGAGCAACCCGCCAAGGCCGGATGCTCCATCGCTGATATCTCTGCAGGTATGTACGCATACAGTAACATTCTGGCGGCACTCATTCAGCGCGGCAAAACCGGGAAAGGATGCAGAATTGACATTTCGTTGCTCGAAAGTATGGTGGAGTGGATGAATTATCCTCTCTACTATGCATTCGAAGGAGCAGCTGCGTCCCCGCGCACGGGAGCCGCCCACGCTTCCATCTATCCGTACGGGCCCTTTCCCACCGGCGATGGCGACACAGTCATGCTGGGCGTACAAAACGAGCGAGAATGGACGGCGTTCTGCGACGAGGTGCTCCAAAAACCGGTGCTGGCTCGGGACGAGCGTTTTTCGTCGAATTTAGGCCGCAACGCCGCGCGCCAAGAGCTGCATGCCATCATTGTGGAAACATTCTCCGCGCTGTCGTCTAAAGAAGTGATTAAACGGCTCGATGCGGCACAGATTGCAAATTCCCGCGTGAACGACATGCGCGATGTTTGGCAGCATGAACAGCTGAGGGCTCGCGGGAGATGGGTAGAAATTTCGACGTCCGTCGGAAAGATTCCAGCGTTGCTGCCTCCTGGAATGCCCGGCGTGTGCCCGCCTCGCATGGGCTCTGTACCTGCATTAGGTGAGCACACCGAAATCATTTTGAAGGAGCTCGGATATGACAATGACGCCATTGCCCGCTTACTCGAAGAAAAAGCAGTCTAGCTTGCAACTAGACGACACGAATCGCGGGGAGCCTTCTCCAACCGCCCAGCTGGCTGAGTTCGCAGCCAATCTCGAATTCGATGACATTCCGCAGCCCACTGTTCGGCGCACCGAGGAGCTATTCCTCGATTGGGTCGGTTCCGCTCTGGCAGGCAAGGGCGGCCGTCCAGTCGAGGCGATGGAACGATTTGCGCGGATGATGGGACCCCAGCACGGCGGAGAATCCGAGGTACTGATTTCTCGACGAATGACAACGCCCTTGTTCGCCGCCATGGTTAATGCTGCATCGTCACACTTTGTGGAGCAGGACGACGTTCACACGGGTTCTGTATTCCACCCTGCCTCAGTCGTTTTCCCTTCCGCTCTCGCCGCCGCTCAGAGCCAAAAGAGCTCGGGGCGAGATTTCGTTACTGCCGCTGTGGCTGGTTATGAAGTGGGCATCCGCGTGGGCGAATTTCTGGGCCGATCGCACTATGAAATCTTCCATACTACCGGCACAGCGGGCACTCTCGCGTCGGCTGCCGCGACTGGCAGGTTGCTGGGTCTCACTTCCGGACAAATGCGAGACGCCTTCGGTTCGGCGGGGACGCAGGCCGCGGGGCTGTGGGAATTCTTACGTGATGCCGCCGATTCCAAACAACTCCACACCGCGAATGCCGCAGCCGGCGGGTTGACTGCAGCGTACCTCGCCCGAGAAGGATTCACCGGTGCCAAGTGTATCCTCGAAGGTCCTAAGGGCATGGGCGCCGGTATGTCCAAAGATTCCAATGCGTCCAAACTGACCGCGGAACTAGGCCAGCGCTGGGCCACGTCGGAGACATCATTTAAATATCACTCTTGTTGCCGCCATACTCACCCGGCAGCGGACGCCCTGCTCCAAGTGATTGTGTCGCACGATCTGCTTCCGCAAGATATTGTTCGCGTCACCGCCCATGTTCATAAAGGCGCAATCGATATCCTCGGTTCCGCTTTGAATCCCCAAACGGTCCATCAAGCCAAGTTTTCCATGGGAACAGTTCTCGGTCTCATCGCGTTCTTTCGGCGCGCCGGCGTGAAAGAGTTTGACCAATACTTTAATGATCCGCGAATCGTCGACTTTCGCCAAAGGGTGGAGATGACGCTTGATTCCGAGATCGATCGGGCTTATCCAGCTCGCTGGATTGGCAAAGTCACAATCACGACTACCGACGGTCGCACATTGCATGGGAGGTGCGAAACGCCAAAAGGCGATCCCGGCAACACCTTGACCCGCGCTGAGTTGGAGCAAAAGGCGCTCGACCTGGCAGCGTACAGCGGCGCAGCCAGTGCAGCAGAAATGCATAACTTGTTCGGCCGTATATGGAACCTTACCGGCATGAATAGGATAGGAGCTTGGCTGGAGTAGCATCTGGTATCCTGCCGGAGCTTGACAAAAATTCTGGCCGGCTTGCGCTTGTGCCCGGCCAAAAATCACAACGCCTCAGCTTAGAAAGAAAATCTTCAGCAAGGCTGTATAAGGTTTCGAAGGCCGATTCTGTGCTGGCGTCAAACGCGCGGAGCCAAGGCTGTTGCGTCCGTGGTCTGCCACGCCATCGGAGTGGAGACGGACTCAGCGTCTCAAGATTATGTTGGGCCCAACATAAGCAGGACTACATCCAACTCTACGAGGGTGATGCCGAGTTACTGACAGAGAGCTTGGAACACATCCAGCAGGCCGCTACACGTATTCTCAACGCAATCGGTGCGGACGAGCTTCCCGTGCCGCACACTTAGGGTGTGTTTTTCACTATTCGCATCTCATGGCGACTAGTGGATCGATGCGCGTCGCACGCCGCGCCGGGATATAGCATGCCGCCAATGCGACAATTGGAAGTAGAATCGCCACGCTCACAAACACCCAGGGGTCGGTGGCGCTTACGCCAAACAACAAACTGGTCATCAACCGCGTCGCGGCTACGGCTCCAAGAATCCCGGCGACGAGACCTGCCAGCACCAACTTCGCTCCTTCGCCGAGAACCAGCTTCATAACATCGAGCGGTTGCGCGCCGAGCGCCGCACGCACGCCGATTTCTTGTGTGCGTTGCGCTACTTCGTAGGACAGCAAACCGTAAAGCCCAATGCACGCGAGCACGAGGGCGAGCCCGCCGAAGAAACTGGAAAGCTTTGACAGGAGGCGCTGCTGAAAAAGTAACTGCTCGATTTGTTCGGTCTGCGTGCGGACGTTCGTGAGCGGCAAATTGTCGCCGGCCTGCGAGACGATTTCGCGCACGGTCTTCACCAGCGCCGCTGGATTCGCGGCGGTGCGCAATTCGAAGTACGCGCTGTTGCCAACGACCGGCAGAAATAGGATCGGCACAGTCTCGCGATTCAAATAGGCATACTTCGTGTCCCCCGCAATACCGACGATGGTGTAGCCGGGGCCGGGATTCTGAACGTCGCTGTCGGTCCTTTGGAAGAGGCCCATGTGCATGCCGATGGGATTTTTATTGGGGAGAAATTTCCTGGCGAAGGCTTCGTTGATGATGGCGGGAATCGGCGGTGCGTGATCGTAAGCTTGATCGAGCGCAGTAGATGAAGCGGCCGGTGCGGAAGTCAAAGGCGAAGCGGGATTTGACGTTGCTATTGTCGCGGCGGCGAAGCGGGCTACGTACGCGGCGCTGGTGGTGGTGGCAGCAGTGAAATCCGCGGAATTGAATGCGCGTCCGGCGAGAATGGGAATACGCATGGTGGAGAAAAACTTCAGACCGACGCGAAGCTCCTTCGTATGGATGTTTTGTTTGGGCGGCGCACCGTCAAGGTGCACTGCAGTTTCGGGCCAGCCGCCATTCAAAAGGGCGTCTTCGGAGTAGCTCGCGGAAATGACGCCGGGGAGCGCGGCGAAGCGCTGCTGCAAATTGTTGTAGAGCTGAGTGGTCCGCTGGTCGGTGTAACCAGCAATGGTGGGATTGATGCCGAAGAGCAGAATGTTGCGCGTGTCGAAGCCGGGATTGATGTCGCGAAAATTGCGGAGCGTGCGCACGAGGAGTCCGGTGCCGATCAGAACGACAATCGAGAGCGCAATCTGCGCGACGACGAGCGCGTGGCCGAGACGAAACCAGCGGCGCGTGTGCACTGCGCCTCCGGGGAGGGAAGACGCACTTTCTTTGAGCGAGGGCGTCAAATCGACGCGCGCGCCGCGAATCGCCGGAGCGAGGCCGAACAAAATTCCAGTCGCGAGCGTGACGGTGATGGTGAACGTGAGGACGCGCCAGTCGGGCGCGACCACGAAGGGAAACGGACGGCCGGCTGCGCCGGCAAATAAGTTGGTGATCGTATCGACGCCCCACACGGCGAAGAGAATTCCGAGCGCGCCTCCGATCACGGAGAGCAGAATGCTTTCGGTGAGGAGCTGGCGAACGATGCGGGCGCGGCCGGCGCCGAGCGCGAGGCGCACCGCCATTTCCTTTTGACGCGTGGCGGAACGGGCAAGAGCGAGGCCGGCGACGTTGGCGCAGGCGATGAGCAAAATGAAAGCGACAATAATCATTGTGAGGTAGAGCGTGGGCGCGATGTCAATGGTTTCGCCGTTGAGGCCAGCTTCCGCGGGAAGAAGTGTGATGACCGGGGCG
>OCZU010000079.1_pt1 | contig 71300 bp, 39 predicted proteins | sample 1539001 | NCBI WGS metagenome assembly OCZU01 (sample SAMEA3539306, study PRJEB22396) | soil metagenome | biome: tundra; feature: field; material: soil | place: USA | collected 2010-05 | depth 0.15 m | reverse complement strand
ACAGGGGCGGAGGATTTCACTGAGGCAGATTGAGCATCGTCTTCATGCGGCTGCCGATACTACCAAGGGAGATCATGATCGCCCGGCCGACAGACTTGCCGGGAAGGCGGGCTTCCTGGGCGAGCGGCGCTGGAGCCTCGAAGCCGCTAAGCGCGAGGATGGAGAAAACCATCCCAGCCAAGATACCGCCGAAGTGATGGGGTGATGAAGAAGGCTTTAGCGGCGCAAGGTAGGTGGAACCTGGTCCTGGATGGATTAGGAGCGCGATCCCAAGCGTTAACATGATGAGCAGTTCGAGGCCGCCTAAGAGCGCTGTAATCCTCGCCGACAACTGGACGCCGTGGTGAGTGAGCGCCCAAATGAGTGCAGATGTTGCCACCGCGAAATACCACCATGGGATGTTCACATGAAACTGCTTTTGCAACATGTCTGAGATAAGATAGCCAAGGAAACCCGTGCATCCGGCCGATCCGAGGATCTCGTAGATCAAGTAACTCCAAGTCGCCATAAAGCCGCTGCGGCTCCCGAGTCCACGAGTGGCAAACGAATAGTAACCGCCGCTCGACGGCATGTACCGGGAAAACTGAGACACGGTGTGCCCGATAAAGAAGCAGACGATCGTGGAGAACAAGAACGAAAGAGGCATATCTGGTCCGGCCTTGAGAGCGATGATCGGAAAAGTGAACACGACATTGGTCGCCGGTGCGATGTGCGTGACACCTTGGAAGACGAGTTCTGCAAGACCAAGCGAATTGCGTCGAAGCTGAGGGTCCGCATCGGGCTTGGTGGTCTCAGCGGTCACGTGGAACCCTCCTTCTGTAATGATAAAGGGTGAGCCCTTTTTGACTATCTACTCTCACCGCTTAGGGAGCGTGTGCTGCGGACAGTTCCGCTCGTTGCTTGTGACCCGCAAAGTGCGAGCGTATACTTCCGTCGCTCTGATCTGACAAGAAAGCTGCTTGTGTATCAAAGATTCCATCATTAAAGCGGCTCTACTGGAGGAGACATGCCAACCCGCCGCGATGTACTCAAGGCCAGCCTGCTGGCGCCCGCAGCCGTTGCCGCTGCCAGGGGGATCAGACCCTTCGATCTCGCGATGAATACGGTGCCGGAGGACTCTGCTCCTCTCACGGCCGACACTACGCTTGCACCTCCAACGCCCGGCGCTGGTCGCGAGCGGCTGCTCTTTGACTTCGGTTGGCGCTTTCATTTCGGGCACGCCGACGACACTAGTAAGGACTTCGGCTTCGGCAGTTCGTCAGTGGGCAATTTCCAGAAGACCGGGAACTTCATGCCGGCCTGCGCTATCGCTTTCGACGATAGCGACTGGAGGGGCCTCGACCTTCCGCACGACTGGGCTGTTGAGTTGCCCTTCCAGAACGACCCGGACTTGTCGAGCAAAGGTTTTTACCCGCTGGGCCGCAAATATCCAGCCACGAGCGTCGGCTGGTACCGGCGGGTGCTCGACCTTCCTGGCGAGGACGCCGGGAAGCGAATCACCATCGAGTTCGATGGCGCGTATCGCGAGACCATGGTGGTGTTCAACGGTTTCTACATCGGGAGGCACAGTGGCGGCTACGACCCCTTCACCATTGACGTGTCGGATTTCGCCTATTTCGGCCAGCGCAACGTCCTGCTGGTGCGAGTCGATGCCACCCAGAGCGATGGATGGTTTTATGAGGGCGCGGGGATTTACCGCCATGTGTGGCTCGTGAAGACCAACCCGCTGCACGCGAAGCAATGGGGCACGTTCGTTAAGTCGCAGGTTCACCCCGGCGAAGCCTCGCTCTCCATACTCACGGAAGTGAGCAACCACGGAGCTGCAGCTCGCGATGCGCGCGTCATCTCGACGGTTCTCGATCCTTCGGGGCAGGCGGTTGGCAAACACGCCGCTGCGCCGGCGTCGATTCCCGCCGGGAGCGAACTCAGCTATCGGCAAGAGATCGTCGTAAAGCAGCCCCTCTTGTGGTCGCTCGAAGATCGGCACCTCTACAAGCTGGTCACCGAGGTTCAAGCGGACGGGCAAGTGGTGGATCGCTGTGAGACTCCATTCGGCATTCGAACCGCGGAATTTGACGCTGAGAAGGGCCTTCTGGTGAATGGCAAGTCCGTCAAGCTGAAGGGCACCTGCAACCACCAGGATCATGCCGGTGTGGGTGCCGCGCTGCCGGATGCCGTGCAGTACTACCGCGTCAGCAAGCTCCAGGAGATGGGCTGCAACTCGATTCGCACCTCGCACAACCCACCCACCCCGGAGTTGCTGGACGCATGCGACCAGATGGGCATGCTGGTGTTCGACGAGACGCGCATGATGTCGTCGAACTCGGAAGGCCTGAGCCAGTTTGAAAACCTTGTCCGGCGCGATCGAAATCACCCTAGCGTCTTCATGTGGTCTATGGGAAACGAAGAAGGACAGGCGAACACGGCCAGGGGCACGCTCATCCTGACCGCCATGAAGGCAGTCGCGACCCGGCACGACGGTTCACGGCCAGTTTCCATCGCTCCCGCCGGGGCCATTGGAACGGGCGGGCTGGCCGCGGGAGACGTCGCAGGCTACAACTACATGGATCCGGGTGCTGAGGAGTTCCACAAGAAACATCCTGAGAAGCCTGTCATGGGTACAGAAACCGTCAGCGCCGTAGGCACGCGCGGCATCTACGTCACCGACCGCGCGAAGGGCTTTGTGAGTTCGTACGATCCCTACACCACGACCGGGCGAGCATCGGCCGAGGGCTGGTGGCGCTTCTGCAACGCGAGGCCGTGGCTCTCGGGTGGCTTCATCTGGACAGGTTTCGACTATCGCGGGGAGCCCTCACCCTACCAATGGCCGAACATCAGTTCGCAGTACGGCATCATCGACACGTGCGGGTTCCCGAAGGATTCCTTCTATTACTACCAGTCTTGGTGGACGGCGAAGCCCGTCCTGCACCTCTTTCCTCATTGGAGCTGGCCGGGCATGGAGGGCAAGGAGATCGCGGTTTGGGCGTATTCGAACCTCGATCGGGTGGAGCTATTCCTGAACGGGTTGAGCCTCGGAGCGAAAGACGTAAGGAAAGACTCCCACGTAGCCTGGATCGTGAAGTACGCGCCCAGCTCCCTGGAGGCTCGGGGCTGGAAAGACGGGAAACAGGTGATGACGACCAGGCGCGACACAACCGGCGCCGCGGCCAAGCTGGTCCTGCGTGCGGATCGCGGGGGAGTCTCCGCCGACGGCGAGGACGTTGCGATGTTCGCTGTCGAAGTGCAGGATGCGCAGGGGCGCACCGTTCCCATTACCGAGAACGAGGTGACGTTCCGAGTCGCTGGCGCGGGGAAGTTGATCGGCGTCGGCAACGGCGACCCGACGGATCATGCGCCGGATAAGGGCACGTCGCGAAAGGCATTCTCCGGTTTCTGCATGGCACTCGTGCAGTCTTCCAAGGCAGCCGGAAAGATCACGGTCGAGGCAACGTCGGCTGGTCTTGCCTCGTCCACCATGACCATTGCTGCCAAGCCAGTGAAACTCCGTCCACAGGTGGCCGGGTGGGAGCGCGAAGTGCCGTCTGGGTCTGGTGTCACGGGCCTGTGGAGACCCGTTCTGGCGTCCGCTGGGCCGTCGGATGACTTCATTTCCATGATCGTCGGTGTCAACACTGTGTTCACGCTACGTCAGGATGGCAGCAAGCTGACTGGAACCGTCGAAGGGGGCGCCGGATTTTTCGGAGGTGACGATGTACCCAGCCCCATTGTGGAAGGGAGAGTGGACGGGGATCGCGTGGCTTTTAAATCAGGAAATAGCAACTTTACCGGCTTGCTCAAGGGCGACCGGATTGAATTGCAGCGCTTGGTGAACCTCCCGTGGGAGACTCCGACTCCTCCGAAAGAGGAACCGGGCAGGCCGGCGATCGGGCCCGCGCCGGACGGGTCTGATCCCTCCATTGATGTCTCTTGGCAAATGCCATCGAGCATCCCAGTTGTTCTGCATCGAGTAGAACGGTAGCGGCAGAGAGGCGTGGAGGTATCGGCTTCTTGTGCCCTTCATTGGGGCCTCGCCGGCGGCTTCCTTCAAACAGCTGTATCGGACGCGCCCCGCACGCCTCCAGAAATCTACCTGCAACTCCATATGGGGCGCGTCCGATACAGCACTAGCGTTTCTGGATACCTTCCGGTTGGCCAACCACTCGCAGTTGGCACTCTATGTCTTGGCTGGCGCCGGCTTTCGCAATTCTGCTGCTTTTCGCGCAATCAGGCCTAGGCCACGCGCCTGGGCATCGTGCTGGAGGGCTGCGAGTTTACTGTGACCGGCTGCAATGCGTCCAGACTTCAGCTCTATTTCGGCGAGTGCGAGACGAGTTTCAAATTGATAGGCAAGAAACCCTTGCTTGATCTCGTCTTTAAAGAGTGTCTCCAGGGTTCGCTTGGCCTCGGCGAGTTTACCGGACACCGCCATGGCGTGAGCAACGACGATGGCAAGCTTAAGACGGACGGGCTGATTCTGGTTCTTCGCCACAACCTCGGTTTCGTCATCGACGACCGCCATTGCCTCCGTCGGTTTTCCTTGTGCCAGCAGCGCCTCGATCAGTACCGCCGCTGCGGTTAGTTCATCATCGGCCTGTTTTTCACTGCGAAACTCGTTCAGGCTCGCACGGGCTGACTTCTCTGCGTCCGCAGCGTGTCCCTCTTCAATCGCCACTTCCGCCAGATAGGTCCGAGATTCAGCCGCGGTTTGTTTTTCGCCGATTTGGTTGCGGATCGCGAGCGACTGCTCGAACGCCTTCCGCGCCGCCGTAAGGTTCCCCTGCTGGAGAAGTGGGCCGCCGAGTCCTGCCAGTACGTATCCCTCGGCGCGTTTGTCGTTGGTTCTTTGCGCCAGGGTGAGGGCCTGTTCACAGGTATCCTCGGCGGCGCGCAAGTCTGCCTCGTCGGTCAGCAGCGCGGCGAGATTGACCAGCAGGAGGGTCTCGCCGTCGCTGTCTTCCACCTTGCGATATCGCGGAAGGACCTCGTGGAAAAGCGCTTTGGCTTCGGCAAGATTTCCCTCGGCGTAGACGATTGCTGCAAGATTGGCTAAGGTTACGGCAACGCCCGCATCGTTGCCGACCTCGCGAAAATTCTGCGCTGCCTCCTGAAACAAACGCTTAGCCTCAGCCATGTTTCCCTGCTGAACCTGGGCATAACCGGTGTCGTTCAGCTCTGCCCCCACGCCGTTGCGATCGCCGGCCGATGCAAAGATATGCTGAGCGTCCTGGCAGGCGGCGATGCCCTCATTGATTTTGCCAAGATCGATGAGGTTGACGCACTGGTTCTTGCGAGCCCGGGCAACCAGCAATTTCGCGCCGGAGGCCAGTCCCTTTTTGATGGCTTGCTCGTCGGCCGCGAGCGCCTTGGCATGGTCGGATTCCGTGAGGACTGATGCCACTCGCAAGTTGATTCCAGGATCGGCGCCCACCGGCGCGGGGAGTTTTTGCAAAGTTTCCAGTGTGGCGATCGAATCGGCAGGATTGCCTGCCTGCTCCTGCGCTTCGGCCAGGTTCAAACCGTAATCGAGGTTGTCGGGGAACAGGGTAGACAGAGTGCGATAGACCTCGATAGCCTTTGTGTAGTCGAGAGTTGTGCTGCGATAGCGGCCTTCCACCAGCAACCGCTCCTCGTATCTGAGCTTGCCCGACAACTGGAAAGCCTTGGTCGCCTCCGCCTTCGCCTTGGCATCGTAGCCAAGCGCCGTCCAGGTACTGGCCAGGGCCGCGTGCGACAAGGGAAATTTCGGGTCGGCCGCCACTGCTGCCTGCAGCAGATCGCGCGCCGCCAGGGGATCGAAGATCCGGAATTTCGCGAGACCCTCGGCGTACAGGCGCGCGCCTTCCGGGTTATCCGGCAGCGAGGCGCGCACACTCACAGAATCGGCTGGCGAAACGGCTTCCACGCCCAGTTCTTCCCGCAAGCGCGCTCCGGCTTGCGAAACCAGGTCGAACAGGTCATCTTCGGTTCCCGTGGCCGATACCTCGGCGACCGTTTCTCCGGCCGATGCGCTTTGGGCCCGCAGGTCAAGGCGGATGCTCTCATTGGACTTCCCGCCAAGCACGGTGTAGGAACCGAGCACAACCAGGTCGCTCCCCATGTGCTTGCGCATACGCGCCAGCGTATCTTTGGAAAAGGTTCCCGTGTCGGCGAGCGCGAGGTCGAGTTTAGTGTGGGCAATGTCCTCGCTCGAGATCAGACGAAGCTTTTCTCCCGCAGCGAGCTCGGTGCTTACCATTTCTGCGAGCGCCGTCGACAGCCACGCTTTCTCGGAGTTTCCGGAAAGATTGCGAAATCCAAGAACCGCGACCGACCGGCGAGCCTTCACACCTGTACCGGCCGAAGAAGAAACTGTCTCCCAGCCCGCACGCGACTGGTGATCGCGGACGACATAATAAAGAAGCAACCCCACAATCGCGATCGCCGTCAGACTCATCACCGACCCCGTCAGCCATGGCTTTCGCCTTGCAAAGCCCAGGGCGATGCCGCGAGCCCGCCCTCCAGTTGCGACCAGCTTTAAATCATCAAGGATCTCGGCCGCCGACTGGTAGCGTTCCTGGCGGTCCTTCCGCAGACACTTGGCGATGATGTGTGCCAGTCCGCCAGGCAGATGAGGGTTTAGGCTGGTCGCCGGCGGCGGTTCCCGGTTGAGTATGGCTTCAAAAACCACGGCGGACGTGTTCCCACTAAAGGCACGCCGCCCAGTTGCCATCTCGTAGAACACGGCGCCGAAGCTGAACAAGTCCGTTCGGATATCGAGCTCTTCGCCGCGCGCCTGTTCCGGCGACATGTAGGCAATGGTCCCAACCGCGCTGCCCGGGCTGGTTAGTTGCTCCTCCGAGTTGTCGTTGAGCAAGGTGGAGCCTGCGTTCCTGTTCGCTGATGTGCGAAGTACAGGGGCCACCTTCGCCAATCCGAAGTCTAAGACTTTGGCCTGGCCGCGGTGAGTAACGAAAATGTTGGCCGGCTTCACATCCCGATGAATGATGCCCTGCGAGTGAGCGGCATCCAGGGCATCGACGATCTGCATTGCCAGTTGCAGCAGCCGGTCGCTTTCGAGCGGCCCGGATTCGATGACATGTTTCAGCGTCTGCCCGTCCAGGTACTCAATGGCAATGAAGGCTCGCCCCGCCTCCTCGCCGATGTCGTAGATGGTACAAATATTGCGGTGGTTAAGAGAGCTGGCGGCGCGAGCCTCGCGCTGGAATCGGACGATTGCCGTGGCGTCCGCGGCGACCTCTTCGGGCAGGAACTTCAACGCTACCAGGCGCCTCAGCCGGGTATCGCGCGCCTTATAGACAACCCCCATCCCTCCGCCGCCTATTTTGTCGATGATGCGGTAGTGGGAGACGGTCTGACCTGCGACCAGAGCGCTGCTTTTGCCTGTGGAATGCCCTTGCCTTTGAGCCACCAGGCGGGCGGCCACTTCCAGGGCGGGCGCCTCGATAAAGCTCCCAGCTTCCAGATCAAGCGCGAGCAGCGATTCAATCTCCCCGCGAAGTTCCAAATCCGCGCCGCACGCGCTCTCCAGAAATGCGCGCCGCTCCGATTCGTCATGCTCCAGTGCGGACTGATACAACTGCTCCAGCCGGCGCGCCCGCTCAGCATCCATCATCCTTCGCTCCGCTCGCTTCTCCGGTCGTTTCCGCTCTCAGGGCGCGCAAAAGCCAGGCTTTGGCGAATCTCCAGTCACGCTTGACTGTCTCCGGGGATATCTTGAGAGCCTCCGCGGCTTCCTTTACTTCAAGGCCGCCGAAAAAACGCAGTTCCACAACCTGACTCTGCCGGGGATAGAGCACGCCAAATTCCGTCAAGGCCTCATCGAGCGCCAAAATATCCCCCTCCTTCTCCGGAGCGACGACCAGGCCTTCGTCTAAGGAAACTTGCACCGCACCAGCGCCTCGCTTCTGATAATTCCGGGCACGCGCAAAATCCGTCAGAATGCGTCGCATCATGCGGGCGGATATGGCAAAAAAATGAGCGCGGTCCTGCCACTCCACCGCGTGGATATCCACCAGGCGAAGGTAAACCTCGTTGACCAGGGCGGTGGTTTGCAGAGTTTGACCCGGATTTTCCCGGGCCATGCAGCGGTGGGCCATCCTGTGCAGTTCGTTCTCGACCACCGGAGTCAACTGCTCCAGCGCCCTGTCGTCTCCCGCGCCCCACGCTTTAAGTAGCTGAGTGACTTCGACTTTGGAGGGACCTTCAGACGAACCCGGCATGGTTTCAGTTCTCGTTGGCGTAGGGGCAAGTTATCACATTGATCCCGCGCATTCCAGTGCGGCGCCCCCGCCGCAGATTTTTTCCTGCAGCTTGACCCCTCCAACCCAGAGTTCCCGCTACATCAAGTGAGGGGCTTTCGCGGTGACGGATTACGGAGGCCCGGTCCGGGATGGATCGCAACGAAGAACTCAATCTCAGGCTCCGACACGGAGCAACAAGGAGAACGATTATGAAAAACGTTAGTAAAGCCAACACCATCAACCACAGCACTTTAACCGCCGCCCCACAGAAGCACACGAGCGGCCTGCTCACTCTGGCCGCCGTCCTCCTGTGCAGCCTGACCGCCTCGGCCCAGAACGTGAAGGTTGCTGCCGAGAAGGGTTTCACCATTGCACCCAACGTCCAGACGCCGATCGTGCTTAAAACTATGGCCGACGCGGCTTGCGATCTGCATGCCGTCGGTACGAGCGACACGCGGACGATGCGTTTTTATGCCAACGGCGAGGGCAACGTAAAAATCCACGCGACCGCCCGGGAAGGGATGGAAGGCCGGGTCCAGCTTGATTGCTCATCGAACGGCAAGGCCGTAAGCTATCCGCTGCATCTGCTCGCCAGCTCATCTCCTACCGCCGATATGCCGGCGCCGCAGAGTCACGTGCCAACGCCGAAGGGCTCGAAGGTTCGGCCTGGGCTGACTGAGGCGCAAGCCCAGTCGCTTTCCGATGACGAACTGATGAACCTCGGCTATACGGAGCGGCCCGACGTTCTGAGCTCGCCCGACCAGTACGCCAAATGGCTGGACCATGTTTCCCGGCCCATGATCGTGCTCCCGCAACACTTGGTGAGCACCAACGTCACGGCGTCGCCGGGGAGCTACGCCTTTGCGAACTGGAGCGGACTGGAAGCTCACAGCACGACCAAGCACAAGTACAGTGCGGTGACTGCTACCTGGTATGTGCCACTTATCACTTTTGGCGACTCGTCGGGCAACCCCACCTATTCGGCCTTTTGGGTCGGGCTTGACGGCGACGGCACCAAAGATCTGGTGCAGGCCGGGACCGAGCAGGATGCCCAAGAATTCTTTGGCATTCTGTTCACCAACTACTACGCCTGGTCCGAACTCTTGCCCAACCAACCCACCGAACAGGGAGTCTTCGGGGTCAATGCAGGCGACGAGATTGAGGTCGAGGTGTGGATCGGTACGGGGTCAGGGGCGCCCAACCCGAAGGGCGGATATGGCAGCTTCCGCATCATCGACTGGACCCAGAGTAACGAGTCCCTATTCTATGTGCCGCTCGCTGGCACGTACTACAACGGCACCGAAGCGGAGTGGATCATGGAGCGGCCCACCGTGGGCGGCTCGCTCCCGGAGCTTTCCGCATACGGGACAGCGACCATGGTCAACGCAACGGCCCTCCAGGTCATCGGGACAAAATGGGTTCGCTGTGGCACAGCAGCGAACCGCGACATCTCGATGTATAACGGCAGTGACCTGTTGTCGAAAGCGGTATGGGGCGGCGTTGGCAGCCAAGAAATCACCTTCGTGTGGTTCAACTTCCAATGAGGATGATCCATTCCAAAAACTGGCGTCGTGCGATAGCGCGACGCCAGTTTTCTTGTTTGGCACACTCCAAACCAAACAGATCAGAACGTAAATCTCGATTCAAACTGGAATTGACGCGCTGTGTTGGAGATCCTTTGCCCTTGGACATCCTGAAAAGATCATTGATTTTGGATATCGCTCGATCCATCTGATGACCGTCATCGGCAAGCAGATCGCATCCGCCTTCTATGGCGACCATCCGCAGCGTTCGTACTTCACCGGCTGTTCAACCGGTGGACGACAGGCACTGATGGAAGCGCAACGCTTCCCGCCAATCGCGAGAAAGGTAGCTAGGCGAAACCAGAACACAAAAGACAGGTAGAGCAAGTCCGGATTCCAAGGCCCTCATCCCATGAAGGGCCCGAGCGATTGCTCCAGGAGAGTTGCCTTGAAGAGGTACATTCATCGATTCCGGCCGCATCACGGGCTAGTAGGAAGTCATCTCCGCATTTGGCATCGAATTCTGGTCGGATGACGGGCAACCCTTCCATTATCTGGGCAAGGGAAGGGTTGCCGACCACTCGGGAATTGAAGATTCGGTGACACAAGCGCATTTCTCCGTACCAGGTGGATCCGTGGGCTTCTGCGGCTGTACCTGCTCGGCAGGAGGCGGTGGGCTACTTTGAATTTCTATCCCCAAGTAGCCCAAAAAATGAAAGTAGCCCACTACCCGGCAGGAAGTCAATTTGGCTATTCGCACGCTGTGCATCTAACCAGCAGCAGTATGGCTCTTCCAAGGTTTGGACGGAGGGTTTACGTGTATCACGCGATTGTCAAACGGATTGCCCTACAAAACTTTTTGCGAGTGAATCAGAAGGACTACTCTCCGATCCTGAAGGGCTGTTCCCCAGATGTTCATCACCGCTTTGGCGGGCATCACGCACTCGGCGGCGAGCGGCACGATCGTGAAGCGCTGAGACGGTAGTTCGAACGGCTGGGCCGGCTGGCTCCCACGTTGCAGCTCACAGTTCATGATGTATGGGTGAAAGGCGGCCCATGGAATACGACCGTGATCATGCGGTGGTCCGCAGTACAGGATCTTCCGGATGGCTCACCCTATAACAACCACGGCGTTCACATTATTCGCATGCGTTGGGGCAAGGTGTTCGATATCGATGCAAACGAGGACTCACAACTTGTTGCCGCATCTTTGCAGATATGGGCCGCAAATGGCGTGAACGAAGCTCTTGCCGCTCCCATCCTGAGCTAGTGATAATCGAGGCAATGCACAAGTCGAAAGAGGACAAGGACTTATGATGCAGACGAAGAATGCTACAGACGTAATCAGAACGGGCAGCACTGCGATGCGTACACTGGCGGTCGGTGCATTCGCCCTTGGTGCCGCGGCGATCGGGGCGATTGCGGTGGGTGCAGTGGCGATCGGGCGTTTGCGAGTCCTGGAAGCTCGCATTGAGAAACTCTCCATTGGCACACTGACAGTGGACCATCTGAACGTGCGCTCCCGATAGGTCCTTGCTCGCCTGCCGCAGTGTGATTCATCGGGGAGGATCACGGGCAACCCTGAAATAGTCCCAAGGTAAGGGTTGCCGACTACTCGGGACTTATCGCGCGCTGACGCAATCGAACCGTCTGGATTCTTCTTAATCGTGAGAAGGGGAATGTCTCGGTAGACGGATTCCGGATGGATGGTCGCCGACCCCGGCAGTGGAACGATTACCGTGGTGGATCAATTGCTGCGTCCACCGGAAGCGACGATGTCAGCAGGATTCGCGTAAACGGCGCGCTCAAAATGCTCGACCACGGAGATGGCTGCATCAGCGCTAAACGGGAGTATCTGCATCATGATTACCGCGCACGTTTTTCGGGGCGGGTCAATCCAGAAAAAGGTGTTGTAGATACCAGCCCACGCCAGGGAGCCGCGGGAACGACCGCCTTCGACAGGCTACAACCGCTGCTTATGCGGCACTTGCCATGTTCACGACTGGTAGTGGAATGCGGACGCGCCTGGACCGCCCTGACTTCTTCTCAGTTGCGTCCACAAGAACGACGTTATCCGCCATAACGATGGGCTCGCTAACCAACTCAAGTATTTCCCCGTACAGCTTCATCTGGTTCCCTTTAGTGAAACCCAATAGCTTTAATCTGGTGGAAAGACTGACCTGTTTCTCTGTCATAGAAATGCCTCGGCGTTGCTGTAGCTCTACGTAAGGGAAAAAAAGAAAGCGACACTACATTATAGTCGTTCCGCCCATTCATCTCGCTGTGACGCCAGTCACGGGTCATCTCGGGTTCCAAATAGTGGCGTAGTGCTCCGAGGCGGCAATGCTTTTCGCCATAAGCTGAGGCCGCAATCGCGCTGCGGTTTCCGCGTCGAGCTTGAACTGCGAAGGAACTTCTGGAAAGTCGAGAGACTGCTGGCCCGACACCGGAACGGCCCACAGCAAACAAAGACAAATCGCGAGGAGAGAACAGACGTGCTTGGCCGCGTCACCTTCCACGGGCTCCTCCGCAGAGATCGGTCTTACACTTGATTATGCTCTTCTTGCGGGCCGCATGACGCAAAGATGTTGGAGAGCTGTTGTCGCTTCAGTATCGTGACTGGCCCCGCCAAGCCGGTTTGCGCTGTCCTGTGCTTTGAGCCCCCAAATGTCATTCCGGACTGATATATCGTCCGCCGCTTTGCCGCAAGCTAACAATGAAAGTTTTCAACCATTCGCCGCATTCACTGCCTTGGTACTTACACGCGACACCGGATCCGATAAGCTTAATCATCGATTGCATTCACGATACGGATTCCCAGGCCAGCTCCATGAGAATCGTCCATCCCGCAATCTTCGTTATCGCGAGCAAGCAAGTCGTCCGACGTTCATGGAGCAGTCTCGTATGGATGGTCCTTCTGCTAACGTCGGTTCGTGTTTCGTTTTCCCAGACGTCTGTGAGCGGACAAGGCGGCGAGTCCGGTGCGATTGCTCTGCGTGTCATCGTCGTTAGCTCCGAGGCCGAAGCGCAGCAGATCTTGGATCGTCTGAAGAAAGGGGAGGACTTCGGAATACTCGCCAAAGACAAGTCGATTGATCCAAATGCGGAAGATTACGGGTATCTCGGCAGAGTGGACGTTGCCACTTTGCGTCCCGAATTGCGAGAGGCCTTGAAAGGACTAGCGTCGGAGCAAGTCACCAATGTCATCAAAGTCCCGGGAGGATACGCAATCCTGAAAGTCCTGACTGAGAGCGAAAGCTCCACGGGTCAAGGCATGAGCGCCAATCGAGACCTTCCCCTTTCCGGCAAAGGCAGCATTAAATATCCGGCCGATGTCGCCGGACAAATCATCGCGGACTTGGCGTTTCAGAAATATCCAAAACCACTTGGCTGGGAGCAAGACCTACACGAGATTTGTGAGGTTCGTAAGCAATCATTGTCGACCCTTGAGTTACGCCTTAAGAACCGGCTCCATTCTGCTGCGCCAAAGCTCTCGCCGTCTGAAAAACCCATCGACTTGATCCAGGCCCACTACGCGTTGGCGCAGGTCGAGGCCTATCAAGGAAATATGGATGAGGCGGTAGCGGAATGGGAGGCCGCCTATCAGATTGCTTTAGAAAACGTTCCAGCCGGAGCATCTCAGTTGGAAGCAGTGCTTGGGGTCGCCTATCTGCACAAATCCGAGATGGAAAACACGGTATTTCGTGAGCCAGATGACAAGTGCATTTTTCCGCCCCATCCGGGTGCGAAGTACGACAATGTCGCCGACTCGGCAAAGGCTGTTGCTTATTTCTCGAAGTACCTCGCGCGGAAGCCCGCTGATGTCCAGACAAAATGGCTGCTGAATCTGGCCTACATGACCATGGGCAAATACCCCGCTGGAGTTCCGGAGAAGTATTTGATTTCGCCGAATGTGTTTGAATCCCGGGAAAACATCGGACACTTTGTTGACGTCGCACCTCTCACTGGGCTCAATGTTGTTTCCATGGCGAATGGCGTTGTTGTGGATGACTTCGATAATGACGGTCTGTTGGATGTGATGATTTCCAGCTACAACGTATGTGAGCCTCTCCACTACTTTCACAACAATGGTGATGGCACCTTCACTGACCATGCAGCGCAGGCTGGACTTGCAGATCAACTGGGCGGACTCAACATGATACAGGCCGATTACAACAACGACGGCTGCATGGATCTCCTGGTGTTGCGCGGGGCGTGGGAATTTCCCATGCGCAAGTCGCTCCTGCGAAACAACTGTGATGGAACTTTCACCGATGTCACGAAAGAAGCCGGTTTGGCGACGCCTGCAACTCGCACTCAAGCCGCAGTTTGGGCCGATTTCGATAACGACGGTTTCGTCGACCTGTTTGTTGGTAATGAGAATGGTCCAAGCCAGCTATTCCGAAATAAGGGCGATGGGACCTTCGAAGACATCTCTCGGTCCTCCGGCGTGGATAAAATCGCATTTACGAAGGGAGTTGTGGCAGCGGACTATGACAATGATGGATACGTGGATTTCTTCGTCTCCAATCTTTATGGCGCCAACTTCCTATATCACAACAACCACGATCGCACCTTTGCAGAAGTTGCGCAGAGAGCCGGAGTGCAGTTGCCGGATTCCCAGAGTTTTGCCAGTTTCTTTTTTGATTACGACAACGACGGTTTCCCTGACCTATTAGTCAACAGTTTCTTTTTCTCTGCTGACGAATCTCTGCGCAGCTATCTCGGCCTTCCCCACAGTGCGACAACACTGAAGCTTTTCAAAAACATGAAGGACGGCACGTTCAAAGATGTAACAACAGACGTTGGCCTCGATAAGGTGTACGCGCCCATGGGCGCCAACTTCGGCGATGTCGACAATGACGGTTTTCTCGACATCTATCTGGGAACCGGCGGCCCCGAATACGGTTTCTTGTTGCCCAAGGTCTTGCTTCGTAATGACCGAGGCAAGTCTTTCGTGGACATCAGTGCTTCAGCCGGTATCGGAGATCTGCACAAGGGACATGGCACTGCATTTGCCGACCTGCGGAATGGGGGACAGGAGGACATTCTGACTTCCATGGGTGGCGCTACTCCGGGAGACGCGCACGCTTTTCGAGTTTTCGAGAATCCCGGAAATGACAGTGACTGGATCAATATCCAGCTGGTTGGAGTCAAGACGAACCGAGCGGCGATTGGAGCAGGGATAAAAATCACGGTCGACAACAAGGGCCTGGGTACCCGCTCGATCTTTCGTACGGTCGGCAGCGGTGGATCCTTTGGCGCCTCGCCATTAGCTCAGCACATTGGCCTGGGGAAATCGGCACGTATGCTCAATGTGGAGATATCATGGCCGGCAAGCAACACCTTGCAGAAGTTTTCGAATATCAGGCCCAACCAGTTCATTCAGATCAGCGAGTTTGCCAAGGAATACAAAACGCTCACGCCCAAACATTTCCGATTCGAAAACAGAAAAGACGGCGTCACGGCCATTCGACCAGCCGTCAGTGGCGGGAGAAGATAATGAGCATATGAAGTCAGGGATTCTGCTTGCGGTGTTGCTTGCGTGCACTACCTGTTCCTGGAGTGCGCAAAAATATTCAGCCTCCGGGCTGGTGCTGAAAGTTGATCGATCCCATCGGACCATTTTTGTGTCTTGCGAGAGCATCCCCGGATACATGGGCCCCATGATCATGCCCATTTCCGTGCGCAACACTAAAACACTGGCCGGGCTCGCACCAGGCGTAATGGTGGACTTCACTTTGGTGGTGGACCCGAAGGCTTCTTATGCCGAGAGCATTCATGTTCGTGATTTCGAAGATCTTGAGCAGCAGCCTTTGGCTGCGCGGCGGTTGAAAATCATCGAGGACCTGGATTCGGCGAAGTCACTTGGCACGAGCGTGTTGAAGATCGGCCAACGGCTGCCAAGTATTGTTCTGACCGACCAGAATCGGAGAGAGATTAATCTCGCTGGTTTTGCGGGCAAGGTAGTGCTAGTGAACTTCATTTACACACATTGCCCGCTTCCGGATTACTGTTTCCGGCTCTCCAACAACCTAGGCAATGTTCAGAGGCGTTTCAAACCGCAAATGGGGCGAGATCTGATCCTTTTGAGTGTCACCTTCGATCCTATGAATGACCAGCCTGAGGTTTTGGCAAACTACGCTCGCACTTGGAACGCGGACCCCAACTGGCATTTTCTGACTGGAGCGGTGCCCGAGATTCGGCACGTCTGCAACATGTTTGGAGTCAATTTCTGGCCGGACGAAGCTGAGTTGGTGCATTCTTTGCATACCGTGATCATCGACAAGAAGGGAAAGTTGGCGGCCAATCTCGAAGGAAACCAGTTCACGGCGCGGCAACTAGGCGACTTGGTGCAGAGCATATTGGAGCGGTCACGATAGATCCTCATTTTTCCGGAAACAAAATCTATAGTTGAAGGCGCTCGCGAAATCTGCCGCCCAATCTGCGCCAAAAGAAACTATATAATGCCGCCTGGATGCGTTTAGGATTGAGCCTCCCGTTGCTCGTTTTCTTGACTGGGACGATTCCTGCCCAACAGGCTGCCAAACCCTCAAGTATAGAGACACCTCAAGCCAGGTTCACGGATGTCACCTCTGCCCTCGGCGTACATTTCCAATACATCGCTTCCCACACCGCAAGCCATTACTTGCTCGAGACCATGGGAGCGGGAGTGGCTCTGTTCGATTATGACAACGATGGGAGGCTGGACATTTTCCTGGTAAATGGCGCTCCCATCAAAGATCCCACGCCAAAGGGATCCATTCCGCAGAAGACAGGGCCGGATTACTGGAATCGCCTCTATCACCAGAAAAACGATGGCACATTTGAGGATGTCACGGAGAAGGCTGGCCTGCAGGGTGCAGGCTATGGTATGGGAGTAGCGGTCGGCGACTACGACAACGACGGTTACGAAGATTTATATGTAACGGCATACGGCGGCAATAAGCTCTACCACAACAACGGAGATGGGACGTTCACTGACGTCACCGAAAAAAGCGGCGTGGGCGGGGGCGGTTGGTCGACGAGCGCCGCTTGGGTGGACCTGGATAATGACGGTTTCCTTGATCTTGTAGTGCTGCGCTACGTCCAGTGGGACTTCGAAGACATCTGGTGTGGAGAGCACAAGGAGGGCTATCGCTCTTATTGCCATCCCGATTACTTCCAGCCAATTTCACCCTTGGTCTACCACAATGACGGGAACGGCCATTTTACCGAGGTCTCGCAAAAGATCGGCATCTCCAAGCCGGGAAAAGGGCTGGGCCTAGCTCTCGCTGACTACGACCGCGATGGACGCATCGACATCTTCGTGGCCAACGACTCCATGTTTGAGTTTCTCTACCACAACAAGGGCAATGGCACATTCGAAGAAGTCGGACTCGCATCCGGCATCGCCGCCGATGGGGACGGCCGGACCTATGCCGGCATGGGGGTAGACTTCGCGGACTACAACAATGACGGCCTGCCCGACTTGGTGATCACCGACCTCGCAAACCAGATGTATGCGTTGTACAAGAACAATGGCGACGGCAGCTTTAGCTACGCCAGCTTTGCCACGGGCTTGGGCCGCATCACGCGCTCGCATTCCGGCTGGGGCGTCCGCTTTATGGACTACAGCAACGTCGGCTGGAAGGGCCTTCTCATCGCCCAGGGACACGATCTCGACACTGTGGAGCTGAACTATCCGAACCTGCATTATCGGGAACCGATGTTGTTGGTGCAGAACACCGGCCAAGGATTTGTGGATTTGTCGCCGGATTCTGGCAGCATCTTCCATGAAGCCTGGTTGGGACGGGGACTGGCAATGGGCGACATCGACAATGACGGCCGACTAGATGCAGTCGTTACCACGAATGATGGACCCGTGCACATCCTGCACAACGAGACCCAGACAGCGAACCATTGGTTAACGCTGAAACTGATAGGCCATAAGAGCAACCGCGATGCAATCGGTGCGGAAATCAAACTCGTGACCGGCCAGGGACCACAATTCGCGACCGTGACCACGGCCAGCAGCTATCTCTCATCCAGCGACAAACGTGTGCATTTTGGTTTGGGATTGGAGCCAGTGGCTGCGACAGTGGAGATTCATTGGCCGAGCGGCATCGTACAGACGCTAAGGGATGTGCCGGCCGACCATATCCTGCAGATAGATGAACCGTCCGCGGGAAAGTGATGCACAGTCGGCCAAGCCACATAGATCCGTTGATTTTTTGGCCTATGAAAATTCATTTCTCTTTACTGCACCGAAAAAGTGAAAGCGTTTTCATGCTTCCAACGGTCTCCAAACTCGCAACCTGCCGCCCGGCATAATTGGTTTTAACTAGTCGCTATTCAATCGGATAGAGGGGAATATAGAGATGACACCACGGTGCATTGACTCTCAACGTCGCTGAGGACCAAACTCCGCCGCAATGTTTGATCTGGGGACAACAGATGCTTGTCACTTTTTCTTGCCGGTCCTAGCTTACCGGCTATAGGCCATGGCAACCCCAGCTTGGCGGGTAACGTGGTCTCCGCTTCGTCGTCGGCCAGTTTTGGAAAAGCCCGGTTGGAAGGTAACGACTTTTCAAGGAGCGTGAGATGAGGACGTTCTCGATCCGCGGGGTTGTGAGCTCTCGTTTAGCCAGTGGGTTTTGCGTGCTCACGTGTTTAGCCCTCCTGCTTTACTCAGAACCGCGCGCGCAAGGCCAAGCAACCAGCGGGATCACTGGCACGGTCACGGACAGCACGGGCGCCGTCATCGCCGGCGCCACCGTCACGGCCACGAACACCGCGACCGGGGTGGTCAGCCATGGTGGGACCTCTAGCTCTGGCGGCTACACCATCATCGACCTGATTCCTGGTGCCTACACCCTGAGAATAGAGAAGCCTGCCTTCCAGACCTTTGTCGCGGATGGAGTCGTGGTGGAACCGGGGGGCAAGCGATCGACAGTGGATGCGGTCCTAAAAACGGGCGCTGTCCGCGAGGTGATGGAAGTGACCGCACAAGCGATCACCCTGGAAACCGAGCAACCCCAGCTGGCGACGACGATTGAACACAAAGTTGTGGAAGAGCTGCCACTGGAAATCGGCGGTGTCAACGGGGGCGTTGCAAACGTCGGCCGGCAGATCGACGACTACATTTTTCTTGCTCCGGGCACGCAGGGCGGTGAGTTCAGCCATCGCATCAATGGCGGCGTGGACTTCGAAAACGAAGTGGTTTTTAACGGCGTCGCTGCCGTGCAAGCGGAAACCCAAGGCTTTCAGACCTTCATCAATCCGCCCTTTGAAATGGTCAGTGAGTTCTCGGTCTTGAGTTCGGTCTTCTCTGCACAATATGGTTTGGCGCAAGGAGTTGTCTCGTATCAGTTCGCTTCGGGTACAAATGCGCTACACGGAGACGCATTCGAGGCCATGCGCAACAGCTATTTCTTTGCTCCCGGCGTTTCCAACTTTAACCCGGCCACCGGTCTGTGCTGCATTGTCCCCTCGCTCATCCAAAACAACTACGGATTTGCGGTTGGTGGACCGGTTTGGATACCCCACGTCTACAACGGGAAGAACAAGACCTTCTGGCATTTTGATCTTGAGTGGTTCCGGCAAAACTCAGCCCAAACCGGGAACATGACAGTTCCAACTCCGGCGATGGTAGGGGGCGATTTTAGCGGACTTGTGGACGGGGTTGGAAACCCGATCAACATCTTTGTTCCGACCGCTTGGGCCGCCAATCCTGCTCTGATTCCCTCGGGCTGCACCCCACCAGTGGCACCGGGTCAGCAGTGGCCTGGAAACAAGATTCCTTCAAGTTGCATCAGCGCAGCATCGGCTCTGGTTACGCCCCTGATTGCAACGCCGAATATCCCAGGGACACTCGCTAACAACGTAACGTCGCAGGCAGGCGTTGGTGTCTTTCGCCAGCCGAACTGGGGCTTCTCGATCGACCACAACTTCACGCAAAAGCAGAAAATTCACGGCTCCTTCTGGCGTGACAAGGAAACCACCCCTTCCTGCTGCGACAACAATGCGCTCTACCCGCTCACTAGTCCAATCACCGGCCAGAACCCTCAATTCCGGCTCGGAACCGGTCTCTTTTTAACCTATTCCAATGCCATGACCGACCACTTGGTGATGACGGCCGGGATGGGTTGGATGGGCGAAATCAACAATCAGTTCAATCCCAACGTCAAAAGCCCTTTCCCTGGGGTAGCTGGCAGCATTAGTTTTCCTCACATTCATTTTGTCAGCCAGGATCCGAATGCCACAGAACCGAGCGACCTGGGACAGGCAAGAACCTTTTCGCTTAACCGGAAGCTCGGTCTCAGCTTTGCCAACAACTGGCTCTGGATACACGGCAAGCATACATTCAACATCGGAGCCGAGATCCACCGAGCCTACCAGGATGATGACGAATGCCAAGGATGTGGTGGTAACGCTACGTTCGACAGTCGCACGACGAGCGACGGCACCAACTTCACAACCACGGGGGACGGCTTCGCCAGTTTCTTGCTAGGGCAAGTGGACACTACTACGCGTAGCTTCTCACCGGAAAGCAGACTCCGCAATCTCGCGGTGTCGCCCTATGTTCAGGACAACATCAAAATCAACCCGAAGCTGACAGTGAACGCCGGACTTCGGTGGGATATTCTCAGGCCATTTACTGAAAACAACAACAACTTCGTTTTCTTCCAGCCGAACATACCGAATCCCGCGGCCATCAACCCTGGCACCGGTGAACCACTCTTGGGTGCCGCGACAAAGTTTGGGACCTGCACAGGCTGCGCAGGCTACACCCATGGCTACGTGCAATGGACACATTTCAGTCCGCGCTTGGGCTTTACCTACGAACTGAACCGGAAAACGGTGATCTTGGGCGGATTCGCCAAGAGTACATTGAACGGAGGTGCCTTCGAATTTGGTACCAGCAAGGTTGCCCAAGGGTCCGGGCAGTGGCTCGCTGGAGCTCTCCCGACGAACGGAAACAGTAGCGCGATCCCCGGATGGGGTGAATGGGACAATACTCCCATAGGAGATCCTCCGCCGGTACCCTTCAGCCCGAGTGTAGCGAATACCTTGACAAATGCCGCGTCTGGCGGAGGATTGCGTGAGTTTTCTCCGAACGCTACCGCACCCTATGCGTTGGCTTGGAATTTTGGTGTCCAACGCGAACTGCCGTGGAACCTGTTCCTGTCCGCGTCTTACGTCGGAAACAGGGTTCTTCATTTGCCATCCATGCTCAATGAGATCAACCAGCTCAACCCGGCGACGTTAAGCGCGTTATGTCCCGACCCGGCGCCCGATGCGACTGGGCACGTGACGAATCCGACGTGTCTGCTGTCGCCGGATAACCCGAACGGCACAGCCTGGACGGGCGCGCCGCAACAAGCAGCTTTGCAATCTCTCGGCTTTCCCTTGGCTCCCGCCATCACCTGCCCAGCGAATAGCAACAACCCGGGACTAAGCCAGGGGCCTGCCTACGCTCCCTATGCCACTTTTGCTTGCGATTGGGGGACTGGGTTCTCGGTTCAACAGGCCGTCCTGCCGTATCCAATGTACGGTCCGAGCGAGTCCGCCGGCGGGCTCACGAACACGTGGGATATGAACGGTACCGCCTTCTACAATGCCCTCCAGGTGCAAGGGCAGAAGCGCTTTACCAACGGCCTGAGCTTCCTTGTCTCTTATACTTTGTCGAGAACCATGTCGAACACCGACACCGGGTTCACTACCTTCAACAATGGTTCTCAAAACAGGTATAACCAGAAGGAAGAATGGTCGCTCGCCAGCAACGACCAGACGCACATCCTGACCATCAGCGGCGTCTACGAGCTGCCTATCGGTCCGCACAAGAAGTTCGCCAACTACAACAATGCTGCAGCACGGCTGTTGTTGGGAGGATGGCAGATAAGCGGCATACTCAACTACTCGAGCGGCACGCCGCAGGCAGTCTATTCTTACTTATTCGGAAATGGCTTCTACGATGTTTATGGAAATGCCCTGAACCGGGCGAACATTGTCTCCGGGCAACCGCTGAACCTCAATTATGGGAGTTACCGCAAGAGCCTGGGCCAGTGTACTGATTCTAATAATCCCTGCGCGACTGCGGCAGCGACGGCGTTCAACACGAATGCATTCGCTTTTCCCGGGTACACGGGGGGAAATTCTCCGCGGGAAATAGGAGGTATTCGCAGCGCATTCGGCAAGAACGAAAACGTCGGCCTAGCCAAACACTTCCACTTTACCGAACGCGTGGATGCAGAGCTTAGGATGGAATTCTTCAATGTCTTCAACCGAGTGATACCGTGTACGCCAGATACGAATCTTTATGATGGTCCTTTGAAATTCGGCGTGATCAACAACAATGGCAGTGGAGGCAGTAATCCTTGCCAAGCCAACGCGCCTAGACAAGGCCAGGCATTTTTCAAAGTCAGTTTCTAGACAGAGCCCCGACGCTACCGCTACTCTCGCTGAAACGACAAGCCGGGACCCAGGGTCCCGGCTTCTGTTTGCTTGCATGGGAACCGAAGGGTAGACATACAATGGCAGAATCGTGATTCGCGGCTCCAGCAATGGACGGGCGCCGAAGCAGCCGAAGGCGCGCGCTGGTTTAATTGGGACCATTCGCCCCGGCGGATTCGTGCCGGTCGTGGTGCTGCTCTGGTGGTCGCTGTCGTTCGGACAGGCGCTGCCGCCTTCTGCCAGGCAAGGCTCAGCTGATCCGGTGGTAGCTCAGTCAACCGGGCACTCTGATCAGGATGCGGCACTCAGCCAGGCCCGATCGCTCGTTCAGCAAGGAAAACTCACTGAGGCCGAGCGGGCTGTCCAGCAATACCTGACCACCCACGCCAACTCGGCAGACGGCCATTACCTGTTGGGCTCCATTTATTTCCAGGAGGTGCACGAGCAGGCTTCTCCACAAGGACAAGCGGAGCTTGAATACTCCAATCCAGGCGTAGTTGATTCGAAGGTCAAACAAGCGAAGGCTAAGGCTTCACTCGCCGAGTACACCGAAGGGGCCAAATACCGCGTCCCCAGCGCGTTTGAGTTGAACGTTGTCGCGTTCGACTACATTTTGCTGGGCGACTACGCCGATGCAGACAAGTGGCTCACACGCGCCTTGCAGTCGACTCCAGAGGATACCGAAGGCTGGTACTACCTCGGCCGGACGAAGTACAACGAAAACCGCTTCGAAGAGGCGATCAAAGCTTTTCAGCGGTGCCTGAAGACGGATCCTGCGAGTCTTCGCGCACAGTATAACTTGGGCTTGGCCTATCAAGGACTCGGCCGCACCGAAGACGCCGCCGCCGCTTTCCGAACCGCGATTGCTTGGCAACAACACAAGCTAAATCAGGACCCAGAACCGTTTATCGATCTTGGATCGCTTATGTTGGACGAGAATCAGTCACAAGACGCTTTGCCTTATCTCTTGCGGGCCGTCGCGATTTCGCCCCAGGAATTCCGAGCGCATGAGCAGCTAGGGCGGGCATTCGAACATCTGGATCAGTTGCAGAAAGCCCAGACTGAGTTTGAGAAGGCTGTTGCCCTGGCTCCTCAGAACGCACGCCTGCATTATGTCCTGGGACAGGTCTATCGCAAGGAAGGCTTGGCCGAGAAAGCGAAACTAGAATTTGACCGGTCTTCCGCTCTGCGGCGGGATTCGCCCTCCGAGGGGCATAATGAAAGCCATTAAGAAGGACGACAAAAACAGCAGACCCGCGTCGGTCATCGCGTCTGTTCCTTATTCTGGAGTACTTCCTTAGCCCGCTCTGCTTTCGCCGAACGGGCACTCTCCTCGAGGGTGCTGAAGACTTGCATCTCAGCCTGAGCTTCGCGGGAGCGCCCCAGTGCGCGATACGCATGGGCCAAAAAAAAGTGCACGCTGGGATCATCTGGGCTGGACCGTTCAGCCGCCTCCAGATCGTGGGCGGCTTCCTCGTTGCGGTTCAGCTTGAGCAACGCTCTGCCCCGGTCTATGCGTGCCTGTGTCAGGTCGGGACACGCGGCAAGCGCCTTGTCCACGTCCGCCAGCCCTTCGTCAAAGTTCACACGCTGCGCGATGAGAATATTGGCAATCTGCGCCTGCGCCTTGCAGTTGGTCGGATCATTGACAAGTTCTGCCTGGAACTGCGCGAGGGCAGCGTCCCACTCGCCCAGCAGCCAGTATGTGTTTCCCAATTTGTAGTGAGTCCCTGCCTGTCGCGGCGCCATTTCGATCGCCTTCTTGTATTCGACCACCGCGCCGTCATAATTCTTCATGCTTTCCATGATCTCGCCCGACATTTCGTGCACGTATACGGAATTCGGATCTATGGCGTTCAGCTTCGAAAGCGCCTGCTCCGAAAGCTGCATGTAAATCTCTCCCAAGAGGTAAAAGACCTCCTGATCTTGCGGTTCACGACGCGCCAAGTCCTGGAGATGCCGCGTGGCTGCTTCAAGTTCGCCGAGCTTGATCAAGTCATTCGCGAGAAAGAGCTCCGCATTGTTGTCGCTGGGATTGGAACGCAACGCCGCCTCAAGCCGGGGACGAGCTTGTTTGTACTCACCGATTTCGTAGAGCGAGATGCCCAGCAGTGTCGATGCCGACGGCATTTCGGGATGAATCTTCAATCCTCTTTCCAGAACCGCGATGGCCTGGCGATACTCGCGTTGCTGAAAATAAAGAAGGCCTAAGTTGTTGTATGCAGCAGCCAAGCCAGGCGCGATTTGCAGAATGGATTTATACTTCGCGATCGCTCCAGCCTGATCGCCGCTAGTTTGTGCCTCCTTGGCCTCGCGGTACAGCTGGTTCACCCGCGGATCATCGGCGTTGGCGTTTGACTGCGCCCGTGCAAGGGTGGGCGCCCAGAGTGCGGTCCCTGCCGGAAGAAGGAAAGCGAGGAACAACATGCCGTAAGGAGCCAGATCGCAAACCGTTTTGTCCTGAATCCGCATGTGGACGAAATTGTACATTGACCGGTGCTACTGCTTGAGTCCCACCCCGGAGATGCGCCATCGGGAAGGCAGGGAAGCTCACTCAGCCTGTCAACTCCTCTTTATAGGATGAGCTTCGGTGTTGAAGACAAACTTGGTCAGGTCCAATGTCTCGGCTGGGGCAAAGAGCAGGTATAGATACTTCAAAGTCTCCGCCAGGAAAAAACTCTCCATCTCATTCCTCTTTTCTTTCGTCTCTACATTGCTCAGAGCCGCGTAGGCAACATCCGTACGACAGTATTTCAGCAGACTGTCAAAGAAAGTTCGTCCCATGTCAAGATACCTAGAATCATTTGTGAAGTGATGGAGGTAGTAAGCCGACTCGATGATCTCCGGTCGAAGAGCATAACCGTTGTAGGTGATCTTCATCTTGGAATAGTCCAGCTCTTCGGGTTCGATTCCGAAGGCCGTCCACATCTTGTAGCAGGACTCTTCCAGCCGCCGGGCGCGGTCGATGTCACCAGACAAAGCAAGCTCACCCGGAAAGAACGCATCCAGGGAGCCGAATTCCGTGCCTTCGCGTTTGCCGGTGTTCATATCGACTTCGCCGTACCACAATCCGGCAGGGCCATCGTCGGCAACATATTTGTTGAGTGCTTCGATACTCGATTGCCACATTCGCTCGCAATCTTTGTCCCCGAACAGCAGCCAGCACTTCAGCAGGTACTCGTAGTAAGAATCGATCCCGCCACCGATATTGCTAGTGGGTTCAGTCCACGCGCCAGTTTTCACGTTAATGCCGGCGCCAACCAACCCGATGGAAGAGCGGCGATTGTACAGTTCAACCAGCGCATGCTTTGCCTTGTCGTAGTAGACAGGCTTTCCCGTCAGCTTGCTCAGCGTGCCAAATTCAATGAGCAGAGTACCTACCTCCGCGGGATTCGTTTGTTCGTCACGAACCGCACCCGTTTTCAGATTCACGTTCACATAGGGCATGCCGGTCGGAGAATTGAACACCGGTAGCAACCGGTTTCCCAGATCCTCACCCAAAGCGAGCAAGTGCTTGTCACCGGTTAGCTGATGGCTGCTCAACAGGCCGCCGAGCATCCGGATGGTGATCTCAAAGTTCTTGACGTAGATATCCTGATTGAAGGACAAGTTGTTGTTAATGAATTCCCTGGTTTTTGCCGCTTCGTCGTCCAACCCCATCAGGATCATCGTGTCGAGGGCATCTACGGGTGTCATGTAAAGCGGAACGCTGTGCCAGTCGCGATAGGTCTTGCTCAAAGGCCTGAGCTCATCATGGCCCCACGCGTACTGTTTGTAACCGTTCCAGGCATGCAGGAACTCCTCCCGCACAAGCTTCGCCATTTCTGTTTTGTCGCCGCCGGAAGTGATCTTCTGAGGTGCCACGACCTCTCTCCCAGTCGCCCAGGTGGCGACAGACAGCGGACATGTACCCAGCAGCGTCCGGCCTTCGAGCCAGGCAAGTCCGAATGTCCGCAACAATTGGCGTCTCGAAAAGGGGGCGGATCGGGCCTTGGGCAGTTCAGACATGGCAGTCCCTCCGCTGCGCCGAACAACTCGCGGGCTAGTTTTCAGAGTTCGCGGAGGGATGTCAATGCATCCAGATGTCATCTCGGTGCTCCCGCGTATCTAGTTGAAGCAATATGTTTTGTGGGATGTTATTCCCAGAGTGCGGTGTCTGGCATAGCTCTCCATGAGGTCAGGTGCCCGACGGAGCCGAATGTCTTGATCAGCGATGGTTTTACGTGCTACCCTCGCGGCTAATCTTCAGCGGGAACCTTGGCCACCACGATGGAAACCATCTCTCAATTCCACCGGACCCGACGCTTTGGTGTTTTTGACGTGGATCTGCGCACGGCCGAACTGCGCAAGCACGGCGTGCGAATCAGACTGGAAGAGCAACCGTTTCACATCTTGGCCTTGCTGCTGGAATGCCCTGGGGAACTGATGACGCGGGAGGAGCTTCGCCAAAGGCTCTGGTCAGCAGACACTTTTGTCGACTTCGACCGCAGTCTTAACAAGGCCATGAGCAAGCTGAGGCTGGCCTTGGGTGATTCCGCGGAAAGCCCCCGCTACATCGAGACTTTACACCGTCGTGGCTACCGTTTCATCGCTCCTATCCAGAGTGACGAGATGATTGGCGCGCATACGGCATCTCACGAGTCCGACCCCGGTCTGCGTGCAGCCGCGTCTCAGACAGCATCGACGACGGCCCTTAGTCCGGTGGGGTTAGGGTCTGGTTGGTGGTTGCACCGCTGGTACTCGATGGTTGCCTTGTCCGTAATGGTAGTCGGATTCGCGGCAATCTATTATCTCCGTGCTCGTCCGGACATGCTCGTGAGCTCAACGGCCACAGTCATTCCTCGCCGATCCGTCGCTGTCCTCGGCTTCAAGAACCTATCAGGCCGCATCGACCAAGGGTGGATTTCGACGGCTTTGTCCGATTGGCTCACCACTGAGCTCGCGGCTGGTGAGGAACTGCGAACCATACCGTCGGAGAGTGTGGCGCGAATGAGAATTGAGCTCTCGCTGCCCGATGTTGACAGTTTGGGTAAGCAGAGCCTGGGTCGGATCGGCAAGAATCTGGGTACCGACTTCGTGGTAGTGGGCTCGTATGCGAGTTTGCGCCAGGAATCTGGCGGGCAGGTGCGTCTTGATCTGCGCCTGCAAGACACCCGGAACGGTGAAACCATCGATGCGGTGTCGGAGACGGGAACCGAATCCCATCTCTTCGATCTGGTCTCGCAGGCCGGGGAGCACGTGCGGACTCGGCTGGGCGTCCAAGGAGTCACTCGGCAGGAGGCAGCCGAAATCGCCTTCGCGTTGCCCGCGAACCATGATGCCGCCCGCCTCTATTCAGAGGGCTTGGGCAAGCTGCGGCTATTTGATGCGCTGGCGGCTCGCGACTTGTTCGAAAAGGCCATTGTTACTGAACCTCGCTACGCCCTTTCCCATGCGGCTCTCGCGACCGCTTGGGCGACCTTGGGCAATGACGAGAACGCAAAGACTGAAGCTAAGCGGGCCTTCGAGCTTTCCTCAAAGCTGCCCCGGGCAGAGCGTCTTCTCGTGGAGGGACGCTATCACGAGACGTCAAAGAATTGGGAGAAGGCCATCGAGATCTACCGCGCTCTTGTCGCATTCTTCCCGGACAGTCTGGACTACGGTCTTGCCTTAGCCCAAGCCCAAGTCAGCGGGGGAAAGGGCAAAGACGCGCTCGATACGGTGGAGGCTTTGCAAAAACTCCCGCCACCTCTAGGCGACGATCCGAGAATTGACTTGGTGGAGGCTCACGCAGCCGAGTCCCTTGGCGACTATCGGCGAGACCAAGCCTCTTGCGTCCGGGCGGCACAGAAAGCGCGTTTGCTGGGGGCGTCTTTGCTGCTTGCCCAAGCTCGGTCCGATCAGGCGTGGGCCCTCTCGAACCTGGGCAACTCCGATGAGGCCGTTCAAGCCGCTGCCGAAGCCAAACAGATATTCGACGCGGCAGATGACCAAAGAGGGGTGGCCAAGGCGATCAACTTAAGCGGAATCGCTCTGGAGAACAAGGGAGATTCGGTGGGAGCCAAGAAGATGTACGAACAGGCCCTTGCCACGTATCGCCGGATCGGAAACAAACTAGGTGTGGCGAACGAACTCGATGATCTTGGGGATGTGCTTCTGGCTCTGGGTGACCCAAACGGAGCTCTCAAGAAGTATGAAGAGTCGCTCGCCACGAATCAGGAAATCGCGAACTCAGACGGAGTTGCGCTAGTAAAGGGGGCTCTCGGAGTCGTACTTCTGGCGCTCGGGGACCATGAAACAGCCAAAAAGACATGTGAGGAATCGGTAGAACTTAGCCGTCGGGTCGGCGACCGGGAAAAGGCCGCCATCGGCCTGGCCTGTTTGGGAAGCACCTTTCGAGCGGAAGCGAATTTTGTGCAGGCCCGCCGATACGAGTCGGAAGCAATTGCGATCTTCGACGAGATCGGAGACAGGCAAAGCTCATCTCGCTTTCAACTCGAACTGGCGGAACTTTCGATTGATGAACACAACGATTCTGAAGCTGCGTTCATTGCCAATCGAGTGATCGCGGAATTTGTTCGAGAAAATGCTCTGCGAGACGAGTCCCTGGCGAATGCTGTTCTGTCCCGAGCTATGTTGGAGCAAGGAAGAATCCAAGACGCCAAGAAAGCAATCGAACGGTCCTCTGCCCTTTCAGAAAAGTACCACGACCGGCAGGTGGAACTATTCGCAGCGATCACTGCGGCTCGTGTCCGCGCAGCTTCGCGCAACGCGACTGACCGAGCCAAGGCCGCTGATCGCCTACAACAAGTTCTTGCAGAATCGGCCAGGACGGGATTGCTCGTCTATGCCTTCGAAGCCCGGCTGGCACTGGGAGAGATCGAGATGACTTCCGGGAACCGCGCCGCCGGCCGAAGTCGTCTCGAATCCTTGCTGAAGGACGCAAACGAGAGAGGCTTTGGACTGATTGCTCAGCAAGCCGGAAGCGCACTGAGGGAAGTGACCGCGCGACAATGATCTTTACCAAATCGGTTGAATGAGCTCCGTATCTCCTTTTGAGAAAATCGACGAGTTAGCTCCCTAGAACAGCTTGCCGAGAATTCAGATTTCCTCAGCTGCGGAAGGGCCCTGTCCCCGGGGAATAACATCCGACAAGGTCTATTACGTCAATCACATACATAGGGGCATGGAGATGACATCTGGATGCATTGACATTCCCGGTGCAAATCCGAAAAGTAGCATGCGACTCTTGAACCCCTGACTGGAGGGCTGCCTGGGGGTCTGCACCGCCAGACTCCGATTGGGGTGGCCTTGGGTCTCACTGGTGTCGGAATCAGCAAGTTGATTGGTCGCCGTCTCCTTGGGGAATTGGGGAGGCTATGCCAGTGACCGTCGCCTTCAACTCAACGGACATCTGCAAGTCCTTATTGCAGAGTTGTCTATCGCAAGGGAAACCCATGGAGAACGGTGATGCCACGATTCTGCACGACCTTGGTAACGGTCCCACTCGCCTGTCTGATGTTGCTCGCAGCTGCCCACGCACAAACCACTGATAAACCCGATTTGAGCAAACAGCCAACCCTCTACGTGGTCGGTTACGCCCACTTGGATACGGAATGGCGATGGGAGTATCCCCAGGTCATCAGCGAATACATTCGCAAAACTATGGAGGATAATTTCACCCTCATCGATAAATATCCCCATTACATTTTCAATTTCAGCGGCGCCAACCGGTACCGCTTCATGAAGGAATATTTTCCCGCCGATTTCGCAAGGCTGAAGGGGTACGTGGATTCAGGGAGATGGTTTCCCACGGGATCGTCCATGGAAGAGGGCGATGTGAATGCGCCCAGTGCCGAGGCCATCATCCGACAAGTCCTGTACGGGAATAACTGGTTTCGCAAAGAACTGGGCAAAGCCAGCGCGGAATACATGCTGCCCGACTGCTTCGGATTTCCGTCGTCGCTGCCGACCATCCTCGCGCACTCGGGAGTCAAGGGATTCTCGACACAGAAGCTGGTGTGGGGATCCTCGGCCAATGCCGGAGGTCCGGAATCGCTGGAGAAAACTCCCGAAGGTACACCGTTCAACGTGGGCGTGTGGGTGGGACCGGACGGCGAGAGCGTGCTGGCAGGACTCAACCCCGGCAGCTACAGCGGGGGCATCGACACCGATCTCAGCGAGCCGTTGCCTCCCGCGCCGTCGAACGCGGCCGTGGAAGACCTCCAGAAGAAGCTCCAGCCGCTGCGTCAGAAACTGCAACAAGCCGAACAGAGCGGGCAACCATCCGATCAGAAAGACATCCAGGAGTTCGTCGGCCTCCGACAGCAGCGAGATGCGATGATCAAAATACAACAGGATCGGGAGCTGGAGCGAAATCAGGACGATTGGGCAGCGCGCGTCGAGCGGAATGGTGAAGTCAGCGGGATATTCACCGATTATCACTATTACGGCACGGGCGACATCGGCGGCACTCCGGATGAGGAATCGGTGAAGCGGCTGGAAGCCATCGTCACTAAAGGCACAGCGAGCTTTCCAGCGCCGGGCGCATTCTTCTTCCGCGGGCAGCGTACTGAAGGGCCTCCGGTGAAGGTCGGCGATGGCCCTGTCCGCGTGATCTCCGCCAACGCGGAGCAGATGTTCCTTGATATCACGCCCTTCCAGGCCGCCGGACTTCCACGATACACAGGTGAGATGGAACTCACCAACCATTCAGCCGGCTCATTGACGTCGCAGGCTTACCAGAAACGCTGGCTCCGGAAAGAAGAATTGCTGGCCGATGCAGCCGAGAAGGCTTCCATTGCCGCGGAATGGCTGGGTGCGCGGTCGTATCCGCTGCAACGCCTGAATGACGCCTGGACCCTGGTGATGGGCGGCCACTTTCACGACCTCGCCGCCGGGACTGCTACCCCTAAATCTTACGAGTTTGCGTGGAACGACGATGTGATTGCAATAAACCAGTTCGCTGGCGTCCTCGATAACGCCACCGAAGCCGTTACTGCCGCGCTGAACACCGAGACGAAAGGCATCCCGCTGGTGGTTTTCAATCCGCTGAACATCGTGCGCGAAGACGTGGTGGAGGCCACCGTGAACTTCCCCGGCGGCATGCCTAAAGCGGTTCGCGTGAGCGGTCCTGACGGGAAGGAGGTTCCGGCACAGATTTCGAGCGGCAAGGTGATCTTCGTGGCCAAGGCGCCATCCGTCGGCTATGCGGTTTACGATGTGCAGCCCGGGGCAGGCGCGGCAGGCGCCGCAGCGAGACTGAAAGTGTCGGATTACTCACTCGAGAACCAGTATTACCGCGTGAAACTGAACGCCGATGGCGACGTCGCCAGTATTTTCGACAAGTCGATTGGCAAGGAATTGCTGGCCGCACCCGCCCGCCTTGCCATCTCCTATGACAACCCCCTGCACTGGCCTGCCTGGAATATGGACTGGGACCAAGAGCAGGCTGCGCCGAAAGCGTACGTCGGCGGTCCGGCGCGGATTCGAGTGGTGGAGAACGGTCCGGCACGCGTTGCCGTGGAAGTTTCCCGGGAAACCGCTGGCTCCGGGTTTGTCCAGACCATCAGTCTTTCGGCGGGGGATGCGGGAAAGCGTGTGGAGTTCGGAAACGCGATTGACTGGAATACCAAAGAGTCGAATCTGAAAGCGACCTTCCCTCTGGCAGCTTCGAATCAGGTGGCAACCTATAACTGGGACATTGGCACAATTGAGCGGCCCAGCGCCGAGCCGAAGAAATTCGAAGTGCCGTCACACCAGTGGATTGATCTGACCGATATGGACGGTGAGTTCGGCGCCACCATCCTCACCGACTGCAAGAACGGATCGGACAAGCCGAACGACCACACCATTCGGTTGACACTGATCCGAACGCCCGGAACGCGCGGTGGTTATGCCGACCAGGGCACTCAGGACCTCGGGCATCACGAGTTCATTTACGGAATCGCAGGGCACGCCGCCGACTGGCGGCAGGGCCAGACCGACTGGCAAGCGCAGCGCCTGAACGATCCGCTCATCGCCTTCGAAGCCCCCAGACACGCCGGCGGGTTGGGCCGGGAGTTTTCTCTGCTGCACATCAGCAACGCGCGGGTTCGAGTCCTGGCACTGAAGAAAGCTGAGCAGGGCGACGAGATAATCGTGCGCCTGGTTGAACTCGATGGCAAACCGCAGACGAACGTCCGCGTGTCGTTCGACGCGCCAATCACCGCCGCGCGCGAAGTCAACGGGCAGGAGCAGCCGGTGGGAACCGCGACCGTGAACAGCGGCGCTCTGGTTACCTCGTTCTCCGCGTATCAGCCGCGCACGTTCGCTGTCCGGCTGGCTGCGCCGCAGGCCAAGGTTGCGGCGGTGCATTCTGTGCCGGTGACGCTGCGATATGACGTCGCTACGGCCAGCAATGATGGCACGAAGTCGCGGGGTGGATTCGACGCTAAGGGCAACGCTCTGCCGGCGGAGATGCTGCCTGTGCAGATTACGTTCAACGATGTGCGATTCCAACTCGCCCCGGCGAAGACCGGCATACCCAATGCTGTCGTTGCGAAGGGGCAGACGATTGATCTGCCGGCGGGCGACTATAACCGCGTGTACGTGCTGGCAGCTTCGGCAGACGGCGATCAGAAGGCGACGTTGAAAGTCGGCAACACTGGGGTCGACCTGAACGTCGAGGACTGGGGCGGATTCATCGGACAATGGGACGACCGACAGTGGATCTCGAAGGACACCTCGCATGACAATTACGGGGAGATGACCGGTATCAAGCCGGGCTATATCAAGCGTGCCGACCTCGCTTGGTATTGCTCGCATCATCACGACGCCGGGGGAGAGAACGTGCCCTACGGCTACTCCTATCTATTCGCGTATCCGATCGACCTGCCGGCTGGCACGAAGACGATCACATTGCCGGATAACGACAAGATACGCATTCTGGCCATCTCGGTAGCCGATGAGAATGCGGCAGTGAAGCCGACGCAGCCACTCTACGATGTGCTTCCTTCGCCGGCAACAGGCGCAAGCGACTTTCTGCTTTCGTCCTCAGCCTCCAGCCTCTCGTTTACCCAGGGGCAGAGCGGCGCAACGGCGATCAGCGTGTTTCCGAGGAACGGATTCACGGGCAGCGTCAGGATGACAGCGTCGGGACTGCCGGCGGGAGTGACGGCGTCATTCAGTCCGGCCGGCACTGCTGGGGGTAGTACGATGACACTGACTGCTGCGAGTTCGGCGAACCCGACGTCATCAACGGTAACCGTCACGGGCGTTTCGGGCAACCTGTCGCATTCGGTCGCGGTCGACCTCAGCGTGGCCGGCACGAAGAAGGGAACGGTGGCGGTCGATCTTTCTTCGGCCTACAACGTAAAAGGCGTCTATACCGACGGCTCAAAGTTCGCTACCACGGCGAGTCTGGACGGCGGCGGTTTCGCCTATTCGAAAGAAACCCTGGGCTCGACGCAGTTGTGGGATGGCGTTTTATTCAATCTCGGAGCGGCCAACGTACCGGACGTGGTCACGGGCAAAACGGTTGCCTTGCCGGAAGGCAAGTTCGCCAGCCTCAAGATTCTCGCAACGGGTGTTGAAGGCGGCCAGGAGTTGCAGGTGTTTACGATTACGTACGTCGATGGCACATCCTCGTCTGTCACCCAGAGCCTCAGCGACTGGTATGAGTCGGGCGGTTACAAGGGTGAGTCCGAAGCTGCGGTCATGCCCTATCGCCTGGAGGGCGATGGCTCCAAGGACGATCGTACGTTTCATCTCTACGGATACTCTTTCAATCTCGACGGCAACAGGATTGTGCGCAGCATCACCTTGCCAGCCAGCGAGCATGTCCTGGTCTTCGCCATGACTCTCGTGCCTTCCGCCGGGTAACAAGAGCATCGCATTGTCCAGCCTGTGGACAGCACCGCAATCGTGAATTCAGGGTCCCATTACGGAATCGCGAGTCGCGCTCTCGCTGGTTCGACCTAGATGACCACGGTTGCCGATCTAGTCGAGGCACTACAAATGTTTTGTAGACTCTTTCCTGCTCACTTCGTCAGTTCAAGGCCCGTGGAGTCGACATTTGGAGTCGCAGCGCAGTGTGATCGTAATTGAACAGACACCCGAATCTCAACTTAGTAAGGTGAAACGTAGCTGCGTGCTGACTCTAGATTCGGCTGCGCGCACAAATCAACTATAACGACACCAAAGCAGCAGAGGCGGCGCAGGGTAAGAGATAATGAGGCCGTAAGTATGAAGAAGCTTGTGTTACTAGGTGCCATACTGAGCTTGGCAAGCCTGTGCTGGGCAGGATCAGAACGCCGAGATGCTACCGACCGGCTAAATAATGCGGCCAAAGTGCTAGACGAGATCATGGCCGCGCCGGACCAGCGCATTCCCGACGAGATTATGAAGCGGGCAAAGTGCGTAGCGGTCATACCCCATCTGATAAAAGGGGGATTCGTCTTCGGAGCGGAGCACGGCAAGGGTGTGGCCACATGCCGGACAGCGGAGGGTTGGAGTGCGCCGGCGTTCATAAGGATTGCAGGCGGGAGCTGGGGAACGCAGGTCGGTGCAGAAGCGGTAGACCTAGTAATGGTCATCAAGAGCGAAAAAGGTATGCAGAAGCTGCTCTCGAGCAAATTCGAAATCGGAAGGGATGCATCGGTAGCCCTGGGGCCCGTGGGACGGCATTCTTCAGAAAACACGGATGTGAAGCTGGATGTCATGATCCTAACCTACTCTCGCGCCAAGGGTGCTTTCGTTGGGTTTACATTCAAGGGCGCATTGGTCCGCGCGGACAACCGTTCTAGGCGCGCCATGTACGGGCCCAGGGTCACCACGCGGGCCACGCTGCTGGGTCGAGTGCCGGTGCCTGCTGCAGCGGGACCGTTCCTTGACGCAGTCAGAGGAGCAAAAGCCCAAGCGATAGCCCAGGCAAGAAAGTGAGCTGTGTCGGAATCGCACCCGTCGCGCGATACAATCCCTCGAAACCCAAAGAACGGCGCCCCCGCAAAAGACTAAAAGAGCGAGAAACGTTCCTCGACGAGCCGGCACTCCTCGCGCCAACGTTCCAGGGTCAAACCCGGATACCAGTAAAGCCATGCGCAATCGCGGCCTTCAATCAATCCTTTTCTCCGGCAACATCCTCCCCAAAATAACCCGAATCGTTTCCGGGCGATGCTCCCCGTTAGAGCCTTCAAGGGTATAAGACCGCTCAAATCCATTCGGGCCCGTAATCTTCAATTCCCACCGGTCATTCGCTTGAGATCCCACGATCAAGACCCGCCAATCCCCAGGCCTATCGGCAAGCACATGTTCGATGACCGCTCGAAACTCTGCTTGCGCAGCCGGATCTCCGGTGTGCTGCATCTCGACTGAAACTGCCATATCGCCCGAAAATATCACCGTGCCCTAGATTCCGCAAACCGCTCCAACCGTGCGAGGATTCTGCTGCAGAGTCAGGCGATAAAACCGCGGGCGGAGCAGGAAAATCCCGATTGTTCTTGCTGGCTGGTACTAACGAAGCGTGGCCCGGCGACTGAGAGTTTGCGTCACGAGCCGGTGTAGAGCTGAAACGGCGCCCAGTAAAAAGGATTGTGGAAAGCGCTGCCGTGAAGCAACGAAAGCTTGGCTGCACGCAAAGCCGCGTCCGGACTGGCCCCCTTATCCAGTTCGTCATAGAACCGATCCATCAGCTGTTCCGTCGAGGCGTCGGTTACCTCCCAGAGACTGGCGATTACGTTGTGGGCTCCGGCTCGCAGGAAAGCCCAGGCGAGTCCCACCAGGCCCTCTCCCGAATAGGCACGTGACCCGGCGCCATAACAAGCCGAGATCGTTACCAGGTCGGCGTGCAACCGGTGCTGAACAATATCGCGAGCATACAGCTTGAAAGAGGCGGTTTCGACAGGGCCTTTGGAAAGCACAATTGCCGAGTCGAGCGGACTTAACCGGCTGGCCGTCCCGTGCGCAACAAAATGAATGTGGGAAAACTTCTCGGGATTATTGGCTAGGTACGCCTCGGGGGTCGCTTGGTCGCGCTGATAAACCTGTAGCTGCATTGCGGGAAAGTGTTTGGCGACGCTTGCCATCTGCTGGCCAGCCCGAGGCAGTTCTGGATATTCCTTGCTCGGAGCGATGCTATCGCCCATCAGTAGCAGCCTGCGCGGCCGCTTCTTTTCGCCGGTACCTTCGCGGGCTTTTTCGCGAATAAAGGATGCGGCGAGCACTCGGAGCGAACTGGCGTTCGCAACGTCGGCATCCTCAATCCAGTAGTGCGGCTTCGGTTCGGTGACCACCAGCGTCTCGAAATTCAGGTTGTTCAGACTGCCGTCGGGGATGATAAACACTTTCGCACCGTTGGCTAGGAATGCCTTTGCCGGCGCGATGAGGGTGCGGTAGAGTGAGCGCCCATCTTCGCTGGATTCAAGAACGTCCTGCGGGCCATTAAGGGCCTTGCGATAGCGCTGCACCAACGAATCGATTGCCGTGCCGGGAGGCAGCGGAAACAGACCGGTCTTTTGCGGCGTGATTGCCCACAGATACGACTGATTCTCTCCCAGCCAGTAAAAAAGAATCACACCCTTCGCCCGCCGCGAAATCTCCCGCGGCTTCACCGCCGGAGGTCCAGCATGGTCGCCATTCAAAGCTTCCTTCGAGAGCAGGCCCAGACCCTCCGACAGTGTTCGAGCCCGGCTGTAGTCAGCCCAACGAAGTGCTTCCTCCGTCTTTCCTCGCGCCAGCAGAAAGTGGACGTAATCGTCGTAGATGCGCGCTGCGTTGGTTAGGAACGAAAGCTGGAAATCCTCGCGCCGCACCGTGGTCCGTGCCCCTTCGAACGTAGCGAGGGCCGTGCGATACTCGCGCTCGGCCGCATCGGGCTGTTTCTCGTATTCGTAGAGGAGAGCCAGCGAGTGCTCGGCATCCCACTTTAAGAAAACTGAGGACGCTTTGTCCTGCTCAACTTGCTGGAGCGTCGTTTCGGCCTCGGTGGAGTTGCCTCGGCGGGCGGCCACTTGTCCCTGAACAAGTATCGGATAGAGTTCGTCCGAACGATTGTTACTCTCCCGGGCAATACCCCGAGCCTGGCCTGCGTAATCGGTGGCTTGGTCCAGTTCTCCAGTGAGCAGGCAGAGCCGGGCGAGGGCCCGCAAAGCGTTATAGATGTCTCCTTTGCCCCCAGTCTCCTTGGCAAGGGAGAGCGCATCAAGAAACGACTCCTTGGCACGCTTAAGGTCACGGCTATCAGCATAAGCGTACCCAACGTTCGTGGTCCAGGAAAGCTCGCCGATTTTGTTACCAATCGCGTGCGCGCGGCGCTCTGCCTGCAACGACAGATCCAACGACTGATCGATATCTCCGAGCTTGTAGTAGGCCCAGCCAAGATTTCCAAGTGCTGCTTGAACCTCGCCCTCCGCGCGCAAGGAGGAGGAAGCTTCGTAGGATGCTTGCGTCCAATCTATCGCTTCGTCGAAACGCTCTTGTCGAAGAGAAGTGAGTCCTAGATTCAGAAGGGCATTCGCTACCAGGAATCGGTCGCCGTGGGCGCGCGCAATATCGAGCGATTCCGTAAAAAATTCCTTTGCGTCCTTGGGGACGCCGCGCTGGACGGCTAAGACGCCACGCGCACGAAGCACTTTGCCACAGGCGATGTCGGATGTGACCACGCAGTCTGGAACGGCAAGAGAGATGGCTTCTTCTGCCTCGGAGAACCGGTGCAATCGGGCATACGCCACAGTCTCAAGAGCAAGCCATTCGAGCTGTAGGCTTCTGTTCAAGGCATGATTTTGGGTGGACTGAAGAAGTTGGAGAGCCTCTGGGTACATGCCGCGCCACAGAAGAATTTCGGCCTGGAGTTCTCTGAACTCTACCGCCGACTCCGGGGCCAACGCTGCATAGTGACGATAGCCAGCTTCTGCTTCGCGCTGCGCTCCGACTAGATCGCCGTGCTCGAACGCTCTTTGCGCGTGGTCGAATGCGGCCTGCGGATTCCCACGACTGCTGCATGAAAGCCCGAAGCTCAAGAGGATGAATAAGACGGCCAGAACTACGGTGCCGCGTTGCGGGCGGCGGCTATCGATCCATCGAACTTCCGGTGGCGAAATGTATCTGTCCCGACTATCGTCAACTAGGGTTGAGTCTGGCCGTTGGTCTTGGTTGTCGCGGCGGCGACCGTTCCGTGCCCGACGCACCCCAGCTTCATCTTGATGGCCGTCAGTTCGAAGTAGACAGACGGCTTTTTGGATTTTTCGTACACGGTCTCGCCCACTTCGATCTCGCCCAGCGCCACGGTGCCAAAGTCCGGAATCACCACGACATTCCCGAAGGTCTGCACTCCGGGAATCGGAATCTTTCCGATGTTTTGGACCACGGAACATGTGAAGGGCTCGTGTTTGCCTGCGGCTTGGCCACTCGCGGCTTGGTCAGCGGTGCTGATGAGCTGCTTGATGTAGGCGAGCTTCTTATCGTACTGGTCCTTTAACTCTTTGGGAAGGCCGCTGGCTTCAGCGATGTTCTCGGTCTGTTCTTTCACTTTAGCGAGAAATTTGGCGCTCTGGAAATAAGACTGGTTGCCCGTAGGCCGGTCTCCGCAGATGCCAAGATTCAGCGTCAGAGTGGGCGCGAAGCCCCCGACTTGAAAGTTCTGGAACTGCGTGCCCAGGAAGGTTACATGCGGCTCATGACCGTTCTCGTAGGGATGGTGGGTGGAAACCTGCGACACCACGCGGTCCAAGGTAATGATTTCGAAAACATTCAAGCCTTCCAGGATCGAGGTGGACAAAGTCACCCATCCGTTATCTTTCAGGCTTCTTGCTCCCGACACCCGAGTCTCGCCGTGGGCGTAGGAAATGAGCCCCTCGATACTGGCCTGCTTCGCGAAGCGGGTGAGGTGACCACCCTCCGGCTCCAATGCGACCAGGGATTGCGGTTCGATCCGTTGCTCGATGGGACGCTGCAGGTGCCCGCTGAGCACATGGGCTACGGCATGGTAATCATGGGAAGGTGTTACAGTGATGCCTGCTTGGGAAGTGTCCTTCATAATCGCCATAGTGTACCTCTGCCGCGTTCAGAACTCATCTCTGAATTTGTAATTCGAACGAAGTATTCCCGAGGTCTTTGCCCTCCCCGCCGGCGGTGACGCCGTGTACCGCCATCGTGTAGGTTCCTGCTTCCCGATGAATCTTAGGGATAATCACCGACCACTGATCTTGACCTGCTGTAGGCACGATTGTGAACGAGCTTTCCAGCTTTCCGCCGGGACGATACAAGTCTGCGGTATAGCGCACATAGGCGCCGTCCGGGGGGATGCGCACGAACAGAAGCAGGCCCTCACCTGCGGATACCGTGGTAGGCGGCCCTCCCGCTCCCCATGTCCCGAGGTTCACTGAAGCCGACGGCAAAACCTGAGGCTGCTTGAGGTCCGATTGCAGCCTCGGATATGTGACCAGATTCTGATAGCCCATCATCGCGAGCAGAAGCGCCAGCGCAGGCGCGGCAAACGCCGGGCGGAGCCAGGTAAACCACCCGCCTCTGGCCCGGCTCTGGCCGGGAGTGGCCCGGGCCAACACCGGTTCCGAGCTTTGCGCTAGAACCGTCTTGGCGTGCGCCACAAACTGCGCTCCCGCACGAATATCCAAGGCGCATTCCGGGCAGTCAAAGTAGTGCTCTTCGAACTCGTCGCACACCTCGGAATCGAGTTCGTCGAGTAAATATCGTTCCGTCATTTTCTGTCGAACCACCGCTGTGTGGTCCATGATTTGGTTCCCCCTCATCACTAGTGAGGCCTTGCAGCATTTGCAACGTTCTTAGGCTGGAGCAAAATCTGGGGGATTCTCTCCCGCATGCTTCAGATACGATGACTTAAATGCTTGCTTGGCCCGGTGTAACAGCACCCGCAAATACTCCCGATCGACGCCAAAGTCACGGCAAACCGCATCCTTATCCCGCTCTTCCAGAAAAACCTCGCGCAACAGTCGCCGGTCCCGTTCGGAAAGCTTCTCCAGGATCTCCCGGACCTTCTTTTCTCTTTCTTTTGCGCTGAGCGCCCCCAGCAAATCGACATTTGAGGCAGGAAAATTCTTCTCTTCCTCGTCGTCCAAGGAAGTGTTCCGGGCAGACGACCTGTAGTGCTCCAGCAGGACGTTATTGCAGATGGAATTTACGAATGGCCCCAAACGGTCGGGATGAAGAATCTTCCCGTCCCGTAATGCCACGAAAAATCGGGCAAAGGTTTCCTGCCGCACATCCTCGATCGCCTCGGGTGACTTCAGGCGAGAGCCCAACTTAATCTTGATCAGCGCACTGAAATACGCCGAAAAATTCTCCTGCGTCCGGAAGTCTCCGGACCGCAAGCGGCTGAGGTAGGATTCGTCAAAAGACTGGAACTGCAAGCACTGGCCCCGCACTCTCTGAAGTGTCAGAAAGTGTAGCACTGGAGGTGGCCCACCGTTGCCGTTTTCGGGGTTTGGCGCAGACGAGGCGGGACGTTTCAGAATGGAGTGACTACTCCGACGGCAAACGGTGGGTGCGGTGGGCCGAGTATTCTGCACTGAAGAGCAAACTCCTGTGATCTCGGATCGAACAAAGAAGGCCTGCGCCGTTCTGCGGAAGTCCAAATTCAGAAGCACCGGAGCCGCTTCCCCCCGGATCGGCTCCGGCACTTACGTGAACCCAACCCGGTGGTTGCCAGGCTGAATCCCTGAACTGTGGCTCATCGCTTTCTAACGCGATGTCCTCCACTTATTGGGATAGTGCAGAAGACGCGCACATCGTTACAAAAGAAATTATTCGGGCGGGTCACCGCCTTCATTGCTGGTCCACGCATGGGTGGGTGACGACAGGTATCTCCCTTGTGTAGAGTGTTGTTCGGAACGGCCCAGCCCTTATTTGGATCAAGTGGAGGCAATCTTGAGAAAGAACGTCGCCGTGAACACCTGGTACCACGTGGGGTCCAAGAATGAAAAGCCGGGAAAAACCACACAGGCCTACGTGGACGCTGGGTTCGCGACTGTCCGATCATGGACAGTTGAATTCTCATCCGGACATTCCTGGCTGCTCAAGAAACGCTGCGTATTTGTTCATTCTGTTCCGTTTCAATGACTTGCATCCCCAGCCCGAGTGGCGCGGAACTTGCCACTACTCGGTGTGATGGATATCGCCCGTCCCGAGTTCAGACAACAGAAACGTAAGCGGCAGATCGCAGTGTCGGCTGTAGTCATCGTGGTAATCGCTGCGGTGACGATCGCGGTGTATCGGCTGCGGCCGGCGGCGCCCACGGTGGAGCGCGGCACCGTATGGACCGACTCGGTAAAGCGGGGTCCAATGCTGCGCCAAGTGCGCGGAGTGGGTTCTCTCGTCCCCTCCCAGGAAGCGGTTCTGCAGATTCCTGCGGAGACCGAAGCGACGGTGGTGCGGATTCGCATGCTTCCGGGCTCGTTGGTCAAGGCGGACACTGTCCTCTTAGAAATGAGCAATCCGCAAGTCGAACAGGCTGCCGTTGACGCCCAACTTCAATTGAAAGCGGCGGAGGCAGAGTACCAGAGCCAGCGGATGACGCTCGAAAGCGCTCTGATGAACCAGAAAGCTGGCGCGGCGACAGTCCAGGCAGACTATACGCAGGCGCAGCTGCAGGCGCAGACGGATAAGGCGCTCTACGATCTCGGCGTGATCTCAGGCCTCGCCTATAAGGCTTCCAAAGGCAAGTCCGACGAACTCACCACCCGCAACGGTCTGGAAGGACAAAGGCTGACCAGTACCCAAAAGGCCATCGATTCGCAGCTTGCCGAGCAGCAGGCCAAAGTGGAGCAGATGCGGGTTCTGGCCGAACTGAAGAAGAAACAACTGGACGCGCTTAAGGTTCGTGCCGGAATCGATGGCGTGCTGGTGGAGTTGCCCCTGCACGTGGGGCAGCACGTCACTCCTGGGACGATGCTGGCCAAGGTTGTGCAGCCCAATCACCTGATGGCGGAACTGAAAGTCGCCGAGACACAGGCGCGCGATGTGCAAATTGGCGAACCGGCCTCGGTCGACACCCATAACGGTATTATCTCCGGCGAGGTCATGCGCGTTGATCCGGCAGTACAAAACGGAACAGTCACCGTCGACGTCAAACTAACAAGTGAACTGCCCAAGGGCGCCCGGCCCGATCTCAGTGTGGACGGCACCGTCGACCTGGAGCGTCTGGATAACGTTTTGTATGTGGGACGCCCGGCCTTCGGGCAGGAGAACAGCACCATCAGTCTTTTCAAGCTTGGGCCCGATGGACACGAAGCGCTGAGAATTCCGGTGAAAGTTGGGCGGGCTTCGGTGAATTCGATCCAGATTGTGGATGGATTGCATGAAGGCGACACGGTCGTGCTCTCCGACATGTCGCGTTGGGATAACACGGACCGCATTCGACTCCAGGATTAGGAAGAAGACTTAAGAAATCGAGGCAAAGCACCCATGACAGAAGCGAACCAACCTCTGATCCAGATTGCAGATATGACCAAGGTTTTCTACACCGACGAAATTGAAACGCATGCGCTCTCAGGCGTACACCTTTCGGTAAGCAAGGGCGAGTATGTAGCCATGTCGGGCCCATCGGGTTGCGGGAAGTCGACACTGCTTTCCATCATCGGATTGCTCGACACTCCCACCGCCGGACGTTACCAGCTGAACAGCAAGCCAGTCGAAAACCTGGACTTCGCCGAGCGGGCCCGCATCCGCAATCAGGAAATAGGGTTCATCTTCCAGAGCTTCAACCTTATTGGGGATCTCACGGTTTACGAGAACGTGGAACTGCCTTTGACCTACCGGCAAAGAATGCCCTCCGCCGAACGAAAAAAGAGAGTCATGGAAGCGCTGGAGCGGGTAGGCATGGCGCATCGCTTGAGGCACTATCCGTCGCAGCTCTCAGGCGGTCAGCAGCAGCGCGTGGCCGTCGCTCGCGCGCTGGCTGGGAAGCCTTCCATTCTGCTGGCAGACGAGCCCACAGGGAATCTGGATTCGCGCAATGGCGAAGCAGTGATGGAACTTTTGGCAGACCTTCATCGCGAAGGCGCGACCATCTGCATGGTGACGCACGATCCCCGCTTCGCCAAGCACGCGCAACGCGAGGTTCATCTGTTCGACGGCAAGGTGGTCGCCGAAGAGGAACTGCACAAGTTGATGCAGGATGCGCAGGCATGAGTGGTCTGATCCAAGACGTCCGCTATGCGCTGCGGCAGTTGCGCAAGAGCCAGGGTTTCACCGCGGTGGCGGTGATCACCTTGGCATTAGGGATTGGCGCCAACACTTCGATTTTCAGCGTCGTGAATGGAGTTCTGCTGCGGCCGTTAACGTTCAAAGACCCCGGCCGACTCGTTCGGGTCTGGCATGTTCCTCCGGCGAAGAGTTTTCCGGGGATGACGACCTTCTCCGTCTCCGCGGCGAACTATCTAGACTGGGAGCGCCAAAATCACGTCTTTGAAGGGATGGCGATCTACACGTTCCACGGGTTCACTCTGACCGGCAGCGATAAGCCGGAGCAGGTCGATGCGTGTGCTGCTACATCCGGTTTCTTCTCGACCTTGGGAGTTCAGCCCATGCTGGGCCGGGTGTTTTCTTCTGAGGAAGATCAACCCGGCCACTCCAACGTTGTGGTGCTCAGCCATCGCCTCTGGCAAGAGCATTTCGGATCGAATCCTGCCATTGTGGGACAGAACATCAACCTGGACGGCCAGAGCTATCTCGTGGCCGGCGTCATGCCCGCGAACTTTCAGTTTCCGGACTTTGCGCAGATGTGGACCCCCATGGCCTGGACGGACAAGGAACGAGCCGTTCGGGGAGAGCATCATTCCGTGGTCGTGGCCCGCCTCAAGCCAGGCATCGATTTGAAGCAGGCGCAGGCGGAGATGAACACGATCTCTAGCCGACTGGAGCAGCAGTACCCGGAGGACAACAAGGGATGGGGCGCCGTGGTCGTGCCTTTACATGACGATCTGGTCAGCGATGTGCGGCCGGCGCTGCTGGTTCTGCTTGGAGCGGTAGCTTTCGTTCTTCTCATCGCCAGTGTGAATGTGGCCAACCTTGCACTGGCCAGGACTTTCAGCCGGCAGAAAGAAATTGCAATTCGAACTGCGCTGGGTGCGAGTTCCGCCCGCGTGCTACGGCAAATCCTCACTGAATCTGTACTCTTGGCACTCGCGGGAGGGGCGTTGGGCCTGACCTATGCTCACGCCGGGGTCCGTCTGATCATGGCCTACCTGGCGGACAAGGTTCCCCACTCGATTGAAGTCGGGCTGGATTCCAAGGTCCTCGCCTTCACAGCCGCCATTTCAATAGCCACCGGGATTTTGGCGGGAGTTCTTCCGGCTCTGCGCTTGACGCGGGGCGACGTCAACCAGTCGCTAAAACAAGGACTGGGACGCACCGATGCGGATTCAAGCGGGAGTCGCACGCGCAGCATTCTGGTCGTGTCGGAGGTCGCCCTTTCACTGATCTTGCTGGTGGGCGCAGGCCTGATGATCCGCAGTTTTCAAAAGCTTCATGGCGTGAATCCAGGATTTGATTCGCGCAATGTTTTGACCATGACTGCAATGGTCTCCCGGGCGAAGTTTCCGCTCCCGGCGCAGCAGGTCACCTTCTTCGACCAAGTTCTGCAGCGCGTGCGAGCGTTACCCGGTGTCGAATCCGCGGGCGTCGTTGACGACATTCCTCTGGACAATGGAGGTTCGCATCAACCCGTCGCGATCGAAGGCCGTCCTACTGTGTCGATGTCGGAGCAACCGGAGGTCGATGTTCGTCTCATCAGCACAGGGTACATGAGCTCGCTGCACATCCCGATCTTGCGCGGTCGCGATTTCAGCGACGCCGATCTTGCCGGCCGGCCGGCAGTAATCCTCATCAGCGAATCCATGGCTCGGCAGTTGTGGCCGGGTGAAGACGCTCTGGGCAAGCGGCTTACATTGACCTTCTTTCCGGATGCGGTCCGCGAGGTAATTGGAATTGTGGGCGACGTTAAGCTCGACGGCCTTGATCAGACCCGCCCGAGTGCAACTCTCTATTTCCCGCTGGACCAGGTTTCCGAGCCGTCGACGGGAGGATGGAGGTCATTTCCGATGACGCTGGTGGTGCGCTCAGCCTCTCGATCCACGGGGTTGGTCTCTGCCGTGTCGAATGCCGTACACGACGTCGATCGTGAGATGCCACTGCGCGACATCCTGACCATGGACGACCTGGTTGCGAATTCTCTATCCCAGCAGCGGTTCAACATGCTGCTGCTGGGCGCATTCGCCGGGCTCGCCTTGTTGTTGGCAGCGGTGGGCATATACAGCGTGCTGTCTTACAGCGTGAAACGGAGCGTGCGGGAAATTGGAATCCGCCTGGCCCTCGGCGCCCGGCTTGGCGACGTACTGCGGATGGTCGTGTTCGAGGGCATGAAGCCAACCTTACTGGGCGTGGCTGTGGGAACGGCGGGCGCGCTAGCGCTGGGGCGCGTCCTGTCGAGCCTCATTTACGAGGTGAAGCCCACCGATCCCATCACCTTTCTAGTGGTAACGGCTTTGTTGGCGGTGATCGCTTTGTTGGCGAGCATCATTCCGGCTTATCGGGCGACCAAAGTCGATCCCATGGTGGCATTGCGCTACGAATGAAGTTTCGAGGGCGGATATGGAAACTCTGCTTCAGGATCTGCGCTATGGCTTTCGCATTCTGGTGAAGAGCCCTGGCTTCACCGTGGTGGCGGTCGTGACCCTGGCTTTGGGAATCGGAGCCAATACCGCGCTGTTCTCTGTTATCAATGGCGTGTTGTTGAGCCCGCTGCCTTTCCCGGAACCAGACCAGCTGGTGACCTTGCACGAGAACAAGCCGAATTTTGAGGGCGGATCCGTTTCCTATCCGAATTTCCGCGACTGGCAGAAGGATAACCACACGTTTTCGGCGCTGGCCGTAGGGCGCACATACGCCTTCAGCCTGACCGGCGTCGGCGAGGCTGAACAGGTGGGTGGAGAGTTTATCTCCTCGGATTTCTTCCCGGTGCTAGGCGTGCAGCCGGTGATCGGTCGAACTTTTGCCCAGGATGAAGAGCAGGTCGGTGCAGGCCCAGTCGCGCTCATCAGCGCGGGATTATGGCAGCGCAAGTTCAGCTCCGCACCGGACATTTTGGGAAGGAGCATCACTCTGGACGCCAAGGACTACACCATCGTGGGAGTAATTTCTGCGAACTTCCACCTCATGATTCCGGGCTTCCGCGACACTGAGGTGTATGCACCCGTCGGGCAATGGAGCAATCCGCTGCTGCTTCAGCGCGGCGCTGGCTTGGGATTTCACGGCATCGGCCGGCTTAAGGCTGGCGTGACCATTGCGCAAGCACGGGCCGACATGGAAGGAGTCACGCGCAATTTGGCGAATGCATTTCCGGATGCCGACAAAGGCATCAGTGCCAAACTCACTCCGCTCAAAGAGCAGATGGTTGGCCATGTCCGTCCTCTGTTGCTGGTGCTTCTGGTCGCGGTTGGCTTCGTGCTCCTGATTGCCTGCGTGAATGTGGCCAATTTGTCGCTCGCGCGCTCGACCAGCCGGACGCGAGAGTTCGCAGTTCGTGCGGCACTGGGGGCAACTCAGGGGCGCGTAGTTCGCCAGTTGCTCACGGAGAGCGTGTTGCTCGCTGTCGTAGGTGGAGGGCTGGGCCTGCTCCTGGCCGCCTGGGGAACGCGTGCGGCACTGGGAGTCTTGCCCGCGGCTCTGCCCCGCGCCGAACAAGTCGGACTTGATCCCCACGTGCTGCTCTTCACGGTTGGCATTTCGTTGCTCGCGGGCGTTCTTTTCGGCTTGATGCCCGCACTAAAGACATCCCAGCCGGATTTGCACGAAACACTTAAACAGGGAGGCCGGGGAGCAAGCGGAACCCGACATCGCGCGCAGGGCGCATTCGTGGTGGTCGAGATGGCGCTCGCGCTGGTGCTGCTGATCGGGGCGGGATTGACCATTCGCAGTCTGATGAAGCTGTGGAGCGTCGATCCTGGGTTCAATCCGCACAATGTGCTCACCTTTGGACTCTCGCTTCCGCCGTCGATGATGGGTGCAGACCCGGATACGGTCCGCGCCGCCTTTCGCGAGTTTGACGACAAGCTTGCCTCCGTCCCAGGAGTCCAGGCGGTTTCCCAGACATGGGGAGCGATTCCCCTGAGTGGCGATGACGAACAACTCTTTTGGCTGGAAGGTCAGCCAAAACCGGCAAATGAAAACGACATGAACTGGGCCATCGACTACATCGTCGAACCGGACTATCTGAAGGGAATGGGAATTCCGCTGCTGCGTGGCCGGTTCTTTACACCCCAGGACAACGAGCACTCCCCACTAGTAGTCGTGGTCGACGAAGTCTTTGCCCGGAAGTACTTCCCCAACCAGAATCCGGTCGGCAAGCGCATCAACGTGAACCGGTCCTCTCGGCTGGCGGAGATCGTCGGCGTGGTCGGGCACGTCAAGCAATGGGGTTTGGCCGCCGACGATCAGCAGTCTCTGCGCTCTGAACTCTATATCCCATGCCTGCAGATGCCAAATGAATTTGTTGCCATGACTCCTTCTGGCTCGGCCGTGGTAGTGCGGGCCAGCAGGGACACATCAGCGGGGCTTCTCGATTCCATCCGGCACATCAGTGCGCAGATGAGCAACCAGCAGGTCATTTTTGGCGCGCAAACGATGGACTCTCTTATCTCCGATTCCGTGGCCTCACAGCGATTCTCCATGATCCTGCTCGTGGTTTTCGCGGTGCTGGCACTGTTGCTCGCGAGCGTGGGAATTTACGGCGTCATTTCTTATGTCGTGGGCCAACGCGGACATGAGATCGGCATTCGCATAGCCCTGGGAGCGCGGCCTCGGGACATTTTGCGTCTGATTCTGGGCCGTGGAGGAAAGCTTGCCGGGTTCGGGGTTGCAGTTGGACTGGCTGCCGCGCTGGGCCTCACCCGTCTGATGGCCAGTCTGCTCTATGGAGTCGGTGCGACCGATCCGCTTACCTTTGCTGCAGTCGCCGTGCTGCTGACCCTGGTCGCGCTCACGGCGTGCTATGTGCCGGCACGGCGTGCAACAAAAGTCGATCCCATGGTGGCATTGCGCTACGAATAGGAGGAGACAAATGATGACCGGGCTGCTGCAAGACCTTCGCTACGCTCTGCGCCAGCTCCGCAAGAGCCCCGGCTTCGCCGCCACGGCCATGCTGGTGCTGACTCTGGGAATATGCGCCAGTGTGTCCATTTTTGCCTTCGTCGACGCCGTGCTGATCAAGCCGTTGCCTTATGCGAACCCCAATCGGCTGGTTGACGTGACGGAAAGTGTCGCGATGATTCCGCGTGCCAACCTTTCTTATCCTGACTATCTCGACTGGAAAAAACTCAACAATGTCTTCAGCTCGATGGACGTCTACAACGGAACCGGCTACCTGCTGCGCACTCCCGCAGGCACGGAACCGGTGCCTGGAGTTCGAGTGAGTGATGGGTTCTTTCACACGCTGGGTATCACTCCCGCGCTGGGCCGCGATTTCTACGCTGGCGAGGATTTGCCCGCGGCGCCGCGGACTGTGATCCTGAGTTACGCCACGTGGCAGAAACGCTATGGCGGAAGAGAAGATGTGGTCGGCGAGGCGGTTACCCTCAGCGGCATTCCGCACACGATCGTCGGAGTGCTACCGCGCGAATTCCAATTCGCACCCAGAGGCAATGCGGAATTCTGGACGACGCTTCATGCTTCCGACTCCTGTGGCCTCCGGCGAAGCTGCCACAACTTCAACGGAATCGGACGACTCAAGGACGGCGTCTCCGTCGAGACGGCTCTAGCCGACATGAAGACGATTGCGCGACAGCTGGAGCTCCAGTATCCCGCGGACAATCGCGACCAGGGGGCAAGCGTGCTGCCTCTGTCCGAAGTGATTGTTGCGGATATCCGTCCCATCCTGCTCGTGCTGCTTGCCGGTGCGGGGCTGTTGCTGGTCATCGCGTGCGTGAATGTGTCGAGCTTGCTATTGGTCCGCTCGGAGAGCCGCAAGCGGGAGATTGCGGTGCGAGGTGCTCTGGGAGCGTCGCGTGCCCGACTGATTCGCCAGTTCATCACCGAGGGGTTGGTGCTGGTAGCGGCGGGATGCTTGCTTGGCGTAGCGGCTGCTGATGGAGCGATGCAGATCCTCACGCGTCTCATCTCCAAGGACATGATGGCGGGTATGCCGTATCTGAGCGGGCTCGGCCTGAACTTTCATGTGCTGATCTTTGCCGGCGCTGTGTCCGTGTTCGCAGCGGCGCTGTTCTCTTTCCCTCCCGTCGTGCGCCTGCCGCTAACGAAACTGCGAGAAGGCCTGACCGAAGGCGGTCGCGGGTACGCGGGAACCTTGTGGCGCCGTTTTGGCGCCAACCTGGTCGTCGTCGAGCTGGCTATTGCTGTTGTTTTGCTGGTGGGCGCCGGGCTACTCGGCAAGAGTTTCTATCGTTTGCTCCATGTGGACATCGGATTCCAGCCTGACCATCTGGCTACGGTGGGAGTTGAGTTGTCCGATGCCACCTACGCGAAGGACGAGCAGGTGGTTGCCGTTGGGCGGCAGATTGTGAGCCGCATCGCGAGCCTGCCGGGCGTGGAATCGGTGGGCCTGACCAACGTGTTACCCGTGAGCATTAATGGCAACACTACCTGGATCAGGGTTGTGGGCCAGCCGTACAACGGAGAGCACAATGAAGTGAACCAGCGGGACGTAAACTCCGCTTTTTTCACTACCCTGCGGGCAAAGCTCCTGCGAGGCCGTTACTTTACGGACGCTGAGGATGCGTCCAAGCCTCGCGTGGTCATCGTCAACCAGGCGCTGGCCAGGAAATACTTCCCCGGGCAGGATCCGACCGGCAAGAAGCTTGGCGACACCGACCTGTCTCCGAAGTCGATCACAGAAATCATCGGCGTTGTGGATGACGTGAAGGATGGCTCGCTGGACTCGGAGACCTGGCCGGCTGTTTATTATTCGTTCAACCAAAGCACCGACACCTATTTCTCTCTCGTCGTGCGTACGTCGCAGGACGAGCAGTCGCTGCTCCCGACGCTGGTAGCTGCCGTCCATGAGGTCGATCCCGGCATCGGCACGATGGACGAAGCGACCGTGACCGACAGAATCAATGATTCGCCGACCGCGTATCTCCACCGTTCCTCCGCCTGGCTGGTAGGGGGCTTCGCTTCTCTTGCATTGTTGCTCGGTATAGTCGGTCTCTATGGCGTGATCGCGTATTCAGTGACCCAGCGAACGCGGGAAATCGGTGTTCGCATGGCCCTCGGGGCACAACGGAGCTCGGTGTATCAACTCATCATGAAAGAGGCGGGCTGGTTGGCCGGGGTAGGAATTGGCGCGGGCCTTCTCTGTTCGATCGCCGCTGCGTCGCTGATGCGCGGGCTGCTTTTTGGAGTTCGGTCGTGGGATGCGACCACGCTTGCCGCAGTTTCTGTGGTGCTTGCGATTTCTGCGTTATTTGCCAGCTACATCCCGGCACGAAGGGCAGCGCGAGTCGATCCCATGGTGGCCCTGCGCTACGAATAGAAGGAGACGAATAATGACCGGGCTTCTACAAGACCTTCGCTACGCTCTGCGTCAACTCCGCAAGAGTCCGGGCTTCACCATCGTTGTCGTGATTACGTTGGCGCTTGGAATCGGCGCGAACACCGCCGTGTTCAGTGTAATCGACGCCGTGATGCTGCGACCGCTGCCTTACGATCAGCCGGAGCGCCTGATCGAAGCACAATCCGTAAACACGCACAATCCGCAGCCCAGCGCGATCTCCTATCCGGACTTCTTTGACTGGCGCTCACAGAATCGTACGCTCGAACATCTGGTTTCGTATCACGACGACTTGTTTACCCTGACCGGTCTGGAACGACCGGTTCAAGTGGATGCGGAAGTCGTCTCTTGGGATCTGCTGCCCGCGCTGGGCATTCGTCCGGAACTTGGGCGCGGGTTTGCTCCAGACGAGGAGAAGGCAGGCACGCGGGTGGTGTTAATCAGCCACGCGCTGTGGAGGTCTCAATTCGGCGGGGACCCGACGATCGTCGGCCATGGCGTTCGCCTGAGCGGAGCTCTCTACACGGTGGTCGGCGTCATGCCGCCTTCCTTTCGATTCCCGGTTAATAAACCTCGAAATAGTGTCTGGACTACGCTCGCCGTGGACGATGATCCGTCCGATCCCAAACCCAACACAGGCAATCGTGGCTCCCACTTCCTAAACGTGTTCGGACGACTAAAGCCTGGCGCTACGGTTGCTCAAGCGGACCAGGACCTGCGGGCCATTGCGGTCAATCTGGCAAAACAGTATCCGAATACAAATACCCGCCATGACTCGGCTCGCGTAGAAACGGAAATCGCCGCGTTGATCGGCGACACGCAAACTGCGCTTCTGGTTGTGCTGGGAGCGGTTGCTTTGGTGCTTCTGATCGCATGCGGCAACATCGCGAACCTGCTGCTGGCGCGCATGCGGGAACGGCAGCGTGAGATCGCGGTGCGGTCGGCCCTGGGTGCAGGAAGGAAGCGGATTGTACGGCAGTTGCTCGCGGAGAGTCTGGTCTTAAGCGCCGTCGGTGGGCTCGCTGGTTGCGGTCTAGCCTTGGTTTGTACTCCTGCACTCCTTTCGCTCATCGGCGACAGCGTGCCGCGCGCGGCTGATGCGGGCGTTGACCCGCGTGTGCTTTCGTTCGCGGTATTCGTGTCCTTCGTTGCAGGATTGGTCTTCGGGATCGTCCCGGCCATCGCCGCTTCAAAAACCGACCTCATCTCTACTCTAAAAGAAGGCGGTAGAAGCGAAATCATTGGCCGAGACTGGTTGCGTGCATCGCTGATTGTGGGACAAGTGGCGTTGGGTCTTGTGCTCACGGCTGGAGCTGGCTTGCTCATCACCAGCTTTGCTCACCTCGTCCATGTGAATCAAGGATTCAATCCCGACCACCTCACGACGCTGTTCTTTGAAACCCCGGACGCGCACTACAAAGACACTCGCCCGCAGTTCTATCGTGAGTATTTCGACAAACTCCGCGCTCTGCCGGGCGTCCAGTCAGCCGGCGGCGCCTTGATTCTGCCCATGACGAGCAACGCTGCCGTGATCAGCTTCGAAGATCCTGAACATCCCGTTCCGGAATCGCAGCAGCCCAGCGCCGACCTCAGCCCAATCTCGCCGGAGTATTTTCATGCGATGCAGATCCCGCTGCTCGAGGGGCGCGACTTTTCTGAACGAGACGACACCAAGTCCCTGCAAGTGATGATCGTGAATCACGCCTTTGCGCAAAAATTCTTTCCAGGCGAGGAAGTTCTAGGCAAGAAGCTCAAGCCGGGCGCTGGGAACGGGACGCCGGACGGACCACCGTGGCGGGAAATCGTGGGCGTGGTCGGCGACATCAGACTGGGGGCGACACAACGTGAGCTGCGCCCAGCAATGTATCTGCCAGCCGGCCAATTGAACGCTTGGTGCTGCCTGTACTCGGTGGTGCGCACATCGCTCGATCCGCTGAGCCTTGAGGCGAGCGTCCAACGGATCGTCGCAGCAATGGACAAGGACATTCCCGTCACCCAGGTTCGCACCATGAAAGAGCTGATGTTCAGCGAACTTTCGCAGCCGCGGTTCGCGACCGTCCTTCTGAGTGCGTTCGCCCTGCTGGCCCTCGTTTTGACGATTGTGGGCCTTTACGGCGTGATGACGTATGCAGTTTCGCGGCGCACGCGCGAAATCGGCGTCCGCATGGCTTTGGGGGCGCAGCGTAGCGCGGTGCTGAAAATGGTCTTGCGGGAAGCTTCAATCCTGCTCGCAACCGGAATTGCGATTGGTACCGCGGCTGCCCTGGCCTCGGCTTCGATCCTTCAAAGCATGCTGTACGGCACTGGGTCGCGAAACCCGGTCGTGCTCATTGAGGTCTGCATCGCGGTGGCACTGGCGGGGCTTTTGGCGGCCTATATTCCCGCGTTCCGCGCAGCTAAAGTCGATCCCATGGTGGCGCTGCGCTACGAGTGAGAACAATATGAAGGGACTTATCCAAGATCTCGGTTATGCGGTGCGCCAGTTGCGCAAGAGCCCAGGATTCACGGCTGTGGCCGTCATTACTCTGGCCCTTGGCATAGGTGCAAATACCGGCATTTTCACGGTGTTGAATGGGCTTCTCCTTAAGATGCTGCCTGTCCGAGAGCCGCAGCAGTTGGTCGTGGTCGGCGACCCCACACGCGCCAGCCACCGTTCCAACGGAACGCCTCGCACGGATGTTTTCTCTTACCCGCTGTACAAGGAATTTCGCGACCGGAGCTCGGTTTTCACCGGAATCTGCGCGGCTGCCAGCGACCATCACGTTGAAGTAGATGCCGGCCAGGGTCAATTTCCTGACGAAAAAATTACGGGACGCATGGTGAGCGGAAACTATTTTACTGTGCTCGGCCTCGAACCAGCCGCTGGACGTTTATTCTCCGACGCGGATGACACAACGGAAGGTGCCAATCCGGTAATGGTGCTCGGTTATGAATATTGGCGGCATAAGTTCGCACTCTCGTCGGCGATCATCGGGAAAGACATTCGCCTGAATGGAAATCCCTTCACCATCATCGGCGTGGCGCCTGCTGGATTCGCCGGCGATGTCGTAGGCGAACGGACGGCTCTGTTTGTTCCCTTGAGCATGCAGCCGCAGATCGTCCGCGGACGTCACTGGCGCAATTCAGGGAACAGTTCCTGGCTATCGCTGATCGGGCGCTTGAAGCCAAACCTTACTCCTGCCCAGGCGGAAGCCAATCTCAACATGGTGTTTCAGCAGGCGGTTAAAGGAGATTACGGGGCGGCGCTTTCATCCGACGACCGAAACGCGATTCGCGATGCTCACATAAGCGTGTCTGCGGGCGGAGGTGGAGTCTCTGACCTGCGCGGCGACTACCGGACTCCGTTGCTTCTGCTGATGGGCATTGTCGGTCTGGTACTGCTGATTGCCTGCGTGAATGTTGCCAACCTGCTGCTTGCCCGTGCCTCCAGCCGCAATCGCGAGATTGCTGTCCGGTTGGCTATTGGCGCCAGTCAGCGCCGCCTGTTGCAACAACTCCTGACTGAGAGCTTGCTTCTAGGGCTTCTCGGAGGTATCGCCGGTTCGCTATTGGCGATTTGGGGTGTAAGGCTGCTGGTCGACCTTCTTGGATCCGATACAACTCTTCCGCTTTCTCCCGACTGGCGCGTGCTCGCGTTCACAATCACAATTTCTCTGCTGACCGGAATCGTCTTCGGCTTGGTTCCCGCGTTGCAAACACTGAGAGTACGGGTCTTTCCCGCGCTGAAAAACGCGAACCGGGCGACTCCGGAGCCGGGCTCCCGATTCACCTGGGGCAAGGGATTGATTGCGGGACAGGTCGCGCTCTCGCTGTTGGTGCTATTTGCTGCTGGCCTGCTGGTGCGCAGCCTGCAGAAATTAATGACGCAGGATTTTGGCTATGCCCGCGATCACCTGGTCATCGCGCGGCTTGACCCTACCGGCGCGGGCTACAGTACCGAAAACATGAAGCTGCTGGCCCAGCAGCTTGTCGCTCGCCTCGCGGGTGCACCCGGAGTGCGCGCCGTGACCTATTCCACCAACGGATTGTTCGCTGGGAGTGAATCTGGTGACGCTATTATCGTGCCCGGTTTCAGTGCGAGCCTTCCCCGTGATCGAAGCGCGCTGGAAGATTACATAGGAGCGGATTACTTCGGGGTTGTGGGCATTCCCATTCTCGCGGGACGGGGCATTGAGACGCAGGATACAGCTGCGTCAACCCGCGTTGCCGTCGTGAACGAAGCGATGGCCAAGCACTTCTTTGCTGGGCAGGAGCCGATCGGGCGCCAATTCATGATCGACGACCCGGATTGGCTCGACAAGCCGATTATGATCGTCGGCATTTCTCACGATGCCAAGGACCACGGCAGCGGTATCCGCGAAGACGTTAAGCCGCGGTTTTACCTGGCCTTTCAGCAAACGCCCGATCCCATTCAAATCGTGCTTGAGGCCCGGGTCAGCGGCGCACCATCTGGAGCCGTTACAAACGTGCTAGGACAGATCAAAGCCGCCGATCTTCGTCTGCCAATCTCATTCATCGAGACCCTTGACAACCTGGTCGCAGACAGCGCCGGCAACCAGATCGCTCTGGCCAAGCTCTCGACATTCTTCGCCGGATTGGCATTGCTTCTCGCATGTGTCGGCCTCTACGGGGTGATGTCGTACACGCTCGCGGGCCGCACGCGCGAAATCGGCGTGCGTATGGCGCTCGGCGCCCGGCGTGGCGATGTTATGGAGTTGGTGCTTCGCGAAAGCATGCTGCTGGTGGCGATCGGTCTTTTGACCGGAATTCCCTTGGCGCTAGCCAGCACCCGCGTTTTGCACGGATTCCTGTTTGGGTTGAAGAGCACAGACCCGCTCTCTTTGCTCGCAGTTGTTTTGCTGCTGGGAATGGTTGCGGCAGTCGCGGGGTTCATTCCCGCACGGCGCGCAGCCAAAATCGATCCCATGGTGGCGCTGCGCTACGAGTAGCCGCAGAAACTCGGAGATGAAGATGATTGAACTGAAAAATATCGAACGCAGCTACAAAGCCGGCGCTGGGCAAACCTGGGTACTTCGCCGCATTAACCTCGAGATTCGCGAAGGCGAATTTATCACCATCATGGGACCCTCGGGAGCCGGGAAGTCTTCTTTATTAAACGTCCTGGCGCTGCTCGACGACGCCTGGCAAGGCGAGTACTGGTTTCGCGAACAGGGCGTCCACGAGATGAAGCGCAAGCAACGTGCCGAAGTGGCGAAGCGCAATGTCGGGATGGTCTTCCAAAGCTATCACCTGCTCGACGATCTCACCGTTCAGGAAAACATCGATCTCCCTCTCTCTTACAAGGACATTCCGCGCCGCGAGCGGCAGAGCCTTGTGGCCGACACGCTGGATCGCTTTCAGATCGTTGCCAAGAAGGATTTGTACCCTAGCCAGCTCTCGGGAGGCCAGCAGCAGTTGGTGGGAATCGCCCGCGCCGTGATTCACAAGCCGCCGCTCTTGCTGGCCGACGAGCCGACGGGCAACCTTCACTCGGGCCAGGCCAAGGAGATTATGGAACTCTTCCGCGGACTGAACCAACAGGGAGTAACCATCGTGCAGGTCACCCATTCAGAGACAAATGCGAGTTACGGAAACCGCACCATTCAGTTACGGGACGGATGGTTGGTCGGAGACACCGCGAATCCCGCACTCGCCCAACCGGCGGAGGTCAGCGCATCTTGAACTCATTCGCATTCGGATTCGTGAAACGGACGATCACAGTCCTCTGGGTATGCGGAACTCTCATTGCGAGTCTTGCAGCGCAAACCACAGCCCCGTCAACCGTGGGCGGGACGGCCGCAGCGACCACTCAGCAACCTGCTCCTCTCCAGTATGACATGCCTAAGTCACACAACCCGCTCAACGCCTATGAGGCTGACCAGGTTCCCGAGCCGGTGCTGGCGAACTCCCCGCGTCTCGACCAACTCATCCGCGACGGCCAACTCTACCTGGCCCTCAAGGACGCGATTGATCTTGCGCTGGAGAACAATCTGGATTTGGCCATCGCTCGCTACAATCTTCCGATTGCGAACACTGACATTTTGCGTACGCAGGCCGGCGGTTTTTTTCGCGGCGTGAATACTGGAGTCGTTCAGGGGACCCCCGGCGGTGGCGTTGGCGGATTCGGCACAGGCGCTCCCGGAGCCGGTGCGGGCGGCACGACCGGTGGCGCCGGCGGGGCGGGAGCAGGCGCTTCGGGCCTGGTGCAGTCTACGTTGGGCGCTGGAACCGCTGTATCGTCCTACGACCCATTTCTCAACGTCAATGGTGGAGAGGAGCATCAAACTTCTCCGGTCGCGAACTTTCAGATTTATGGAGTACCGTCCCTGCAGCTCAACACCGGTCAGGTGAGCGCCTTCTTCACCCAAGCCTTTGCCACCGGAACCAGCATCAGTGTCTCGTTTAGTAACTCCCGGCAAACGACCAATAGTCCATACTTCAACCTGTCCCCTACACTCAGCTCTACGTTTCGGTTTCAATTTCAGCAGGAATTGCTCGCGGGTTTCGGGTTTGGTCCGAATCTGCGCTATTTGCGAATTGCGCAGAACAACAAGAAAATCTCCGATATCGCCTTCAGGGACCAGGTGATCGCCACGGTCACGCAGATCGAAAACATTTATTGGGACTTGGTTAGCGCCTATGAGCAGACACAGGTGAACGAACAATCTTTTGCGTTCGCGCAGCAGACCCTCGATAACACCAGAAAACAGTTGCAGTTGGAAAGCGTTCCGGCCATGGACGTAATGCGCGCCGAGGCGGAAGTTTCACGCCGCGACCAGGATTTGACGGTGGCTCGAACGAGTCTCCAGCTTCAGGAGACTTTGATGAAAAACGCGATCACCAAGAGCCTGGACGATCCAGTCCTCGAAGCCATGCGCGTGATTCCGACCGACCGAATGCAGACGGTGGAGAAGCAGGCGAGCGCGCCCATCGCCAACTTGATCTCGGAAGCCCTGCACAGCCGGCCCGAGCTCGCCGAGACTGATATCGACCTGGTGAACCGCCAAATCAGTCGCCGTGCAGCACGCAACGCCCTGTTGCCGTCCCTTTCTTTGGTGGGCTTTTACGGCGGCTCCGGTCTCGCCGGGCCGCTGAATCCCGCCTACAACCTCGGGCAAAATATTTCTGCGGTCCCGGTCGACTTTGTGGGCGCGATGCAAAACGCTTTCAACAATTCTTCCCCGGATTACTACTTTGGACTGAACCTAAACATTCCGATCAGAAATCGAGTTGCCAAGGCGGACCAGTACCGGTCCGAGCTTGAGTATCGCCAATCCGAGTTGCGCATGGAGCAACTGAAGAAGCAGGTTCGCATCGAAGTTCGCAACGCCCAGTATGCGCTGGACCAGACCGGCGCCCGGGTTCAGGCCGCACGCAAGACGCGGGATCTGGCCCAGCGCACGTTCGATATCACAAAAAAAGAACAGGATCTAGGCTCGGGATCGAGCTATCAAACCCTCTCGGCCCAGCGCGATCTCGCGCTGGCCGAACTGGATTTGGTCAGCGCAGTGACCACATATGAAAAGGCCAAAGTTGAACTGGACCGCACAACCGGCGCAACCTTGGAACATAATGGCATACTGTTGCAGGACGCGATTAAAGGCGTAGTCTCTCGCCAATCGCCGTAAATCCGTATGCCGAGTTCGGCCAAATCCGCAGAACTGGAGTTATCGCACCTTAAGTCTGATTCTGGTGTACCTCCCCGGGTTCTTGCCGCCGATGACCAGGAGCATATTCTAGAAGCCTTGGAGTTGCTGCTCCGTCCGCAAGGCTACAAAGTGGACAAAGTTCGTTCTCCGGCCCTGGTACGCGAAGCTCTTACTCGTAGTTCTTACGACGCGGTCCTCATCGACCTCAACTACACGCGGGATACCACTTCCGGACAGGAAGGTCTCGATCTGCTTTCGCAAATTGTCTCCCTTGACGCCACCATCCCGGTGATCGTGATGACCGCCTGGGCGAACGTCGAACTGGCGGTTGAGGCCATGCGGCGCGGAGCGAGAGACTTTGTGCAGAAACCATGGGAGAACGAACGGCTGCTCTCGATTCTTCGCACCCAGGTGGAACTGCATCGTGTCTTGCAGCGGGCAGCGCGGTTAGAGGCGGAAAATCGCCTGCTTCGCGCGGAGGGCCGGCCAGAGTTTATTGCCACAGCTCCGGCTATGCAGGTTGTGCTCGAAACTCTTGCGCGCGTGGGCCCATCCGACGCGAATGTGCTGATCACGGGCGAACACGGGACTGGAAAAGAAATCGTAGCGCAAACGCTGCACGCGCTGTCTGCGCGGGCACCGCGTGCCTTGGTGGCCGTGAACACGGGAGCGATTCCCGATGGCGTCTTTGAAAGCGAATTGTTTGGTCACGTGAAGGGGGCTTTCACAGATGCGCGCACCGATCGCATCGGACGTTTCGAACTGGCGGACGGGGGCACGATTTTTCTCGACGAGATCGGCAATGTTCCCCTCCGCCAGCAGGCAAAATTGTTGCGCGTTCTGGAATCAGGCGAGATCGAGCGCGTAGGTTCGTCGCGCTCCCGCCGCGTCAACGTTCGCGTTCTCTCGGCCACCAACAGCGATCTTTCTGCCGCTTGCGCTTCCGGCCAATTCCGGGAGGATCTGCTGTTTCGTCTGAATACCGTCGAGATCCATTTGCCTGCGCTGCGCGAGCGCCGTGAAGATATCCCCGCCCTGGCAGCGCATTTTCTCGCTCGTTATGCCGCCCGCTACCGCCGCCCGGTGCAGGGCTTTGATTCCGCTGCCGTTCAGACATTGATGCAGTACTCATGGCCGGGCAATGTGCGGGAACTGGAACACACCATCGAACGCGCCGTCCTGATGTGCCGCACGGATGAAATCCAGCCGGCCGATTTGGCGTTGAATACTCAACGCGCCCAAACCCAGGGTCTGGAAGATCTCAGTCTCGAGGCGGTGGAGGCCATGCTCGTCCGCAAAGCTCTGCAGCGTTACCAGGGCAACGTCAGCCAGGCTGCCGAAGCGCTTGGACTGAGCCGCGGCGCGCTGTACCGGCGGATGGAGAAGTATGGCCTTTAGGTCGCCGGCGCCAAAACCTGCGTCTCGGCCGCGGAAACGAGCTCGACTCCTATACGAACATCGAGTAAGCCTCTACTGTTTTCTCGTTGCGCTCCCTGGCCTTCTCGTCAGCATTGTGCTGGTCTGGATGCAGCCTTGGGCCCTCGAATCGCGACTCGGGCTGATCGGCCTCGAACTGTTCGCGTGGTGGCTTTTGGCTCTGGCGCTCCAGGAGCAGACCACGCGGCCGCTGCAGACTCTATCCAACGTGATCGCCGCTCTGCGGGAGGAAGATTATTCGTTCCGCGCGCGCAACGCTGTCGCTGAGGATGCGCTCGGAGAACTCTCTCTGGAAGTAAATGCCCTGGCCGACATGCTGTCGGACGAGAAGATCCGCGCCATTGAAGCGACCGCGTTGCTGCAGCGCGTGGTCGACGAGATCGACGCGCCCCTGTTTGCTTTCGATCCCGCCTCCATTTTGCGTCTGGTGAACCCTGCTGGTGAGCACCTGCTGCGGCAATCGAAGGCTCGGATGTTGGGCCGCAGCGCCGCCGACCTGAGCTTGCAGAAATGTCTGGACGCGAACAATGAAAGCCTGGTGGAACTCGAACTCAAGGACTCGCAAGCTCGATGGCTGCTGCGCCGCAGTTCGTTCCGTCAGAATGGCGTGCCGCACACTCTGGTGGTTCTGTCGGATGTAAGCCGCGCCTTGCGCGAAGAAGAACGGAGGGCGTGGCAGAGGCTGATCCGCGTCTTGGGGCATGAACTAAGCAACTCGCTGGCGCCAATCAAATCGATTGCTGGAAGCCTCAATTCGCGGGTTTCCGCCACGGCCATGGACACCGATGTACGCAACGACTTGCAGCACGGGCTGGAGATTATTGAGGCGCGTTCGGCGTCTCTTCATCGTTTTCTTGAAGCCTATCGCCAGCTGGCGCAGATGCCTGCCCCGGTTCTGCGCGATGTCGAACTCGCCAAGCTGGTGGCCAGAGTCGCCAGTCTGGAAACCCGAATCAAAGTGTGCGTGCAGCCGGGACCAGACTTGGTGTTCACTGCCGACCCCGATCAGCTTGAACAAATGCTAATCAACCTCGTTCGGAATGCCGCCGACGCCGTTCTCGAACTCTCAGCCGCCGCGGTTCAGACGAAGCACCCCACCCTGACATCAGACTCGAGTTCGAGTCCAGATGTAGATCGAAAGGTTGGGGTGCGATGGGATACCACCGAAGCAGATGTGAATCTGCTCATCGAAGACAACGGTCCGGGCCTTCTGAATCCGGCGAATGTATTCACTCCGTTCTATACGACAAAACCTAGTGGGAGCGGGGTTGGACTTGTGCTCTCGCGTCAGATTGCAGAGGCCCATGGCGGAAGGATCGAAATCTCCAATCGAATCGGCGGCCGAGGCTGCCTGGTAAGAGTCGTGTTGCCGCGGGCGCCGCTTCAACAACGAAATGGCTCTCGGCCGTGAGTCGTCAGTCGAGAGTGCTTCACCGTTTCCCGCAGCGGTTAAGCGGCACGACGTTCGGCGCCCTGCGATCGCTTGAGCGCCAAGTGCTGCAAGGCTTGGCGGATTGCCGTTAACACTCGATCGTGCGAGGCAACCATTTCGTGCTGGCGGGAGATCTCGTCCACCAAGTGAGGCGCAGTTTCACTACCCCAGTGTCAGGGTCACCCAGGTCAATCACCAGAGCTTTGGGCGCGAGCTCCGGGGAGCATCGCGAGGGCTTCCGCTCCGCTTTGGGACTATGGAGCAGGAATTTGAACGTTGGAAGCGATGTTCGAGTAGCCGCTTTCTTGGTTACTCGAATTCACAGCCGTCGTGGCGTAGCAGTAGGAGGTGCCGTCTACTACTGCGGAGTCCGCGTACAACGTACTCGTATTCAGCACGGAGTTGATTATGGAGAAAGATCCGCACGAGTTGGTGTATACCGCGCGATAAATGTTATAGCCGGATATGTTCGACGACGTGCTCGCGCTCCACGACAGATCCACCGTGTGTGTCGGCGCAGGCGTACCAGTCCCCGTCAGTGTTTCCGTCGTAGTGGCAGGCTGAGCATTGCTGCTGAAGGTGAGTGCGGCGCTCGCCGCTCCGGATGTCTGCGGACTGAAAGTCACTGTAAACGAAGCACTCTGGCCCGCCGGGATGGTCACTGGTAGCGAGAGACCGCCGACGCTGAATACCGAGTTGTTCGAGCTCGCAGCCGTGACCGTAACATTCGCGCCGCTGGCTGTCAGGCTTCCTGATGCCGTTCCGCTGGTGCCGACGACCACGCTACCAAGACCCAGGGTGGTTGGAGTAACGGTAAGCTGCCCAGCTGTCACGGTGCCTGTTCCTGACAGTGGTATCGTCAGGGTCGGATTGGATGCGTTCGAAGTAACGGTGACATTGCCACTAACACTTCCGGCCGACGCTGGTGTGAATGTGACCGTGAAGCTCGCGCTCTGCCCTGCTGTCAGTGTCACCGGAGTCGTGATCCCACTCAGGCTGAACCCAGTCCCGCTGATCCCGACCTGAGAAATCGTAACGCTGGAGCCACCGGTATTGGTCACCGTCTCTGACTGCGACTGATTGCTCCGCACCGTCACGCTGCCGAAGCTGAGACTGGTCGGATTCGATCCCACTGCCCCTAGCGCAATTCCCGTGCCCGACAACGGGACGGTCAGGGTCGGATTCGAGGCATTTGACGTGACGGTTAGATTGCCACTCGCGCTTCCGGCGGATTGCGGTGTGAAAACGACCGTGAAGGTCGCGCTCTGCCCGGCCGTCAGTGTCACCGGAGTCGTGATCCCACTCAGGCTGTATCCGGTGCCGCTGATTCCGACCTGAGAAATCGTGACGCTGGAGCCACCGGTATTGGTCACCGTCTCTGACTGCGACTGATTGCTCCCCACCGTCACGCTGCCGAAGCTGAGACTGGTCGGATTCGATCCCACTGCCCCTAGTGCGACTCCCGTGCCCGACAACGGGACGGTCAGGGTCGGATTGGATGCGTTCGAAGTAACTGTGACATTGCCACTAACACTTCCGGCCGACGCTGGCGTGAATGTGACCGTGAAGCTCGCGCTCTGGCCAGCTGTCAGTGTCACCGGAGTCGTGATCCCACTCAGGCTGTATCCGGTGCCGCTGATCCCGACCTGAGAAATCGTGACGCTGGAGCCACCGGTATTGGTCACCGTCTCTGACTGCGACTGATTGCTCCCCACCGTCACGCTGCCGAAGCTGAGACTGGTCGGATTCGATCCCACTGCCCCTAGTGCGACTCCCGTGCCCGACAACGGGACGGTCAGGGTCGGATTGGATGCGTTCGAAGTAACTGTGACATTGCCACTAACACTTCCGGCCGACGCTGGCGTGAATGTGACCGTGAAGCTCGCGCTCTGGCCAGCTGTCAGTGTCACCGGAGTCGTGATCCCACTCAGGCTGTACCCAGTACCGCTGATTCCGACCTGAGAGATCGTGACGCCGGAGCCACCGGTATTTGTCACCGTCTCTGAGAGAGACTGCTTATTTCCTACGGTCACGCTGCCGAAACTGAGACTGGTCGGATTCGATCCCAGTGTCCCCGGTGCAACTCCCGTGCCCGACAACGGGATGGTTAAGGTCGGATTGGATGCGTTCGAAGTAACGGTAACATTGCCACTGACACTTCCGGCCGACGTTGGCGTGAATGTGACCGTAAAGGTCGTGCTTTGGCCAGATGCCAGCGTCACCGGAGTCGTGATCCCACTCAGGCTGTATCCGGTGCCGCTGATTCCGACCTGAGAAATCGTAACGCTGGAGCCACCGGTATTGGTCACCGTCTCTGACTGCGACTGATTGCTTCCGAGCGTCACGCTGCTGAAGCTGAGACTGGTCGGATTCGATCCCACTGCCCCTAGCGCAACTCCCGTGCCAGACAACGGGATGGTCAGGGTCGGATTCGAGGCGTTTGACGTGACGGTTAGATTGCCACTAGCGCTTCCGGCCGACGCTGGTGTGAATGTGACCGTGAAGCTCGTGCTCTGCCCAGCTGTCAGTGTCACTGGAGTCGTGATCCCACTCAGGCTGTATCCGGTGCCGCTGATCCCGACCTGAGAAATCGTAACGCTGGAGCCACCGGTATTGGTCACCGTCTCTGACTGCGACTGATTGCTTCCCAGCGTCACGCTGCTGAAGCTGAGACTGGTCGGATTCGATCCCAGTCCCCCCGGCGCAACTCCCGTGCCCGACAACGGGATGGTCAGAGTCGGGTTCGAGGCGTTTGACGTGACAGTTAGGTTGCCACTCGCGCTTCCGGCGGATTGCGACGTGAAAACGACCGTGAAGGTCGCGCTCTGTCCGGCCGTCAGTGTGACCGGAGTCGTGATCCCACTCAGGCTGTATCCGATGCCGCTGATTCCGACCTGAGAAATCGTGACGCCGGAGCCACCGGTATTGGTCACCGTCTCTGACAGAGATTGCTTGCTTCCTACGATCACGCTACCGAAGTTGAGACTGGTCGGATTCGATCCCAGTGCCCCCGGCGCAACCCCTGTGCCAGACAACGGGATAGTCAGAGTCGGATTGGATGAGTTCGAAGTAACTGTGACATTGCCACTAACACTACCGGCCGACGCTGGTGCGAATGCGACCGTGAAGGTCGCGCTCTGCCCGGCTGTCAGTGTGATTGGAGCAGTGATCCCGCTCAGGCTGTACCCAGTACCACTGATCCCGACCTGAGAAATCGTGACGCTGGAGCCACCGGTATTTGTCACCGTCTCTGAGAGAGACTGCTTATTTCCTACGGTCACGCCGCCGAAGCTGAGACTGGTCGGATTCGATCCCAGTCCCCCCGGCGCAACTCCCGCGCCCGACAACGCAATAGTCAGTGAGGCATTCGAGGCGTCCGAGGTGATCGCTGCCGTGCCACTCGAGCTCCCGCTGGCCTGTGGCGCGAAGACAATTGTGAAGGTCATGCTCTGGGAGGCGTTGAGCGTTAATGGGGCAGTGATCCCGCTGAGTTGGAATCCCGCTCCGCTCACCGAAGCCTGCGAGATGTTTACGCTCGATCCACCGATATTGGTCAGTGTTAGTGTCTGCGACTGCTTGGCTCCTACCGTCACGCTGCCGAAGTTTTCACTGGCCGGATTGAGCGTGAGTTGCCCGGGGGTTGTTCCGGTTCCCGTTCCCGTTCCCGAGAGCGTAAGGTTCGGCACAGGATTCGACGCGTCGCTTGTAATGGAAAGCGTGGCGTTGAACGCTCCCGCCGCGTTGGGTGTGAACTTAATCCCGATCACGGTGCTTTGTCCTGCGGCGACGGTAACAGGAAGGCTGGGTGCGACCAGAGAAAAATACTTTGTTGAGATCGCAGCGCCGCTAACGGTAACTGATGCTGGCCCGGAGTTCGTCGCGGTGACCGTCAGGGTCTTGCTGCTGCCCACTGCAACACTGCCAAAGTCCGCAGTTGCGGTTAGCAGGGAAAGGGTGGTGGATTGCTGTTGGCCCGAAGAACCAGCAGCGCTCACACCCTGGCAACCGACCAGAAAAGTGAGGGCCGCCAGAAGAAGCAATCCGCCTGCCACTTTCCCAAGATGTTTCGGACAAATCGCTATCGCCGCAGTCTTTAGCATTGTCAGTCATGGAACCGTAGCCCCAGGTTCTACGACTGTCTGCACCCGGGGGAGGGCTCATGATGAGTCTGGGGCTGTGGGCGGGATTGCGATAGATGTCCGAGGTACAGCACGCAACCGCCAGAAGGCCAGTAGGAAGAATGTAATTAGGCATCTGCACAGGGGATTGCAGGATAGGGCCCTTTGAGCTGTTCACCTCTCGGCCGCTGGTTCGCAAGTACCTCTTTGCAGAGCCCCGCCCCTCATTAGGTTCCTTCTCACTCGCCGAGAAATTGCAAAGACACTGGCTCCGAGCCGATCACACACATTCCTTCCTCGTCAGGCCCCTTTCCCCCCTCCTTCACCCGTCGTGCCTGCGGCAGCAGGTGTCCGCCTCTTCACGTCCTTCGCGTCATACTTGGGTGAAGGCCTGATCGGTAAGATCACGAACCCAGCGGGGCTCAGGGTGGTTCTTGCCATGCTCTGCAAGCCAGACCTGTTGAATGCCACCTCTCGAGAGATCGCGTCAGCCGCACGGGTGGCGCTGAGGAAGGTCGGGCTGTGATCAGGGAACCGGAAACTCGCGGGCATATCACACGACTGCCTGAGGTCGGGTGTAACAGGAGTGTAGCGGTCGTTAAAGGGGCGGACTCTTAGCGGAGGTCGTCTTCGCAGAGAATGGCTTTGCCGTTAATACGTACCTACCGTGAACGAGTTATCCCATCTGGCCGTGAATGGATGCATGGCATACAGAGCAGAGCGTGATCAGGTTTGTTCACAAGAAATACTCCGATGCGGAACGATGGTAGGCGATGTGGTCGCTCGCTATGGGAATTCGCATTTTGCACCGGAGGCGATGTACTGGCGGGCTGTGGCGCGCTACAAGGCCACGAACGATCACGCCGTACTGGGCAAAGTCGCCGAGGAACTTCGAAACACTTATCCGTCCAGCCTGTGGACGAGCAAGTCCATTCCGTGGTTGCATTAATACGAATAAGTCGACTGGCAAAGATCGATTCGCAGCCACTCCCCGTTTGACGGGCAAACCGGCATGTATGGTCCGCCCCTTTGTCGCAAGCGAAAAATGAAGTTGACAGGATGGTCTGCGCAAATGTATTCGGCCTTTTATTGGAGCACAAGCTCCTGGCCTTGATGGAATGCGCTGCGCGCTCGTCCTATTTAGTAATGCAGCCTTGGAAGGCTTTTCCGGTTTACAGGTTTCGAGAGCGCCGGGTTCGACCGTTGTGTCATCTCATAGTTCGCCAGCAGACCTGGCAGAAATCATCAACTCCGTAGTAGCCGCTGGTCTGTAGATGTGGGAATCGCGAATGCGATTTCCAAGCCTGGCCTCAGCCAGGCGTCATCTGCAGGCCAGTCCTGCTGTAGTTGCGCCGACCAACATTGGGGGCCGATAGTGTTCATTCTTAGCGAGGACAGCCCAGGCCATGCGCGCTAGCTTATTGGCTAAGGCTACTGCGGCCACGTTACTGTGGGTGCGAGCTGTGAGTTGGGCCAGCCACGCCCGCAGACCGTAAGATTGCTATGCGCTCTGTTGCAGAACAGCACGTGCCCCTTGCACGAAGAGTCTTCGCAAGTAAGAGTTCCCGCGTTTGCTAATCCCCAGCAGCTTCTGCTTGCCACCAGTGGTATTTTCGCCCGGGACGATTCCGAGCCACGCGGAAAACCCTCGGCCCTTTTTGAAAGCTGCTCCATTGCCGATCGCGGCGATAATTGCAGTCGCCGTCACAGGTCCGATGCCAGGAATCGCTACCAGCCGTCGGCAGGCTTCGTTCTCGCCAGCAGCCTTGTTGATCATGGCATCGGCTTCGTCGATCCGCATTTGCAGGTGATCGAGCTCCAGCTTCAGTTGTGCCAGCAGCAAGCGCACTGCGCCCGAGAGCTGCGCGCTGGCGTCTTCCAGGATTCCGGGCAATGCTGCATCGATATGGCGTCGCCCCTGGCGCAAAGTGATTCCACGTTCGAGCAGCAGGCCACGAATCTGGTTGATGACTGCTGTGCGACGCATTACCCAACGCTCCCGTACCCGATGCAGGGACTGCAGATCCAGTTGCTCATCGCTCTTGATCGGTACGAAGCGCATCTTCGGCCGCTCGACTGCCTCTGCAATCGCCTCGGCGTCAATGTAGTCGCTCTTGTTAGTCTTTACGTACGGCTTGACATACTGCGCCGGCATCCGCCGGACCTCGTGACCTTGCCCTCTCAGAGCCCGCCCGAGAAAGTGGGACCCTCCGCAGGCTTCCATACCAATTAACTTCACCTGCAGGTTCGCAGTGAAGTGCAGCAGTTGTATGCGTGAAAACTTCTTGCGCACCACAACCTCGCCGCGCTGGTTAAGCCCAACCAGATGAAAGACTGTCTTGCCGAGATCAATGCCGATCGTGTATAGCTCCATGGGATGCCTCCTCCGTTCACCTCTTATACCCAAGCTGCTGTCTTGGTAAAGGCGGCGGACCATCCCATTAGTAATATCAATACGCCAAGGGCGAGTTCAGCTAACTCAGGACGCTCGAAGTATTTTTACAACGAGTCGATAGCCCGATAAATCCTAGTCAGTGTTAGTGTGCGGGTCATCATGCCGAGAGAGTCATGAATGTAAGTCCTGATGCAGGAAAGCCGGCCGAAGCATCGATGCTGGTGAATATACCCAGACTTGTCACGGCCTACTACACGGAGGTGCCTGACCCCTCAGTGGCGGAGCAAAGGGTTGCTTTCGGCACCTCAGGACATCGTGGCTCCGCATTCGCCAAGGCTTTCAATGAATGGCATATCCTCGCCATCAGTCAGGCCATTTGCCTATACCGGCAGTGGAAGAAGATCGAGGGCCCGCTGTTTCTCGGCATGGATACGCATGCCCTTTCCGTGCCGGCTCTGGCCAGCGCGCTTGAGGTACTAGCGGCCCACAGAGTGGAAGTCATGTTGGCGGAGGGCGATGAATACACTCCGACCCCTGCTATTTCTCACGCGATTCTCACCTATAACCGCGGGCGCAAGACCGGACTCGCCGACGGCATCGTTATCACACCGTCACACAATCCGCCGCATGACGGCGGGTTCAAGTACAACCCGCCAAACGGCGGGCCGGCGGAATCCGCTGTCACCTCCTGGATCGAGACCAAGGCCAACGAGTTTCTCGAAAATGGTCTTTTGGGTTTGAAGAGGATTCCTTTCGAGAAAGCTCTTCGCGCCCCGACGACGCACCGGCACGACTACCTCAATACGTACACTGCCGAGCTCGCCAATGTGCTCGACATGGACGCCATTCGGGGCGCGAAGATCAGCATGGGCGTCGATCCGCTCGGCGGCGCCGGGGTTCACTACTGGGGGCCGATTGCCGAGCGCTATAGGTTGAACCTCACGGTCGTGAACGAGGACGTCGACCCGACTTTCCGCTTTATGACGGTGGATTGGGACGGGCAGATCCGCATGGACCCATCGTCACCGTATGCGATGCAGAAGTTAATCGGCCTGAAGGATCGCTTCGAGATCGCCTTCGCCTGCGATACCGACCACGACCGGCATGGTATCGTCACCCGAAGCGCGGGATTAATGCCGCCCAATCATTATCTTTCCGTCGCCATCTTCTATCTCTTCCAACACCGGCCGAAGTGGCGCAAGGAAGCGGCGATCGGCAAAACGGTGGTGAGCAGCCAGATGATTGATCGAGTCACCGCGAAGCTTGGCCGAAAGCTCTACGAAGTACCAGTGGGCTTCAAGTGGTTCGTGGATGGTTTGCTCGACGGTTCGCTTGGCTTCGGTGGCGAGGAAAGCGCGGGGGCGTCGTTCGTCCGCCTGGATGGCAGTGTGTGGACGACGGACAAAGATGGGATTGTCCCGGCTTTACTGGCGGCGGAGATCACGGCGCGGATGAATCGTGATCCCGGCGACATCTACCGCGAACTCACGCAGGAGTTCGGCGAGCCGGTTTACGACCGCCTCGAGGCGCCCGCTACGCCGGAACAGAAACAGATTCTGGGAAAACTCTCGCCGCAGCAGGTCCGGTCCACCGAACTGGCGGGGGAAAAAGTTCAGGTTGTCCTTACCGACGCGCCGGGCAACGGCGCCTCGATCGGCGGGTTGAAGGTGGCGGCGGAGAGCGGATGGTTCGCGGCACGTCCATCAGGGACCGAGAGCATCTATAAGATTTATGCGGAGAGCTTCCGGGGGGCGGATCATCTGCGCCAGATCCTGGAGGAAGCCCAGACGATCGTCAGTGATGCACTGGCGGCATCGCATCCGAGAGAGAAATCATGAGCGACCAAACTCGCGTCAGCCACCCGATCTACAACCTTCTACCCACCGAAATCGAGGGATTCGATTCCCTGGCGGAACTCGCCTTGAATATGCGTTGGTCGTGGAATCATGTCACCGACGAAGTGTGGCGGCAGCTTGATCCTATACTGTGGGAGATCACGCATAACCCCTGGGTCGTCCTGCAGACGGTCTCGCGTGACCAGATCGAGCGCGTGCTGGCCGATTCTGTTTTTCGCAAGAATGTCGATGGCCTGGTGCAGGCCAGGCGGCAGGCGCTGGAGACGCCCGCATGGTTTCAGCAAAAGCATCCGCAAGCTTCCTTGACCTGCGTCGCGTATTTCAGCATGGAGTTTATGTTGAGCGAAGCTTTGCCTATCTATTCGGGCGGCCTTGGCAATGTGGCCGGTGATCAACTCAAGGCCGCCAGCGATCTGGGTGTGCCCGTGGCCGGCGTGGGGCTGCTCTACCAGCAAGGCTATTTTCGCCAAGTGATCGACAAGAACGGAGAGCAGCAGGCTGTTTACCCCTACAACGATCCTGGACAATTGCCGATCACGCCTTTGCGCCAGGCGAACGGGGAGTGGTTGCGGTTGGAGATCGCGCTGCCTGGATACTCGGTCTGGCTGCGCGCCTGGCAGGTTCAGGTCGGCCGAGTGAAGCTTTACCTGCTGGACAGCAACGATGCGGCGAACTTTCCCGCTCATCGAGGAATCACCAGCGAGCTGTATGGAGGCGGGCCGGAATTACGCATGAAGCAGGAACTGCTGCTCGGAATTGGCGGATGGCGGTTGCTCCGCGCACTCGGCCTCAATCCGGAAGTCTGTCACTTGAATGAAGGGCATGCGGCCTTCGCAGTATTGGAACGTGCCCGCGATTTCATGGAAGAGACTGGGCAGCCCTTCGAAGTGGCACTCGCCGCGACTCGAGTCGGCAATCTCTTCACGACCCACACGGCCGTTGCTGCGGGTTTCGACCGTTTCGCCCCGGCTCTCATCGAGCAATACCTCGGTGGTTATGCCCAGAAAAAGCTCGGCATACCGCTCCACGATCTGCTGGCGCTTGGACGCCAGAACTCGGACGACTCGTCGGAGAGTTTCAACATGGCCTATCTGGCGGTCCGCGGGAGTGGGGCGGTCAATGGTGTGAGCCGCTTGCATGGGAAGGTGAGCCGCCACATCTTTCTGCCTATGTTTCCGCACTGGCCGGAGGACGAAGTCCCCATCGGACACGTGACCAACGGGGTCCATATGCCGACTTGGGACTCGGCTCCGGCGGACGACTTGTGGACGGGAGCCTGTGGCAAGGGGCGTTGGTTAGGAACGGCAGAAAACCTGGAGCAGGACATTCGGCGAGTCTCGGACTCGGCGCTCTGGACGTTTCGCACTGCGGCCACCAAGTCTCTCGTGGAATACGCTCGCGGACGACTCTCCCGCGAACTGGCTGGCTCCGGCGCGTCGGCTGAGGCGGTTGACGAAGCAAAACATTTATTCGATCCCAACGCGCTAACACTCGGCTTTGCGCGGCGCTTCGCGACCTACAAGCGACCGAACCTGCTGCTGCAGGACCAGCATCGGCTGCTTCGTTTGCTGACGAATTCCGAGCGACCGATGCAACTCATCATCGCTGGCAAGGCCCATCCGGAGGACCGGGCGGGGCAGGCGCTGATCCATGAATGGATCAATTTCATCCGCCAGCCCGAGACACGCCCCCATGTGATCTTCCTCAGCGATTACGACATGCT
>OCZU010000076.1_pt1 | contig 71899 bp, 54 predicted proteins | sample 1539001 | NCBI WGS metagenome assembly OCZU01 (sample SAMEA3539306, study PRJEB22396) | soil metagenome | biome: tundra; feature: field; material: soil | place: USA | collected 2010-05 | depth 0.15 m | reverse complement strand
ATAGGTTCCCACCGTGCTTCCGCTGCCACTCGTGCGCAGGCGAATGCCTTTGAATCGAGTGCCCGCAATCGCTTGCTCCAACTGGATCGTCGCCCAATTCGCCTCGAGTTCCTCGGCCAGCATCATGGACAGAGTTGTACGCACTCCCTGCCCCATTTCTGACCGGGTAATCCAGAGCCGGACGACATTGTCTGGCGTGATGCTGATATATACGTTCGGTTCGAAGGCGGAGACGGACTTGGCAGCCAGGCTCCCCGGCAATTCAACGCCAATGACGAGGCCGGTAGCCGCGAGCGTCCCGGTCTTGAGGAAGGCACGACGTGTTGAGTTCATGTCTTACCGAGTTCTCGCGCAGCGCGATGGATTGCCCGGCGAATACGTTGAAAGGTTCCGCAGCGGCAAACATGACCGGACATTTCCGAGTCGATCTCGGCGTCGATCTCGGCATCGCTGAGATTCGGTTTATTCCGAATGAGTGCCGATGCCTCCATGATCATTCCGGCCTGGCAGTAACCGCACTGCGAAACGTCCTCTTCCAACCATGCCCGCTGGCACGGATGGCTTCCGTCGGCGGAAAGACCCTCAATGGTTGTATACCGTTTGCTGGCCGTCGCAGAGAGCGGTATCTGGCAAGAACGAGCCGCGATTCCATCCTCATGCACGGTACAAGCGCCGCACACACCCATGCCGCAACCGTATTTGGTCCCCGTGAGGTGGAGAAGGTCACGCAGAGCCCAAAGCAGGGGCATCTCCGGCGAGGCATCGACGCGATGCTTCGTTCTATTGATGACCAGACTGAACAGCGGCATGCGTGCGATTGTCTCCGATCAATGCGACGCTGTGGAAGGGAAAAGGTAACGAGCGGGATGAAGAGTGGTGCAAAGAGTACGGATCATCGGCAACGCGGGACGATCAAAGCAGCCAGGCACGTCACAATCGTTGGCGCTGATTCCATCGCGGGAGTGCCTGTGGCGAGCGCATCAGCGCACTTTCAGCCAGTGAAACTCGGAGTCCAGCTTGTGTTGAAGATTTGAGCTATGAAAATTTTCTTCTTGACTTCGCTGCATCGCGGGTATGATAAAACGATTCAATATGGACTTTTGGGGGCATTTGTCACCGATTTGTCTTTTCGCGCCGCGTCGAATCTTGCTGTCCTATAGAGTGGTCCAGGAGCTCCGTCATGCCTGCAATTTACATACGTCTACGCGTTACCCGTCGGGCGGGGCAAGAAGTTCGGTGCTGGAATGAACAAGGCCCTGGACGCGATTGCGGGAGGCTGGCAGCTCAACGGGATCATCCGCGTCGATACAGGGCGTCCGATTACCCCCTTCCTGAATTCTCCCGTTGCAATTCCAACCTATGGCCAAAGGCCCAATCTGAGCGGCACCTTAAAACGCAGCGGTGGGTCGATTGAAAACGCCATCGACAAGACTGGAGTCAACCCCAACGCGCCTGCTCCGGGAAGCTACTTCGCCAATGCCGGCGTCGATCCCTCGTGCGGCTGCCCCACCGCCTCTAGCGTATTGCAGATACCTGCGCCCTACACTTTGGGCACAGCTCCTCGCGCCATCGACACGGTGCGCCAACCTGGGACACGAAATACTACGCTGTCACTGTTCAAGGAGTTTCCGATCCGCGAGAAGATGCGTATCGAATATCGCTTCGAGGCTTTCAACGCTTTCAATCACCCACACTTCAACGGTCCTGATTCCGGCGTCGACTCGCCCACGTTCGGCCAAATCAGTTCCCTGGCCGCTTCTGAGCGCCAAGTGCAGATGGCCTTGAAGTTCTATTGGTGAGCATCTGATCATGCGGGAAAGCACAAGGAGTCGGCGCTGGCATCGCATATGAAAAGCCGAGCGGTTGGAGCCTGTCTCAGGACCGGCTGCTTTCTTTGGCGAGCGGGTCTTTGCACCGCAATCCTCTGGATTGCGAACTCGGCAGTCGCTCAGACGATCACGGTCGATGCCGCGTCCTCGCACATTGCCAACACGTTTAGCCCCGTGCGCTCTCTGGGGGCTGCGATTGATCGGCTGAGAACTGGAACGCCGGACCACCTGCTGACCGACCCAGTACTGAAGGAGATTCTCGGCGCGGGATGGCAAACCGTGACCTATCGGCAGAACACAGAGCTGATGGTCGAAGCCTGGCACTGGAATCCGCACGGTACTTGGAGTGATGCGGAGAAGCAGCAAGGCTACTTTGTAGGCAGTTCGGAGCCTACCGCGGAGATGATTCGGCATTCGTGGGCAGCCCCGGTCCCGCACCGCGGCTTCAGCAGGGGCGACGGAAACGGCTGGTCCCGGCTCACCGACGGCGACCCCAAATCGTACTGGAAGAGCAATCCCTACCTCACGAAAGCCTTTACCGGCGAAGACGACTCGCTGCACCCACAGTGGGTCCTGATCGATCTGGGCAGCAAGATTCCCGTTAATGCCATACGCATTGCGTGGGCCGAGCCCTATGCGAAGCGCTACTCCGTGCAGTTCTGGACGGGCGAACTGGAACCTTTCTACGAGGGTACGACTAAAGGCACCTGGCAAACTTTTCCGTTGGGCACTGACACGGAAGGAAAGGGCGGGACCGTCACGCTGAAGCTGGTTTCCTGGATGATCCCCGTGCGATACATCCGCATCTGGATGACGGAATCTTCTAATACCTGTGACAGTCATGGTTCGGCCGACAAACGAAACTGCGTGGGCTACGCCATCAATGAACTCTATGCCGGTGCTCTCTCCGCCGACGGCCGGTTCAACGATTACGTCACACATTTTCCCAGCCGCAACCAAACCGTGACGTGGCCGTCTTCGGTAGACCCGTGGCATGAGGCCTCGGATATGGATGAGTCGCGAGGAGACCAGGTCGGATTCGACTTCTTCTTCACCAGCGGCGTCACGCGCGGGCTACCCACGATGGTTCCGATTGCGATGTTGTATTCCACGCCCGAGGATGCGGCCAACGAGATTGCCTATCTCTATAAACGACACTATCCGATCTCCTGGATCGAGATGGGAGAAGAGGCCGACGGGCAGCACATGTTGCCTGAAGACTACGGGGCGTTGTACCTGCAATTCGCTACTGCGATTCACCGGCTGGTTCCCGAGGCCAAGCTGGGTGGTCCGCCTTTCGAAGGAACGTTTGACGACGTCGAAGTGTGGCCGGATGCCGCCGGGAAAGTCTCTTGGCTGGGCCGGTTCCTCGACTATCTCAAGGCACATGGCCGGCTGAATGACTTCACCTTTTTCTCTTTCGAACATTACCCCTATCAGGACAAGCCGACCTACTCCTGGGCCGACCTGTACCCCGAGCCGGAATACGTCAGCCACATCGTTCAAGTCTGGAAGGACAATGGCTTGCCTCCGAATATTCCCTTCTTCATGACCGAGGGCAACATCGGAGGTGGAGCTGGGCCTTCGACGGTGAAGAGCGCGCTGTGGCTGGCCGATTATGTCGGCTCCATGATGACCGCTGGCGCCGGGGCGACTTACTTTTTCCACTACATGCCTTATCCCGGGCACTTCAACGGCTTTCTGATGCTCGATGAGAACTACAACCTGAAGGGATATCCGCCGCAGTACCTGGCCACGCAGGTGATCACCAAGGAGTGGGTGCAACCTGTCGATGCGCCGCACAAACTCTTCAAGGTCTCGAGCGACGTGACTGACTCTGCTGGAACGCTACTGGTTACGGCCTATGCCGTCGAGCGTCCGGATGGACAGTGGTCGGTGATGCTGGTCAATCGGGACCAGTTCAACGATCACGCGGTCAAGGTGGTTTTCAACGATGCGGAAACCAAGCGCGACCGCCATTTCTCCGGCCAAGTTGATAGGATCACTTTCGGATCCGCCGAATACCTTTGGCACCCCGAAGGAGAACGAGGTCACGCCGATCCTGACGGCCCGCCTTCCAAGTCGCAGCTAAGCGGTGGCGCAGAAACTCTCTACAAGCTACCGATGGCGTCGATTACAGTGTTGCGCGGTTCCGTCGGTGACCGGTAACCAGCGCCTGATCATGTTCGAGCGTTCTTCCGGGCTTGCTTGATTCCGGCACGCAGTCCCTGCGCGACAATCTTTTGATATCCAGCTTCGTCGAGTGATGCCATTACCGTTGCCGCGATGCCACCGGGCGTGGTCGCCTCCTGTAACAGCTTCTTTAGCGGCAAATTGCCTTCCCGCCAAGCCACAATTCCGTCCGCCAGCGCGTGAGCGGCAGCCACGCGCGCCGTCGCGCGACCGAGTCCGATGGCTTCGGCCGCGTCGACTAGCGCCGCCAACGCGTGATAGCCGTGACTGCTCGAATAGGTCACCGTGAAGGCGTCGAAACGATGCTCAGGGATTTCCAGCACGCCGCCAACCAAGGCAAACAACTTTCGGACTTCAGTACGCACGGCGCTGGGGATTTTCGGGCCAAAAGTCAGCGCCGTCAGCCCTCGTCCGCTGCGGCACACAGGGCTGGGCATGGCCCGCACCCAACGCACCGGTGGCCCGAGCCCGTCGCGGAGTTTGGCCAGCGGAATACCGGCCGCCAGGCTCACTGCGGTTAACCGCCGGGCGATAGGGCGCGTTCTGATTTCTTTCAATAAATCGGGCACAGAGCCTGGCCGCACCGCGACGATTAGCAGTTGAGCTGCCTCTACGGCCCGATGCAAGTCTGGTTCGACCACGACGCCGCACAGCCGCTTGAGTTGTTGCAGCTTTTTGGAATGCCGGTCGTGTACGACGATAGGCGGTCCGTACTCAGCAAGACGCAATCCCGCGAGGAGTGCGCTGGTGATGCGTCCGCCGCCGAGAAAAACGGTAGCCCTCACGATAGTCCTGAGCAGGCCTGGTCGGTGGCTTCCACGAGCGCTTGCACCTCGGCATCCGTGTGCGCGGTCGAGATAATCCAGTGCAGGCCGTTGGAGGGCGTCATGTAGATGCCAAGATCGAGCAGCCTGTGTACAAAGCGCGAATACAGTTTCGTATCCACGTAGCTGCAGTAGTCGCGGTAATCGTGGATGACATCGCGTCCGGTGAAGTAAATCTGGAACATCGGCCCGAAGCCTTGCACGATGGCTTTCACCTGCCGTCGCCGAAATACTTCGCGCAATCCGGCGATGGTGGCGTTGCCAACCGCATGAAGTTTGCGATAGGTGTGTTCGGCTGAGAGCATATCCAGATTAGCCGCAACCACTTTCATGGTCAGGCGATGCCCATTAAAGGTGCCATAGTGCAGAACCATGTTTTCGCTCCAACTCATACGCTCGAGGATGGAACGCGGTCCTGCGACAGCTCCCACGGGAAATCCGGCGCCCAGAGCCTTACCGAAGGTGCTGATGTCTGGCTGAACGCCATAATATTCCTGGCACCCGCCGGGGGCGTAACGGAAGCCCGTGACCACTTCGTCAAGAATCAGCAGCGCGCCACATTCGCGTGTGAGTTCGCGCAGGCGGTGCAGGTATCCATCGCGCGGAAGGATGCAACCCATGTTCGCCATGATGGGCTCGGTGATTACCGCAGCCAGTTCGTGCCCGTGCTGTCTGAGCACATGTTCGAGCGCGGCCGCGTCGTTCCAGGGCGCCAGCACGACGTCGTCGAAGATTGAGAGTGGTATGCCTTCGGAGTCAGGGATGCGCGCCGGATTCTCGACGGAACCCAACTGCTCGGGAGGATGGCTGTGCGCGTTCAAGAGATAAGGGTCGTACCAGCCGTGATAATGTCCTTCGAATTTCAGGAACTTACGCCGGCCGGTGTGGGCGCGGGCCAAACGCAGAGCGAGCATGGTTGCTTCGCTGCCCGAGTTGGTGAAGCGCACGACCTCGGCGGATGGCACGAAGCGGCGAAAGCGTTCCGCGGCCTCCACTTCGGCCGAGGTTGCAGCGGCAAAGTGGGAGCCTTCGGCCATCGCTTCAGAGACTGTGTTAACAAGGCTTGGGTGAGAGTGCCCCTGGACGAGGGCGCCGAACGACATCATGAAGTCGATATACTCGTTACCATCCGCATCCCACACGCGCGATCCTCGGCCGCGTTCCAGCACAATCGGGCCGGGAGCATACACCGCAGTTCCACGCGAGGGCGAATTCACGCCTTCGACCAGCGATTGCTGCGCGCGCTCAAACCACTGCTGAGAGCGGGTTCGGGTTCGCGTGTGGGTGGCTTGGGTCATCTGGATTGAATCTATCTCTGAATTCGATTCGAGCTGCCGCCGCTTCAGTCTGCCAAGCCACCGCCGTCGACCACCAGCGCGGCGCCCGTCATGAAGGAAGAATCATCCGAGGCCAGAAACAATGCGGCCTTCGCGATCTCGTCCGTCGTGCCGATCCGGCCCAAGGGACGGTTGGCACAGCCTGCCAGATAATCTTCCCACTTCAATCCACGCAGGCGCGCATCTTCGGGAAGCATGGGTGTGTCGACGTCGCCGGGGCAGATGCAATTCACACGGATGCCTTGCCGTCCGTGGTCAATGGCCATCGCCTTGGTCAACAGCACAACACCGCCTTTGGACGCGCAATAGGCAACCGCCGCGTCCCCGCCCGCAATCCCCCATCCCGAGCTATTGTTGATGATCACTCCCCGGCGCTGCTCAATCATGCGGGGCAGAACTGCCTTCGACATTAGAAAAGTTCCCTTCAGATTGATATCAATCTGAAGGTCCCACTCTTCCTCCGTGCAGTCGAGAATGGTGTGGGGGTAGAAAACGCCGGCGTTGTTAAACAAAATGTCGAGGCGGTTGAAGGCACGGAGCGTCTCATCCACGGCATTACGGCATTCCCCCGCCCTGCGCACGTCGGAGCGAATGAACACAGCCTCGCCGCCATCGTTAATGATTCGCTCGGCAACGGCCTTACCGCGCTTTTCGTTGCGGCCTGTGATTGCCACCTTGGCGCCTTCTTTGGCGAAGATGTTCGCCGTGGCTTCGCCGATGCCGGATGTGCCGCCGGTGATCAGCGCGACTTTATCTTGCAAGCGCATGCTGTTAACCCGACCCCGCCAGTCCTCCGCCATCCACCACCAGTGCCGTCCCAGTCACAAAAGATGCTTCATCACGGGCCAGATACAGCGCGGCGTTAGCGATCTCTTCCGGCGTACCGACGCGTCCCAGAGGACGATTGGCCGAGTCGGCGAGAAATCGATTCTCGGCTTCGCCTAGCTGCCGCGCCTCGCTTCGCAGCATCGCGGTATCGGTGTCGCCCGGGCAGATGCAGTTTACGCGAATGTTCTGTTTGCCGTGGTCGATGGCCATGGCTTTGGTCAAGAGTACGACCGCGCCTTTGGAAGCGCAGTAGGCAGCGGCCTGCGGGCCTCCCGCCAAACCCCACCCGGAAGCGGTGTTGATGATTGAACCGCCTTTCGTCCTCGCCATGACAGGGATTACTTCGCGAGACATAAGGAAGACGGATTTCAGATTGACCGCCATCACCGCGTCCCACTCCTCTTCGCTGATCTCAACCACAGAGGCCCGCCGGATGATACCTGCATTGTTGAACAGTATGTGAATGCCGCCGAATTCGCGGACGGTGCGTTCTACCACGCGGTAGCAGTCGGCCGCGCGGGTCACATCTGCGCGCTCGAAGATCGCGCGGCCCCCAGCGGCAGAGATTTCGCGGGCAACTTCTTCTCCCGCCTCTTGGTTCAAATCAACGATGCCCACCGCCGCGCCCTCGCGGGCAAACAGCAGCGCAGTGGCGCGGCCAATGCCGCCAGCCCCGCCCGTGATGACAGCCGTTTTACCATGGAGTTGCTCGCCGGGCATGTTGTTTTTGGAGTTGTTTGCAGGCGAATCCGGGAGCTGTTCGGAAGCTGCAAGAACGTAGCGTGGTCGGCCGTGATCCTGTAGGAGGCAGAAAGTTTCTCCGAGCCAGCCCCCCGATTCCAAATCTCAAAGCCCCGCGCATGAACAGACAAAGATTCAAGACGCCTTAGGTCTGCTCCAAGGTGTAGCAGTCGCGACCGGCTCGTTGTGGAAGTTCTTCACCGCGAAGAACCCCAGCACAATGAAAATCGCCATCACGATGAGTTGAACAACCAGGAATGGAGGCTCCTTCTGAGTCGGCGCCAGGGCGTGCACAGCCGGCACCTTCAAGAAAACCTGCACCACCAGTACGAAGACATTCAGATAAAGCGCGAGCACGGCACACACCACGTAGACCCATCGCCAGGAGTGGGCCAAGTGAAGAGCATAGCGCGCGAGGATCGCAACCGCCAGCGCCACCAGCGAGATGACGCCGACCACATGGGACGGCAAAAGGTTCTCGAAAGGAAACAGGAACCCCGTCAAGCTGGTTAAGACGGTGGTCAGCAAGAAGATCGCGGTCCCGCCGTCGAATCGTTTTCCGATAAGCAGCCCATACAGCACGAGGAGTCCAGAGCCGATGCCCACCAGGCTTATCACCACATGGAAGAGGGTGAACGTCGACAAACTCATGCCTAAGATCATTGAGTCCGTCCTTTCAGAGCCCGAATGTTACACCTGCTGCTGAGAAATTGCCACGTGCGTCGAGCAATCGGATATGCGTGCGGTGTTGCTCCGCTGCGGGCGTTATTGGAGAGTCTGATGGAGGCTATAAGAAATATGAATTGGACCTGGTGGGTGCCTACCTTTATTGTCTTGCGGAATAGGGAGAGGACTGCGATTGAACGCGATGGCGCTCGTCGGGTCGGCTTACTTTCCCGGGTCAGCCCTTGCCTCCATATCTTCGCAAGTGCGGTCGTATCGGCATTTGCTGGCGCCGTTCCAGCACAGGTACGATCGCACGAGAATTGCCCACCCTTTACCAACAGGAGCAACCAGACATGACAAAACGAGCCGACAGGCACTCTCTGCGCCTGTGGTTAGTGTCGGCCGCTGCCGCCATCTTTCTTGCCGCCGGATTGTTTAACGGGTTATCGAAGCCCTGCTTCGCCGACGACGCACCGAAGCCTGATCCATCGGGCACAGCAACTGGGGACAAGACCGCCGCCGTAGACGCTGCCGGCAATCCTTTTGTAGTCCCGGAACCCACCGACAGGTCTGCTCCCGACTATGCGGCGAACAAAAAGGCATTTGAGGACTATCAGGCTCAGGCGGGAAAAGAACCGCTCGCGGTGAAGCTAGCCGATGATGTGGGGCACGTGCGCGTCGCAACCAACTTTGCCTGGACATTGAACACCGGTTACCTGGTGTTGTTTATGCAAGCAGGGTTCGCACTGCTCACCTGCGGGTTGGTCCGTAAGAAAAATGCCGCCCACCTGATGATGCTCAATTTCGCGGCCTACGTGTTTGCTTTCTTGGCGTACTACGCGGTGGGATACGCGTTCCAGTTTGGAGCCGTGGCTATCAATGCCGCCCCCACGAATCTGGGAGGCGTTCCTACACTCAACCATTTTCTGGTCGGAACTGGACAATGGGGCTTTGTGGGCGGAAAGGGCTTTTTTCTTACTGGTCCGGCCTACGACAGCGCGAGCAATTGTCTAACATTGTTCGAAGTCGTGTTTATGGAGACGGCCGGGTACATCATTGTGGGCGCGGTATGCGAGCGGATCACCTTCTGGGCATTCCTGCTGTGTGAACTTTTCATCGGCGCGATCCTTTACCCTATCTCCGGCTGCTGGACGTGGGGTGGTGGGTGGTTGTCTCAAGTCGGTTCCACGCTGAATCTGGGACACGGCTACGTCGACTTCGCGGGATCGACTGTGGTCCATGCAGTAGGCGGTTTCTGCGCCATGGCGCTGGCGATCATTTTGGGTCCGCGTCTGGGAAAGTATGGCCCAGGGGGGAAGATCCGTGTCTTTCCCGCCCACAACATCGTGTACGTCGTGTCCGGCACCTTCATCCTGCTTTTTGGCTGGATGGGATTCAACCCTGGCTCTACTCTCGGAGCAACGGATCTTCGCATCTCTGTAGTCTCGGTGAACACCAATCTGGCTGCGGTCGCAGGCTCCGCTGCCGCGATGCTCCTGTGGTATCTCTGGTTCGGCAAGCCCGACATAACCATGGCCTGTAACGGAATGCTGGCGGGACTGGTCGCGATCACTGCACCCTGTGCTTTTGTGTCTCCGACTTCGGCGGTAGTCATCGGCGTGCTGGCGGGATGCCTGGTTTGTGGCGGCGTTATCTTCAACGATCGGGTTCTCAAGATCGATGATCCCTGCGGAGCGATTTCTGTACACGGTTACTGTGGCTGGCTCGGGGCCGTCAGCGTGGGTATCTTTGCCGACGGCGCCTATGGCGCTGGATGGAACGGTGTAGGAACGGCGACGTATCTGGGCCACGCGGGTCAAGGAGTGACCGGCTTGCTTCACGGGGATACGCGTCAGTTTATGTGCCAGCTCATGGGAGCAACGTTGTATGCGGTCTGGGCGTTCGGTGCAACGTACGCCGTGTTCTGGTGCGTTAACAGAGTAAAGAGCATGCGAGTGGCGCCAGAAGTGGAAGAAGAAGGCCTCGACGTTCCCGAGTTCGGTATGACCGGTTATCCGGAAGACGCAGTTACGGCTCCCTATTAATAATTAATAACTAAACCGGAGCCCAAGCCGCTTCCTACGCCGCGGCCAGATAGACGTAGCGCAGAACAAATAAGATTGTAAGGATCCAAATCAGGGCGTTTACTTCGCGAATCTTTCCCGCCGCGATTTTCACGACGGTGAAGGAAATTAAGCCGAGGCTAAGGCCGGTCGCGATGCTGAAGGTAAGCGGCGTGGCCAGCATGGTGATGAAAGCCGGAACGGCCTCGCTGAATTCTTTCCAGGCAATTTGCGCGATGGATTGCGTCATCAGAACGCCAACCAAGATCAATGCAGGGGCTGTCGCGTACGCCGGAATTGCGGTCGCGAGCGGTGAGCAGAACGTCGCCAGCAGGAACAGTGCTGCCACAGCCACGTTGCTCAGACCTGTGCGTGCCCCAGCAGCAACGCCGGCGGCGCTTTCGATGTAACTCGTCACCGTGGAGGTTCCAGTCAAGGCGCCGAAAATGGTGCCCACTGCATCTGCAACCAGGACACGGCCTACACGGGGGACCTTGCCGTCCTTGATGAAGCCACCCTGCTCGCACACCCCCACGAGAGTTCCAACGTTGTCGAAGAGATCCACAAACAGGAACGCAAACAGGATTTCGAGCAAGCCGAGATGGCTCGCACCGCGAAAGTTAAGCTGCAAGAAAGTGGAGGAGGGGTGAGGCATCGAGAAGATCGCTGCCGGCCAGTTCGTGATCCCCCGAACAATTCCGAGCAGCGCCGTGCCGAAGACTCCGATCAAGATGGCGCCGTGGAGCTTTCGCGACATGAGGATCAGCGTCAGGACCAGACCGAAACAGGCGGTCTGCACTTCTTTGTCGGCAAAGCTGCCGAGACCTACGTACGTCGCCGAATTCGCCACTACTAGCTTTGCGTTCCGCAGTCCGACAAACGCGATGAACATTCCAATACCCGCGGCGGTTGAGTGCTTCAGGCAGTCGGGCATGCCGTTAACGATCTGCTCGCGAACGCGCGTCACGGTGAGCACAAGGAAAAGAACGCCTGAACAAAAGACCACCGCGAGCGCCGTGCGCCAGGGGACATGCATGCCGATACAAACGGAATATGTGAAGTACGCGTTCAGCGACATTCCGGGCGCCAACGCGATGGGATAGTTGGCGTAGAGTCCCATCACCAGCGTAGCCACCGCGGCGGAGGCGCACGTGGCAAAGACCACACCCTCCGCCGGCATTCCTGCCTGAGCGAGAATCTGGGGATTCACTACGATGATGTAAGCCATCGTGACGAAGGTGGTGAGGCCCCCCAGCATCTCCTGTTTCACTGAAGTCTGGTTCTCGGCGAGCTTGAAATAGCGAGCGATCAATCACTCCCCCCTGAATTGAGATTCGCGGGCTCTCGAACAGGCTCAATATTCGATCTTGTTCGATTGGTTTTCCCACGCACGAAACGCCACCAACGCCTCTTCGCGCATCATCTGAATCATCGGAATCTTGCGCTGCGAATGCGGTTGTGCGAGTTCGGTGTAGATCAGAGAATCGTCAAATCCGATCCTGGATGCATCAGCATCGGCATTGGCAAAATAAACGCGAGCTAAACGCGCCCAGTAAATTGCCCCCATGCACATCGGGCACGGCTCACAGGACGAGTAGATCTCACAGCCCTCAAGATCGAACACGCCAAGTTTCTTGCAAGCCTCGCGAATGGCGATCACTTCGGCGTGCGCGGTGGGATCGTTCGTCGAAGTGACTTGATTGGCGCCTTCGGCAATAATGGCGCCATCCCTCACCACAACCGCACCGAAGGGGCCGCCGCGTCCAGAGCGGATGTTGTCCATCGAGAGTTGAATGGCGCGAGCCATGAAGGGATTTTCCATGTGTTCGCTCTATCTACGCGCAATCGTCAAGGGTTTGGAGGCGACAAACGAAGCACAAGTCAGTCGAAACCTGGACTCTTTTCGCAGCCGCTTTGCCGAGAAGCGAGTATAAGCTGGGACTAGAGGTTCGCAAAATGTTGACTACTGTGCGGGAGGCAATCACTCCGCACCGGTCGACTCGCGGATTCTGAAGTAACCGGGTTTGATGGCGGAGTAGATGAGATCGCAGCGCGCTTTGTATGGCAAGAAAGCGCTCTTCATCGCGTTTATTGTGATCTTTTCGAAATCATCCAGGGTCAAACCAAACGTCTGCGCCGCGGCCTCGAATTCCTGCGTCATGGTTGTGCTACTCATGAGGCGATTGTCCGTATTCAGGGTGACGCGGAACTTTTCTTGGTAAAGAATCCGGAACGGATGCTGCGCCAAACTCGGCGTCGCGCCCGTGTGAACATTACTCAGCAAGCAAATCTCCAGGGGGATGCGTTTGTCGAGAACGTATTGAGCCAGGTCGCCCAACTTGACTGCCTTGTTGTCCACCACGGCAATATCCTCGATCAGCCTCGTCCCGTGGCCGATGCGGTGCGCGCCGCAATACTGAATCGCCTGCCAGATCGATTCTTTGCCATAGCCTTCGCCGGCGTGAATCGTGATGTTGAAGTTCTCGCGCTGGATGTAGTGAAAAGCATCCACGTGCTTCTTGGCCGGATAGCCGCCCTCCTCGCCTGCCAAATCGAAGCCGACGACGCCGCGCGCCCGGAAGTCGACTGCAAGTTCAGCCATTTCGAGGGAAGTGTTCATGTTACGCATCGCGCAAATGATCAAACCGGAGGCAATTCCAAAGTCTTTTCGTCCTCGTTCCAGTCCCTTCAACACCGCGCCTACAATCTGCTGGTGGGTCAATCCTTTCTGCGTATGAAAAACTGGCGCGAAGCGGGTCTCAAAATAAACAACTCCATCCCGGCTCAAGTCCTCAGCCTGTTCATAAGCGACACGCTGCAGCGCCTCTTCGGTCTGCATCACCGCAATGGTGTGCGCAAAACCTTCCAGGTATTTGGGGAGACTCCCTTGATTCGCTCCGCGGAAAAACCACTGGGAAAGCGCATCGGGATCGTTCGTCGGAAGTCCCGCGTATTTGGCGTCTCTTGCCAAGTCAATGACTGTCAGCGGTCGCAGAACACCATCTAAATGCTCGTGCAAAAGGACTTTGGGAAGGCTTTGCAATAACGCCTTATCGAGTCTCATGGAGACGCCGTTTTCTCCCGGCAGCGGATGTGTCCAACGATGTGGGAACAGCGTTGCAAGGGATAATACACCACCTCTCAAATCAGATCTGGCCCATTGCTCTTGCAGCTCGTGTTATACAATCCCACCCCAGTCCAACTTGAGAGTAATGAAAACCCGCATGGCGCAAACAGCACAAGAGCCTTCTCAGATGGCGGACTATGGTCTGCGTCGCGAGATTCTTTCTCCGATGGAGACACTGGCGCAGTCCGTCTCCACGATGGCTCCTACGACTACACCCGCTGCCACCATCCCGCTGGTTTGCGCGCTTGCCGGCAATGGCACATGGCTCGCGTATGTGCTGGCGACAGTGGCAGTGTTGCTGGTCGCGCTGTGTATCGGCCGTTATGCCCGCCATTCCTCTTCGCCAGGTTCGCTCTACACCTATGCATCGATGACCCTGCCACCATGGCTTGGCGCGACCGTGGCGTGGAGTCTTTTGCTCGCTTATGTGGCCACAGGATCCAGTGTCATCGGTGGCTTCTATCACTACGCGAACTTGCTGCTGCGCGATGCCACGGGCCATGTCTACTCTGCTGTGTTGCTCGCTACGCTGGTCACCGGCGTTTCCATATGGATTGCTTATCGCGACGTAAAGATCTCCGCACGCCTTATGCTGTGGATCGAGGCGGCGTCAGTTACCGTGATTGTAGTTGTGGTAACTCTAGTGCTGGTACGCCATGGCTGGCATTGGGACTGGGAAGAACTGCATCTCCGCGGCATGACCGGCAGTGGGCTTCGGCTGGGGCTGGTGCTGGCGTTGTTTAGTTTTGTTGGCTTCGAGAGCGCGACCACGCTGGGCTCGGAGGCGCGAAACCCATTGAAGACGATTCCACGCGCGGTCATCCAAAGCGCCATCCTCGCAGGGGTTTTCTTCACGGTCTGCGCCTACGCGGAAGTGTTGGGCTTTCAAACCGCGGGCCAGGACTTGGGCACAAGCCAGGCTCCCATGTATGTGCTGGCCCGCGTCGGCGGCGTCCCGGTACTGGGGCTGTTGATCGATATCGGCGCACTCGTGAGCATGTTTGCCGGAACTCTGGCGTGCATCACTGCGGCAGCGCGCGTGCTATTGCTCATGGCGCACAACGGGCTCGCCCATGGCTCGCTGCGCAACACGCATGTTCGGAATCAAACTCCAAGCCGGGCCGTGGTCATCACTGGGATCGCTGCGCTGCTTCCCGTGGCTGTGCTGGCAGCCCGCGGCGCCAGCGGTCTGGATGTCTACGGGTGGATGGGCTCGCTGGCGACCTATGGTTTTATCGTAGCGTACGCGTTGGTTTGCATCGCACTGCCACGCTACTTGCGAGACCACGGCGTCTTTCTCACCGGGGCACAGATCGTTCCATGGCTGGCGGGCATCGCCATGCTGCTCGCGCTGGTTGGAAATCTCTACCCGGTACCCGAAGGACCCTACGGCAAGCTGCCCTACATCTATCTTGCTTATTTGACGGCGGGCTTGCTATGGTTCGCGTTTCGCGGACGTCGTAAAGAAGCAAGGCTGACAGAAAACTAAGGCTTAACCCAGCGCGTCCTGTTGCCCGACAAGCAGCAACACGACGGCGATGGGCCATCGAGCGACTGCGCCTGCAAGTCTCGCGCGGCGATAAAAATATCTAATCTCGGTCAAAGAAAATTTCACTAGGGGAGGCCTTCCCTTCCCCGCCAGACTCGTGTAAATTCGGTCAGTCATTTTGGGTGTGGCGGAAAAGCAAACCATCTCTGCGGCGAATATTCGTTTGAACAACCGAATGGTGGCGAGACCACAGTAGGCAGTGCTGCACGAGCGTGCTTACAGATCTTTGCGAGGTCACTGATGCTTAAGGAAAAGAGAATTAGACTCGCTGCTCTCTTGGTTGCGTCATCTCTTTGGGTGCCGCTTGCCTTCGCCCCCCGCGCTTTTGCTCAGCAGACGCTCGGCGGCATTACGGGAACAGTCACAGACAAGACGGGTCGCGTTCTGCCGGACACGGCTGTGACGATCGTGGGTGACCAGACTAGTCTTACGCGCACTCAGAAGACGAACGCGAATGGCAGTTACGACTTCGTGAACCTGCCCATCGGCACCTATACGCTCACCTTCACTCACGAAGGTTTTCAAAGTGAAAAGATTCCGTCCATCACGGTGCAGGCCGACCGGACCGCTACCGTTAACGTCACGCTGCCTGTCGGCAAGGTGGGCACGGTGGTTGAGGTGCAGGCGGAGCCCTTGATGAACGCGGTCGACACCACCAACGGCTACATTCTGGAAAAAGACCAGATCGACGCGGTGCCTCTTCCCACGGGCAGCTTCACCGGCCTCGCCATTCTTTCTCCCGGAGTGAGTGCCGAATTGTCCGGCGGCACTGGCGCCAACAGCGGCCTGGGCAACCAGCCGATCTGGGCCAATGGCCAGCGCGACACCAGCAACAGCTTCCTACTCAATGGTGTGGACGCCAGCAATCTGTTCAACGGCAAGAGCACGAGCCAGGTGGCCTCGGCCCGTGTTGTGAACAACACCGGCGTGGCCGGAGTCGCCAGTACAAATGCTGCCCCTGTTCAGGGCACTGCATCGGTCTACCTGTCGGTTGGTCAGGCGTTGCCGACGCCCGCTCCGGAGACGATTCAAGAGGTACGCGTGAACACTTCCATGTACGACGCGCAACAAGGCTCGACCAGCGGCGCGCACATCGACATGAGCACGGCGTCAGGGACCAACACAATTCACGGCCAAGCCTATTGGCACCGCGGAACGGACTGGCTGAACGCAGCGCCGTTCTTCAACAAGCAGGACCCGAACATTATTCTCGCCCACGACGCTGTGCCACAGTTGCATCGGGAAACCGTTGGCGGCGCACTGGGTGGCGCACTGATCAAGGACAAGCTCTTCGGATTCGTCAGCTACCAGCGCCTGCACGATTCCGACCAGGAAATCGGCCTCTCGCGGCTGATGGTGCCTATCGACTTGAACCCGACTTACTGTGGTACTTCCAATCGCCAGAGTGCGCAGTTTGTTTCGTGCTTAACCACAATTGCCAACAATGATTTCGGCGCGGGGATTATTCCCGGCACGCCGCCAAGCCCAGTCGCACTTCAACTCTTTCAGTACCAGCTGCCCAACGGACAGTACCTGATTCCGTGGTCTAACTTTGGCGTCAACCCCACGCCGGATTTTCCGGAAAACGCCACCATTCCCGGTACCGCCATCTTCACCGCCGACCAGGCAGTGGTCAACCTTGACTGGAACAAGAGCACCAGAGACACCGTCTCAGCCAAGTATTACTATCAGCACGATCCAACCTCCGCCCCTTACGCCTACTCCAACGTTGCCGGCTTCACCCAGCACCTGGACGCCGGCAGTCAGGTGGCCTCACTCAGCAATACGCAAAGCCTGCGGCCCAATTTGAGCGTCGTCGAAGTCCTCGGCATTCTTCGCGAGAAGGTCTACAGCACCATCGCCCAGCCGTTCACGCCGCAACAGTTGGGGATCAACACCTTCGGTTCGACATATTTCCCCGGAATCAGCATCGTGAATATTCTTACTGGATTTTCCCCTGTACCCAACGACTTTCTGAACATCGGTCAGGGTGCAGCTTCTCAGGCCGCTTTTACCGGGGTTTTTCAGAATCGAATTATGCCTTCCGCCAACGCTATCTGGACGCGCGGCAGGCACACGTTCACCTTCGGCGGCAGCTATGCCTATACCCAGCTCAATACCCGTGATGAGCGAACCAACCAGGGCATTATTGCTTCCGCGGACTTTGGGCAGTTCCTGCAGGGTCTGGTCACCACCAACGACGACTTCACGACCACCAAGTTCCTTCAGGGCAACGCCAACCGTTACTTACGAGCCGGGCAATCGGGCGCTTATATCCAGGATAAATTTCAGTTCCGCTCCAACCTCAGCCTGACTGCCGGGCTGCGTTGGGACTGGGACGGCGGCTTCACCGAAAAATACGGCCGCATTTACAATTTCGATCCCTCGCTTTATTCCTATGACGATGCAAGCGATACCATCACCTCCAATGGCATCATCATCGCCGGCAACAACAAGCTGTTCCCATCCAAAGGCGTTAGCAATACCACGCTCACCGGACGGCAATGGGGATTCGCCCCCCGTCTGGGTGTTGCCTGGAGTCCGAAACGCTTCAACGATAAGGTGGTCGTCCGCGCAGGAACCGGGCTCTATTACGACCGCGGCGAACTCTTCTCCTATCTTTCACCAGGCTTCGCTGAGGGCGTGATCAACGGTGGACCGTTCGGTTTTAATCAAACTCCGCCCTACGTGAACGCGCAATCGTGCGCGAACTTCCAATCCACTTTGTATCAGGGTTTTATTCCCACTTGCGATCCCACGACCGCGGCGACCGGTGCCGGTGGCTCGCTCTCGAATCCGTGGGGTGCTACCCTTGGCCCCACTCCCACCGGGAACCCTATGGACATCAACAATTACCTGCCTCATGCCGGTGCGCCCGGAGTGGGAGTAGAGCAAGGAATCTTTGACGGGCAGCAGCTCTTTTCCTTTGCCACCTATAACCGCGCCAACAAGCTCCCCTACACCATCAACGACACGCTCGATTTTCAATGGCAGCCGCGGAATGATCTGGTCATCGAGGTCGGCTACGTCGGCAACTTTGGCCGGCACGGAGTCATTCCCATTCCTTTCAACCAGCCCAGCATTGCCACGCCGACGAACATTCTGCACCCTAATTCTCCGTACCCTCAGCAATACACCTACGGCTACACGGTGACGAGCGCAGGTGGCGTTCCGCTCAACTTGACGACCGGGGCCCCCTGCGCAATAACGACTAATCAATGTTTCCTTGCCAACTATGAAGGTGGCAACGTTGACTTGCGCGTTCCCTATCTTGGCTATTCCGCGGAATCGGAGCGCTATACGGCGGCCGGTGTCTCGGCCTACAACGCCCTGCAAACGCACGTCGAGAAACGCATGACCCACGGGCTGCAGATCGGCTTCTCCTACACTTATTCCCATGCTCTGGATGAGCAAAGCGGCCTGGGTCTGTTCTTCAACGGTAACAATCCGCTTGACTTGCGCTCGGCTTACGCATCGTCGGATTTCGATCGCACTCACGTTTTCAACTTCAGCTACAACTACGAGTTGCCGAAGTTCTTTTCCGCGTCCACGCTGAAGGGTAAATTGGTGGATGGGTGGTCAGTTCGCGGGAGTGCCGTTCTCCAGAGTGGACAGCCCTACAGCGTCATCGACTATACCGGTGCCGTGGGCAGCATTTTCTACAGCGTCTACGATGGCATCACGAATCCCATCGTGCCGGAGATTCCTGGCTGTAAGGCAGTCACTGGTTACTCCGGCGCCAACGCCTACTTCAATCCCAACCAGACTGCGCTCAACCCCGCTTGCTTCACGCTACCGTTGCTCCAACCCGGTGCTCTCGGAGGAGCGATTCCCGCCAACGATACTTTCGAGACCAACTTCACCAACGGCCAGCGCAACATCTTCCGGCAAGCCTGGCAGAGGAGCATCAATGTTTCGTTGGCAAAAGTGACCGCCATCACGGAACGCTTCTCATTAAAGTACAGCTTGGATGTCTTCAACGTGACCAATACGGCGAGCTTTGATATCCCCATCGATGACGTCTCGCAGAACCAGTATTACGACCAATTCCCGGTAGTGGGGACCACGCCGCTGCCCACTGGTTGCGGCACTCAAAATCCGACCTCTGGTTTCTACAACTGTCCCGCCTCCCTGGGTGCCGTCAACAAAACCATCGGCAGCCCGCGGCAGATCCAGATGTCGCTGGGGTTCAATTTCTAATCACATCTTGGGGGCGGAACAGCGAGGGAAAGGAGATCACTCCTCGCCGATGTCTTCGTTCCAAATCTCAGGATTAGCGCGGATATACGCGCTTAATAAGGAAGCGCACTCTTCAGAGTCTAGGTCGATGACCTTGAGCCCGAGCGAGCGCAGCCAGTCCACTCCGCCCTGAAAGTTGCGGCTCTCACCAACGATCAGCGTGCCAAAACCAAACTGCCGTACGAGCCCGCTGCAATACCAGCACGGCGCCAGCGTCGTGACCATGATGAGCTTGCGATAGCTGCGCTGGCGTCCCGCGTTGCGGAAGGCGTCGGTTTCGCCATGCAACGAAGGGTCGCCGTTCTGTACGCGACGGTTGTGACCGGCACCTGCGAGTTTGCCGCTCGCGTCAAAAATTGCTGCTCCGATGGGAATGCCACCCTCAGCCAGCCCTTTACGGGCTTCCGCTAACGCGACGGCCAGCATCGCAGCGTAATCGGAGTTGGACATCGCGCCTCCAATGATAAAGCAACCGCGTCCGTCGTACGTAAAGCAACGGGACTATAGAATGCGAAGTCTAATTTTCGGAGTGCCTCAGCCCACAGCTTCTGCGCAAGAATCTCGAACCGGCGCGTTCTTTCTCTGAGAGTAAGAACACTTCTAGCGGCAGACTCAAAGACTGCCACGGAGACACCATGGACGATTCCGACCGACACACCACCTCACTAAGACTCTGGTTGCTTTTCCTGCCTGCGTTCTTGGTTATCGGCGCAATCTTAGCGGTTCAAACGTTTCAAGCGGCCGGTGGCGAACCCGCCGCGAGCGCGACTTACGCGCACGGCGTGCTTGATTTAACCATCCCGTACCAAGCTCCGCACGCCGGTGCGGGGCAACTTACCGTGGAGGTTCTGGATCCAGAGGACGAGATCCTGGGGCGCTCAGATCGAGCCCTCGAAGTTGTCGAAGGCAACGGGCAATGGCGGGAAAAAATCAAACTTACGAAATCACTGGCGATTGACGAACTGGTGTGGAATCGCGTGCGCTATCGCTTCGAATACGGAGATGGCAAAAGCGTACGGATCGAAGGCACGGGGTCGATCTCGCAAATCCTCCGCACGCCGGTAATTCACATTCTGGGCCAACAATCCTACCTGGCCGGGGGCGAAGCAGCAATCAGGATAATTGTCAGTGATTCCAAAGACGAGGTCATCGGCGGCCGCGGCTCCGTGCAAATCGAATTGCTGGTTCCTGATCAGAAAAACCGGCTGCTCTTTACCGGGCGGCTTAATCGGCGAGGAACCACCGAAGCGCAGTTCAGCTTCCCTTCCGCCATGGTAGGCAGTTATGAATTGCGCTATTTGGTGGACACTTCGATCGGCTCGACGGAGTTCACGCAACCGGTGCGGCTGGAAGACAAGGCTTCTATTCTCCTTACGACCGAAAAGCCAATCTACCAGCCTGGCCAAACCATTCATGCGCGCGCGCTGGCGCTCGACCGCGCCAATCATGAGGCCGTAGCAAACCGCAAGCTAACCTTCGAAGTAGAAGACTCTCGCGGCAACAAGGTCTTTAAGAACCTCGCGCAGACCGATAAGTTCGGAATTGCGTCGGCGGAATTTGGCCTAGCCGACGAAGTAAACCTGGGCACGTATCATCTCCGCGCCTTGATGGGTGAAGGCGATGCCCCTACGAATACAGCGGGGATTGCCCTCAACGTGGAACGATACGTTCTCCCGAAATTCAAAGTCGCGGTTGATTTCACGGGCAAGGACAACAAAACCAAGCGTGGCTACCGGCCCGGCGATCATGTAACAGGAACGGTCCATGCCAACTACTTCTTTGGCAAGCCGGTGGACGACGGTGAAATCACTGTCAAGGCCTCCAGTATGGATGTTTCAGTGTTTGAAGTGGGCTCGGTTCAAGGCAAGACTGATCATGATGGGACCTATCATTTCGATCTGCGCCTGCCTACTTACTTCGCTGGGCGCCCCCTCAGCCAGGGCGCCGCGCGAGTGCTGATTGAGGCTACGGTGAAAGACTCTGCTGTACATGCGGAAACTCGGGGCGAACCCATCACAGTCAGCGAATCGCCCCTGCTGATCACGGCGGTACCTGAGGGAGGCAGGCTCGTTCCCAACCTGGAGAACCAGGTTTTCATTCTTGCCTCTTATCCCGATGGAACACCGGCCAGCGCCAGTTTGAAGGTTCACGCGAAAGGCACACCCGATCAGCGTGTAACATCCGACGATGGCGGAGTCGCCGTTGTTCGCATAACCCCCGGTGCCGGGCTCGAAGCCATCAAGGTTGAAGCAGAGGACAAAGAAGGAAACCGCGCGTCGAGCACGGTTCAACTACAAGCTCGCGAAGGCGAGGACCAGATTCTTCTGCGCACTGAACGCGCAGTCTATCGCGCCGGAGATCGCATTGAGCTGAGAATCTTTTCGACTAAAAAGCGCGGGACAGCGTATATGGACATCGTCAAGGAGGGACAGACTATCCTTACGCGCGATCTCGACATCGAAAACGGCTACGCAGAACTTTCACTGATCGCGACCCCGGACTTGGCGGGAACCGTGGACTTCAATGCTTACCTTCTTGGCCGCAACGCGCAGCCAGTTGGTGACCATCGCCTGGTCTTCGTACAGCCGGCGGATGAACTCAGGATCGACGCTGTGGCGGATGCGCCCGTTTACAAGCCAGGTGGCGAAGCACGCATGCGCTTTCGTGTGACCAACTCTCGGGGTGAAGGCATAAGTGCTGCCCTGGGCCTGCAAGTGGTGGATGAGGCCGTCTTCGCTCTGGCCGAAAAGCAGCCCGGCTTTGCCAAGGTCTTCTTTTACCTCGAACAAGAAGTGATGAAGCCGCGATTTGAGATTCACTCGATCGGCATGCCGGAGATCGTCGAACCCGTGGAAGAGTCGAAAGTCGAACAACGGGATCGCGCAGCGCGCGCCCTGTTTTCAGCGACTGAGATGGTAAGTACGAACAAGTTTGAGACAGAATTCGGCCGCACTGTGCCGATGACCAAGTACAACGAATATGCAGGACGCTACCGGGCTCATTTTCAGAAACAGGTAACTCAGTTGGCGGAGGTTCTCAGCAAAGCTTATGCGGATGACCCGAAGATGGGCGATCCTGCTCAAATCCACGCGAAAATCGTGCAGGCTTGCGGAGCAGAGTGCCGCGACTCGTGGGGCAACAATCTGAGTTTCGAACCAGCCCGCTGGGATTCCACAAGAACGTATTACGTCGTGCGCAGCGCTGGTCCAGATGGCCAAGTCAACACGGGCGACGATCTGGAGACATGCCTGCTGTTTAACGGCAGAAATGCAGTTGGCCGTCCGAGTTCGCAGACAAGCGCGATTGGCGTAAGCCTTGAGCACGATCGCGGACCATTCAACGGTCTGTCGGAGATCGTGGGAACTGTCACCGATCCCACAGGCGCGGTAGTGGCACAGGCCACAGTCGAGGTGCGTGAAGTTGCGAGCCGAAAGAAGCGCAACGCCATAACAAATGCGGCTGGGCAGTTTCTTCTGTCGGGCGTGCCAGCCGGTAAATACGTAGTTCAAGTGACCGCGCCAGGGTTCAAGATCGCAACGCAGGAGATCACTCTTAATGCGCGCGACCGTGCTGTGCTCTCCGTAACTCTGTCGGTTGGCCAAACCTCCGAGGCGGTTGAGGTCACCGCGGTAAGTCCGGTCATCCAGACCGAAGTGGCTATGCTTGCTGCTCCTGCTCCGGGCGCCGCTAGGGGTGGCGTTATCGAGGGCGTCGTTAATGGCCGTGCGGTCGTGGATCTCGGAATGGCGGCGCCGATGTCGATGAAATCCGCAGTCCGAAACAGCGCGATCCTCGCGAAAGATCAAAAAGAAGAATCCGGCCCTGCCGCCCACGTGCGGTCATACTTCCCCGAAGCTCTCTATATCAATCCAGAAATCATCACAGACCAGGACGGCGTGGCCAGCATCACTATTCCCCTGGCCGACTCCATCACGACCTGGCGCATGGCAATGCTCGCCTCCACCACACACGGTGCGCTGGGCAGCGCCACATCGAGTCTCAAAGTCTTCCAGGATTTCTTCGTTGACCTCGACCTGCCCGTCACACTCACGCAGGGCGACCGGATTTCGCTACCCGTCGCCGTGTACAACTACTCGGGCGCACGAGGCGACGTTCGTCTTCAACTGCAGCCGGACGACTGGTTTTCTTTGGTAGGCGATGTTCCAGAGAAGTCCGTCGAGGTCGATTCTTCTCGCGTGGGTGGATCGCAGTTCACGCTGGAAGCCAAGCGCATTGGCAAGTTTAAGCTGACGCTTTCCGCGCGAATGAATGGCGAAGCCAGCCGCGCCGATATCGTCGTGCGGGAAATCGAAGTCATCCCCAACGGCCGCGAGCAAAACATGGTCTTTAACGGACGTCTGGAGAATACGATCCAACACGAACTTAACTTTCCCTTGAATTCCATTCCTGACGCTAGCAAGATTTTCGTCAGACTCTATTCCGGTCCGTTGAGCCAGGTCATCGAAGGCATGGACAATATTCTGCGCATGCCGGGCGGCTGCTTTGAGCAGACCTCCTCCAGCACCTACCCCAACGTGCTGGCGCTTGATTACATGAAACGCACGAAGAAGCTGACTCCCGAAGTGCACGCCAAGGCCGAGGGATACATCGCCAACGGCTATCAGCGGCTGCTGACCTTTGAAGTCCCAGGCGGCGGCTTCTCCTGGTTCGGACAAGCGCCCGCCAACAAGATCCTCACGGCATACGGCCTGATGGAGTTCAGCGACATGTCGAAAGTCTACGACGTGGACCCAAAGCTGATTCTGCGAACGCAGCAGTGGCTTGCGGCACAGCAGCAACCCGATGGAAGCTGGAAGCCTGACACATCGTTCATCAACGAAGGCGCTACAAACCGCTACAACTCCGACGTGCTTCGCATCACGGCTTACCTGGCTTGGTCGCTGGAGAACACGGGTTACCGGGGGCCTGCGGTCCAGAAGGCGAAGCAGTTCGTCGAGAAGAACATGAGTGCAAAGATGGATGCCTATACCTTGGCGGTCATCGCGAACTTCGCGACCGACTTTGGCACCGCCGATCGTGGACGAGATCGCGAATTTACGCGGCAGGCAATGCAACTTCTGCTCGATGCTCGCACTGAAAAGGATGAGCAAGCCTGGTGGAACGCGGAAGAAACCAGCGTCTACGCCCGAGGGACAAGCGCCAGCGTTGAGACCACGGGACTAGCGGTGCAAGCGCTGCTCAAATGGGGCGAAGCCTCAGGCACCGCGCGCAAGGCCATGAGTTACATCGCCTCCAAGAAAGACGCGGCCGGCACCTGGGGTACAACCCAAGCAACGATCATGGCGCTGCGGGCTCTGCTCCTGGCAACCGAAAAAGGTGCGGCCGACGTTCAAGGCACGTTGGAAGTGCTGCTCAACGGCAAACCCATCGAAAAGCTCACGCTGACCCCGGAGAACAATGACTTGCTCCACCAGTTTGTGTTCAAGGGCAGCGAGTCGAAAAGCGCCGGCTCGGAAGGCGTGAACACGGTAGAAATCCGGTTCGCGGGTAAGGGCGGCCTGGCCTACCAGATCGTGGGAAGCTACTTCCTTCCTTGGGACGAGAAACCGGCGAACGAAGCTCTCTCCATTAATGTGTCCTACGATCGAACGCACCTCACGCAGGACGACATCGCGACAGCCACGGCGACCGTTACCAGTAATCTGCCCAAGACCGCGAACATGGTGATGGTTGACCTGGGCATTCCTCCGGGATTTGACCTGCTCAGCGAGGATTTGCAGACCTATGCCGAGAAGACGGCGGGCCAGAAGAACGGGCGCCTGGAAAAGTTCAGCCTTACCGCGACGCAGGCCATTCTCTACTTCAATTCCATTGCCCCGGGGGATAGGATGACGCTGCATCTTCGATTGCGCGCCAAATATCCCATCCGCGCCCGAACGTTCCAATCGCGGGTCTACGAGTACTATGACCCGGACGTAAGCTCAGTGGCGCGGCCCGTGCAGTTGGAAGTACAGCAGCGTTAGCAATGTGTCCGGAATCAATGCTTTAGCCGACCCTTAGCAGTGGGCTAGTTACGTGGAATTAGTCCACTATCTAATTTTTCGGGAACATCCGTCTCGTGAGATAATGTGGTCCCTCCTCTTCTGCTGTTTCATCAAAGCAAGGCCAATAAATAACTATTAAGGATAAAACCTGTGGGCTGCACTTTGGGATCGTCGTTCTGCGCCCTCCTGAGGGGTCTTCGTCCGCTGACCCTTTTATGTAGTGCGCGCACCCGTATTTGGATTGCGTCCAGCCTTTTTTTCTTCATTACCCTGGCTGCCTACGCAGCGACTCCTGAGGTTACCCTGTCGCCAACGAGCCTAACCTTTGGCACGCAACTCAGGGACACAACCAGCCCTCCCCAAACCGTCACTGTGACCAATACCGGCACTTCGAGTCTGACGATTAGCGGTATTCGAGCCAGCGCAAGTTTTTCTGACACCAACAATTGTCATTCTACGATGGCGGCCGGCGCCAGCTGCACAATCTCCGTCGCCTTCACCCCATCGTCAAACGGCACGGTGATCGGTTCAATTACGATCACGGACAACGCCAGCGGGAGTCCGCAAACAGTTGGCCTCACTGGCACAGGCACAATTGCCAGCCTGTCTCCGGGCAACTTCAATTTCGGGAATCAGGCCGTGGGAACCTCGAGTCCGGCGCAAGTCATCACTTTGGCGAACGTTGGCTTAAGCACGTTGCATGTTTCGACAGTTACCATTCAGGGTACCGACTCGACGGATTTTTTCCAAACCAACAGTTGCGCAACAATAGCTGCCGGCGCAAATTGTGCCATTAACGTTACTTTCAAGCCTTTGGCAACTGGAACTCGTACGGGCACGGTGACCGTCACCTTCACCTCCGCAATCTCCCCTGTGCCGGCCACTCTCACGGGCACGGGCACCGCCTCGGGGCCTGCGATCTCTCTTTCGCCCCTCACCCTCACTTTTGGCAGCCAACCTCAGAACACGATCAGTGCTGCGCAGAATCTCACCCTCACCAACACTGGCGGAGCGACGCTGACCATTTCTAGCATTTCAATCGGCGGCACAAACAGCGCAGATTTTCTGCAAACCAACACCTGCGGCAATTCCGTAACGGCCGGCGCAGCCTGCAACATAAGCGTTCAATTTCAGCCCACCGCCAGGGGCGCTCGATCGGCTTCCCTGCTGGTGGCCGACAATGCTACCGGAAGCCCACAGAGCGTCGCTTTGTCCGGCACAGCCCCGTACCCTATCCCTTACCTCAACCAACCTTTGACGCCCATGACCGCGTCGCCCGGAGGTTCCGATTCCACGCTCACGCTGAACGGTACCGGATTTGTTTCCGGCTCTTCTGTGCTTTGGAACGGCAGCAGCCGAGTTACGAAGTTCATCAATCAAGGACAGTTGCAGGCAACCCTGCTCGCCTCGGACGTAGAAACTGCCGGAACAGCTCAGGTGGTGGCAACCAATCCGACTCCTGGAGGCGGCGCCTCTAATCCGCAAGCGTTCCAAATCACCATTCCCACTTCTACAGTCTCGACAAGTGGAAATACTCTTGCCGTGGGCACGGATCCACGGGGCATCTCCGTTGCCGATTTCAACGGCGACCACAAACTTGACATGGCAGTGGTCAATCGGGGTTCCAACACGGTTTCGATATTGTTGGGCAACGGCGATGGCACGTTTGCGGCACCCGCCAACTACGCCACCGGAGTCGATCCCACGGCCGTAGCGTTCGGCGATTTCAACGGCGACGGTAAACTCGATTTGGTTACTACCAACCGTGCCTCCTATACCATCTCCATTCTGTTGGGCAACGGCGATGGCACGTTCGGCAATCATGTCGACTATACCGCTGGCACTGAACCCATAGCCGTGACCGTGGCCGATTTTAACGGAGACGGTTTCTTGGACATTGCTGTGGCAAATAGCGCGGACAATACTGTCTCCATCTTCCTGGGCGTGGGGGACGGCACGTTTCGGCCTGGAGTGACCTATGCCGTCGGATCGGGACCGATCGCAGTCGTTGCCGGGGACTTTAATGGAGACGGAAATGTGGATCTTGCGGTCGCCGGTTCTGGCACCGACAACATCTCTGTTCTTATTGGTAATGGAGATGGAACATTTCAGAGCGGCGTATCTTACACGACCGGCTCCGATCCTGACGGTCTCTTTGCTGCCGATCTCAACGGCGATGGCAAGCTCGACCTGGTCGCCGCCAACAATGGAAGTAACACCGTTTCGGTGTTCTTGAATAACGGCAACGGAACATTTGCTTCCGGTGTCGCTTATGCGGTCGGGACGCTGCCGTTCGGTATCAGCGGCGGCGATTTCTACGGCAACGGAAAAATCGATATCGCCGTCGTAAACGAAGGTGACGACACGGTTTCAATCCTGCCCGGCAAGGGCGATGGAACATTTAACACTTCGTCAACCTTAACCTTCGGCACCGGCGACGAACCTATCGGCCTAGCAGTGGCTGATTTTAACCAGGACGGCAGACTCGATGTGGTCGCTTCTAACTCCGAGGACAACACCATCTCCGTGCTGCTGCAAGTTCCCGCCGTGACACTCTCGAGTACCAGCCTGGCATTCGGCTCGCAGAACACTGGCAGCAGCAGTATTCCGCAAACTGTAGTGTTGAGCAACACCGGGAGCGCCTCTTTGTCGATCAGCAGTATTGCAGTCACCGGCTCGGGCAGCTCACAGTTCAGCCAGACCAGCAACTGCGCTAGCATCCTTGCCGCCGGAAGCAACTGCACCATCAGCGTGATATTTACACCGACTGCCATGGACACCATGTCAGCGAACCTCACGATCACAGACAATGCACCCGGCAGTCCTCAAAACGTCGGCTTGCTCGGAACCGGCGTAGGGCCAGCCGTACTGCTGTCACCCACCAGCCTAACCTTCAACTCCCAGGTAGTAGATACCACAAGCCCACCGCAAGTCGTTACTCTCACCAATGAGGGGAGCACAGCGCTGGTTGTCACTTCGATTTCAGCTAGCGCCCGCTACGCCGAAACAAATACTTGCGGCGCATCGGTCGCGGCCGGCGCTGCTTGCAGCATCACCGTCACTTTCACGCCAACCGTGACCGGCACTCAGACGGGAACCGTCACCATCTTAGACAGCGCTGCCGGCGGTTCGCAGAGTGTGGCCCTCACTGGCACAGGGACAGGGGCTCCCGGGGTCAGTTTGTCGCCGACATCCCTGACTTTCAGCAGCCAGCCAGTGGACACTACAAGCGCAGCGCAAACGTTTACGCTGACCAATACCGGGATTGGGCCGCTCACGATCATCGGTGTGGCAACCACCGGCGACTACTCACAGACCAACACTTGCGGAAGTTCCGTCGCAGCGGCAGCAAGCTGCACGATCAGCGTGACTTTCACTCCAACGAGTACCGGGACCCGTTCAGGAACCTTGGTTGTGACAGACAACGCCGCCAACAGCCCTCAGACTGTAACCATGACTGGAACCGGAGCCACGCCGGCAGTTGTTCTGTCGCCAACCAGCCTGAGTTTCGGTAACCAGGCGGTAAACACCGCGAGTTCGGTCAAAGCCATCAAACTAACCAATAACACGGGTGCGAAGCTGACCATCTCGAAGATTGCTGCCTCGGTCAATTATTCCCAGACGAACAACTGTGGCACCGGCGGCGCTGCGGGCGGAAGTTGCGTAATCCAGGTCACCTTCACACCAACAGCATCGGGCACTATCCCCGGGACCATCACCATCACCGATAGCGCAAGCAGCAGTCCGCAAACCGTACCCCTTACCGGAACCGGCGTCGCGGCAGCGGTTGGGCTCTCGCCCAGTAGCGTCACCTTTGCCGATCAAGCCACTGGCACAACCGGCCCTGCCACCGTCGTAATACTCAGCAATACTGGAACCGCGGCATTGACCATTAGTGGCATCAGTATTACGGGAGCGAATAGCGGCGACTACGCGCAAACTAATACTTGCGGCGCATCAGTTGCGGCGGGCGCGTCCTGTTCCATCAGTACGACTTTCACACCTACCGCTACGGGCACTCGAACCGCCAGCATCACCGTCACCGATAGCGCCACTGGCAGCCCGCAGAGCGTACCGCTTACCGGAACTGGTATCGCGCCGGGCGTCGTTTTGGCGCCCAGCAGCATTGTATTTGCTAACCAGGCCGTTGGCACAGCCAGTTCTTCCAGCGTTTTGACCCTCAGCAACTCGGGCAACGCCACATTGACCATCAGCAGTATCAGCATCACCGGAACAAATAGCGGAGATTTCGCCCAAACCCATACTTGTGGAACGTCACTAGCGGCGGGTACGAGTTGTACGATCAGCGTCACTTTCGCGCCTACAGCCTCAGGTACGCGTCAAGCCAGCGTATCTGTGGCCGACAATTCGTCTGGAAGCCCGCAAACCGCATCGCTGACGGGCACGGGGACTGCGCCTTCGGTAAGTTTTAGTGCCTCCAACATTGCGTTTGGCAGTCAGGCCGTGGGCGCCAGCAGTCCTCCAAGCGGTGTCACTTTGTTCAATACCGGTAACGGCACGTTATCCATTACTAGCATTACGATCACAGGCGCGAATCCCGGCGATTTCTCTCAGACCAATACCTGCGGCGTTTCAGTGGCCGTTGGGGCGAACTGCACGATCACCGCTGTGTTCACTCCTACGGTCGCCGGAGCGCGCGCAGCAACGATCTCGATTGCGGATAATGCCACAGGAAGTCCACAATCAATCGCTCTTACCGGAACCGGAACAACAGGCGGCCCAGTCGCCAAGGTTTCTCCATCGACCTTGACCTTTGCTTCGCAGAATGTGCTGACTACCAGCGCCGCCCAAAAACTAACGCTTACGAACACCGGTGCTGCTGCGTTGAGCATCCTCAGCATCGTTGCCAGCGGCGATTACGCGCAGACCAATACTTGCGGCACTTCGCTGGCTGCGGAGGCCAGCTGCACGGTCCAGGTTACATTCTCACCTTCTTCGACTGGAACGCGGACTGGGTACATCACGTTTAGCGACAGTGACCCATCGACCTTGCAAACCGTAGCCCTGACCGGCACTGGCGCCAAGCCTAGCAGCACAGTTTCGATAAGCCCGGTGCAAGCTTCAGTTACGCCTGGGCAGACCGCGCAATTCCAGGCTTCCATCAGCGGCGTGACGAGTTCCAAAGTCACTTGGGCGGTGGACGGAATTGCAGGGGGCAACAGTACAATTGGAACCATTTCTTCGGCCGGTCTTTATACGGCGCCGATTGCAGCGGGGGCACACAGCGTAACCGCGACAAGCACCGCGAACACGACGCAGAGCGCGAGCGTTCCCGTCGTCGTGACCGGGTATGCAGGAACCTTCGTCTATCACAACGACAACGGACGCACGGGACAGAACCTGAATGAAACCGTGCTTACCACCGGCAATGTCAACGCAGCGCAGTTCGGGAAACTCTTTGCCTATCCGGTGGATGGACAAATCTATGCGGAGCCGCTCTATGTTCCCGCAGTCAGCGTGCCCGGATTGGGAGTGCATAACGTCGTGTACGTGGCAACAGAAAACGACAGCGTGTACGCTTTTGACGCCGACGGGACCACGTCCACGCCCCTGTGGCAAGTGAGCTTCCTCTCTGGTGGGGCCCAAACGCTCAGCACCACTGACATTGGGGGCTGTGCCAATATTGCACCGCAAGTGGGCATCACCTCCACGCCGGTCATCGATCCAGTGTCCAACACGATCTTCGCGCTGGCCCGGACCAAACAAGTATCCGGCGGAAAAACCTCTTATTTTCAGAGTTTGCACGCCCTGGACATAACGTCAGGGTTGGAACTCCCGGGCAGCCCAGTTGTGATACAGGCTTCGATTTCATCAGCCAGCGGCACTGTGACCTTCAATCCGCAAACTCAAAACCAACGCGCAGGACTGTTTCTGCTCAATGGTGTTGTCTACATCGCGTGGGCGTCCCATTGTGACATTCAGCCTTATCATGGCTGGTTGATGGGATATCAAGAAGGCAGCTTGCGGCAAGTAGCGGTCTACAATACGACGCCTAACGGCATTGAAGGCGGAATCTGGCAAAGCGGCGCGGCTCCGGCTGTGGACGAATTCGGGAATATCTACGTGATGAACGGCAACGGAACATTCGACGTCAATACCGGTGGCGTGGACTACGGCGAGGGCCTGCAAAAGCTTACTCTTAGCGGAAGTTCCCTCGACGTGGCCGATTACTTCGTTCCCTCGAATTATTTGACGCTCAACGCTTCCGATCTCGATCTGGGATCCGGAGGCCCCCTTCTCTTACCAGATCAGGCAGCGCCGCCTACCCAGATGTTGGTCGCCGCCGGCAAGCAAGGTATGGTTTACCTTGTCGATCGTACGAACCTGGGGCAATACAACGCCAACGCCAATCAGGTTCTGCAAACCCTGCCGGCGGGCACTGTTCCCACGGCCCACAGCATGCCCGCTTACTGGCAGAACAATATCTACTTTGTAGGAGTGGGCGATTACGCCAAATCCTTCCGCTTGTATGGTGGCCTTCTGTCGACGTCGCCTACGTCTCAATCCCCCACTTCTTTTGGCTACCCGGGGGCGACACCGGCGGTCTCGGCCAATGGATCGACCAACGGCCTCCTTTGGGTATTGAGCACGGTCCAGGGGATCCCGGCGCTTCTCCACGTCTATGACGCCGCGAATCTGTCACGCGAGCTCTACAACAGCCACCAGAAAATGACGCGCGATCAGGCTGGCATAGCGGTGAAGTTCACGGTTCCTACCGTGGCCAACGGCAAGGTTTACATTGGAACCCAGACCGAGCTCGACGTCTACGGCCTATTGCCGTAGCCCCGAGGAGTCGGGGGCTTCCATCTGGATGCATTCAGCTCGGCTCGGAACCTGCTGTGTTTACGCCGAAAGAGGAATCACTGCGTTGCACTGCCCGCGACCGTCGGCACCGGGGCCGCGGACTTTAACGCATCCAGCGATGCCAGCACGCCCTGCCATTGACCCGCGTCTTTTTTTGTCTCGATCGGCGCCGAGAGATCAGAATAAAACTGCAGGATGTTATCGCGCAGATCTGGCGACGTCAGATCGAACTTCCGGTCTGACAGTTGAGCCAGCAGCTTCGCATAGGCTTGGTCGGTCAGCGAATATTCCGCTGCCCTGGTTGGGTTTCCGCTATCAAGATCACAATTGGGAAGCACCAGTGAGTCGGCGCGCACTTCTTCGAGAAAGGTCCGGTATTGGTCGACAGTGGTGTTGATGCTCTTGAAATACAGGTCCTCCGTTTGGGGAGTCGGGTTGTTGAACGCTAACCCTTTGAAGGGACCAATCCTCGGCATGTACCGTAAGAGCGTTGACAAGATCCGGGTGCCCACTCCCGGCTTCACGTAGTCTTTCCCCCACTGCCGCTCGTAGTCAGAGCGCGAAAGACGGTAAAGGAACTTCCGTTTTGCGAAGTTCGGAGTTTCGCGCATCAGATCCTTCTTATGGGTTTGCAGCGCGACCTGGGTCATTTGCGGAATCATGCGGCTAACCGCAAAACGATACGAACCTATCGTCATGTCCTCATGAGCAAGCACGTCTTTCAACTCTACTCCGTACACCACAGGAAAGACCCGCTCCAGCAATGGCTTGGACACTTGAAACCCGATGAAATCGTGGTACTGCTGTGAAGCGTAACGATTCTTCGCAACCTGCACCGTGTCGAACCCGAACTCTATCTTTAGATGTGCCGTCTTATCCTGGGCATACCGGACTGACTTGCCGTACTTCGCTCGCAGCTTTGGATACTCGATCGCAACCGACTGGTTGACCGCAGGGTGACCAGAGATATCCGACGCATAGTGCGACAGGGCGCCCAGGGCGAAGGCGTACTCGTTGACGTCCTGGCTTTCGAGCAACAACTCACGAACAAAGTCTCCGCTACGAACGTAATGCACCAGGTTGCTGAATTCTTTGCTGCCGAATGGGTAGTAGCCGAGATCCTGTATAACAGCTCCGCCATAGGCGTAGGCGTGCGCCTCCTTAATCTGGTCTTCCGACAGTCCGGGAAATCGCTTGAGCAGCAGTGGCTGGATCTCATCGGTCCAGAGCAGGTCTACGATTTCCTCGTGCGTCAGAACCGAGTACGCAAAGGAACCGCCGCTGCACATGAGCACGACGAGAAAAAACACAGCGGCCCGGACAGAAAGCAGCCGCCAAACCGTGGCGCTGACGCCTGATGGAATCACTGCGTGGCGCATGGTTTAAATGCGCCCGAGGACGAGCAGAATGACAACGATAAAAAGGACCAAACCCAAGCCGCCTGTCGGGGCATAGCCCCACTCCCGGCTATGCGGCCAGCGTGGCAGTGCACCAACCAGTGCTAAAACCAGGATCACGATCAATATAGTTCCAAGCATGTTTTGCTCCTTCTCTTTTACTTCATGCGTTTCAACTCTCGTTATAGGCGTTTCGCCCGGTTCTTAATGGTCAAAACTGCTCAGGAAGAATAATGCTCGATCCCGCGGATAACATTCTCTGTGGAAGTCATTTCGAATCGCGCGCACTGCAAGACAAGAAGGGAGACGTCGCAAGAGAGTGGCGGGGCCACGAGTCGTGATTATTTTCGTAACGCGACGGTGGCGGCTCTCAACTTGGCAAAACGGTCGTCGATAAGGCGAAGCCCTGCAAGATTCGGGACGCCATCGACTGCAACCACGCCATCAAAGTGCATCAAACGCTCGTTCCGTGTCGTGAACTCAGGCCACACTGGCAGGCCCACGCCATTCGGGTCGCCAGTCCTGGAAAAGTTCGTCCAGTAAGTCGCCAGGGTGTTGGCGAGCGCGCGATCAGCATCGCTCCACGCCCACTGGTCCTGGCTGAGATGCCCGAATACGTATCGCAGCTCGGACCAATGTCCAGCACCCCAGTCAGCGAAAGGACTGCCTGGTGGATAGGGTGGCGAGTGCGCGAAATAGTAGAGAAAGACTTCACCTTTTCCCGTCTTCGCCTGCATTCGCGCCCAAGTCCACATATCCCAGCCGAAGCGGGCGTCGCGCTCAAACCTCGCCCGCGTCTGGCGAGCCTCACCGTCGCTCATGGCAGGATAGATCTTGAGGAACTCGTTCGCCAGATCGCCCATCACGTCGCTGCCGAAGGCATTGCCGGCATCTGCCCCGAAGGTGGCAAGTTTGATATTCCTGTCCGCGATCATCGGCTTTCCTTCGTCTGCATTCGAGCCGATCAATATGGGCACGTCGTTTTGGCGGCCCGCGTTGAATGTGTCGTAGGGCTCCTGCGGAATTACGTAGCCGTCCATGATCGGATGTGTCGTGCCGGCGTCGCCGGCCTTCAGGATCTGCTGGGGTCCAACTCTACGCAGGGCTGCTATGGATGACGCTCCGGATAAAGCCCCGGCAGCGGCGACAAACTTCACCCCCTGCTGCTCCGCTCCGGTCAAAAACCATGTTGCAGCCGATCCTGTAGCCGCCGGAGGAATAAAGACGCCTCCACTCTCGCCGATTGCCCGCTGGAACAGTCCGCGCGCGAGGGGTGAAGCCATGAGCAGACTAACCGACATCGAGCCAGCCGATTGTCCCCATATTGTGACGCGGCCCGGATCGCCCCCCGAATGCATCTATATTGCGCTTGATCCAAGCGAGCGCGGCGATCTGATCAAGCAATCCATAATTGCCGGAACTGTGGTTCGCCGATTCCCGCGTTAACTCCGGATGGGCCAGAAAACCAAGAACGCCTACCCGATAGTTGATCGTCACCACGATCACACCGTGGCTGGCCAGCGTGTCTCCCCAATAGAGAGGCATCGACGCGGATTCCTGAGTAAAGCCGCCTCCGGGAATCCACACCATTACGGGCAGCTTTTCGTCTCGCGACTTTGCTGCCGTCCAAATGTTCAGCGTGAGGCAGTCTTCGCTGACCGGCTCCGCCGCTGCGCCTGGAACTGACGCGCCGCTCTGCATGCAGATTGGCCCGAATTTGTCTGCTTGTCGTACACCGTTCCAGGGAACCGGCGGCAACGGGCCCCGCCAGCGCAACTCGCCCACCGGAGGAGCGGCAAAAGGAATGGATTTGTACAGCCTTACGGCGCCAGCTTGAACGCCTTCAACCAAGCCGGTCTCGGTCCGAACCGGCTGCGACCAGGCGCCGGCTGGGGGCAGGAGGACAGCGAAGACAATTAGTAGATTCGTTAGTCTTATTCCTGTCATAGCAGACGCTGCGACCAAGCGCAATTTGTCTCGGGACATGTCGCAGACAGTTCGCTATTGACGAGGCTCGTCCTTCCCTCCCGGACCTTTCTCCGGACGAGCTTCAGGGCGAGGCGCCGCCTGTTGTCGAGGTGCAGGCCGCGCGCGAGCTGCAGCCGCCTTACTAGGAGCAGGCTGTGTGTGAGCTGCCGTCGGCTTGCTAGACTCAGTGGTTGGACGAGCCTCCTTGGGCTTTGCTGCTTTATTCTCGTTCGTGCGCGTTACGGCTGCTTTGTTCTGAGCTGCCTTGTTCTCGTTCGTGCGGGTTGCTGCCGCTTTGTTCTCAGCCGCCTTGTTCGCATTCGTGCGAGTTGCAGCGGCTTTGCTCTCAGCCGCCTTGTTCTCATTCGTGCGGGTTGCTGCTGCAGCTTTGTTCTCAGCTGTCTTGTTCTCATTCGTGCGGTTTGCTGCAGCTTTGTTCTCAGCCGCCTTGTTCTCGTTCGTGCGGGTTGCAGCGGCTTTGTTCTCAGTTGCCTTGCTCTCGCTCGTGCGGGTTGCTGCTGCCGCTTTATTCTCAGCTGCCTTATTCTCATTTGTGCGCGTTACGGCTGCTTTGTTCTGAGCTGCCTTGTTCTCGTTCGTGCGGGTTGCTGCCGCTTTGTTCTCAGCCGCCTTGTTCGCATTCGTGCGAGTTGCAGCGGCTTTGCTCTCAGCCGCCTTGTTCTCATTCGTGCGGGTTGCTGTTGCCGCTTTATTCTCAGCTGTCTTGTTCTCGTTCGTGCGGGTTGCAGCGGCTTTGTTCTCGGCTGCCTTGCTCTCGCTCGTGCGGGTTGCTGCTGCCGCTTTATTCTCAGTTGCCTTGCTCGGGGTCGCTTTGTACGGTGCGCCCGCCCGTGTGGCCGCAACCACCCCATGACCGGCGAACTCTCCAGGCTTCGCCGTTGCAGCGATTGTCGGACGCCCCCGGTTCACGGACGCCAGAAGTGCATGGTTGGTGCTGGCAGCATGCACATGCTGAGTTTGCATCGCGGTTGCCGGCGTGTGTCGCTCATGTGCAGCGGTCTCTTGCGCTGCCGTCGGACGGACGTTGATTCCCCCATTGCCGCCGTTATAGCTGACATGGTTCACGGTGTTGTTGATTACGGTCTTGTTGTAAACATTGTGAATATTGGTGACGTTCACGTTGTTTACTGAGCGGTTGTAGTTAAAGGCTCCGTTCCTCCAATATCCGCCTTGATAACCCACACCACCGTAGCCGAACCCGTAGTTGACGCCGCCGTAGAAACCAACCTGCGGACCCCAATAGCCGTCATTCCAAGCGTAAGCATTGTCGCCCCAACCCCAGTAGCCGGGCGTCCACAGCAAGCCAGCTTCGGGAGCCTGCACCCAAGTGCCTGGCACCCAGAAGTAGCCTTCATCCCCATAACCCCAGTAGCCGGGCGTCCACAAATAACCGTCGGCCGGGGCCATCGGCTGGGTGTACACCGGCAGCTCGGGCGGAGCGATCGTGATCGAAACGCCGAACTGCGCGAACAACGCGACCGGTATGGTTAGTATCAGAAACGCCAGCAACAGACAACGGGAAGTACGCATTTTGAATCACCTTGCCAGATCATCCTTCGATTGCCCGGTTGAACCTTGACTGCTGCGGGCTGCGTGGATTGAGGGCGATGGTCAGATACAAGAATTCCACGCAAGCACCATCAAGTCTGTGCACTACAGCTCACTCTCGTGAATGTCTGACCACGTCTGCTAAATCGGGTGGCCCCGAGATGACTTCGCTGGCAGAAAGGGCGCGAGCCCAAGTAGCGGACCCGCGCCGATAAATCGTTAAGCCTCTTGTGTCTACAGTACGACGCTGAGCGCAATGTTCACGCCGGGATACATGGGATTGCAAAGGTAATACACGCCGCCTATGTCGACCACAAAAACATCCTGCGTGTAGAGCCAGTTGCTGGGCCACGCGCCAACGAATCCGAACGAATAGCCGCCGTATTCGAACCGATGATTGTTGTAGTCACCCTGGCTGACACGGAAACTGTGTTCCCGTCCAAAGTTGGCCTTGAAACGGTCGTCGGGAATTCGGTTGCCACCGGCACTCTGCTCCTGCTTTCCAGGCTTAGCCTCTGATGTGCGTTGCTCGGCGTTCTTCTCCTCTGGCTTGCTGTTCTTGTCTTGCTGTTGCGCGTTCTTCTCCTCTGGCTTGCTGTTCTTGTCTTGCTGTTGCGCGTTCTTCTCCTCTGGCTTGCTGTTCTTGTCTTGCTGTTGCGCGTTCTTCTCCTCTGGCTTGCTGTTCTTGTCTTGCTGTTGCGCGTTCTTCTCTTCCGGCTTTGCAGGTTTTTCTGGTTGAGCTTTCTTCTCTTTGTCCTGAGCAGGCTTTTCCTTCTGTTCTTCCTGCTGGTCGTGCTGCTCCTGCTGTGCGTACACCGGAGCAGCGGCTCCTAGGGTCAAAGACAGAACTGCTGTGCTGATTACTCCTACCAGTTTCATGGGTGTTGCCTCCATTATTGCAATCGTTGTTTACGCTTGGTTTAGCGCAAGCTTCCTGTGGTCGGGCTGACCGGGTTGCCGATGGCTTCTCCGGACACAAGAAGCTCCACTCTCCGGTTCTGCTGACGGCCGGCTGAGTTATCGTTGGAAGCCACAGGCAACGTATTGCCGAAGCCTCTTGCACTGACTGAATTCGTCGCTACCCCTTCTTGCACCAGGTAATCACGCACCGAGCCGGCACGATTCTCTGACAGTGTCTGGTTCATGGCATCGCCACCCACATTGTCGGTGTAGCCGCCGACTTCGATGTTGAGTCCTGGGTAGGCGAGCAGAATGCCGGCGACTTTCGCCAGCTTCTCCCTTGCCCCCGGCTTCAGCGAGTATCTTCCGGTGTCAAACAACACATCGGACATGCTGACGATGAGCCCGCGCGCGGTATCGCGAGTCTGCAGAATGGAATTCAACTGCTCCGACAATCTCGCGCGCATGGCCGCTTTGTCTGTATCTGCCTGTTGCGCGTTCAATTGGGCCTGCTGCGCCGCCAAACGGGACTGTTCCGCGTCAGCCTGAGCGGCCGAGAGTGCGTTTGCCGATACAGCTTGGCTGTCCGCCATATCTGATTTGGCCTGTGCCGTCGCAGATTGTGCATCCGCGGCGTCGTTACGGGCCACGGCGGCATCCGACTCGGCTCGAGCCTTGGCAGCCTGGGCATTTGCCGCATCCGATTCTGCCTGAGTCTTTGCCGCTTGAGCTTGAGCCGTGGCGGCCTGGGCTCGCTCCTTCTGCCGAATCGCGTCATCCGTCTGCGCCTGCGATTGGGCCTGCGCGTCCGCGGAATCCTGGCGCTCGTTGGCCAGGCGCATCTCGTCCATTTTCTTGACTGCGATCTCGCGTGCATCTTCGGCAGTCTGCACTGCCTCGCGGGAAACTGCGATCAGCGGCTTTCGGTCGATGTGTTTGTCTGTTGCGTACCCATCTGCATTGTTCATTAACTGGACGGCATGCTGATAGCTGTCGCTGGCGTACGACTCAGCTCCCTCGGATTGAGCAATACGCAGGGCATTCCGCGCCTCAAAGAATTCCAACGGCAACCGGGCATTCAGGACCACAGGATCGAACTTGTAGCCCGTGGGAAGGTAGCCGCCTCGTTCCATGAGTTCATACTTCGCATTTACGGCCTCTGTAGTTCCCTTGGTGTCGTCACGAACCACGTTCTCGAGCACCACTGCATTGCTGGGCTGGCGAACCGCATAGTAAGGTTCCGCGGTCACGATCAGCGCGAAGGCTTGCAGGTCTGTGGTCACTTGCAGTTTGCTGCGATGGTTGTCGCCCACCAGCACTTCACCCAGATTCACCGCCCGGCCTTCGGGTGAAATCGCCCACAAGACATAGGTCATATACTCATTGCCGAACGTCGTAGGTTTCTGCAGGTCGCCAAATTCTGCTTCGATCTCGATGGATCCCCGCTTGCTGTTTACCTTGGCTTCTCCATTCGCCGAAGGCATCAAGTCCGTGCCCGCAAAATCCAGCTTCGAAGCCCCGCTGCGATGCTGATAGTTGACCGCTTGCACGCTGCGGCTGATGACGACCACCCGGAACGTGGGCGTTTGACTCATACGCTCAACGTGACCGGTAGTTTGAGAATAGGTTTGAGCTACAGCGGGCAAGCTTAGTGCGACTGCAGCGGCCAACAACAGATTTGTCTTCACAAATGCCTCCTTCAGGCAGGTATCTGCCATTTTGCTTCCTCATAGAGTTTGAGCTTCGTAACCTGTTTTTCTACAGACCTCGCGAAACCTCATCCTTTTCCGAGACGGATGCCGGAAAGGGAATGAAAAAGTCCGAAAATGTTCAGTAGCCATAGAACTACGGCAATCACAACGACGCCGTTCAAGATCGACTTGATGGAACTCTGCATGGGGATGAATCGATTCACCAGCCACAGAAGAACACCCACCACGATAAGAACTTCCAGGAGTTGAATTAAAGGCATGGTTCTTAACCTTTTCTTATTTCCGGGCTAATGCCTCTCATCCGCCTGAAGGCGTGGCCCTGATTTTGATGTCCGAGAGCTTTCTAGGGTCGAGTCGTGTGCGCCGCAGGTTCGCGGCGCATACACGGATGAAGAATGCCGATTGTCTGGATGTGGTCGCTTCGCCGGGACTCAGACCGGACCCAGCCGGCAGCAACCTAAGAATGAGAGCTACGAATCAGCGTCCGCGGCTCCGTCTGCACACTCAGGACAATAAAGAATGACAGGTGCCGAGTTTCGTGTCTGAGCAAGATAGCTCACATGCGGAGATTAACTATTGAGTTGGTTGCGATCACATCCTCATAGGCACTTGAGAATCCAGCGCAGCGGCTTCACAAATCCTGCGCTCGCTGCCGGCGCTCGCAGCATCCGTTGGCATCCAGCCAGCTGAGCAGTGCACGCACGCTGGCCCGGGCCAGCGCAATGGCACAGTCCGCAGCTCCGTAATAGATGTTCAGGGTGTCACCATCGGGGGCCATCGTGTAGCCGCACGGGAAAACCACGTCGTCGACGTCGCCGTGGACCTCGTACTCCGCCTCCGACCCAAAGATCCACGAATCTCCACGCAGGATGCATTTTGCGGGATTCTCCAGATCGAAGAGGGCTAGGCCCAATCGATACAGGCAGCCGGAAGGCGTGTGCCGTACTCCGTGGTAGAGCACGAGCCATCCCCTGGAAGTCTCGATAGGCGGCGGCGACAAACCAATCTTGTTTGCGTCCCACCAGGCGCCGCGGCGCGCCTCCAACATGAGCCTGTGTCTGCCCCAATGGCGCAGATCTGGAGAGTAGGAAATCCACATGTGCGCTCCCAGATTGGTCGCTGGCCGATGAATCAGCGCCCAGTATCCGTCGATTCTGCGCGGCAGAAGCGCCGAGTCTTTGTCGTCCGGCGACATAATCACGCCGTAGCGCTCGAAACTCCGGAAGTCCTTGGTCAGAGCTAAAGACACTCCGGGGCCACCGCGCGAATAGGAGGTGTAAGTAACTACGTATTGCTGCAATTCCGGAACGAACGTGATACGAGGATCTTCAATGCCCCAGATCTCTTCCGGATGCTCCTGCGGACTGGGCATCAAGGTTGGTTCGCTATCAATTTGCCAACCATCGACGCCGTTTCGAGAACGGGCGGCGCAAAGATGCGACAAGCCCCGGCGGTCCTCCACTCGGCAAAGCAGCAGTGTAGAGCCATCCGCGAGCACCGTGGCGCCTGGATTGAACACACTATTAATGGAGTATGGCCAATCCTTGCTGGTCAGGATCGGGTTGGAGGCATGCCGGAGTAGAAGGGGCTCGTAGCGGGTACTCAGTGGGCTCAAAGGCTCCTGAGCGGGAATGGTCATGATGAGATTTCCTTTTGTTCAGAATCTTGCAGCAAGCGCATTTCCAGTAGCGCCATCAGGAACGATAGAGTTGATTCCGCGCCCTGGTTCTCATTGGCGCGGTCGGGATGAAGGCCGTCCCGGCAACCGCCGGTGGCGGAGTCATAAAGAGGAAATTGCAGATCATTGTCGCCAAGGAACCAGTTGAAAGCCGACCAGGCTTCACTGCGCCAGCGGTTGTCTCTGGTCACACGGTAGGCCTGTAAGCAAGCGGATACCGCACCGGCACCTTCAATCGGCTGTTGATCGAATCGAGCCTGTTCACCGCCCTGGCGGTAAAACCCCTGCGAGCCGATGGGCACAAAGTGTCCGCTCGTCTGGCAGTGCTGCGTTTCCATAAGCCAATCGAGCGATTCAAACCCTGCGGAAAGCATGCGCTCATCCGCGCAGGCCGACCCCACGAGCAACATGGCCTGGGGCAGCCTCGCGTTCCCGTACGCGACGACATCCTCGAACCACTTCCAGTCCGGGCGCCGGACCGACTCATACAGATCGAGCAATCTTCGAGACAATGCTGATCGTACGTGCCGGGCGTCCCGGTCTCCGGGATACGAATGCAAGTACTCCTGAATTCCGAGCAAACTGTAGGCGCAGGCCCGAGGACTATGGAACTCGACCGCTGCCGGCAGCGAAAACTCGAACAAGCGCCCGGCAGCGCCTCTCAGTCCATGATTTGCGGATCGGGCTAAGACAGTTCCAAGCGCCCACAATGCGCGGCCGTGGGAATCTTCTGATCCCTGGTCTTCCATCCAGCGGTGATCGTAGCCGAGGAAGTTTCGAAACCTCTTCTTGTCGGGATTGAAGGCGTGCTCCAGAAATGCTAAATACCGAAAAGCCCAATCTGGGTTGGATGATTCAGCATTTGCGAAGCGATCCATTCCTGCTTGGTCCGTGCCCAGTTGGTCCCCATACAGTTGATCCAGCATTACCGTAAAGATGAGGGCGCGCGCGTTGTCGTCGGTGGTATATCCCTCGGACCGGTTGGGAATCGTAAAGATCGCGTGCTGCACTATCCCCGTATCATCGGTTAGCGTATGCACGTGATCGAGTTTCAATTCAGGCATCTGGTTCAGCGATTTCTCGGTCGTGCGAGCTGAGAACTGAACCCGCGGAGTTTCCATGCGATCGCCGCGAACTCGGGAAAAACTTTCCATGTAACCTTGCGCCACTCTTTTCCAGACCATCTCCCGCGCAAACAGATAAGCGCGTTTACGCATGGCGTGGCGTATCGCAGGCGTGTCCAGGAGTTCGATTGTCTTTCTTGCAATTGCATCCGGATTTTGAAAGGGCACCAGCGCGCCCCGTCCGTGGTCCAACAACTCCATCGCGTACCAATATGGAGTCGAAATGATCGCCTTGCCCGCACCGAGTGCGTAGGCAAGCGTCCCGGAGACGACTTGCGCCTCATGTCGATACGGCGTGATGTATATATCGGTTGCGCCGATGAACTCCGCCATCTCCTCGGGGCTGGCGAAGCGGTCGTGGAAGATCACGTGCGACTCCACTCCCACTTCCTTGGCCAAAGCTAGCAAGCTGGTTCGATATTTGTCTCCTTCGCGTCGAAGGATATGCGGGTGGGTCGCGCCGGCGACTATGTAAGCAACATTTTTGTGTCTGGACAGAATCTGCGGCAGCGCTTGAATCACATTTTCGATTCCCTTGTTCGGCGAGAGCAAACCGAATGTCAACAGAACAGCCTTCCCTTCTACACCGAATCTGTCCTTATAGAAATTAGGATCTAGGAATGGCAGATCTGGAACGCCGTGCGGAACCATGTCGATCTTGCTGCCGGGAACCTTGAAGATTTCCTGCAAGAACTGAGATGAGAGCTGGCTCATGACAATGAGACGATCCGACAGCTCAGCAATCTCTTCCATGACCGCCAATTGGCTAGGGTTTGGCTCGCGCAAGACCGTGTGCAGCGTGGTCACCACGGGCATCTTCAAGCCGCGCAGCAGATGCAGAATGTGGCTTCCGGCCGGACCGCCGAAGATCCCATACTCGTGCTGCAGGCACACCATGTCAATATTGTTGAAGTTCAGGAATGCAGCCGCTTCTGCATACGATGCTACATCGTCTTGGGCGAGCGCCCACCGCACCCGTGCAGGATAGTCATATCCTTCCTCGGTGTCGTTGACGGGGAGCGCCAGCAATCGAGCTGTTCCATACTCGGCGGCGATGGCCTCGCACAAATCCGTTGTGAACGTGGCGATTCCGCAATGTCGCGGAAGATAATTTCCGATTACCGCGATTCGACTCGGCAGCGATGGCTTCGATTGCGATCGCAATCGCGCCGATTGAGCCCCTGCTCGGACTAGGGGACGGGGGGCAACAACTTCGAGCACTCGCTTGGGAAAGACTGTACTTGGTAGCGACATTTCCGCCTAGCGTGATGAGAGCAGGCCCCGCGAAGAGGTCCGACTTCAGATGGGCCTCCAGCGATCACCGGAACTTGGGTTGAGATTTTTCTCTTCTGAGTATTCAATGGAAGTGGGCTTGCGGACTGGTCAGAATTGACCAGTCTAGTGCCGAGGAACGATGCATGATGTGACTGTGAAAGCCCAGGAGAAGCAAATCCTAACCGTTCGCTGCCCGACTTGTGGCGCCAAGCCAGGAGAAAAATGCGAGCTCAGCACTGGGCTGCCCCGCACAGAACCGCATCGAGATCGGCGCCTGGCGGCCGCGGAACAGTAGCGGGCCTCGCACGCCTCGTCAATCGGTTGAGAAACAGCAGGTCCATCTCGCCACTCGCTGCTCAATGCAGCTCTACACGATGGAGCGCCTCGGCGTATGCCGTCGTTAGATGATCCTTCCCGATCTCGCTCACCGGCTCCCATTCCACCGGCGACAAATGGCGAGCCCGCGCCGGCTCGGTTGCTTTGGTTTGCCGATGGCCGCACGACAAGCAGATCGCGCCGACTTCCCTAATCTCAGTCTCTTTCGATATTTCATTCTCGCGGACCGCAAGTGAGCCAGCGACGACCGGGCCGGCACATTGATCGCAAGGATAGGTGGAGAGGTGAAGATACTGCCTTTTCATGGTTGTCCTCTATGGTGTCTAGCAGCGCACTTTAATCCTAAGCCCGTGCTGAATAAGACATCTGTTCACAATTGCTCTGGTCCAGGCTCGAACCTAACGTCGATCTTATGAACTCTCAAAGAAACGCACATGGGAGATCAGCGCGGTCAATATTGATCAGCAACCCGAAGAACAGGGCCCGATACTGAGGATCGAATACTTCTCGACGGTCGAAAGATTGCCGGATATTCCGGATTAGGTCTCTTGTGAACCGATACGCAGGAGTTGCCAGAACCTACCCACCGCGCGAGTCTCGGAGAAAATAACAGGAGAGAGCGTATGAAATTGTTCAAGATACTTGCAAGCGCACTGGGCCTCGCTTTGCTCTGTGTTCTGATCGTACCGACAGCGACGGCTGACGACTGGAACCGGAAGACGGTGATCACCTTCAGCGGGCCTGTCGAAGTTCCGGGTGTGGGTGCTCAGACCTTGCCGGCGGGTACTTACGTCTTCAAGATTCTGGATTCGCAATCAGACCGGCACATCGTCCAGATCTTCAATCAAGATGAAACCCATGTATTTACGACGATCCTGGCAATTCCGAATTATCGCTTGAAAACGACTGACAAGACGGTAATCACCTTTCGCGAGCGGCCGGCCGGACAGCCGGAAGCTCTGAGGGCATGGTTTTATCCCGGTCGTGAATGGGGCGAAGAATTTGTATATGCGAAGTCGAGAGCCATCGAGTTGGCCAAAGAAACCAATGAGCCCGTGCTCGAAACACCGGTTGAACTCGCCGCCGCGCCCGTCGAGACTTTGAAGACGGCCCCAGTCGAGGCGGTCGCCCCTACCGGAGAGCAAATCGAGTTAGCTCAAGTGGTTGAGCCACCACCCGCGGCTGCCGGTGAACCAGTCGCTGTGGCGGCCGCCGACGCCTTGCCGAAAACCGCCAGCTCGCTGCCTCTGATCGGACTGATTGGTTTGTTGACATTGGGCGCCGGCTTTGCGCTCTCGGCCGTTTCTAAGCGAGGCGTTTGAGCTTGTTTGACCGCGTACAACATGTCGAGAGGGGGTGGTACGCAAGCACCACCTCTTCATCGCTACGGCTCGAGCGTTATTGGACCGGCGGAGTCCGGCTAGCGCCTCAGATTGCAGAAAGGATTGGACGGATGACGGAAATGCCCTCATTCGTGCCGAGGCCGCAAAGCGAGCCGCGACTGAACCCTGCAGCACATTTCTCTTGGGGAATACGCTTGCCTCCCCCCGCACTTTGGAGCCTTGTTATCCTTGTCCTGAGCGCTCTGCCTAGCTTTTGTGGGGCGCAAACATCCGCTCCATTGCAGAACCGCCCGGAGCACCCATACACGCTTCGAGTCAATGTCGACATGGTGATCTTGCGAGCCACCGCTCAGGACCGCAAGAACGTTCTGGTTTCCGGGCTGGGTAAAGACGACTTCCAGGTATACGAGGACGGAGCGCTGCAAACGATCAAATCCTTTAGCCACGAGGATATCCCCGTCGCGGTTGGTCTGGTCATCGACAACAGTGGAAGTATGATGCCAAAGCGCGCTGATGTCATCGCAGCAGCCCTGGCATTTGCCCGCTCCAGCAACCCGCAGGACCAGATGTTCGTGGTCAACTTCAACGAAAAAGTCTGGTTTGGCCTTCCCGACAACATCCCATTTACAGGCGAAGTGCCTCAATTGGAAGTGGTCCTCTCCCGAATGAAGCCCGATGGTGAAACGGCACTCTATGATGCAATTGCCGTGGCTCTCGAACACCTGAAGAAGGGGAGTCGCGACAAGAAAGTGCTGATCGTAATCAGCGATGGAGGCGACAACGCCAGCAAACATAAATTGGCCGAAGTCATGGCTCTGGTCGGGCAGTCAGACGCAATCGTCTACACCATCGGTATCTTCGATGATCAGGATCCCGATCGCGACCCCCGTGTGCTCAATCGGCTTGCGAAGAACACGGGCGGCGAGGCCTTCCTGCCGGAATCGTTAAAGGACGTTGCCCCAATCTGCGAACGCATCGCTCACGACATCCGCAACCAGTACACCATCGCCTATGTCCCCACCAATAGAAGTCGAGACGGGAGCTATCGGAGTATCCAAGTGAAGGCGAGCGAACGTGGTCGCAGACGCTTGCTGGTCCGCACCAGAACCGGCTACTTTGCCCCCTCGGCAGTGCAGCCATCGCCGACTGCAAAGGCGGCCCAGCCATGAAGTTCACAGCCGACCACAGGATGTCTCCGACGCAAATCCAAAGGGTTCTTGGTTGGAGTCAGCGTTTCTTTTTCATGACTGGCATCCTCGTGCTGGGTTATGTGGGTTTCACTCTATTGGACACCAGGCTCTACCAAGTGTCGGCAAAACGATCTCTCGAAGGCCAGCTACAGGCCGGAGAAGAACACAACGCAACCCAGCCTAAATCACCGGTCAAGAAGGGTGATGTTGTGGGTCGCATGGATATCCCCAGGCTCGGAGTGTCCGTCGCAGTTCTTCAAGGGACAAACTCGCGAATGTTGCGGCTCGGTGCGGGACATATCGAAGGCACTCCGCTCCCCGGGCAAGCCGGAAACATTGGAATCGCCGGGCACCGCGACACTTTTTTTCGTGATTTGAAAGACATTCGCAAGAATGACGAGATTCAGATTCAGACAGCAACCGGGCTATTCCACTATGAAGTGGACTGGGTGAAGGTCGTCGCTCCCGATGACATCGATGTGTTGGTCTCTTCCACCGACTCCGCGCTCACGCTGGTGACTTGCTACCCGTTTTATTTGGTCGGTCCGGCACCGAAGCGTTTTGTCGTGCGGGCGCACCAGTATTAGTCACCAGCACTGCTTCGCGAAACCTGAGCAATTTTGAGCAGCATTGCGGGCAGCCATGCCTATATAAGTAATCGGTATGGCTACGAACAGCACTCTACTTTGCATACATCGGGACCCGACCGAGCTTGGTCTGCTACAGGAAAATGGATACGAACTGGTAACCGCAACCAATGGTCACGATGGTCTGCGGCTTTTCATGTCGCAGCCCGTGGATGCAATCGTGCTGGAATACCATCTGGGCCTTTTAGACGGCGGGATTGTGGCAGCGGAGATTAAGAAAATCAAACCAGAGCTTCCCATTGTCATGCTCGCCGATCATCTGGATTTGCCCGATGGTGCGTTGAAGTCGGTTGATGCCCTCGTAACCAAGTCTGACGGGCCTCACTTCCTGTGGGCAACCGTTCACTTTGTGCTAAACGTGAAGCCGAATCAGCGTGCTGAAGGAAAGGTGATGGCTCAAATGCCGATGCATCTGCGTCGTTCTGGCAGGTCACAGGAAAGAACCGACCCTGGGCCGTGCAAGACTCCTCAATCAGCAATTGGGCAGAAGGACGCGCCTTTCTCGCCAAGAATGTGGGGAACCATCCGGAATGGGAATGTTTAATTTTGACCAGACGTTGACTCTTTCGGATTCGAGCTCTAGATAGCTTCCCGTTTTGGGGTGAAGTTGAACTCCCGAGAGCAAGATTGACCATCTCTTAGAGCGGCGATGTTGAATAATAATAATATTGATGTGAAGCCCGAGCTCACGTTGCGACACATACTGTCCGTGCGCTGCCCCATGTGTCGAGCTAAACCGAGAGAGCGGTGCACGCTGAGCACAGGCCATCCGTCCGCCAAGACACATCTCGCCCGCGGGCTGGCCGCAGCCAAGGTTCCTCCGCCAGAGAACTCCATCCGGGCGGCCGTGCGATTCCTGAAGTCAATCACGAGCCAGGGTCTTCGCGTGCTTTTCCAGCATAAGTAGAGCCGCATGGCGAAGGAACAGTCTTTACGCTGTGCGGCGGCCGCTCAACAGGTTAATGACCAAGACCACTAACGCAACCACTAGCAGCAAGTGGATCAGACCACCGGCCACGTGAAGGCTGAAACCTAGAAGCCACAGAATCAGAAGTACAACGAAAATTGTCCAAAGCATATTGGTCTCCTTTTAGTCTCCTTGCTGGCTCAGATTCCTCACCATCTTGCGGGTCCATGTTGGCAAATACTGAGCAGCATTGCTCAATTCCAGAAATTAGTCCGGCATTGTGACGGTCGGCTTCTCGCCGGGCGCAAATGGAAGTGAGCAATTAAGACCAGCTATTGTTGGGCGTCTGAGCGATCATGTTTCTGGAGACGAGCAATTCTGCTGTCTCTTTCAGGTCCCTGAACTAAGGCAGCCCATCTGAAGTCATTCCCTCTTAGTTGTGCATCTCCTATCTCCTAAAGGATCAATTCATGAAAAAGACAATTTCACTGTTGCTGATGAGCTTGATAGGCCTGGTTGGAACTTATGCGTGGGCAGGCTCGGACCGGGAAGACACGGTCGAACGCATGCAAAAATCCGTCGACGTTCTCCAGTCGATCATGTCGACACCCGACAAAGGCATTCCCGAAGAAGTATTGAACGGTGCAAAGTGCATGGTCGTAGTGCCAAACTTGATCAAAGGCGGCTTTATCTTTGGTGGCAAGCACGGCCGCGGAGTGGCGTCCTGCCGCACGCCTGAAGGCTGGAGCGCTCCCGCATTCGTCTCAGTTGGCGGTGGGAGTTGGGGATTGCAGATTGGAGTCGAAGGCGTGGACCTGGTCATGCTGGTCATGAACGACCGTGGCCTACAACATCTGCTTTCGAGCAAGTTCGAACTCACCGGTGAAGGATCAGTGGCCGCGGGCCCTGTTGGCCGTCACACTTCCGCCGGGACTGACATATTACTGAACACCGAAGTGCTAACCTACTCGCGCTCGAAAGGCATATTTGCCGGCCTGACACTTGAAGGTGCGGTAATCGAGCAAGACAACGACTCGACTCGCGCCGTCTATGGCCATCACATGATGTTCCGCAACATCCTTTCGGGTAAGGCATCGACCCCCCGAAGCGCCGACGCGTTCGTGAAGGCTGTCTCCGAAGCAGGTCACCAGTCCCACATCGCGGAAGCAAGAGAAGACAATAAGTAAGTAAGCCAGAAAGCCGTCACCGAGGCGGTTTTTTTTGGTGGCTGACCGGACCGCACACCTGGTTCCGGTCGGCGCCTCATTCCTGGGATGATAGCTTCTCATCGTCGGCGTGATTTATCGTCCGGAGGGCGGACATATATGAAGGCCAGTCTAGCGAGAGGTCTTTGGGCACAGGTAGCCTGCCTGAGTCTGTGGTCCGTTCTGGCGTTGGCTCAGTCGCCAGATCCAGCACCGAATCTGGAGGCCTGTAAAGCTGGCCGCAGGACCTGCGATCGCTCCAGGTTGAGCCAGTCGGAATCGGCCGAAGTTGCTCTCGCAGTCCACGCGCGTGACGTTTCAAATTGCAGGAACGGTTACGATTCCTGTGACCGTTCAAAACTCAGCAAGCCGGAAGCGATTGCACTGGCTGTCGCCGATCATCAGAGCAACGTCTCGGCCTGCCGCGGCGGCATGCAGTCTTGTGACCGGTCCAAACTAACCCCGTCCGAAGCGCGTGAGTCTTCTGATGCCGATCGCCAGCGCAACCTCGCCGATTGCAAGGATGGGGTGGGCTCCTGCGATCACTCCAAACTGACGCCAGCAGAAGCAGGAACCGTGGATACCGCCAGGCGCCAGCTTAATGTTGCCGACTGTCAGAGCGGCGCAGGGCTATGCGATCATTCCCTGCTGACTCCTTCGGAAACGAAGGACGTGACTGCGAAAGAACATCAGCGCAACGCGCAGAATTGCGAAAGTGGCTGGAACGACTGCGACCGCTCCAAACTTACTTCGTTGGAAGCCGAACGGGCCGCAGACTCGGAACGCCAGCGCAACCTCTCCGCTTGCAAAGGCAGCCAGGAAACGTGTGACTACTCGAAACTCACGTCCGCCGAATCTAAGGTCCTGGCCGAGACCGAGCACCAGCGGAACTATACGGCTTGCCTGAAAGGCTATGGTTATTGCGACGTCTCTCGTCTAACGCCTTCCGAAGCGAAAGCGATTCCAACCGAGCACAAGCCACTTCCCCGCTAGTTCCGTATGGGCAACTACAGTTTGCTGGCGTACGTTAGTGGAAACGTTGCCCTTGAATTCCTCTATAGCGGGCCGCACTCGTGGCTTTCTCGCATTCATCTTAACGACAGGCATGGAGCCCAGGCTCCGGTCTCGCAGCCCTGACCGCGCTTCCCCCGGTAGCAAGGTCTCGTCCGTAGAGATGCTACAAGCTACATCTCTACAGCCTCTTTAGTGTCCCTAACCGCCTTTTCCCCGGCGAGCGATGCCTGAGCAATGTAGGACAGACATACTCAGGGGGCAACGATACGCTTCGAACAGTTGGTCATCTCTCCAATTGGGGAACCGTGGGGCTGGAGTCGCCCCAGACAATCTCAAGAGAGAGGTTGTCCTAGAAAGGGTGTCATGTCATTCGGAATTTACCTGACGGGGTTTGTCGTTGTGATCGCCGGGCTCATCTACGGCGCATCCTTGATGCACGTACCGGCACACTGGATTGTGGTGGGCGCCCTAGTGCTGGTGGGGCTTGGGATCCTGACGGGGGTTAAAGCCACTCGCCAGAAAGATTCTGCAACCTAAGACTCCGCTGTGGCTGAAGCTTTTCAAGATTTCAGCCGAAGTGCTCAGAGCAGGAGGCGCGCTTGCTGACGCTGCCCAACACCGACGCGCAGCGGCGTGTAAACCAAACCAAAACCATCCTGATTTCGGAACCGTGCTGGGCTTGTTGATCGCTGTTGCGGCTGGCTGGAGCGCTCAGCGCGACAGCTCCGGACGCGGGCGGGCAGAGGGGGCGTGATTTCAAGAGTAGTTCCGATGGGGAATGGAAACATGGTTTCGATGTAGCAACCGATCTCGGGGTCGGACGTTACGCCACGCATGGGGACGTCGCTGCCTGGGCAAACAACTCCACCGGGACCTTCAGTTTTAACCGCGGACGTTTCCGGCGTTCTGGTCGCTGCTCACGTGAGGAAGAGGAATTCCGGTCGCGGTCGTTCGTTGCCTTCGGCGCCCCTGCCGAGATTTGCCTCTGTTGTAGACATGATGGGCAAGAACACGCCGGATCGCAAGAGAGTTTGTTTCTGCGCGCAGGAGCGGCGAACGGAACACCAACACCGTGATCTTTGTCTCGAGCAGTTCCAATGGCGACGGAAACTGGGTTGCAGGACAACAAGAAAATCCGGACTTGACTAGGGGACTTTTCCCTTAGTGCGACGCGGTATCCAGCCGAATCACGGCGTTTTCTATGCGGAACCGGGTAACAGGCTGGCAGGTAGAGTACCCGGCGGCGCTTGTCGAGTCGGACTGCGGATCATCCCGAACCACGCGATACGTCCGAATCGAATAGCAAGTCGGGCCATCTGGCGTCACGGCAAAAGCCTGTCCGCGAAAACTTTGCGTCGGACTGAATTGGAGGTGAGACTGACCGGTATGGAGAGCTCCCGACGGAGTTTTCAGGAACTCAAGTCCGTCCTCGGAAAAGGACCAATCAAACGATCCGGACAGGTATCGCTTGGTGGAGCTGATGCCCGGTAACCAACCGTTGGGCGATGCGGCCTGAACCTGAACCGAAGCCGCTTCCGGTTTCGTTTCTTTCGAGGACTGCGCTGCACCCCACGAAGTGCAAACCACAATCAGCAACGTAGGTGCCAGAAGGCGGGGGATGGACATGGGAGCCTCCTCTTAGCGGCATTATAGCCCCGGATTCCCTTGCCTTTCAGCTTTTTTGTCTAGCCAGAGCTGCCCGTCCGGTCCGCACAACTCGGCACCGTGAATGGCCATCACAATCAAAACGGGGCGAAGGCTCCCTGGAAATAGCTTGCAAGTACGGGTGCCCATCCCGATCCTGATAGGGAGCATTTCTCGATGATTTTGTACTTTCGAGGCTGATCTTCTGTTGGATAATAGGAGTCTCCAGAGCCCCGGTGTATTCGGCTGACCCAGCGAACGCTGTTGCGAGAGCAATCGAGCATGTCCTTATCTCCTGCCGAAGTGACCACTGAATGCGCCCCTCGTCCAGAACCAGAAGAGAGGGCGCCAGAGGAGTCCGTGGGGCGCGGGTCCTGGTGGAAGAGGTCGTCGCGCAGCATCTACATCATCGTCGTCATGGTTGCGCTGGTTGTCGGCGCGCTTTTCCTGGTGGGGATAAAAAAGAAGACCCGGTCGAGCGGGAGTGACTCTCAATCTTCGAGTATCCCCACCGATCCCAGTCGAATCTTGCGTCTAAGGGGCACAACCGAGGCCGTGCAAACACGCGCCATCCTGGCACCACTTCTTTCAGGCCAGCAAGTTGGCACACTCACCGTTACCAGTCTGGCGCAGGGCGGAAGGCGTGTAAAACGTGGGGATCTGCTTGTGGAGTTCGATCGCCAGGCCCAGATACGCGATTTCATCGACAAGCAGGCGGAACACAGCAAGCTCGTCGACCAGGTGCTGGAGGAACAAGCAAAAGAAAACGCCGCTCGGGCCAAAGATGAAACTGAGATCAAGCAAGCCGAGGACAATCTAAGCAAAGCTGAGCTCGAAATGCAGAAGGTCGAGATCGTCTCGCGCATCGATGCCGAAAAAGCCCAGGAGAACCTTGATGAGGCCAAGGCCACGCTGCAGCAGCTTCGCGAAACCTTCGATCTGAAACGCAAGGCTGCACAGGCAGCGATTCGCATCCTGGAGATTCAGCGGGATCGCACTCAAGAAACCATGCGGCACGCCCAGGCGAATTCCGAACTCATGCAGATCCACTCTCCCATTGACGGCGTCGTCGTTCTGAATACGATCTGGAAACAGGGAAAGATGGGAGAGGTCCAGGAAGGCGACCAAATCCGGCCTGGCGTTCCTTTCATGCAGGTGGTCGATCCCTCCAGGATGGAAGTGCAGGTGCCGGTCAACCAGGAGGATTTTCTTAGATTGCGAGTCGGCCAGACCGCAAAAGTACACCTGGATGCCTATCCCCAGCTTGTGTTTCCGGGCAAGGTGGAAGAGATGGCTCCCATTGGCAGGAATGGTGATTTCTCTTCCAAGCTTCGTAGCTTCGCCGTAGTTTTCTCGATTTCGGGCAGCGACACGAAGTTGATGCCCGACCTTTCCGCCGCGGTTGACGTGGACCTTGCCTACCCCGGCGGCGCTGAAGGCGGTGCCCGATGATCACCAGGATCAGGCAGTTGTGGGTTCAGCGCAAGGTGATGATTACCGTTGGAGTTCTATTGATGGGCAGCGGCGTCATGCTTGGCATCGTCAGGTTCTCCAATCGGTCGCCGGACCTACCCACTTTTGACGTGAAGCGCGGCGAGTTCATCGACTCGATTCAGTTCCGAGGTGAAATAAAAGCGATGAAGTCGGTGACGATTTCCGCTCCAGCCGAGGCGGGCGATCTTCAGGTGATCAAAATCGTGGCCGACGGCACTCAAGTGAAGCAGGGCGATGTGATCGTCGAGTTCGATAAAACGAAAACCGAGCAGGATCTGGCGCAATACCGGTCCGCTTTGAAATCCGCGCAGGCAGAAATCGAGCAGGCCCGAGCTCAGGCACGTCTGACTGAAGAGGAAGACGTAACGGCCACCATGAAGGCGCGATTCGACGTCGAAACTGCAAAGTTAGATGCCAGCAAACAGGAGATTGTCTCAAAAATCGAGGGCGCCGAGGCGACCTTGAAAGTGGCCGACGCGGAACAAAAGTTGCACGAGGTGGAGGAGAAGCTGAAGGCCGATCGCGCTGTAAGCCAGGCAACGATCGAGAGCAAGATTCAGGCCAGCAAAAAAGCAGCCTATGACGTGCAGCGTGCCGAGCACGCCTTGACCAAAATGACGTTGCAGGCGCCGTCCGCAGGAATGATCAGTCTGGTCTCAATTTGGCGCCCCTCAGGAGAGACCCCGTTCAAGGCTGGGGACCGAGCCTGGCCGGGCGCGCCGATGGCGGAGTTGCCAGATGTTGCCACGCTGCGCGTCTCGGCACGAGCGGATGAAACTGAACGCGGCCGTCTGGCGTTGAAGGAAACGGTGAGTGCGCAATTGGATGCGATCCCCGACCGGCAATTCACCGGTACGATCGAGCAGATCAGCACCATCGCCACAATTGACTTTTCGGCAGGGTGGCCGATCCCCAGGAATTTCAACCTCGATATTGCTCTGGATCAGACGGATGCACGATTGAAGCCCGGCATGACCGCCCAGCTAACGATTGTAGTCGACCGGGTTCCGGATGCACTCACCATTCCCGTAGAGGCTTCGTTTCAGAAATCGGGGCAGACCGTCACGTACGTCTGGGACGGTTCGAAATTCCAAGAGCATGTGATTGAGGTAGAACGGAGGAGCCGCGACCGCATCCTGGTTGCGAAGGGTCTGCGCCCGGGCGATCGCGTGGCATTGAAGGATCCTTCGGTAAAGGAGTGATCCAGCGTAAATGAAACGCCGCCGTGTCATCACGTGGGGAGTGTTGGTGGTCACTCTGGTTGGCGCCATCGGCGTCGTGGCTGCCGTACGGCGAGCCAACCTTCCTGCAGCTGAAGGAGAGATTCCCGTTGGTCAAGTAAAGAGAGGAGACCTGGATCTGAAGGTTGTGGCCACTGGCGAACTACGCGCGACTCACACGCTCACCCTCACTGCGCCTCCGGTAGGCGGTGGCGCCCTGCAAATCACTCGACTCTCTCATGCCGGCGTGGCGGTCAAGAAAGGCGATATCGTCATCGAGTTCGATCCCAGCGAACAGCGCTACAAACTGGAACAGAACCGTTCCGAGTTACTGCAGGCGGAGCAGGAAATCACCAAAGCCAAGGCCGATGCCGCGGTTCTGGCCGCGCAAGACAAGGTGGCGCTGCTCAAAGCCCGCTTCGATGTGAGGCGCGCGGAACTGGAGGTGCAGAAGAATGAACTGGTGAGCGCTATCGATGCCAAAAAGAACCAGCTCACGCTGGAACAGAGCAAGAGAGTCCTTGCCCAGCTCGAACAGGACAGCCAGTCGCACACCGCATCGGGTCAGGCCACGATCTATCTCGCCCAGGAGAAGCGGAACAAGGCAAAGCTGGCGATGGATCAGGCGCAGCAAAACATCGACAAGATGCATGTTCCCGCTGCAATCGATGGGTTGGTTTCCATTGAAAAGAATCGTGAGGCGAGTGGCGGATTCTTCTTTGACGGTATGACTTTGCCTGACTACCGCGAAGGAGACCAGGTTCAAGCCGGCAGCTCCATCGCCGAGGTGATCGACTCCAGAGAGATGGAAATCGTCTGCAAGATCAACGAACACGACCGCAGCAACATCAAAGCCGGACAATCGGCGGGGATTGAGTTCGATGCTTTGTCCGGCCAGATTTTCCACGGGACCGTCAAGACCGTAGGCGGGATGGCGACGCGGCAATTCTGGGAAGAGAATCAGGGAGGAAACTTCGACGTCTCGATTGAACTTCCAAAACCGGATTCACGTTTGCGACCCGGCCTCACGGCGCACATCGTGATTCTAGGGGACGAGAAAAAGAGCGTGCTTTACGTTCCCCGACAGGCGCTGTTCCTGAAAGAAGGCAAGCGCGTTGTGTATGTCAAGAATGGCAACGGATTCGAACCGCGCGAAATCAAAATCCAGGTTGAAGGCGAGAGCCGCGCCGCCATCGAAGGGCTGAATGCGGGAACCGAGGTCGCTCTGGTCGATCCGACCGCGCCGCGAAAAGCGGGTAATTCGGGCGTCCCCGCACCCGCCATCGGCGGAGGGACTCCTTAAATGTCCACAGTAGCGTCGCCGAGTCCCGCCCGTGTGCTCCACGGTTATCAGCAATGGGTTCCGGATGTGCGCCTGGGCTTGCAGAATCTGCTTGTTCATCGACTGCGCTCGCTGCTCACCATGTTAGGCATGATTTTCGGGGTCGCCGCCGTGGTATCCATGCTTTCTATCGGCGCCGGGGCCCGGCAGAAAGTAATGGCGCTGATCCAGCAAATGGGGGTTCGTAACCTTATTGTGGAAGCGAAGGAGACCACAGAGTGGCAAGCTCATTCCAAAATTCGCAAGATCTCGCCCGGACTCACGTTCCAGGACTACCGGGTGATTCGCGATGACGTGAGCGACATCGTTGCTTCGACTCCGCGCAAACGGATGACCGCTTCGAAGACTATTCCAAAATCTCTGGAGGATGTGCCGGCCGTTTACGGAGTCAACCCGAGCTACGTCGACATTGCGGGTCTTCATGTACTGGAGGGAAGATTTTTTGATCAGGCCGAAGAGAGCCGGGCCGCGCCGGTCTGCGTTCTGGGAGCAGCCGCCAAGTCGAGCCTGTTTGGCGCTTCGAATCCGATCGACCAGTACGTCAAGGTGAACGAACAGTGGTTTCGCGTCATTGGAGTGGCGAGTCCTCAACTCAGCTCGCGCGCGGAAGTGGTAGGAGTTCCGGCTCAGGACCTCAACAACATCATTTATGTTCCGCTGAATGCAGCGATCCTTCGCCTGGAGGACAGCTATAGCGATGTCCGCGACGAGATTGATGGAATCTATCTCAACCTGAAGGAAAACGCGGATATGCCCGCCGTCGCACAGGTGGTCAGGGCAATCCTGGATTCGTCCCACCACGCCGCCGGCGATTTCAGCGTGATTGTCCCCGCCGAACTGCTCGCCGAACAGAAACGCACGGAACGCCTGTTCAGTGTCGTCATGGTTGCGATTGCTTCCATCTCTCTGCTCGTGGGCGGCATCGGGATTATGAACATCATGCTGGCCAGCATTCTCGAGCGGACCCGGGAAATAGGCGTGCGCCGCGCGGTGGGGGCTCGACAATCCGATATTGTTCGGCAGTTCGTGGTGGAAGCCATGATGATCTCGTTCGTAGGCGGCAGCCTCGGCATTGTGTTCGGGTTCGTGATGTCGCGCCTGATCGCATTGCTGGCCGGATGGTCGACCATCGTGAGCGCCAGCTCCATCCTTCTGGCGTTTTTCGTTTCCATCACCGTCGGTCTGGTGTTTGGGATTTATCCAGCGGTGAAGGCCGCGCGCCTGGATCCGGTGGAAGCCATTCGTTACGAGTAAATCAGCGGGCGCAACCAACGATTCCCGTCGTCAAATTCTGCAAGCAGCTCTGGAGGATGAACCATGAAGATCCGTCTCGTTCTGTTCCTTATTCTGCTGTGCCTCGTCGCAGGAGTCCTACCGGCGCAAACCGCTCACGAACGGGAAACATTTCATGCACTGACCAGCTCGCAGACACTTTCGGACACGCTGCCCGGCCCGAAATACATGCGGGGGCACGTTGTCGACGGCAAACTGCAGCTCACTCTGCAGGAAGCAATTGTTCTGACCCTCGCCAACAACAGCAATGTCAGACTCCAGGAGTTGAATATCGAAACGGCCAAGTATTCGCTTTTGGGCGCGCATTCTCCCTTTGACCCTTTCGTGCAGAGCAGTTTCAGCACGCAGCGGCAGATTTCACAGGCGTCTACAGAGCTGGCCGGAGCCCCAGCGCTGGGAACTCCCCTTAGCACGCTAAACCAGTTCACGCAGGTTAATTACAGTCAAACCTTCGAGTCCGGAACTAATTTTCAAGCCAATTTCAACGCTACGAAGTTCTCCTCAAACAGCACCTTCGACTTCTTCAATCCCTTCATTTCTTCCTTCCTGAGCTTCCAGTTTACTCAGCCTCTCTTGCGCAACCGCTGGCTGTTCGCAAATCGCGCGCCTCTGGTCATCGCGCGCCGAAACCTGCGAGGCTCCCGCGCTATGTTTGAAGCCCAGGTAAACGGCACTATTCAGCAAGTTGTTGGCCAGTATTGGAATGTCGTGCAGGCACGCGGTAGCCTGGCAGTTGCGCGAAAGTCGCTGGAGGCCGCGGAAGCCACCTACAATCACGACAAGCGCGCTTTGGAATTGGGAGCGCTGCCTCCACTGGACATTTACCGCTCGGAGTCTCAGGTGGCCGACCGGCGCGTGCAAGAGATCCAGGGCGAATACGTTCTGAAGCAGGCCGAGGATGTTTTTCGCCAAACCGTGGGGGCTGACCTTGATCCTTACTTTCGCGCGCTCGATCTCGATCTGACGGATCCGCCGGAACCCGAAGGAGAGCTGCGCAACATCGACGTGGCAACGGCCTTGCAGCAAGCGTTGGAGAAACGCCCGGAACTTGAAGCCGCGCGTCAGGCGCTGGCCAATGACGACACTGGCATCCGGCTCGCTCACAACAATCTGTTGCCGGATCTGCGCCTGAGCGGAAACTACTCTGGTAACGGGCTGGGAGGCAACGAGTTCGATCTCACTACCACGCCTCCACAGCTGACTTCCACCGGGGGATTCGGCGATTCCCTGAATCAGCTCTTCGGTTTTGGATATCCCTCATACGGTTTCTCACTGACCTTGAACCTCCCGATCAGGAACCGGAGCGGCCAGGCAGCTCTTGGCAATGCACTGGTTTCGCGTCGCCGTGACCTGTACACCGAACGGCAGCTTCGCGAGCAGATCACATTTGATGTCAGCAACGCAGTTCATCAGCTCGAACAAGCGAAGATCGGCATGGCAGCGAGCAAGGAAGCCGTAGATCTGGCGCGCAAGACGATGGCTGCGGAACAGCGCAAGTATGAACTGGGAACGGGTCAAATTTTTCTGGTACTCGAAGCACAAACAGAGTTGGCAGCCGCGGAACAGGGACTCGTGCAAGCCGAGGTCAGCTATCGACTTGCGGTCGCGGCCGTCGATTACGCCACGGGAAGTCTCTTAGCACCCTACGGCGTGCAAATCGCGGAACTGACTAAGTAGTCCGCCCGCTGCCCCGGGATCAAAACCGGAGTAAGAATCCCTCACGCCGGAGGCGGGGAAGGAAGCTCATCATAGAGCGGCTGCGCCGGTTTCACTGCCGGATCCTCATCGGCCACTGAAATTGCTAAGATCCGTATCTTGTCGTTGTTCGGCAATTGGATGGTCTTCGTGCCATCCGGCAAGTCGATCACATACGCGAACAGATAGGAGTACCCGTAAGGCACATTTACGCCCGCGGTGTCGTGATGATGAGAGCAGTACCACGCCAGATCTGCGCGCTTGATGTACCCCGGCTTGATGCCAATCATTTCGCCGTAGTCGTCCTGCTGTGTGTCCTTCGAGCTCCACTGCCTGTCGTACCACTGACCGATGAATCCACCCCAATCCTGGATGTTCAAGTCGACCCCAGTGCTACCTATCTTGAACGTAGCTTTCTGATCGCCGCCAGCCGAGGCTGCCAGTAGGTACACTCGGTTGTAATGGCCCGCCGGCAGATCCATCGTCTGCCCTTTAGCTACGAGCGCGTTGGGGAAGCCCGTCTTCGCCGGAGCGAGCTGGAATTGCACATCGTCAAACGTGATCTGCGCGGGCAACATTTCCGCTGGTAGCGCGTTGCCCTCGCGGTCGAACCCTCCGGCCGAGTGTGTGCCGTCGTTGCTGGCTGTCGCGAGGTCATAGCGCAGCGTCACCGGAATGGAACGCACCGCTGCAACCTTGGCGTCAGGCGCAGCCAGCCGGACAGCGAACGTGCGCGGCTGATACGCGGAGAACGAGATGACCAAAGCGCCGTCGTTCACGGTCGCTGTTCCCAGGGGCTGTTCCTGCCCGTTAACTTCGCGAGCGGCGGTAATCGGCGTGTCGAACGATACTCGAACGTCCGGCTGCGGTTTGCCATCCAGTTCAACCAGCCGCACGATGATCTCGTCACCTCGCTCTGCCTTCTTCAGCGCCAGCACTCGAATCCGCGGATTGCTGACCTTCAGCAAAGAAAACTCACGACCCAACGCGCCCGCGTGGCTGGAGGTTTCAAAAGCAACTAGCGGATCGTTCAGGCGCTGCGCTTGCCAGTCGGTCTGGCCCTGACGCCACCCGGCGGCGTGCCCGGCAATTCCGTAAACGAACTCGTGACGCCCAATATCCTGCGTGCCCTGGTCGGCATAGCCGCCGCGTGTACCGGGAGTGCGGATCAGCGTTAACCGAATGGTGTGGTCGTTCGGTTGGTCCGATCCGTTCTTGCAATCGGTCAGGATGGTGGCCCCAAACTCGCCGGTCATGTCGGTCAAGTCGATCCACTGGTGCGATGGCACTTCGAACTTCTTCGGCTCGGCGCTCCGCCGCTCGATCGTGCCAATGTCCCAGTTATAGGTGGCCATCTGATTCGAAGCTGTCAAAGGGAAGGACGCCTTCAGATTCGACTCTTTTGTGTTCCAGTCGATCGTGTTTCCGAACTCCACGCGCTTCCCCGCATCGCCCGCCGAAAGCCTTATGGTCTGGACGAACTTGGAGCCTGCAGTTTCGCGCGATACTTCCACAGCTACGCGCACTGGTCCGTTTTCCACGACTCGGATCTTCGCCGGTCCGCCGACGTACGTTTTCGGAGCTGCCTGCTCCTGATCCCAGTCCATGTTCCAGGCCGGCCAGTGCTCCGGGTTGTCATAAGAGATGGCGAGGCGCGCCGGCGCGGCCAGCAATTCCCTGCCGATCGACTTGTCGAAGATACTGGCGACATCGCCATCGGCGTTTAGTTTCACACGGTAGTATTCGTTCTCGAGCGAGTTCTCCGACACTTGCAGTGTTGCCGTGGTTGCTGCAGCTTCAGCGGCAGGTTGAACATCGTAAACCGCATAGCCGACGGATGGCGCTTTCGCTAAGAAGATGGCTTTGCCGTTCGAAATCTGTGCCGGAACCTGTTTGCCGTCGGGCCCAGTCACGCGGACCGCTTTCGGCACGCCGGCGGGGAAAGTCACGTTGGCCTCCACCACGTCTTCGCGCACAATGTTCAGCGGATTAAAGACCACAAGCGGGAAGCCTTTCGCCTCCGTGTTCAGCGCCGCGCTAACAGCTTCAGTGGCATTGCTGAGCACACCAGCGAACTGGTTCATCGCGATCACATCGTCGTTCCAGGCGAATTCGTACGCTTTGGGAGTCGCGGTGCCGGCGGCGAGGTCATGGAAGTGGCCGCCCATCACGAGTGTCCAAGCATCGTTCAGGCGCTGCATCGGATACGGCCGCGCACCTAGCCATTCCGCGGCGATCGAGGCCTTCTCCGCGGCGTCGGCCAGCAGTTCTTCTTTTCGAAGCCAGCGTTTCTGATAGCCCTGCGACGTCAGCGAGCCGGCAGAGTGGTTGGTCAGTTCCATTTCACCGGTGTAGCGCGGAAGTCCGGCGGCCTGGGAGGGCGTGATGTCGAGGAACATCTGCTCGGCATTCGCAGAAATCACGTGAACCGGACCGTCTCCCACTTTCACGGAAGGCCACTCAGGATGCGGCTGTCCCGTAGCAAAGAATTGACCACGTGGCGGAAGGCTCATCGTGCCATGCGTGACGATGGCCTCCAGTCGCTTCACGTACTCCTCCTGCGGAGCCCCGCCGATGTCGCCCGTGCCGTAATAATGATAGTCCGTGTATACGCCACTGACCTTGCCGTTCTGCTCAACCCGCGCCGCCCAGTCCCCCTGATGGCGTGCTAGCGCTCGATCTTGATCAATCCGGGCAAGCCCCCCTCGTTCGTTTCGCAGGTGGATGGATTCCTCAATGTCGTTCGGATCGGACGCATGACCGCTGCGCTGTTCCTGGTCCAGCTTCGCACGCAACGCTTGCATCTTGTTCTGCACGTCCTGGAGTGCTTTGTCGGGCGGCATTGGAGGCAATGGTTTGCTGAGATCGGTCTCAATGCCGCTGTCATAGGCGCCCGGATTCAACCCTGCCAGCACGCTCTCGCCGTCCGGTCCGACCCACACGCCAACGTTGAACGGCGTACCCTCCGGCGTTTTCTCCAGCGATTCCGGACCTCCGGCCGGAGCAGAAGACCCCCAAACTAACTTCTGCGTCGAGAATCCCTTCACCCCGGAGTGCGCGAGAATGGTCGGCAGGGACGATGGAAATCCGAAGCAATCGGGCAGCATATACTCCGCGCTGACCTTGCCCAACTCTTTGCGGAACCACTCGTTCCCGTAAAGAACTTGCCGGATGATAGCTTCCGCGCTGGGCGCGTTGACGTCCCCTTCTTCCATCGAAGAACCGGTCGGGAACCACCTTCCTTCATCCACATATTTCTTCAACTTCGCGAAGTCAGCCGGGAAATATTCCTTCATAAAACGGTAACGGTTAGCGCCACTGAAATTGAAAACGTAGTGGGGATACTTCTCGAGCAGCTTGAAGTTATCCTCCATGGTCTTGCGGATGTATTCGTCAATGACCTGGGGATACTCCCATCGCCATTCCGTATCGAGGTGGGCATAGCCGACCACGTAAAGCGTAGGCTGTTTGCTCAAATCGGGCTTTTCGGTTTGTGCGCTGGCCGCGGTGAGCAACATCAGGCAGGACAGTGGAATCGCTACCAAGGCGCTGCGGAATCGTCGCATCGTAACTCTCCAAGGGCATCCCATTCGAAGGAAGTCCACTTTTGTGTATCCGGTATTGTCTGCTGTTCGAGCTCGATCCGCAATCTGCGTTTCCTGATAACCTCGAAGTAGGACCGGGAGAGACCAGTCGTTGCCGCCGATTATTAATGCGCAGGACATTTCGAAGGCCTTCGGAGCCAATCCGCTCTTTCAGAACGTCTCCTTCACGGTTTCGGAAGGCGATCGCATCGGGCTGATCGGTCCGAACGGCTCCGGCAAATCCACGCTACTGCGAATTCTTGCAGGCGATGTGAGTCCCGACCGCGGTGAAATAGCAGTTCGAAAACGCATCCGCCTCAGCTACGTGGAGCAGGACTCGAAATTCAAGCCGGGGGCGACCGTACGATCTGTTGCCGAGAGCGCGATGAAACACGCCGCGGTGCCAGACTCCGACCGCGGCACTCGCTTCGCCGAGACCATGGGCCGGGCGGGCTTCGAAAACCTTGAAGTGGAGGCGTCCGCCTTATCGGGCGGCTGGCAGAAACGGCTCGCGATCGTTGAGTCGCTCGTTCAAGGGCCTGACATCCTGCTGCTGGATGAACCCACGAATCACCTGGATCTGGCGGGAATCGAGTGGCTGGAAGCTTTGCTCGCGGCGGCACCATTCGCCTGCGTGGTCGTGAGCCACGATCGCTATTTTCTGGAGAACGTTACCACAGAAATGGCGGAACTCAACCGGACCTATCCCGACGGGTTGTTGCGTGTGTCCGGAAGCTACACCCGATTCCTGGAGAAGAAAGAAGAGTTCCTGCACGCGCAATCGAAGCGCCAGGAAGCGCTCGAAAACCTGGTTCACAGGGAAATCGAGTGGCTTCGGCGTGGAGCCAAAGCGCGGACCAGAAAGTCGAAGGCGCGCATCGACAAGGCGGGCGAGTTGATGGGAGAACTCGCGGACCTGAATGCAAGAAGCCGGAGTGGAACCGCGCTAATCGACTTCTCTGCCACCGATCGAAGAACCAAGCGGCTCATCGAACTGGAAGACGTCACCTGCGAGGTTGGTGATCGCACCTTATTTGCGGGGCTCAATTGTATGATCACCGCCGGCATGAGGGTGGGGCTGGTGGGGGCGAACGGCAGCGGAAAGACAAGCCTGCTGCGACTCTTGCGCGGAGAATCGGCTCCTTCAAGCGGGGAGATTCACCGCGCCGACTGGCTGCGCATTGTGTATTTCGACCAGAGCCGCGAGCTCGATCCCGATGTAACTCTGCGCCGCGCTCTGGCGCCAGAGGGCGATTCCGTGGTTTATCAAGAACGCATGACCCACGTGGCCTCCTGGGCAGCCAAGTTCCTGTTCACGGGTGAGCAACTGAATCAACCAGTAGGACGGCTTTCGGGCGGAGAACGCGCCCGCGTCCTCATCGCCCAGCTCATGCTGCAGCCTGCCGACCTCCTCCTGCTCGATGAACCCACCAACGATCTCGACATTCCGACGCTCGACATCCTCGAGGAAAGCCTGCTCGAATTTCGCGGCTCACTCGTCCTGGTCACGCATGACCGCTACATGCTGGACCGCGTATCCACCGTTGTTCTCGGGCTCGATGGCGAGGGTGGCGCAGGACTCTTCGCCGACTATTCTCAGTGGGAGTCATGGCTGGAAGAGCGCAGGCAAAAGTCGAGAAACAATGCGCGTCTCGCGCCGCGCTCTACACTGCCAGCGGAGAGTGCCCGGCAGTCGCCAGGAAAGAAGAAGCTCTCATACTTGGAAGCACGCGAGTACGACACGATTGAGCAGCGCGTCGCCGACGCCGAGCAGATACTGCAGGCCAAACGCGCCCAGCTTGAAGATTCCGAGATTGTCAGCGACGGTCCCCGCCTGGTGACTGCCCATGCCGAGATGGAAGAAGCCCAGGAAACGGTAGATACGCTTTATGCACGCTGGGCCGAGCTGGAGAAAAAGAAAACATGAACTTCCCTTATCTCTGATCAGGTCACTTTGCCAGACAAAAAGCAATGATTGTGTCTCCTCGAACGCCAGCGCTCTCTTCGACTCTTTTCAGCAACGCCGACTCGAGGTCATCAAGATCAGGCTTCATCTCGCAGTCGGCAATCTCCGCGTCCGAGGCTCCCTGGTAGCAGAGTTCGCAAACGCCCAAGCCATCTTCGGACTGCACCGGCGGTCCAAAAACTCGACAGGTCATGGGACGTGATTCGTAGAGTTCGCAGTTCCCTGTTTCAGGGTCGAGCGCCGGGCAAGGCTCATCGTTCGCGAACTCAGCAAAACGCTCGGCAGCATCGTCTCCTTCATCCAGCACACCGCTCACAGGATCGCCCGGAAAGTCGCCTGCCAGGCGAGCCACGGCATCGCGAGCGCGTTCGCGTACGCAGTCAGCGCGCTGTGGCGCACGATTTTCTAGATCGGAAAGTCCGCGCCGCAGTCGCAATGCATCGAGCTGATTGATGGGAAACACTCCAATGCAGCACTGCGTACACCCTTGGCGACAGACCAGCCACTCCCCGCTGCGCCGCGTGGCCTCGGCCAGGGCGGAGTCCACGATCTGAATCAGTTCCTGATCCCTGCGCTGGACCTTGGAGTATGGGAAACTACGCTGCATATCTACTCGTACCGCAGAGCCTCCACCGGCTCCATGCGGGAGGCCTTCAACGCGGGCCACATCCCCGCCGTCACCCCAACCACAGCAAGAATCAAGAATGCCGTCAGCATCACGCTGAAGTTCGTCCTCAGGAAGATGTCGCCCTCATGATTAGCCGTCTTATACATGTCGGAATACAGCGGCATCGGCGGAATCGCGTGCGCCAGCACTACAGACACCAGCATTCCCACCGCTCCGGCCACGAAGGTAAGCACAAGCGCCTCGACCAGAAACTGCAGCGCAATGTCGCGATTGCGTGCGCCCAGAGCCTTGCGCAAACCCACCTCTTTGGTACGCTCGGTAACACTCACCAGCATGATATTCATCACGCCCACGCCTCCGACTCCCAGCGTCAAGGCCCCCACGAACCCAAGAATGAGTCGCAGCGCAATTCCAAACTGCTCAATGTCCTTAACGTCATCCACCGTGTCCCACTCCGGCGTGGACTTATCATCCTTGGGATTGAAATTGTGGCGCCGGGCCAGCACTTCCCTTACCTGTGCCAGCGCTGCCTTATGCAGCAGCGGCGTGACCGCCTGAAACACAATCATTTCCGGATCGCGCTTGTCATTTACGTCGCTCATGCTTTCGAAAGGCATGAACACATTCTCATTATCGGGACCGTTATTCGATGAGTCCTGGATCTTAAGCTGTAGCAGCCCGATCACATCCCATGTTTCGCCATTGATGGTCACATGGTCACCGACAGGATCGCGGCCGCCAAATACTTTCTTCGCCGCATTCGGCCCAAAGATAAGAACGTGGCGATGTTCGCTGAAGTCGCTCTCCTCGAAGTAACGGCCTTCAGCGATATTCAGCTTGCGGATTTCGTGATAGGGATACTGCACCGCCTTGGTCTGGACGGAGATCACCTTGTCGCCGTATTTGTAAGCGAACGGATCGTCCCATTCCGCACTTACCAGGCGAACCAGAGGAGCCTCGTCGCGGATAGCCTGCAGGTCCTCGTACTTGAAGTGAATGCGCTTGCCGGCGCGCTGTCCGCCAGCCTGCATGCTGGTCTGCCCCTCCCAAACCATGATCACGTTGTTGCCGATGCCGAGGAAGGCATTGAGCACGCCCTCGCTCACGCTTTGTCCATAGCCGAGCAGCAGCACCACGGTCGTTAGTCCCCACACAATCCCCATCATGGTCAGGATCGAACGGAGACGGTTTCGCGTCAGCGCATCCCAGCTTTGCACGATGAGCTCTTTTAGGTGCATGGCTATTCCTGCCGCAGGCACTCGATCGGACTAAGCGCCGCAGCCCGCTGCGCCGGGTACATCCCCGCTCCCACCGTAATCAACCCTAACGTCAACAGAGACGCCACAACGGCGAGAGGCGAGATCACAGGGTGCGGAACAAAGTCCGGCAGCGGCAACTGGTTCATCGCAATGCAGGTTCCCAGGCCGATACTCAGGCCGAAAGCTCCGCTCACCATCATCAGCGCGGCAGATTCGGCGAAAAACTGGTTGCGGATGTCCCGTGCCGTCGCCCCCAAAGATTTTCTGACGCCAATCTCGCGCGTACGCTCGGTGACCACCACCAGCATGATATTCATCACCCCGATGCCACCGAGCATAAGCGTCATCAGTGCCACCGCGCCGAAGAACACAGTCATGATGTCAAAGATTCGCTCCACCAGCTTCGACCCCTGCAGAGTGTCCCAGATAAAAAGCGCGTCTTTGTCACCGGGATCAAAGTGGTGCTCGCGTCCCAGAATCTGATAAAGCTGCCGCATCGCGTCTTCATGATGTTCCGGATCGGCGACCTCAACCACCAGGTTGTTGATCCACCCCTTGAAGATCCCCGGCCGCTCCCCGGGAGGATAGTCGCGAGCCATAGATGCGTAAGGAACAAAAAGCTGCGTATTATCAGGTCCGCTCCCGTAACTCCCATTCTGTTTCTTTTTCTCGAGCACTCCGATCACAGCGTAAGGAGAGCCATTCATCATCAGCGTTTCCCCGATGGCAGGCTTGCCCGGAAACAACTGGTCGCGAGCTTCCACGCCCAGCACAACCACCCGCCGGCCTTCCTTCTCGTCGTCGTCACTCATCAATCGGCCTTCCTGAACCCGGAGCGAGCGGAACCGTTGGTAATCGGGCCATACGCCCCGCACCGGGCGGGACGCGGCATTGTAACGGCTCACCTCGGCCACGCTCCGCCTCAGTTCCGGACTGACAGTCTTGATCAGATAGGCTTCTTTCTTGATCAGGTAGGCGTCGCTGATCGAAAGGCGAACGGGGCGCCCAGCAGCATATCCTCCGGCCTGTGCGCTGGTTCGTCCGCCCCAGATAATCGCCAGATCGACCCCAATCGTCTTCAGTCGTTCCTTCTGGTCGCGGCTGAATCCTTTCCCCAGGCCAACCAGCAAAATGACGGAAGTGATGCCCCAGATAATCCCGAACATTGTCAGGAAGCTCCGCAGTTTATGAGCCGCGAAGGATGTGGCTGTCTGTCGTAACACCTCCCGGATGTTCAAAGTCTCACATCCTCCCCTTAGTATTGGACCGGATTACGGCGAAAGAGTTAGCGATGGCTTTTGACCACCCGTCCCGCTGCAAATAGAGCGGATTTCTAGAATAGAGTGCTCGTGAATCCACTTCAATCTTAGTCCTGTATATTCTTGTTGTCGCTTCTGGCGTTTCCAAACTGGATGGCAAATGCTGCGCGAAATGCATCGATGAGTGTCTCAGACGCATACTTCATCGGCGTGGATGTCGGCGGCACGAAGGTGGCCGCTGGCCTGGTAAGCTCAACCGGCGAAATCACCCACCAGACGCGAGTTCCAATGGAAGCAGCGGATGCACCCGCGGGATTGGCTGCCGTGACCTCCGCGATTGATTCCGTCTGCGCCGCAACCAATCCAAATCCTCACTTGCAGAGTTTGATCTCCGGCATCGGGATCTGTGCTCCCGGCCCGCTCGATCCGCGGACGGGCGTAGTTATCAATCCTCCGAATCTCCCCGGCTGGCGCAATTTCCCGCTGGCCGCCGAAATCTCGAAGGCTTATCGTCTGCCGGTTGAGGTCGACAATGACGGCAACGCCGCTGCCCTCGCGGAGGCCTTGTGGGGTGCCGGACGTGGTTATCGAAACGTCTTCTGCGCCACCATCGGCACCGGTATCGGCACCGGCATTGTGTTCGATGGTCGCATCTATCACGGCCGCACCGGCGCTGCAGCCGAGGGCGGTCACATCACCATCGACTACCGCGGCCCGCGTTGCAACTGCGGCAAGCTGGGTTGCATCGAAATTCTGGCGTCCGGCCCCGCCATCGCCCGAAGAGCCTCCGAGAAAATCGCAGCGGGCAGACGCTCCGCAATTCTGGAAAAGGAAGCCGATCTCGCCCAGATCACCAGCGAAATGGTAGGCCGAGCTTATCTGGCAGGCGATCCGCTGGCCAAAGAAATCTTGCAGGAAACCGCCATGTTTCTAACCGTCTGGCTGGGCAGTATCGTGGACTTGCTGGAGCCCGACGTGATGATCATCGGCGGCGGCGCTGCCCCCATGCTGCAACCATTCTTCGCCGAAATACGCGACCGACTGCCCAATTGGACCGTGAATTCACACTCCCAGGAAATCCCGCTGGTACCAGCTCACTACGGCCCCGACGCCGGCATAGCCGGAGGCGCCGCCCTCTGCCGTGAACCGGGTTAGCAGAGCGAAGGTAAAGCAAGGAAGAAGGCATGTGGGGATGAGGAAGAAGCATGTGGGGATAGCCGCCTCGGCTGTCCCGCCAAGCGCAGCGAGGCGCAGGCGCGTGGCCCTTCGCTGTCCTCAAGGGCCAGCCCCCTCCAAGTTTGCTTCTCCCTGCAAGCCCATGTAATTAGAACTCGGATGCGGCGACTGCCAGTCTCGAGACCCGTTTTCGCCGCTTTTCCTTCGCCCCGCGATTTTCGTGCCGACATATCGGCACTTGCCTAAACCCATCCCTCCCAACCGCTTGCCGCCCACCAACTATAGCTTTAAGGTGGTTTTCCGAGTTTTCCGAGATTTCCACAGTGTCCCAGCAAAACCACTGTAATGTTCCGGTAGGAACATTCGCCGAACAGCCGCCTCAGGCGAAGCGTCTAGGAACCTTGGATCAAATGTAGGTCGAGGTAGTATCCCTTGGACTGCGGATCAAAAAGCAGCCGCCAGTAAAGGTTGCGGCCGGTTGAGGTCAAGGTCTGAAGCAGAAGATCGCGAGCCGATACCTTGGTCCCGCCGACTGTAACCTGCGTGCCAACCATCAGACTTCTGGGCGACACTCCAACCGTGACCGCCACGCCGCCCCCCGCGCGTATTTTCTGGCAAAGCAGATTCACCGTCTCCCCCATCGACCTCTTGCTGCTCGCAAGCGTCAGCGGCACGTCGAACAGCACGCGCTGATGCGCTATCTGACCTCGCGCATCGCGAGCCTGTGCACCCACAACAATGAAGACACCTTGCTTACTCTTCCGCAGCTCAAATCGCCCCGGGTTATCCGTTCGATTGTAAGCATCGACTACAAGCTGAAGAACCTTCTCTTCGTCGGGAGCAGTCGCCGGAAACTCGACGCTGAAGGGTCCGCCCGCAGGGATCCGCGGCGGAAGGTTCGAATTGGCCGCGCTGTTTCCTGGGCCTCCGGTTTCTATGAGATCAAGTTTAGAGATGAACTGCGGGTCTTCGTAGTCAACCACCCACCCATACTTCTCCCGGAGGGCATCCAATACTTCCACCAATGGCCGAGGGCTGTTGGCCACGATGCGAGTCGTTCCCGCATTCTCGGAAACTGTTGCTCGTTTCAGATAGGAACTTGTATCGCGCGCTGTCTGCGAAAGAACCTGAGGCCCGACCAAAAGACCCACACAGGCTATGTATTTGATCAACTTCATTTTGAATATCCAAAATCTCTTCAAGTTTGCAGTTTGCTTATCTCAACTCGGCAGCCCAGCAATGGGCTGCCAATTCTATCATTCATCGTTGAAGGGGTGGCTTGGAGCCGATCGTCTCCTGGAACAGAGACTCTAAATTGAGTATCCACGATGGGGGCTTTCCTCCCGGTGCAACCCGCTGTATTTCTCTCAACCGATGGAGTAGTTCCTTCGGAGTGTGCCTTCTGAGCGGTGGGATGGCGTATAAGGCATACGAACGCGTGTTGCCGCCCATACCTCAGGGATGCTGTTGATGGAAATTAATCGGAATCACTTGGAGAATGCGGACGAGGCGTGGATCGCGAAGTATAGAACTGCGCTCAGCAACGCCCCAGTCCCGCAGCCACGTTTCATGCGGGTTCGAGCAGCTCTGGCCAGCGTGCACAAGAGTGTGTCTTCGCAACTTGACCGGATCTTTTCTGCCCGGACCAAGACTCAACCGTCGCAAAGACCGGTTCCAGTGCCCGAGCCGGTGCCGGTTGCAGAGCCAGAGAAGTCGATCCGAAAAGTGAACCGAGTTGAGTCGAGCGTTAAGCGAGCGTCGAAGCAGGCAACGACAACCACGAAGCGAAGCAGGCCGATTCGATCAGCGAAGGCCGGATGAATTCGGCGGGTGCCCCGTCGTTTTAGCCCATTCGAACTAGCACAAAGGTGCTAAATCCCTCAAAAAACCGGTTAGAGCCAAGATAAAGGTGGATTGCGGCTTGACAACAGGCGGTTCTGTGGCACAATACAAGCGCCTTCTTCCTCCCCCTCCAGGACAAGTGCGGGACGATCTTTCCTACCCCCAAGGAAAGTGTTTACCTGCTTTGAATACTTGTAAGTAAACAGTTTGGCCGTAGCGAGAAAGCGAGCGCAAGTCACTGCGCGTTTGGACGGCTCGCTATATCAAGTAGTCGAAGTGAAGTAGTGGAAGTGAAGTAGTCGAAATGGTGATCGGAACCCCTCTAGGCTTGAGTAAGGCCAAATCAATTCGTCTGAGGCGGGGAGAGATGCGGTGCCGTCTCTTGAAAAGGGGAAACTAGTGCATACTGCTCCGGCGCGACCGGGTCTGATCGTGGTGGACGCCTCGCTAAGTGTTGTCGCTTCGAACGCCGAGGCGCTTCAGATACTCACATTTCCAGACCGACCAGAAAAAATCCATCATTTGGAAACCTGGATCGCCAACAGGATCCGGTCGAATATCGTGGAAAGGCAATCATCGTCCCGTGTCGTCGGCGAATTTCACTCGGCGAAGCGGACTTATCTTTGTCGGTCCTTCCCACTCGATCTCGCGGGAAATCAGAAGATGGGAAATCAGAAAAATGGTTCGTCCCATTCCGGTGCATTGTTAATCGTCATGCTCGAAAGAAAAAGCAATGAGGCGATTACGATCGCCGAGATCTCAGAACGCTTTGGTCTGACCGCACGGGAGCAGGAGACGGTGCAGTTCCTGTTGGAGGGTTTGACCAGCAAAGAGATTGCCCAGCGCATGAAGATCAGCCCCAATACGGTGAAGGCCTTTATCCGTCTGGTGATGGTGAAGATGAGCGTGTCGACTCGCTCGGGGATTATCGGCAAGATTGTTGGACCGAGAGTTGGGCTGGAATCGGGCGCTGGGAGCGGTTCTGCGCGGGGCTAGTAACATCGGG
>OCZU010000075.1_pt1 | contig 72616 bp, 66 predicted proteins | sample 1539001 | NCBI WGS metagenome assembly OCZU01 (sample SAMEA3539306, study PRJEB22396) | soil metagenome | biome: tundra; feature: field; material: soil | place: USA | collected 2010-05 | depth 0.15 m | reverse complement strand
CGCCAGGGTGACATTTTCATGTTGCCGTTAGGGTGACAAAATCATGTTGCTACAACAAATCCACAGGCATGGGCTCGGCGGCGCTGGTTTCAGAGGCTATAGTACTTGCGTGGCTTTGAGTTGACTCCGGCACGTTCAGGCTGAACAATATCGCGACAGCCGATGTCGCGACGGCCACGCACCACGATTTGTTTTTCAGGGCTGAAATCATGTAGGCTCCGGCGGACGAAATGTCAAGCTTGGCGGCTGGTTTAGGCCGAATTATAATCTTCCCCTCTACAGCAATCGCCCCCTTGACCTGCGGCGGGGGAAGAATCTAAATATTATCAGTAGTATCTAAGGATGATATCGAATGGAAGATGATATCGAGGGGAAGCGGAGGAATCATGGTTCTTTGTCCTGAATGCGAAACCGATCTGGATGTGGAAGAAGAAGAAGTCGATGAGGGCGAGATCGTCTCCTGTCCGGAGTGTGGCACCGACTTCGAAGTAGTCACAACCAGTCCGCTGGAGTTGAAGGCGGTCGAAGAAGGCTATGTGGAAGAAGAAGAGGAAGTGGAGACGGAAGACGGTGACGACGCGTAGCGCCGGAGGTTTTCACCCGTCTGTACGCTGGTCCTCTTTTTTCCTGCTGCTTTTGCTTATCTTCTCCGCACTGGGGCCGCACTTCTCGCAGGTGGCCAGCGCGTCTTCCGCTCCCAAGAAGCTGAAACCGACAGATCCTTATGCGCTCATCTTTGGCACGGTCTGGGGACCGGGCGATCATCCGGTTTTCGGGGTGAAGGTCATGATCCGCCGCGCGTCCGACAAAAAAGCCAAGTGGGATCTCTATTCCGACCATCACGGCGAGTTTGCCTTGCGCGTCGCCGCCGGCAAGAATGACTACATCGTGGGAGCCGATCTCAAGGGCGTGAAAACTCAAGATGGCCAAACCCTGCACCTCGTCGCAGAGGTTCCGGTTCACGTAGAGTATGATGAACGCGTGGATATTGGATTACATCTAGCCCGATAGCTCCACGTCGAGTAGGGCAGTAGCAAGGAAGAGGAACCAGACCAGCATGTTTCCCAGATTATCTTTCAGGCACGCACTATTTGCGTGCGCGCTCCTGCTCGTGCTCTCCGTGACCGGCACCGCCCTCGACAAGAAAGACAAGCCCCAAGGCCGGCTCCTATCCGGCAAAGTGCTCGATCAGCAGGATAATCCCGTGGTTAGCGCCGTCGTCTACCTCACTAACACGCGCACCCACGCGGTGAAGACCTACATCGTCGGACAGGATGGCACCTACCGTTTTCCAGGACTCTCCACCGTGGATTACGAAGTCTACGCCCAGTACAACAGTCACAAGAGCGACACCAAGTCCGTCAGCCAATTCGACGACCGCTCGCAGGTTTACATCGACCTTAAGATCGATACGCACTAGATCAAGAAAAGCCGCTCAACACCGAGCGGCTTTTCTGTGCTTTCCTTTCGCTCCAGGTTCCGGATGGACCCGGAATGCTTAAGGAGTGATCTCGTACGCCGTACCTTCGCCGTAACGCCCTCCCGAACCCGTTGTCCCGTAGAGATTGCCGGAGGAATCGAACATGAGACCGGAGATGGGGTTGTATCCATCCCCATCATTGTCACTGAAATCATGCAGTGTAGTTTCGGTCCAACTCCCGCCTGCGACCGGACTCAACTCGAACGCCGTCCCGTGGCTATGAGTGCCACCGAGCAGAGTCACGCCATAAAGATTTCCGGAGGCGTCGAAGATCAGGTTGCCTGAGGGATCGATCCCATCCGGCTGCTGGTCGTTGAAGGTATGCAGCACATTCTCCGTCCAACTCCCGCCCGCAGCAGGCGTCAATTCGAAGACGATGCCGTAGCCGGGCTGGCCGCCGCCCGAGCCCGCCACGCCGTAGAGATTGCCTGACTCATCGAACACAAGGCCAGCGTAGGGATAGCGTCCGTCTCCGCTGTTCTGGCTGAAGGAATGCAATACCTTCTCCGCCCAATTTCCACCCTGGAAGCGGTGCAACTCGAAAACCGTACCACACCCATATCTGCATTCAGCAGACTTGCCGCCACCGGCGGAGGCCATGCCGTAGAGATTACCGGTCGCGTCAAGCACCAGGCTGCCAAAAGGGACGCCACCATCGTAGCCGCCCGTGAAGTGATGCAGTGTGGTCAGGGCCCAGCTTCCGCCTGCGCCGCGTGACAACTCGAACGCCGTGCCCTGTCCGTAAGTGCCGCCATTGGTGGTCGTGCCATAAAGATTTCCTGCAGCATCCATAGTCAGGCCCGCGTGGACTTCCCACCCGTCCGAGCCCTGGAAGTTATGCACTATGGTTTCAGTCCAAGCTCCGCCCGCCGAGGGCGACAACTCAAACACCGTTCCGCAGCCGAAGCCGTTGGTGCAATTTCCCGTGCCGCCAAATTCCGTCGTCCCATAGAGATTGCCGGAAGCATCGAAGACCAGGCCGCCGGTGGCCCCGAATCCATCGATGCCGTTCGGGTTGAAGCTGTACAGTACAGTCTGCTTCCAGCCGGTCGCCGTCGGCGTCAGCTCAAACACCATACCGTTGTCGTAAGCGCCGCCATAAAACGCGGTCCCGTAGAGATTGCCGGCGGCGTCGGAGATCACGCCAGCAACAGGCAGCACGGCTCCGCCAACGTTGTAAAAGCTGTACAGCACCTTCTCCTGGCCAGCCGCGGTCTCCGCCGCGAACAAGGTCAGGGCAAAGACTGCTAGAACTGCTCTCAATCCGATGGAAAGCATCTTGCCTTGCATTGGTTCTCCTCTTTTCGCTGACCAATCCAGTGGTCAGGGCGGTTTGAACAGAGCGCCGATAGGGTTACACTCCGCCGGGCCGGGGTACTATATCACGGCCTTGGGAAGGCGATTTTTCCGAAAGGTAATCGAGGAATCTAGCTGGAACGCTGGGATGTCATCACTGGCGCTCGTGCAGACGCAGAACTAAAACGATTTGATGAACCACAGCAAAAGCTGCCTTAATTCTTGGGTGTCTTGCCCTTCAATCCCAGGATCAGGAGTTCCTTATACGAGGCCACGAACACTTTTCCATTGGCCACTACCGGGATCAGGTTCGTGTTGGCGCCGTTCGTTACCCACGTGCCCGCAGTTCCCAGGAAAAGCTGCTCCATCGTGGTTCCGCCCGCATCCGGTGAGAAGGCGTAGAGATAGACTGTTGTCAGCTTGCCCGTCGGCCGCGAAAGCGCCCAGATAACGGGGTTGGCCGTGCCGTTGGAGGAGACGCTGGTGAAGAAGCCCGTCCCTACGGTATTCAGGGTTGGAGAACTGGTGACCTTGTTCAGCGACGGAGCATGCGAAGTCAGCAGCTTCCAAACCATGATATTGCTGCCACCACTGCTCACCACCCTTGCCGCGTTATCCCTGGGATCGACGAAATAAGACTGTCCACACCAGCAGGGACCGATCGTGTAAGTGCCGAGGACGTTGTTCGTTTCCGTGGAGAATCCACCCAGGTCGTCTTCGTTCATGAAGAACATGGATCCCATTTTGCCGGCGGCCACCGCCAGATGCGGAGTGGAACCGGGCTGGTCGGGAAGAACCATCACTCCTCCCGCGCCGAAATCCTGATCGTTTTGATCCAGATACGCGACGTTGCTGGGAGTGAATAGATCCAGTACCGTGGTCAGATCGGACGACACCTTCACCACGCTCTCCTGAATGTTGGTTACACCATCGTAGGTGGTTCCTGAAGGATCGGAGTTGCTGGTGACGAACAAGATGTTGCCCGAGTCGTCGGCGGCCGGTCCGTAACCAGACATCCAGATCGCGGAGAGGAAATAGTCTTCGGGCGATGTGGCTTGCGTGTCCGTGAGCTGGTTGCCGCCCAGGGGAGCCAAAGTTCCAGTCTGCCACCCCAGCAGCCAGCCGCGTGACAGATTCGGCGCCTTATCGCAGAAGCTGCCAAAGGCTGCATAAACATTGCCATTGGCCAACAGCAGCGCAGGGCGCTGACGATGATAGGTCGCGTTGAAACTGTCTGTGGTTCCGTCGGTGAGGGTGTGCGAACCGGTCACCAACTGGGGCGTCACTTTGTCGGTAAGGCTGCCCAGATCGAGAGCATGAACAAAATATGCGGGGGCCGTCGATTGCTGAGTATAGATGACCGCGTACAAAGTGTTGCTGCTGAGGTCAATCACCGGGGTCGAATTGATGCCCACATCCGGATTGTAGATGTGGCAGCCCAGAGGTTTCACCACCGGCGGGCCGAAGTTCGGCTTCAAAAGCACCGCACCGCTCGTGACATCGATAGCGTAAATCGAGTTGTTGTCGGTGGCCACGTATACCACGTCGTGAGTCGTTCCCTTGAATTTGCCCGCCGTGATATTTACGCCGGGCACGACCAGGGGCTGGGCTTCGACCTGGTCGTCCAGCACAATGGTTTTTAGCACGCCAAAAGACGAACTGTGGACGGTGGCCGGAGTGAGGGCAGTTTCCTGGGAATTCCAACCCGTACGGTAGTTGTCGTAGTGGTGGGTGGTGACCGAAACCTGCGCCGTGCAGACAAGGGTGCTGGACAGAGCCAGGATCAAGACAGAAGCCGGGTGGGCGAAGCGGTTCCTGGGGCAGCGAAAAATTGGGTGGCGCAAAATCGGGCGATGCAACATGGGTCGTCTGCTCCTCAAACTATTGCCGCAAGGTACCGGTGGCTTGGCTCAGGGGGGAGACCTGAAGGAGTGTATTGCGCCAGACCCCGCTTGTAAAGCGGATCTTGGCGCCGGGATCTTAGCGCAGTTCCGGGGCGGGCCCAAAAGGGTGCGCTTCGATCGTGCGGAGCCAGCACTCCGTCATAATAGCTGCGTCGAAGCATCCCAGGCCGTTGAAGACGCCAAACCGCGCTCGTTCGACCTGGGCGCGCCACAGCCGAGGGTCAACCCAGCCGCGGGACACAAGACGGGAGTTTTGGTTAACATTCGCTGCCAGGTTTCGTTCTTCATCTGCTCCCGTTCCCTGAGCTGCTGATCGCTGCCTTTGGTCATGCGTGTCCGGACAGCCTCAGGCAGACGATCGGCGAGTGCCCGCCGCTGCAGGATACGATCATTCCTCCCCCAAGCACGGAGAGAGGGATCGAGGCTCAGCATAAACTCGACCAGGGGCCTGTGAAATAGAGGATGACGTGTATCAGCGGTGAGGTGCAGCTGGAAAGCCGAGTTTGCATCGATCGCCGCCATCCGGTAAATGCATTCCCACAGATATTGCGTGCCCGGCTCGCGAACTCGCGGAGCCGTTTGGGGGCCCATCGAGCTGGTGAGCCCGACACCGCGCGTTATTACAGGAGAACAAAAGGAGAATATATCTGCCCCGCCCACTGAGATTCAGCGTCAACGCCATCCGGCGGCAGCGTCCTTCTCTACTTTGATATTTATTATTTCCCTTATTTCGTTACGCTCCAACCGCTGGGGGCGACATCTCCGGCTGACTCGCTAAGAGTAAAGTCATGCAACTCTTATGGGCTTTCCGGGTTCAATATGTAAGGATGTTCTTGTTTGGAGGAGACCTTGAAAGTAATGAGATTATTTCACAATAAGAATCGCTGTGGCTTAACTGCGGGCGCGATGTTAGCGGGCTTGATCTTGATGGCCGTGGCGGCTTGCGCCCAAGAGGGCGCGATGAGTCCTTATCAGGACGAACAGGATGGCGTCAGCGCCGGCGGCAAGTGGATGGAGTTCCGCTCGGAAGATAAAATGACGGGCGCGAAAAAAGTCCGCTTCGAACTGCTGGCAAACAACTACCTTCGGCAAGATCCGGATTACAAACCGCGGGTCGAGGTGGTATGCACCAACGGCAAGTATCAGTATGCCGACTTCAATATGGGCGGCCGGCTGGGGCGCCCGGACTATCCGGGCTTCTGGGGGCAGCCGAAGATGGAAGTCATGGTACGTATCGACGGCAGCCACGACCACAAGGGCTGGAATTGGGTACGCGGCCGGTTCCTTTCCATGGACAAGGGCACGGTTCGGGGCATAATAGGCGCCCAGGTATTCAATCTGGAAGTGCGAACGAGGACTGGTCCGCAGATTGCCGAGTTCTCGCCTGCAGGGTTGAATCTGGATGAGGTAAAGCACGTCTGCGACCTGACTCCGCATAAGCCGTAGCGGATTTATTTTGCGAGGGAAGGGCTGGGCCTGCGGGCTCAGCTCTTTACTTATCTCCAGCATGGAATTGCGTGACCCGATTTACATGACGGTGGGCGCTGCCCCGTCAGTTACTTGCGTGGCCGACCGGTCTGCTGTTTCACTGGAATCATCCTGCAGCAGGGAGGTCGAGTCGACGATGGGCGGCAGCGTAATTCAAGGCGCGGTATTTCTGCTGTTTGCGGTCGGAGTGCTTGCCTACGTAGTCATCCTGTACAACGGATTGGTGCGGTTGCGCAACGATAACGACCGCGCGTGGGCCAATATTGATGTGCTGCTCAAGCAGCGTCACGACGAGATTCCGAATCTGGTGGAGACGGTGAAGGGATACATGCAGCACGAGCAGCAGACGCTGGTGGCTGTGACTCAGGCGCGGGCCGCTTCAATGAATGCGGCCAGCATCGGGCAGAAGGCGCAGGCTGACCTGATGATGACAGGCGCACTGCGCGGGCTGTTTGCGATTGCGGAAAATTATCCGCAGCTTAAGGCGAACCAGAACTTTCTCAAGCTGCAGATGCGGATCAGCGAACTCGAAGAGCGCATCGCAGATCGCCGCGAGTTTTTCAACGACGACGTCAACACCTATAACACACGCATCGGCCAGATCCCCGAGGTCTTTGTAGCCAGCTTCATGAGCCTGAAACCGCGCGCCATGTTCAAAGTGTCCGACGAGGACCGGCGACTGGTGGAGGTAAAGTTTCAGGATCAGGGCGCGGGTGCGGCGGGGGCGTAGGCGGCGCGCTTTCCTCTCGGCCAGTTCAAAGACTAACGGAAGAGTGCATCCACCCACACCGCTTCAGCCCTGTTCTACAGCTGAAATTCCGGCCAAATAATTACAATAGATGCAAGCCCTTTGCCTCGTTTCCTGCAACTAACGTACATAACGTTGATTTCGCAATCACAATGAAAGACTGAAAGGTGGATTCCGATGAACAACTTGATTCGATCGATTCTAAAGACCGCAGTTTACTTTCTGGACCAGACGGACCGCTTCACAAGCGATGTGCGGGACCGCGTTAACGATGGCGTGGACCGGGCAACCGAGCAGGTGGCTGAACTGCGCGAACAGGCTGTGGATCTGTACTCAGGCGAGGATCATACCGTCCGCAATGTGCTCACCTTTGTGGCGGGAGTAGGTGTAGGTGTTGGCGCCGCGCTGCTGTTTGCTCCCGCAAGCGGTGAGGAAATCCGCGGCCAGATTGGCGATAAGGTGCATGACATCGGCGACCGGGTGCGAGAGCGTTTCTCGTCGCGGACCTCAACTGGCACAACTGGCACGGAAGGCCGCTAGGCCGCTAGGCCTTTCAAAACTGATGGAACAGCCGGAGGCGCTCGATCTGCCTTCGCCCGCCCTGGCTGCGTCCAAGCCGGCCCACATCCAACGCATGACCAACGACCATCTGCGATCGCGGGATGGATCTGGCGGCGGAGGGCTACCTGTGAAATTTTTTTTCGCCCCTTGCCACCAAGTCAAGAACCCACAATGTCACTGTGTGAGCAGGCCGTAAATGTCTAGCTCGTTGCCGGTAGGGACAAAGACTCTCCCGCCCGCGATGGTTGGCACGGTGAACTTCAGAGCGTAGCCGGCCGTATCGCGAGTGCCCGCCTGTGAGCTGTTGTAAAGTTCCCTGGCGACGTTGGTGGCGTCGTAGGCGTGCAGGACCGACGGAAGAGTTCCGGTGCCCAGGTCATTGTAGTTCGAGTTGTCGATGTCCCAGAGGATGCCGTTGGTGGCGCCATTGGCTGATAGCGAAGCAGTCGCGCCATGCATGCTGTAGGTTACGGTACCCAGGGTTGGCGGCGTTGTGATAGGGGCTTCGGGGTTGCTGGAGTTCCAGTTGTAGGCGCGCAGCACGTCCTGGTTGCAATGATAGAAGATGGTATTGTTCCAAAAGACTGGGGTCGAGAAAATGTTATTGTACTGCTGCGTGCCGGTTTGCACGGTCTGAATAACATTGTTCGTGTCCACCGGGGGAGGGTTATAGCCACCCATGTTGTTGCGGTTGACGACGAAGATGTTTCCGTCCTTTCCTCCTCCGACGGTCACATTTAGGGAGGGAGTGACGGGCAGCAGAATGGGTGACCCGCTGCCCAAATCTACGTCATTCGCCGCCAGGGTAAAATTGTCATCCGGCGTAAAGTAATCCAGCACAGACAAATTAGTCGGATCCAACCGCAGGAACGAATCGTTGTAACCATTTGTTACGGGATCACCTACGCCGGCTGACAACTCATCGACTCCACTCATCAGATACAGATCGCCGGTTGTATCGTCGATCGCGGGAGCGCCACCGCCAGCCCAGAATCCGCCACCATCGCCATCCGGTGTGTCGTTGAAGATTGCCTTTTGCGCCAGGGTCGTCTTGCCGTAAGCGAGTACCCAGCCATGGCTACAACTGCCGAAGGCGATGTCGATTGCGTTAGTGACTGGATTGAGTGCCAGGCCCATCCGCTGATAGCAGTCGTTCCCGAGACTTATGTTTCCGCCTGAGCTCTCCCCGCCTGTGCCGGGAACCGATCCGGTTATATTTACGGGGCCGCCGAACTTCTCGAGTCCGGTGGTTACATCCAGCGCATGCAAGTAAAAGGGAGTGGGATCGCCCTTGCCGCCCTCCTCGGCAACCAGGTAAATCGTGTTGGAGGTTGAATCGATCACCGGCGTCGAGAGGATGCCGACAACAGGCGACACACCCGAATAATCGTTCTTGGGGACGGATGATCCGAGGTTGACCTTCCACAATGGCGTCGTTTGCGCGCCACTTGCGTCGAAGGCGTAGACACTGTTGTTCTGAGTGGCCACATAAACTACGTCGTGCAAGCCGCTCCCTGGAATGCTGACCTGAGGCAGATACAACGGCTGAGCGTAGATCTGACCATCCACGGGATAGGAAAGCAGCTTGCCGAACTGAGCCTGGTTGACGTTAGCGGGCGTCAACGTGGTCTCTTGGATGAACGCGCCGTCGCGGGCATCGTCGTTGTGATAAGTGAGGACCGCTCCGGGGCTGCCATTGATAACGGTCAGTACGGCGTTAACGCTGACTGAGGCAGGTGCCGCGGTAGTTGCCGTTATGGTGTGGGAACCGACCGCCGATGGAGCGGTGTACAGTCCATCCGAGGTGATGGTCCCTGTGGTAGCGCTACCACCGGCAACGTCATCGACAGACCAAGTGACAGAGGGATTGTTCGATCCTTGAATTGTCGCGGTGAATTGCTGCGTCCCAGACAGATCGACAGTCGTTGCCGCCGGTGAAATTGTGAGGTTAATCACTGTGATTGCAGCCTTGGCGCTGCCTGAAGCACTGGCGACGCTGGCCGCGATGGTATGGTTCCCCGCCTGAGAGGGGGCAGTGTATAGTCCCGTAGCGCTGATCGTGCCGACGGTGGGATTTCCACCATTAACTTGATCCACCGACCAGGTGAAGACTGGGTTGGTCAATCCTTGAGTCGTCGCGGTGAACTGCTCCGTGGCTAACAAAGCAATGGTGGCCGCCGATGGCGAAAGTGAAAGAGTAAAAACAGAGACCGCGGCACTGGCGGTGGGTGACGGGCCGGCGACGCTGGCAGCCGTGACGGTGTGGCTGCCGGGCAGGGCCGGTGCGGTATATAAACCCGCAGAGGTGATCGTTCCAACCGTGGAGTTTCCACCGCTAACGGAATCGACGGACCATGTTACCGCGGTGTTGGAGGTCCCCTGCACCGCCGCAGTGAATTGTGCCGTCCCACCGACAGGCAGGCTCACAGAGGACTGGTTGAGCGTGACGCTGACTTGTGGTGCAGATTGTGTCGGGGTGGATACGCCTCCGCAACCGACTAATGTGAGAGCAATTGCCAAACCCAGACAGCGGCCAGAAACCTTAAACGGAGTGCCCATAATGGTGTTCATCTGTGTATCGCGAAACAGAAAATCAAGTGATAGATGGCTTTGGCAGCGAAACAGTTGCCGCTCTCGTTTGGGAGTGGGTATGTCCGATCTTTCAGCAATCGAGCACTACAGACTTCACCTTAGGAAAGTGGTTGGCGGGAGGTAGAGGGTTGAGCGGTTCTTTGGACGTGCCTCTATTTGTGGGATCGGGCCAGATTTAAGCTTGAAATAGTAGGGACCATGTTTCATAATTCACCGCATGACGCTGCAGCAAGGGTGGAAAAACACGGTGGACGCGGGCGTGACGGATGCAGCGTGGGACGCGTACGACCCCGCTATCCAATTGGAGATCTCCGGCGTCTACAATCTCAAGTTTCAGAAGACCCCCGGATACCGGGCGGTTGATTGGCAACTTTGCAAAGCCATGGTCTGGATCGAGAGCGGCGGTCCGAGTTCACCAGCCTGGACCAGCAAAGCCATCCAGATCGGCGTCACTGGCGACCCGGGGCTGGGCGTCCTGCAGCGCGGTGAGGACGGTTCCCTGCTGATCATGAGCGACCAGCTCGCGGCCGATGTCAAGAACACGGCCCAGGTGGGCAGCGACCCCGTTCTCAATATTCGAGCTGGAATCGCTTTTCTGTTCACTCGGATGTGCCTCTCGGAATTCCGCTCGGTAGACACCGAGAATCCTCCCAAGGTCTATGACTACACGGTTGTGCCGGGCGACAATCTCAATCTTATTGCCAAGAAGGTTGGCACAACCGTTGAGGTGCTGGAAGCATTGAATCCCGGCAAGAAGAAAATGATTCATCCCAAGGACGTTCTGAAATATAAAAAGGCCAGCATTCAACGTGTCATTGTGGGATGGCGGGATTTTGCATCCATGACGACTATCGCGGATCGTTATAACGGTGGGGGCGATCCTGACTACGCTGCCAAGCTGGTTTACGTCCTGGATCTGTTCAAGAAACTTAACCGCTCGGCCCCGAAAAATCCATGAAGCGTATCCTCGTGCTTTTCTTAGGCTTGGCTGCAACCGCGCAGGTGAGCTCGCGAGAGCAACTGTACTCGGCGTTGCTCGATGCCAAGGTGCTCAACCCGGACCGCGAGCTGGTTCATTTGTCCCATACCTGCAATCTGCACATCGATGGCGGTGAATATCCGGTTGTAGACTTGCAGGAGGTGGTGAAGAGCGATACCAGCCCGCGTGGCGTCAATCGCATCATCGTTCTCGATGCGCAGTTGAAGCCGGTGCAGAAGATCGAGTACGAAAGCCATCGGCCTTTATTCTGCGTGGAGAACCGGCTTTTCGTATACGGCGACCTCACCATCGACGGTCTTTTGCCGGAGGGAAACGTTCTCACGTTTTCCAAGCAGGGACACGTCGTTAATTTGAGCCATATCGAGGCCCACGCGTATCCAGTGCCGATTACGCGCGATCGCAAGTCACCCCCGCAATAACGTTAACTACGAGCGCTGGGAGACTTTGGTGGAGGCGTGGGGCGATGTTTTCGCCTTACGCGATGCCATCCTACGCCAGCAGTCGCGCGGCATCTTTGGCGAAGTAGGTGAGGATGATACTGGCACCGGCGCGACGGATACTGAGCAAAGATTCCATCATGACGCGGTCGCGCTCGATCCAGCCGTTGCGGGCGGCGGCTTCAATCATGGCGTACTCGCCGGAGACCTGATAGGCGGCCAGGGGCAGGTCAAAGCGGTCGCGGGCGGCGGCGATGACGTCGAGGTAAGGCATGGCTGGCTTCACCATGATCATGTCGGCGCCTTCTTCGATGTCGAGTTCGATTTCGCGCATGGCTTCGCGCAGGTTGGCTCCATCCATTTGATAAGAACGGCGGTCGCCGAATTGCGGGGCGGAGTCGGCGGCTTCGCGGAACGGGCCGTAGAATCCGGAAGCGAATTTGGCGGCGTAGGAAAGAATCGGCGTGTTGATGAAGGTGGCCTCGTCGAGCGCACGGCGGATGGCGGCGACGCGGCCGTCCATCATGTCGGAAGGGGCAATGATGTCGATACCAGCGCGGGTCAGAGAGACGGAGGTGCGGGCCAGGAGTTCGAGGCTGGCGTCGTTATCGATTTCAAATTTGGAAACCGCGCTGGCCACGAGCGAGGCCAGTTCCTCGATAACTTTTTCTTTTTCCTCGCGGCTCCTTACCGCCAGCTCACGGCTCTTCGCCACCACTCCCCGCCTCGCACTCAAAGCATCCCTGGCGGCAGCGCCCAAGGATTGGGGCGTAGTTCCCGGCTTCACGATCCCGCAATGTCCGTGGGACATGTATTCGCAAAGGCACACGTCCCCCATCAAAATTAAATCTGGTACTTCGCGTTTCATGGCGCGGGCGGCTTGCTGTACTATGCCGTCATCTGCCCACGCTCCGGTGGCGACTTCATCTTTCTTGTCGGGAAGGCCGAAGAGAATCACCGAAGGAACGCCCAAAGAATGAACCTCCTGGGCTTCTTTCACCGCCTCATCCACCGAGAGATTGAACACGCCGGGCATGGAGCGAACTTCCTTGCGCACACCTTCGCCGGGGCAAACGAACATGGGATAGACGAAGGCGTCAGGGGTGAGCCGAGTTTCGCGCACCAGGTTGCGAAGCGGATCGGTGCGGCGAAGACGACGAAGACGGGTGACAGGAAAAGCCATAAGGCACCAGGGATTTCTGAGCGTGGCGCCGGTTCCAAAATCATAGGCAGGCGGCCGGGAATAGCCGCTCCACACTCGAATCAATTCTAGCAGGAGTGATGAGCCGGAAGGAGTTGCTGGTTCTGTAGTTCGCTGGGGATAGACGCAGGAGCGGTCCTCCCCAGCAGGGGCACGGTGACGAAAGTAATCTACTGGAACCCAAAAGCAATCTGGGAATTGCTGTTTTCATCCATAAAATGGAGGCGGATGAGTCTGTTCCAACGAAATCGCTGGTTTGTGCTCGCAGGCGGAATTACGCTCGCCTTCGCCGTGGCGTCGCTCGCGATACCGCGAGGCGCGGTACTGACCGCAATCATCGATGTTGGATATCTGTTGTTAACGCTTAGCATCGGCGTGGCCATGCTGGTGAATGCCTGGTTGACGCAAGGCGCCAGCCAGCGCTTCTGGGCGCTGATGGGATCCGGATATATTCTGTGGGCTTGCAATCAAGCGGGGTGGGCCTATTACGAAGTGGCGCGGCATGCGATCGTGCCCGATCCGTGGTCCATGGATATGTTTCTGTTTCTCCACCTCATTCCGATGATCGCGGCGGTTGGATTACGTCCGCATCGCGCCGAAGGCGAACAAAAATCCCGCGTGGGTGCGCTGGACTTCCTGCTGTTGCTGGTTTGGTGGGTATTCCTATATGCGTTTGTGGTTTTCCCTTCGCAGTACGTATCGGTGAATGTGGCGCAGTACGACAGGAACTTTGGGGCTCTCTATTTGGTGGAGAACGGTGTACTGGTGTTAGTGCTGGGGATTGTTGCCCGCGGAGCCACTGCCGGGTGGAAAAAGGTGTACCTGAACCTGATGGCGGCGAGTGCTTTCTATGCCGTGGCTTCGCAGGCGGTGAACATAGTGGTCACCAGTGGACTGTACTACACGGGAAGCCTGTACGACATTCCGCTGATCGGTGCAGTGAGCTGGATGGCGGCAACGGTGCTGAGCGCGCGTGAATGGCAGCCTCAGGCCGCGCCGCCCAAGAGCGCTGACAAATGGGGCGCGATAGCCTTGCGCTTGGCCATGCTCGCGATTCTTTCCCTGCCGGTGCTGGGACTGTGGACCTTCCGTTGGGACGGCTCGCCGGCGCTGACCCGGACGTTTCGCCTGTTCACTGTTCTGACGGCGATGCTGGTGCTTGGCGTGTTCGTGTTTATGCGCCAGTATCTTCAGGACCAGGCCTTAATCCATCTGCTGGAGGATTCGCGACGCAGCTTCGAAAATGAGCAACGGTTGCAGAGCCATCTGGTGCAGAGAGAGAAATTGGCCTCTCTGGGCCAACTGGTTGCAGGTGCAGCGCATGAAATCGACCACCCGCTCACCGCTATCATGGAATATTCGGAGAAGCTCTGGTCGAATCACCGGTTGACGAGTGAGCAGGATACGTTGGTGCGCAAAATTGTGCACCACGCGCAGCGGACTCGCGAACTGATATCGAGCCTGCTCAGTTTCGCGCAACAAAGCTCCGGGGAGAAGACGATGGTGGACCTGTGCATGCTACTGCAGCGCAGCGTGCAAATGCGCGAACTGCAGCGGCACGATCAACAAATCCGCATCGAAACCTCGCTGGAGCCTGATCTGCCCAGGGTGTGGGGAGACGGGCACCAGTTATTCCAGACCTTCGTCCAGATCGTCGAGAACGCTTTGGATGCGTTGGAGGAAGCGGGGGGAGGAGTGCTCCGCGTCAGCGCGCAGATTCAGGGTAAAGAAGTGGTCGTGCAGTTTTCCGATAGCGGGCCCGGCATCAAAGAGCCGCATCGCGTGTTCGATCCTTTCTACACGACGAAGGCGATCGGCAAAGGCACAGGCTTGGGATTGAGCGCAGTGTACGGCGTGGTGCAGGAGCATCGCGGACAGATTACTTGCCAGAATAAGCCGGAGGGCGGAGCTGTATTCGTGTTGCGCCTGCCCACGGAGATGGAGTCGGCTGCGCAAGCGGTAGGAGCGAAGGCGTAACTATACAGCCGGCGGGATCGCCACATTCCCCGCTTGCAATTGGGTTCGTTTTGGATGTCTTCTTCGCGGCCTTTCTCCTGCCGTAAAGGTCCTTCCTGTAACATAAATTCCGATGTCTCAACCTCTCATCCATAGCTCCGCGCGTGTGCTGGAGTTCGATGCTCTGCGCGAACTTCTGCGCGGATACGCGTCCTCGCCACTGGGTCAGGCGAAAATTACGGCTCTTGCGCCATCCCTCGATTCCGCCTGGATCGGCGAGCAACAGGAGTTAGCAGGGGAGCTGCGGGCGTTCGGCCGCGTGGGCGGTCGCTTTGATTTTTCTGGACTGCTCGACATTACGAAATTGATTGAGAAATCTCGAATCGGCGGAGCCGTGCTGGAAACCACCGATATCCGGGATGTTGTGCTGGTGGTGGACCGCGCGGCGGAATGGCGCGAGATTGCGCTGCACCCTCCAGCGAACATGCGGACGGACTGGCGGCGCACCCGGACGCTCTCGGAAACCGTACCCGACTTCACCGAGTTCCTGCGATTTTTCCGCAACAAAATTCAGCCCGATGGGACGCTGGAAGATCGTGCTTCCCCCGAACTGGCGCGGATTCGCCGCGAGATTGAAAGGCAGCGCCGCGGCATTCAGGAATCGCTGCGCGGATATTTGCGCAAACTGGCCGAGGGCGGCGCTGTGCAGGACGAGTTGGTGACGATCCGTGGCGAGCGCTTTGTCATTCCGGTGAAGATTGAACAGAAACGGCGTGTGCAGGGCGTGGTGCATGGAGCGAGTTCGAGCGGGCAGACTGTGTTTGTGGAGCCACTGGAGACGATCGAGCAAAACAACGAACTTGTCCGGCTCCTGGACGAAGAACTCGGGGAGATTCACCGCATTCTGCTCGAGATGACGCGGCACATCGGCGCAGAGGCGGGCGCAATCCTGGCTTCTGTCGAGGTGCTTGCCGAGTTGGAGTTGCAGTTTGCCAAAGCGCGCTTCGCGGAAGAGTACAACTGCGTGGCCGTGCAGTTGAGCGGCGATCGGCAAGAACCGTGCGGGGACGGGCGCCCTGGCTCGTCCGCGAGCGAAGCTCGCCTTCTTTTGCGCGATGCCAGGCATCCGCTGCTGGAGCGGACTCTGAAGCTGAAAGGGGCTACCGTAGTCCCGGTCAGTGTGGAACTCGAAGCCGGGCACCGGCAATTAGTCATCACGGGCCCCAACACGGGCGGCAAGACGGTAACGCTGAAAACGGTGGGCCTGCTGGCGTTGATGGCGCAATCGGGAATTCCGGTTCCGGCAGACCGCGCGGAAATGCCGGTGTTCGATGCGGTGCTGGCGGATATTGGCGACTATCAATCGATCGAGCAGAATCTCTCGACATTTTCCGCGCACGTCACCAACATCGATTTTATTTCGCGCACGGCCACCCCGCAGTCGCTGGTGCTGCTCGATGAACTAGGTTCGGCTACCGATCCGGAGGAAGGAGCAGCGCTGGCGGTGGCGATTGCCGGACACTTTGCCCGCATCGGATGCATGACGGTGATTTCGACGCACCATACTTCGTTGAAAGTCTACGGCGCGAATACGCCGGGCGTAATCAACGCGTCGGTGGGATTCAACGAGACCACATTGCAACCGACCTACGAATTGAAAATGGGCGTGCCGGGAGCGTCGGCCGGAATCAACATCGCGCAGCGGCTGGGACTGAATCCGGCGATCATTGAGGCGGCGCGGGCGCGGCTGGGAACCCAGGCGCGAGATGTTGGCGAATTTCTGGACAGGCTCCATGCCGGACTGCGCGATGCCGAAAACGATAGGCTGCGCCTGAAGGCCCGTGAACTGGAATTGGAAAAAGAGAAGACTTTCCTGGCGGCAGAAGGAAAAAAAGAACAGCAGGCCAAGATCCGCGAAATGGAGAAGAAACTGGAGAGCGTGCTGCGCGACTTCGAATACCACGCGCGCGAGGCGGTGAATGCAATTCAGGATCGAGCAGCCGCCCAGAAAGTTTCGAAAGATGCCGAGCGGCGCGTGGCCAGGCTGCGGCGCGAATTTCGCGAGCAATTCGATTCCACCGTGGTGGCGCACGCAAGTGGAGCCGACCAGGGCGATCCTCATGCCGAGCCCCAGGTCGTGAAGTACGTCTCCCAAGGCGACAGCGTGAAGTTGAAATCCACGGGGCGCGCCGCAACAGTCTTGCGCAAGTTGGATGATTCTCACTTTGAAGTGGCGATAGGCGCGATGAAGATGAAGATCGCGCGCGACGATATCGCCGCCGTGCTAGGTAGCGCCATTTCCAGCGCGCGCGCCGCAGATTCTCCCGTGAAGGCGGCGCGCGCGCGGGGAATTTCCGTGTCGCTGGAGAACGAAGGCCAGAACGCGCCTTCGGAAATCAACGTCATTGGCTTCAACGTGGACGACGCGACGCGGGCCGTGGAAAAGTTTGTTGACCACGCCTTTCTCGCCGGGCTGCCGCGCGTGCGCGTGGTTCACGGCAGCGGTATGGGCATCCTCCGCAAAGCGCTGCGGCAGGCGCTGCAGCAGCATCCGCACGTGGAGTCGGTCGCCGAGCCCCCGCAGAATGAGGGCGGTGGCGGGGCTACGGTGGTGGAGTTGCGGGTGTAATACGTGGGGAAGTGTCCTCGAAGAGCTGCTACCCTTACGGTGGAGATAGCACATGGCGGAAATCACGATCATTGTGACCTTAGAGGCGCAAGACGAGGCCGTTTTACGCGAGCGTGCCGAGATCGTTACCGAGCGGATTCGGTCTGGCATGTTCGGCTGTGATGCCCAGGATGATCCGAATGCTTGGAAATTTGTCATCAGCCAGAGGAGCGCTGGATAGTCTCCACTGGTGACCCGTTTTTACGGATGTGAGGGCCGATGCCCGAAGCGTCCGTGCCAGCTTCCCTCGTAGCGTCCCAGCGTCTATGCTGAAGCGCCGTCCGCCTTGTTTTCTCTGCGGAATTCAGCCAACGCGGTCTCCAGTATCCTCTGGAGGTGTCGGGACTTTCTTGATCGGCTGTCCCTTGCCAGCAACCATGCGATGAAATGATTCAGTAAGTCCTTGAGTTCGATTGTTTCGAGAACGTCGCTGTCGCACAGGTCGTCTATTTCTGAGGTCACCGTGGGCCTTACCAGCACGCGCTTGGTGCCGGGAGACTTTGCAAGATCTCTTCGGACCTTTTGAATGCTTTCGTCAGTCGTGACCTGATAAATCGCCTCGCCCCCCACAAAATCCATACCGCCATCGTTCGCGTGTGTAGTTGAGAATCGCTGCAGAGCGAAGCCGAAGGTGCGGAAATATCCCGGAGCACCGCGAAGGACACAACCTCGAACATCTCGCCGCGGTTGCCCGTCAGCTGCGATAAATAGGAGTCCACCAGGGCTCGCCGCTGTTCCACCTCCTCGACAGGAAGCGAACAAGTATCCATCAACGTCCGTATAACCGCCTGGCGCTTTTCGTAGGCAGACCGCAAGGATTCAATAAGCTCTTTCCGGAGTGAATCGATCTCTCCCGCGCTGATACCGGACAGCAGGCCGCTGCGTATCTTGTAGCGGCCCCCCGACGTCTCAAGGAACCGCGCCAAACCCCTGTGAAGATAAGTCGAGTGATAATCGCTCTTGCCGAATTTCGAGTTTAGCTCTCGAAAAGCGATTTCGATCTCTTTCTCGGAAAGGCCTCTGAATTCTTCGCCCTTCCTCATCGCATCGCGGTGCGCAGACAGCACAGGGAGTGCAACTCCCAGCACTGTGCGCTGTCCGAGGTGGCGGCGAAGAGCTGTAGAGATGCCAGTCCTCGAGTTACCAGAGCGAACTTTCGAAGGGGAGTGTGGCATAGGCATCTCTGGTCGCATAAGAGACTCGCAGGCGCTCACCAGTTTACATCGGGGCGACGATACGCGGTCCGACAAAAAGCCGTCGAGTTTGGAACGGCGATTGCCCGTGCCCGCCTTGTTTTTCCTCGATAGTCAACCGATATCGCTATAAATCCACAGCTTCTCCACAACAATCCGCTCCGGTATATTTCCATCAGCGGCACTTAAGGCTCACAATCCTAACGGGGCAAGTGTCGCCGCCCCGAAGCCCGCAACCCATCCATGCCCACAGACGATTTCAAAGAGACGGTGAAGCAGCAGGCCGACATCGTCCGCATCATCGGCGACTATATCAAGCTGAAGAAGGCGGGGGCGTCGAACTATTCGGGGCTCTGCCCGTTTCACGGGGAGAAGACGCCGTCATTTTCGGTGCATGCCACGCGACAGTTTTATCACTGCTTTGGCTGCGGCGTTTCGGGAGACGTATTCAGCTTCGTGCAGAAGATCGAGAACATCACTTTTCCCGAGGCCCTGCGTTTGGTGGCGCAGAAGCTCGGCATTCCGCTGCCCAAGGCTACGTATTCGAGTCCGGCGGAGGCCAACGCGGCCCGGCTGCGGGCGCAATTGCTCGACGCTCAAGAACGCGCTGCCGTATTTTTTCAAGATTGCCTGAAGCGTCCTGAGGGAGCGCGGGCGCGCGAGTACCTGGCCGGGCGCGGACTGGACAAAGAAACGATGGCGAGCTTTCGCATCGGGTATGCGCCGGATTCCGGCTTCCTTTTGCGCGACCGGTTGGCGGGCGAGTTCAGCGAAGAGGTGCTGCGTGAGAGCGGCCTGTTCTCGTGGAAGCAGGAAGATCGGCCCCCGGCGGAGCCTGCCCTGAGCGAAGTCGAACGGGGCGTCCGGCGTCCGGACAACAGCGAGGGCAGGGGCGCTGGAGACGAACAGCAGGTTCCTCACGGACTTACGCCCGTTCGGAATGACAAGACTAATGACAAGACTGAGGAGAACGATTCGCCGGTAGCCGGAACCCGGAAGCCGGAAGCCGCCGTTGTCTACTCCAAATTTCGCAATCGAGTGATGTTTCCCATCGCCAACGATGCGGGGAAGATCATCGCCTTCACGGGACGAACGCTGGCTACCGATGAGAAGGCCGGTCCGAAGTATTTGAATTCGCCGGAGACGGGGATTTATTCCAAGAGCCGGGTCTTGTTCAACCTTGACCATGCGAAAGAAGCCATCCGCAAGCTGGATTACGCCATCCTCGTCGAAGGCCAGATGGATTGCATTTCCGTCTACGCTGCAGGATTCCACAACGTGATCGCCAGCTCAGGCACGGCGTTTACCGAGATTCAGGCGAAGCTGCTCGGGCGGTTCAGCAAGAACGTGGTGGTCAACTTCGATCCTGATACAGCCGGAGCGAAGGCCACGGAGCGCACTCTGGGCCTGCTGGTGGAAGAAGAATTCCAGATCAAGGTGCTCACGCTGGAACAGGGGTTTGATCCCGATCTGTACATCCGCCGCAAGGGAAGGGACGCGTATGCCGCCGCGCTCAAGAGCTCGCAGAAATACTTCGACTATCTGATCGACCGGGCGCGAAGCCATTTCCCAGTGCGCAGCCCAGAGGGCAAAGTGAAGGCGGTGAACTACCTGCTGCCGCACATTCAGCGCGTGCCCAGCCGGATCGTACGCGACGAGTTGGGCCAGGAGATAGCGCAGAAGCTGGGCATTGATTCGGCGGTGTTGCGGCAGGAATTGCGGCATGTGGCCTCGGAGCGTTCGGCGGCCACGGTGAAAGCTCCGGCGGTGACGCAAGCTACCGACGCCGAGCGGATTCTCATCCGTGCGCTGGCCTCGGCGCGGCAGATGCAGCCAGGGGAGCACGTTTCGGCTCGTGATGGCGCCGAAGAGGAGTTTGATCCCGCGCGGCAGGCGCAATACGCCTTCCAGAGCGAAGGGCTGCATCGTGGGTTGGCGACTGAGTCGCTGGTGGAGGCGCTGCTGAATGCCGGAGCGGAAGTTGCCGATGTAATGGAGGTGCCGTGCTCCGACAGCGAGCGCCGGATGCTGGCTTCGATCCTATTACAAGAGGACGAAGAACTCAGCGCCGAACGCCTGGAGGGCTCGGTGCGGGCATTGCGGCGCATTCATTTGAGGCGCCGGCAGGAGCAAGTGCAGCGTGAGTTGAAGAAGCCCGGGGTAAGCGACGATAAGGAACGCATGAAGGAGTTGCTTCTGGAAGTGGAGCGGCTTAGCCGTGCGCTGAGAGATCCGAGCTTGGCGGAAGAGGGACTGAGAATGGCGCTCGGAAACCAGAAAAGTGCCTGAAACAAAACAGCGGGTAGAACCATCTAAGTATTTAGCAGAGTTATAGATAACGGCGGGCTACGGGCATTTCGGCGGGGCAAGTGATAGACCGGGCAGCACTTAATGTGCTAAACTCTATAGTTTGTGCTTAGGTGCACAACTCCGCGCTAACCCAGATTCCCACCTGTAGGAACATTACCATACGCTCCTCCGAGAGCGAATTGACGAATTTGAGGATACCTCTTGGCTCTTGAAGATAAGTACGACGACATAAAAAAGCTGGTCGATGCCGGGAAAGAGAAGGGATATCTCACCTACGACCAGGTCAATGACCTGATCCCGCACGATGTGCACAGTCCCGAAGACCTGGACGACCTGCTGACTACAATTGGCACGCAAGGCATCGACGTGCTGGAAGGGCCGAAACTGCCTTCCGCCGCGCTCGATAAGAAATTCGACGAAAGCGAAGAGGGTGAGGACGTTGAACTCGATCTCACTCCCGGCGCGCTGGAAAAAACCAACGATCCGGTTCGCATGTATTTGCGCGAGATGGGAACGGTGCCCCTGCTCACGCGCGAAGGCGAGGTGGAAATCGCCAAACGCATTGAGCGCGGCCAGATCCGCGTGCTCAAGGCGCTGTCGCGTTCGCCCATCGTGATTCACGAACTGCTGGCCATGGGCGAAGACCTCAAGAAAGGTGTGCGTTCCATCAAGGAGGTCGTCACCTTCGACGAGGAAGAGATCACCGACGAGATCCTGCAGAACCGGTTGAACGAATTTACCGGAAAGATCGACAACATGGCGAAGCTTTACAAGAAGGTCGCCGTGGTGCAGGAAAAATACGCGGCCGTGTCTCTGAAAAAGCGTCCCAAGGATCATCGCCGCGCTCGCCGCAACTTCGCCCGCGCGATCGTGAGGGTTTCCATCGCGGTGCGCAAGCTGGGTTTCACCAACGCCGAACGCAAGCGGCTGATCGACCGAGTCAATAAAACCGTCGACAGCATGCGTTCGCTCGACAGGCAGGCTGGGAACCTGGAGCGCAAAGCCGACGCCACCCGCAGCGAAGATCAAAAAAAAGAATACCGCCGGCAATCGCGCGCGGTAAGAAGCGAAATTGAAAAGCTCGAAGTCGAGGCCGGCCTATTGTTCCAGGAGATCAAGCGCACACAGCGCGAGATCATCCAGGGTGACATGGACGCGGAGCAGGCCAAGCGCGAGCTGATTGAGGCCAACCTGCGTCTCGTAGTTTCGATCGCGAAAAAATACACCAACCGCGGCCTGCAGTTTCTCGACCTGATTCAGGAAGGCAACATCGGCCTGATGAAAGCCGTGGACAAATTTGAATACCGCCGCGGCTACAAATTCTCAACCTACGCCACGTGGTGGATTCGGCAGGCGATTACGCGCGCCATCGCCGATCAGGCGCGCACGATTCGCATCCCGGTGCACATGATCGAAACCATCAACAAGCTGATCCGCACTTCGCGGCAGCTTGTGCAGGAGCTCGGCCGCGAACCTACCAGCGAAGAGATCGCCAAGCGCATGGACATTCCTGTCGCGAAGGTGCGCAAGGTGCTGAAGATCGCGCAGGAGCCGATCTCTCTCGAAACGCCAATTGGCGAAGAGGAAGATTCGCATCTCGGCGACTTCATCGAAGACCGCGCCGTAGTTTCGCCAGCCGAAGCCGTGATCAACGTGAACCTCAAGGACCAGACCGGACAGGTCCTGCGCACGCTGACCCCGCGCGAAGAAAAAGTAATCAAGATGCGCTTCGGACTCGAAGACGGCAGCGAGCACACTCTGGAAGAAGTCGGCCAGTCGTTCGCCGTAACCCGCGAACGCATTCGCCAGATCGAAGCCAAAGCACTGCGTAAGCTGCGGCATCCATCGAGGTCGCGGAAGTTGCGGGCGTTTATGGATGGAGTTAGGGACTAGGGGCTTTCACCACGGAGTCACGGAGTCACGGAGAAAAACCTTTCTAAAGGCACGGCTTCGGTCGTGCCTTTTTTCTTTCCCAAATTGGCGTCCGGTTAGAAATAATTCCGCTTTCACCGCTGAATGCATTAAAGGGCCAAATACAATCGATAACGCAACAGGGTCGTTTAGAGGGTGGTGCCAGTGGGCACTAGACGAACGCCTGTCACGCGTTCGAGTGGCTTCAGCGACTAAGGGTTCCTTCATCCTCTGATGTCACTCGAACCCCTACTTCAGCCCAAAGCACGGATTACTCGCGTCTTGTGATCTGTTACGACCACGAAGCACCCTTCCCAGTTGCTCACGTCCTCCTGCCGGAATACTTCCGCGACGCGCATGATGAGGCTTTGACGATCCGGAGAATGAAGCCGAACGAGCAGGATACCGCAATGCGTCCCAGGGGCGAATCGTCGGACGTCAGAAAAATCCAGATCCTGTGTGATCAGGAATCGAGCATCTTGCTGCGCAGCTTCCCAAACCTCGCGGTCGCTCTTGCCGCTCAGGTTCTCTTCGGCAATGGTGTGAACATCGTGGCGTAGATTCGTCAGGATTACGGCGAGGTGCACGGGAAGGTTTTCGTCGAGCTTAATTCTCATCGGATGTGCGGAGTAGCTGGAACTGGCAGGTCTTCTTCCGCGGAAGCCGCGGCGAAGGCAATCGCCGCCCGCACATCCTCAGTCTTCAGGGCAGGAAAAGCGGCGAGGATTTCTTCGATGGAATCGTCAGCAGCCAAGCTGGCCAACACTGTACGAAGAGTAACCCGCGTGCCCCGAAAAACCGGCTCGCCGCCGCAAATTTTCGGGTCTCTCACGATCCTGTCCTGGTGATTCACGAGCGGATACCCTTCCCAACTCCTTAGACTTCTTCTAAATCAGCATCATACCATCGGTGTAGGTGCAGGCGGCGTCTAGCACCGCTCTCCTCGCGCTCGCGGAAGTTGCGCTCGGAATCCCTGGCAGCGTCGATGACGCGGATCGCTTCCATTCGTCCTCACACCGAGGACGGGGTCGTTGGCCCCAGACGCTCGGTGACGACTTTCTTCAGCACATCGGTTAGCATTTCGAGGTCGAGCTGGTCATTGTCGTCGATTCGCCCCAGCGTCACCAAAGGACATCCGACTTTAAGGCTAAGATCGAATCCGACCTTGCAAGGCTTCTTACCATTTTCGATGATGAGCGAAAATCGCTTCGAGGCTGGTTCCTCCGCCGGAACCTCCGGCGCCGGTTTCAGCCGGTCCCAATAGTGTTCAGAGGTTTCCTCCTCCGACCCCCTCAGGTCCAGTGAGACCCTAACGCAGTCCCGCGTGCAAGCATCCCCTGACGCTCGCCATGAGCCGGCTGAAGATCGGAACAAGAAGGAACCCCTGAACGCGGCGCCTGTCAGCCTCGGGAATACCGAGGAAATTTTCTAGCGCCGATCTGACCTCATGGGCTGGATAGCGGGCCAACGCTGCAAGGACAAGGTACCCCATGCCATCGAGGTATGGGCCCTGATCGACTCCGGCTTCGTCGGCCCTGATACAGAAAGAAAGCGCACTCGCAAGTCCGATGCGGAGAAGCTTCAAGAAATCCTCGCATTCGAGGGCCTGCAGCCAAGGGTGTTCGTTCACAGAGCCATTAGCGAATTCGCTCACAACGGCTGCTATCAGTGTCACGCTCTCCCACTCAAGATCATTCCGCCTTTCCCACAATTCCTTCAGATGCTCTTGAGTCGCATAGGCCGAGTGCTGCCAAAACCCCTCTCGAATTACTTCCAGCCGTCCCTGCGGAGTCAGCGCCTTCGCGAACACGCGAAGGGTTGCCGCCGGATATCGGCACAGGAATCTCTCCAAATGAGTTCTGTCCCACAGCTTCACCGTCGGTCGGGGATGGGATCGCTGCCACTCCGAGACCCAATTTCGTGTGGGGTTTGAGAAGGAGGTGTTCGTCACGATGACGAGAACGTCGACCGTAGGCATCGCCTGAGTATTATTGGCGGACTCCTTCACGGCGCTAGGCTCGACGGTTCCCTTCCTGCCCTTGCACTCGATCCACCACTTTTGGCGAATGAGATCTGCATCCGGACTCGCGACATGGAAGTGGGCCTGGATATCGCGCCCCTGGTCAGCGGAACTGCGGCCCTGGGTGCCCACCCTCCATTCCAATTCCTGCGCGCCCATTGAGTCCAACAACCAATAGACGCACTCCTCCAGCTCCCGAGCTCCTCGATGAGGAGTATGAGCCCGAAAGGCTCCCCTGCAGAGCCAAGGCCTCTAGCGAGTCTCAGCCGCAGGGGCATGCGCAAATCTCCGCACTTCGGGTTGCCGCCTTTGCCGCGCCCGCCACAGGTCGTACTGCGACTGCATATTCATCCACAGCTCTGGCGTGGTGCCCAGGGCGGCCGCCAGCCGGATCGCCATGGCGGCGGAGATTCCGGCCTTGCCGTTGAGCACGCGTGAGAGCGTCACGCGTGTGATGCGCAGATGGGCTGCTGCCGTCGTCACGGCCAAGTCTCCCAGGTACTCGCGAAGAACCGAGCCGGGATGGGGCGGATTGTGCATGCGCATCGTGGCCTCCTAGTGATAATCCTGATAATCGACGAGGACTGCGTCCTCGCCTTCGAACATGAACGTCAGACGCCAGTTCCCGCTGACGCTGATCGCCCAGTGATCCTTGAGTTCCCCGGCCAGCCGATGCAGCTTCCATCCCGGGGCACTCAAGTCTCCCGGCTGCCTGGCATTGTCGAGCGCGAACAGTTGCAATCGCAGCCTGCTGGCATGTTTCGGCTGAATCCCAGCCTTCGATCCCGTGCGGAAAAACTTCTCCACGCCCCGATGCCGGAAGCTCCTAATCACTGCGTATAGTGTAACGATACATGCTACACAAAGTCAACCGGAATGTTTCAGCGGGGACTGCGAGCACCGGCATTCGCGGGCGAGGGCGCCCGCCCCACATGGGACCGTTCCCCTTGTGGAAATCGTCCTAAATTTTCGGCGGGATGACCTTGCTTTCCTCTTGCCCTTCTCGCTTCAATGGAAATATAAGGCAGCATTCGCGAGTTTTCCCCCGAATGCCGCCTTTCTCGTTCTGAGGTAGGTCAATGAGAAAGCGGAAACCGAGTATCATCGACAAGAAACGTCGCGGGGAGTGGGCTGAGATGCATTTCATGGTGCGCGCGACCGACCATGACTTGCCGGTAAGCAAGCCCTGGGGAGATTCGAGGAGCTATGACCTTGTGGTGGGATGGCCGGGGCACTTTGTGGCGGTGCAGGTGAAATCCACCACGCTCGAAGTGGGGGACGGCGGTTATGCCTGCTGCGTGTGCAGCGGCCACAACAAGCCGTATCCGCCGGGCTCGTTCGACTTTCTGGCGGCTTACGTCATCTATGACGACGCCTGGTACATCATTCCCGCAGAAAAGATTCAGGACTTGGCCAGGATCACGGTCTACCCGCATTCGGCAAAATCCAAATACGCGAAGTATCGCGAGGCATGGCACCTGCTCCATCCCAATCAGGACTCCAGCGGAAGCAATATCGATATTCAGGCCTGCGCGGAAGAATTTTCGTCAGACTGGCTGCAATGACATCGGAGGAATTTGTTTTACATCGTATAAGTTATTGATTTTATTGTGGCCGCCGGAATCGAAATAAAATTCATTCTCGTTTTTCCTCAGCTTTCCACAGGGAAGTCTCATCGTCCACAGTTTCTGCACAAGCGCGAAAGGTTTTTCTGTTGCGGCTCGAAACAATCTGCCGCACAGTGGGTTCACCGAATACGTGGGACCTTCCAAGGCTTGCCGAACGACGATTGCGGCGACGCCAGCGGCAGACCGGCAATTCTCGAGGGTGAATTGCCGGGGGAAAATCGGAAACGCGCAAGCGTGTGCTGGTTGCCCGGGCACTGCGGCCTCCTCCACAACCCGCTCGATGGGTTGGGCCGCTGGCCACCGCATAAGTTGCAGAGTTGTGGTTCTCCGAATCACGATTTCGCAGCCGTAACGGTAAATGTGGCGCTCTCTAATCATGGGAGTGCTGTCGGACCGGTACCGTCGTCCCTCTGCCCTTAGCGGCGGGAAGGCAACCTCGAAGGTCTACGAACGATGCGGCTCGGGTGGCTGGCCCGGGCCGCATTTGTTTTTGAAAACTATTTTCGCCCTGGATTTTGCGCGGATCGACGCGGATAACCAAATCTCTTATGCAGCGTGAGAACTTTCGCAGCGTGAGAACTTTGTTTTGCGGACCTGTTTTCCCCTGCCTTCCACAGAAAACGAGGACTGTCCACAGCATCTGCACAACCATTCGCCTCATTTTCGCCTCGTGAGGGCGCAATGTTCATTCTCGCGAGCAGCAGCGGTTACAGACGAGATCTCGAAAGCTGACCCTATTTTTCTATTTCGTTTTTCATTCGCCTATCCGATAATTGACGAAAGGCTAAGAGCCCAAGGTTTAGATGGCCACGACTGACTACAGCATCAGCACTCTTCCCGCGAACGTAGAAGCCGAACGCTCGATCCTGGGCGCGATCCTGCTCGATAACTTTGCCTATAACCAGGCCGCCGAGCACTTGCGCGTGGAAGATTTTTCGCTGGACTCGCACCGGCGGATTTATTCGCGCATGGTCGATCTGGCGGAATCGTCGCGGCCGATCGACATGATCACGCTGATCGAGGAGCTTGATCGCCACAAGGATCTGCAGGCGATTGGCGATGTAGGCTACGTGTCGAGCTTGCTGGATGGCGTGCCCGACCGGCCAAGCATTGAGCATTACGTCAAGATCGTCCGCGATAAGGCGCTGTTGCGCGGTTTGATACATGCGGCCAATACCGCGATTGCGCGGGCGGCCGATCAATCCGATGCGGCCGAAGATGTGCTTAGCGACGCGGAAGCGGCGATCTTCGAGCTATCGGAAAAGCGCATCGGCCGCGGCCTGACCGGCTTCCATGACATCTTCAAGGAACACTTTGGCTCGCTCGACGATTTGCTGAAGCGCGGCCAGCGAATAACGGGATTGGAAACGCACTATGAAGACCTGGACAACCTGACCAGTGGGTTTCAGAGATCGGATCTGGTTATCATCGCGGCGCGACCCTCCATGGGCAAGACTGCTTTCGCGCTGAACATCGCAGAGAATTGCTCGGTGAAAGACAAAAAGATCGTAGCGGTGTTCTCGCTGGAAATGTCCAGCGAGGCGTTGCTCCTAAGACTTCTATGCTCAAGGGCGCAGATTGATTCCCACGCGATGCGCACCGGATTTCTGCCGAAAGACGACTACCGAAAGGTGATTCAAGCCTACGGCGAGTTAAGCTCCGCACCAATATTCGTTGACGATACTCCTGGGATATCGTTGAGCGAGCTCCGTGCCAAAGCAATGCGGCTGAAGCATTCCCAGCAGGGTTTGGACTTAATCGTGGTCGATTACTTGCAGCTTATGACGGCAGGTAGCAGGCGATACGAGAATAGAACGCAAGAGGTCTCAGCGATCTCTCGTGGCCTCAAGGCCGTTGCTAAAGAGCTAACGGTTCCCGTTGTCGCATTGTCGCAGTTGAGCCGCGCTCCGGAAACGCGTGGATCCAAAGACAACGAGCCGAAACTTTCGGACCTGAGAGAGTCAGGCGCAATCGAGCAGGATGCGGACGTCGTAATGTTCATCTATCGTCCTGAGGTTTATGACCGTGACAACCAAGACCTGACCAACAAAGCGAAACTGATTATTGCAAAGCAACGCAATGGTCCCACCGACACGATCCAACTTGCATTTCTGAAGTCATCGACTCGCTTCGAAAGCTTGAGCAAGGACGACTGGATCAGGTAAATGGAGAAGACCGACTTGCAAGGCAAGGCTGAGATTACTATTTCCAAACAACGCAACGGACCCATCGGCCGAATCAATTTGGCGTTCCTGAAAAACTGCACCAGATTCGAGACAATGGTGGAGGGTGGGGGCCTGCCGCCGCAAGAGGGATCGCGACTGATACAGGGATGCCTGTAGTTTTGCGGGGTAAGTACCTTAGGCGCTTTGGGTTGCGAGCAAGGGGCAGGCTGTGGAAAAGCTTGTGGAATGGCTGGATGTCAGGAAAATTCCTAGCTGCAAACCCTTTTCGGGAAATGTCAACGGCTCGATCTTCGTGCTCTTAAAGCCCTGAATAGTAACCAGTTATACAATTAACGCCGCATTAACATTGTCAGATCTCGCCAAGAACATCCAAATTCCCAAAATGGAGATTTGCACATTTGGGGGTTTTGCAGCGTCCTTTTTTCAAGGCTTTGTTTGACCCCGGAAAGCGTCAGTCACCCCAGATCAAGGGCCCAGTTCCAGACTAAAAAACGCCTATCCAAATGGGCCAGTTTTTCCGGAAAAGTCGCTCAATCGCTGTCCTCGCCGACCTTCAGCACGGCCAGGAAAGCTTCCTGGGGTATATCGACGCGACCGATCCGCTTCATTCGTTTTTTGCCTTCCTTCTGTTTCTCGAGCAGCTTCCGTTTACGCGAAATATCGCCGCCGTAGCACTTGGCGATCACATTCTTGCGAATGGCGGAGACAGTTTCGCGGGCGATAATTTTCGCGCCGATCGACGCCTGGATCGCCACTTCAAACATTTGCCGCGGAATGAGTTGTCTCATTTTCGAGACAAGCGCCTTACCCCGGTCGTAGGCGAAATCGCGATGGACAATAATTGAAAGTGCATCGACCGGCTCACCTGCCACCAGAATGTCGAGCTTGACCATCGGCGATTCCCAATAATCCGCCAAGTGATAGTCGAGCGAAGCATAGCCGCGTGAAACTGACTTCAGTCGATCGTAAAAATCGAGCACGATTTCATTCAGCGGTAACTCATAGTGCAACATCACGCGCGAGGAACTGACGTACTCGAAGGTCTTCTGCTTCCCGCGCTTGTCCTCGACGAGCTTAAGAATTCCGCCCACATATTCTTCGTTCGTCAGAATCGTGGCGAGAATCACCGGTTCTTGAATCTTGGCGATCTCGCTCGGATCGGGCCAGCGCGAAGGATTATCCACTTCAATCAATACGCCGTCGGTCTTGGTAATTTTGTAGCGCACGCTGGGCGCAGTGGTAATCAGTTCGAGTTCGAACTCCCGCTCCAGGCGCTCCTGGATGATCTCCATGTGGAGCAACCCGAGGAACCCGCAGCGGAAGCCGAAGCCCAGCGCTACCGAACTTTCCGGCTCGAAGAAAAACGAAGAATCATTCAGGCGCAATTTTTCCAGCGCTTCGCGCAACCGCGTATGCTCGTGCGCGTCCACCGTATATAGGCCCGCGAACACCATGGGTTTGATCTCTTCAAAGCCCGGAAGCGCTTCGAAGGCGGGATTGGCGTCATCGGTAATGGTGTCGCCGATTTTAACGTCGGCCACAGTCTTGATATTTGCGATGAGGAAGCCGACTTCGCCGGCTTTCAGCTCTTCGATCTCAACCGGCTTGGGGCTTTGCACTCCGAGAGTTTCCGCGTCGAAGGTGGTGCCGTTTTGCCACAGGCGAATTCTCTGGCCCTTGCGAAGAGTTCCCTGGAAGACGCGGGTGAGGATGACGACGCCGCGGTAGGCGTCGAACCAGGAGTCGAAAACGAGAGCCTGGAGGCGGCTGTCGGGATCGCCTTTCGGCGGCGGGATGCGCTTCACGATAGCTTCGAGCACGTCGGGCACGCCCTGGCCGGTTTTCGCGCTGATGAGTACGGCATCGGTTGCATCGAGTCCGACGGCGCTTTCGATCATTTCTTTGGTACGCGGAATGTCGGCGCTTTGCAGATCGATCTTGTTGATGACGGGAATGATTTCGAGGCCGTTATTGATCGCCAGGTAGGCGTTGGCGAGGGTTTGCGCCTCCACTCCTTGCGAAGCGTCGACGATGAGCAGCGCGCCTTCGCACGAGGCCAGCGAGCGCGAGACTTCGTAGGAAAAATCCACGTGGCCGGGGGTGTCGATCAGGTTGAGCTGGTAGGTCTGACCATCGTGCGCGGTGTACATCATACGGACGGCATGGGCTTTGATGGTGATGCCGCGTTCGCGCTCCAGGTCCATGGAGTCAAGGACCTGGGCCTGCATCTCGCGCGCGGTAAGCGATCCGGTCAATTCCAGCAGGCGGTCCGCCAGCGTGGATTTACCGTGGTCGATATGCGCGATGATCGCAAAATTGCGGAGGAAAGCGGCGTCCATAAGTTCAGTTGCCAGTTGCCAGTTGTCAGTTGCCAGTGAGACCGAATTGAAACCGCCTGCTGGCTGGCGGCAACTGTTGTTGAAAGGCTGAAGGCTAATCTTTGATTTTAGCAGGGTAGGAGCAGTTCTCGGTTTCTCGGTTCTCAGTTCTCGGTTGCCGTCACGAAGACGCGGGCTTCGGAGCTTCCCGCGCCGACTTTTCTTTTCTTCTGTAGAATCCTGCCTTGCGGTTATGGAAGGAAGAATCATGCGCAAACTGGTCGTTGCCGTCTTCTCGCTGCTTGCTTGCTGTGTCGTTCTCGCAGCCCAAACGCTTTCGCCGCAGGTGCGCGCTTTTGTGAAAGTGGACGCTTCCGTCGTGGCCCTCACGCACGTGCGCGTAATCGACGGCACGGGCGCGGCCGCACGCGAGGATCAAACCATCATTCTCAGCCGCGGAAAGATCGAGTCGATTTCCGATGCGGCATCGGCGAATATTCCCAAAGATGCTCAGGTGCTGGACCTGCACGGCTACAGTGTGATCCCGGGCCTGGTGGGGATGCATGACCACATGTTCTATCCCATGGGCAACGGCATCTTCGGCGAGATGGCGTACAGCTTTCCGCGGTTGTACCTCGCCGGGGGCGTGACTACGATCCGCACCACAGGTGCGCTTGAACCTTACACCGATCTTGAACTCAAGAAGCAGATTGACAAAGGCGAAACGCCGGGGCCGAAGATGCACGTTACCGGACCTTATCTGGAAGGGGCGGGCAGTTGGGCGCTGCAGATGCACCAGCTCACCGGGGCGGAGGATGCGACCAAGACTGTGAATTTCTGGTTGGATCAGGGCATGGACAGCTTTAAGGCGTACATGTTCATCACTCCGGCGGAGCTTTCCGCTGCGGTGACTGCAGCGCATAAACGCGGCGCGAAAGTTACCGGGCACCTTTGTTCGATTGGCTTTCGAGAGGCGGCGGCGATTGGCATCGATGATTTGGAGCACGGTTTGTTTGTCGATACGGAATTCCTTCCGACGAAGAAACCGGGAGAATGCCCGGAGTCGTCGGAGAATCCCGAGCTTATGGCCAAGCTCGACGTGAAGACGGGTCCGTTGCACGATATGATTCTCGACCTGGTGCAGCACCACGTTGCCGTCACCTCAACGCTTCCGGTGTTCGAGATGGGGAGTTTCACAGGACGACCTATGATGGAGAAGCGAGTGCTCGACGCACTTTCTCCCGACGCCCGCAGTGCAGTGCTGTGGAATCGGGTGCGATCGAGCGATGCGAACGGGTTGCGCAAGGCTTACGGAAGCGACGTTTCTCCCTGGCCGGCGGCATTCCAGAAGGAAATGGAATTCGAACATGCGTTCGCGCAGGCCGGCGGGCTGCTGCTGGCGGGGCTCGACCCAACCGGGATGGGAGGCGTGATTGCGGGGTTCGGCGATCAGCGCGAGGTGGAGTTGCTGGTGGAAGCCGGATTTTCTCCGGTGGAGGCAATTCACATTGCGACCGCAAATGGCGCGCAATTTCTGGGAGAGCTGGACCGCATTGGGACGATCGCTCCCGGCAAGCAGGCGGATTTGGTTGTGATTAAAGGCGATCCGTCGAAGCAGATCGAGGACATCGAGAACGTCGAGACCGTGTTCAAAGATGGTGTCGGCTACGATTCCGCCAAGCTGATCGAAGCGGTGCGCGGCGTGGTCGGAAGCCGCTGACTTCAGTTGCCAGTTGCCAGTTGCCGGTTGTCAGTTGCCAGTGAAGAGCCATCCCGTGCGCGGGTTCACTCGGTGGGGCAGCGACGCCTAGGGACTGAATCCGTTCAGCTAGAATCGGGTTCGCATGCTCATTCTTGCCTCCGCCTCGCCTCGCCGTCAGGAACTGCTGCGCAACGCCGGGATTCCGTTTACAGTGCGGGCCGCCGACATTGACGAAACGCCACTCGCTGGAGAATCGCCGAGAGCTTGTGCCGAACGGCTGGCTCGGGAAAAAGCGATGGCGATTTTTCAAGGCTGTCCGCAGGATTACGTCCTCGGGGCGGACACAATCGTGGTTATCGATGACACCATCCTTGGCAAACCCCGCGACGCCGACGATGCCGCCCGCATGCTGCGATTGTTGTCGGGACGCAGGCATGCAGTGATCACCGGCGTGTGCGTAGCAGGTCCAGCAGCCAGCAGCCAGTTACCAGTTGCCAGTAAAACCAGATCAAAACTGACTGCCGGCAACGGCCAACTGGCACCCGCCTTTGAGAGAACCGCTTCCGAGAGCACGCTGGTGACTATGTGCGAAATCGCTGACCATGAGATTCGCGACTACATCGCAACCGGCGAGCCTATGGACAAAGCGGGAGCATATGCGATCCAGGGCATCGCCTCGCGCTGGATCCCGCGCATTGAAGGCGATTACAGCAATGTGGTGGGACTGCCCGTGGCGTTGGTTTATGCCATGCTGAAGAAACAGGGAGCCATCTGAATGGTCGATTTGCTTAGGATTAGGTGGACTTCAATAAACCTGCGCGCGGCAAGAAAGGCAAAAAGAACCGCAACCGCGCTAGGACTTTTTTTCTTCCTCTTTTTTCTCTTTCTTTTCTTCTTCGGGGTCTTTCATCGCTGACTTGAAGTTACGAATGCCTTCGCCCAAGCCTTTTCCAAGCGCGGAAAATTTGCTGGTGCCGAAGACCAGAAGCGCGATGGCAACAATTATCAGTAAATGCCAAGGCTGAAGAAGACCTTCACCCATAATTCCTCCATCGAACCCCACTCTGAGCCGCAAGCCACGTAAAGCCGCGCGCCTCTAAGAAAATTCTAGGCTACCCTACCTGCAGAGTCAAAGAAGGAGCGCTCACACGCTTTCGATCATTCCCGCCAGTAGCAGTGCCCGTCGCGGTAGCTCGGACATCACGATGAACTCGTGCACCGCGTGCGCCCCTTCCCCCACGCCGCCCATGCCGTCGAGCGTGGGAATACCCATGCCAGCGGTGAAGTTCCCGTCGGAGCCGCCACCGACGGCAGCTTCTTCAAGTTCCCACCCTACCTGGTCTGCAATCTGTCGCGCTTTCTCATACAGTGCCGCCACTCCGGCGGTTCGCTCCATCGGAAGGCGGTTCATGCCGCCTGTCATCTCGAGTTTGCAATATTTGTCGAACGGTTTGAGGGAGCGCAGTTTGCCATCGATGCCAGCGGCTTGTTTCGCGCTCTTTATGCGCACATCAATCCTGGCCGAGGCCTCTGCCGCAACCACATTCGTACGCGTTCCGCCTTCGATCACACCTGGGTTTACCGACAGGCCATGCCGCAGATTATTCAGCTTCGCGATTACCGCGATCTGCCGCGCCAGCTCAAGAATTGCACTGTGGCCTTTCCCGGGATCGAGTCCCGCATGCGCCGCGACGCCCGTCACGCGTAGTGTATATTCACCCACGCCCTTGCGTGCAGTTTTGACGGCGCCTCGAAAGCCAGCGGCGGGCTCGAGTACCAGCACTCCGGCGGATTTTTTCGCCAACTCTTCGGTGATCTTCCGCGAGGAATGGCTGCCCACTTCCTCATCGGAAACCAGGAAAACCGTGACCGGCCGCGGCAGTTCGCCGTGCCAGGCTTGCAGCGCTTCAATGGCATGTAGCATAAGCGCTATGCCTGATTTCATGTCGAGCACGCCCGGCCCGCGCAGGCGTCCGTTTTCGATTACGCACGGCATGTTTTCCAGCGTGCCTAGCGGATACACCGTGTCGTAGTGCCCGAGCAGCAGTACCGGCTTGCGGCCGGAGGGACTGCTGAAGCTAATCTGCAAGCTGTCGCCAAAATCATTGCTGCGATGGAGTTGAGTCCGCCCGCCGAGCGCTTCAAATTTGGGAGCGAGGAAACTGGCAATGCGGTCGACGGCTTCCTTGTTGTCGCTGGGGGATTCGATTTCGACCAGTGCGCGCACCGTGTCAACTATCCGGTCCTGACGTTGCGTGAAGTAGCGCAGTCGATCCTTGCCTGCGCTCCGCTGCACCGCTGCTGCCCCTGTTTTCTTACCTGACACATTTACCTTTCGCCGGCAGGAGTTTGCCGCTGGGTTGTGAACGCGACGCGGTACAGTATAATCTTCAGGCTGATTGAGACGAATTGGTTAGACGAACCATGATTGAGAGCACTCCTCCCGTGATCGACGCGGCCGCATCGAAGACGGCGCTCGATATTCACGAGATCCTGAAAATTCTGCCGCACCGCTATCCTTTTCTGCTGATTGACCGCGTGCTCGAGCTGAAACGCAAAGAAAGTATCGTCGCGATCAAGAACGTTACCATCAACGAACCGTTCTTCAACGGCCATTTTCCAGGATTACCCATCATGCCGGGCGTTCTGATCGTGGAAGCGATTGCGCAGGCCGGCGGCGCGCTCTTGCTTACCGAAGTCGAAGATCGCACCGACAAAGTGATGGTCTTCACCGGCATCGAACGCGCCAAGTTCCGCCGTCCCGTGAGCCCCGGCGACCAGTTGCGCATCGAGGTGGAAGTGAAGGCGTGGCGCGCGATTCCTCGGATGATCGCAGTGAAAATGCATGGTATCGCTTATGTCGCGGGCAAGCGCGTTGCGGAGGCGACCGTGTCCTGCCAGCTGATCGACAGTTCACGCGGGCGCGGCGACGGCTCTGACGGCGCGGCGGAATGAAACAGAGTTCGGCAGCAGTCATGGCAGCAATCATGAATGTTCGTCCCACCGCGATCCATCCTACCGCGATTATCGATGCGCGGGCCAAAGTGCCGGCATCGTGCAAGGTCGGCCCCTACTGCGTGATTGGTCCGGAGGTCGAACTCGGCGAAGGCTGCCTCCTGGTGTCACATGTTGCCATCGAAGGGCCGGCGAAAATCGGCGCCGACAATGCTTTCTTTCCTTTCTGCGCTATCGGCATGGCGCCACAGGATGTTACCTACGCAGGCGAACCGACGCGGCTGGAGATTGGTGACCACAATGAGATTCGCGAGTGTGTGACCATCAGCCGCGGCACCGTGAAAGGCGGTGGCCTCACGAAAGTTGGCAGCCATACGCTGATCATGGCCTATGCGCACATCGGGCACGACAGCGTGATCGGCGACCACTGCATGCTGGTGAACGGTGCGACGCTCGGCGGGCACGTGACCGTGGAAGAATGGGCGGTAGTGGGCGCGCTTTGTCCTGTACACCAGTTCGTGCGCATCGGCGCCCACTCCTACATCGGAGGCGGTACCACTATCACGCAGGACGTCTTGCCGTTTTCCATGACCTCCGCCGCGCGCAACACGCACGCGTATGGGATGAACAAAGTTGGGCTGGAGCGCCGCAGCTTTTCGCCGGAGCGCATTCGCAAGATTCACCATGCTTATAAGACTCTGCTGGCAGCCAAGATGAACACGTCGCAGGCGCTGGAGAGGCTGAAGGCCGAAGCGGATCGCGGCGAAGATGTGGATATGCTTATCAAGTTCATCGAGGCTAGCGAGCGGGGAGTAATCAAGTAAGGGTCAACTTCCGAGCCTTACGTCGAGAACGCCTGGATCCGGCCAGTGAGCGCTACGGCGATTTTCCGCCAATCATCACGGACCGCAACCGCACATCAGTCGTGATTGAGCTGAACTTTCTCCACATATACCGCTGTCCCTATTAGTTCCAGCTTCGCTGAAGTGCCGTGTACGCGAACTACGTCACCCCAACACTCCAACTTGAGTTCGATGTCACCTAGCACATCCAGTGGGATGGGAATCAGGTTGTCCGAGACTGAGCCATTTATCCCCAGAGAGCCGCCTGAAAGGTAGTGGGCATAACCGCCGTACGCGTCACGGCTTTCCTGAGAGAACTCGCCTTCAATGTGGGCATTTCCGATGCGCATCACAGCTTCCTGAGTCCAGCCTGTTCCGGCGTCAACTCCCGGGCGCCTTTCGGACGAGTGAATGTAGACTTCCTGGAAGTGCAGCACTGCCACGCCGCCCTCGAGAGCAATTTTGTCTAGCGCGGAGTCGTGAATCTCGATAGCCCGGTTTTGCACGGCACGATTATCTCAGACGGAGAGGACTGATGATGTTGAAATCGGGCGGTTATTGTCCCACGAAGGATGGGATACTCGACGAAGGCGGGAGTGGCTCAGCTTCATGGTCTAAGTTTGAGCTGGCCGAGCTTGCTCCGTCTGCTGTTGACTCGCCTGCCCGCGCTGCCTATCCTTGCGAGATAATGAACCTATGCCAAGAGCTGAGGCTGCGGTGACTGGGATTCAATTCGTTACGGACGACAAGGGGCACCGCGTGGCCGTGCAGATCGACCTGAAAAAGCACGGGGCTATTTGGGAAGACTTCTGGGACGGCCTTATTTCCGAATCGCGGCGCAAGGAAAAAAGCGTCCCTTACGAGCAATACCGCACCAGTCGCTTGAAGCGCAGCCAGTCGCGTGGCTAACTACTCCGTCGTCATCAAATCGTCCGCCCAGAAAGAGCTCGACGCTCTCGACGATGCCGTCTTTCGTCGGATCGACGGCGCTGGCCGCCGGTTGGAGCTCAACGAGTCACAGTAGAGATTTCGTCGCTTCCTTCTTTCCGTCCACCTGGATGCTAGACTACTCGTCGGTAGATTGCTCACTTCATGCCTTCCCACGACAAGAAACTTGGCCTCATCGCCGGCAACGGCAAGTTTCCGTTACTCGTGCTGGACGCGGCGCGGGCCGCGGGATATGAAGTTGTCGTCGTCGCCATCGAGGAAGAAGCATCCGCTGAGATTAACTCCCGTGGTGCGGCTTCCGTTCACTGGCTGTCGCTGGGCGAGCTTTCAAAGTTGATCGAAACTTTCCAGCGCGAGGGAGTGCGGCGCGCCGTGATGGCTGGGCAGGTAAAGCACAAACAAATTTTCTCCGCCATCCGGCCGGACTGGCGGCTGGCCAAGCTCTTGCTCGCGCTCACGACGCGCAACACTGACAGTCTGCTCGGCGCCGTGGCCAAGATCCTCGCGGATGAAGGCATCACCCTTGAAAATTCCACCTGGCTGCTCGAGCCGCTGCTGGTGAAGTCCGGGGTTCTCACGCGCCGCGCGCCCAGTGAGCAGGAGCGCGGTAACATCGAGTACGGCCGCGCTGTTGCCCGCCAGCTCGCGCAGCATGACATCGGCCAGACCGTTGTAGTCGCCGAATCCGCCTGCGTGGCGGTGGAAGCGATGGAGGGCACCGACGCGACGATTGAGCGCGCTGGGCACATCATGCGCTCGCTGCACGGCGACGCCTCCACCCTCAGCCGCGACCTCACCGTGGTGAAGATCGCCAAGCCCAATCAGGACATGCGATTCGATGTTCCGGTAATTGGGTTGAAGACTATCGAAGTCATGCAGGCCGCAGGCGCAACCTGCCTCGCGCTGGACGCGGGAAAATGTTTGCTGCTGGATGGCCAGAAGATAATCGACGCGGGCGACGCGACGGGAATCGCGATTGTGGCGGACCCTGCCTAGTTTCGAAGGCGAACTAGTCTGCGCCCATGGAACGACGCACTCCGCGCGAGGCTGCCGGTGGACGCTTGCGAGCCTCATGGCGGACTCGCGTGAGATCGTGCGCAGTCTGCAAATTCATCCAAAACTCGGCGGAATTCTTAAAGTATCCGGCTAGGAGCAGGGCTGTCTCCGGAGTGACTCCGCGCTTCCCGCGCACCAACTCATTCACCCGGTTCAAGGGGATGGCGAGTGACCTTGCCAGCTCAGTCTGGGTGAGGCCCATGGGATCGAGAAATTCCCGCAACAGAATTTGTCCGGGATGTGTGGCCATACGATGGTTGGACAACATTGTTTTCTCCTCAGCAGGATAACGCGTGTCTGCAAGTCAGTTGACTAATTCTTTCTTAATTTGCGAAGTTAGAGACATGCCAGTACAAACTTCCGAATCCGCCCTCATCGCCGAGCAGCTTCGGCGCGCATTTGAGGGCGACGCGTGGCATGGTCCAGCGCTGCTTGAATTGTTGGAAGATGTGGATGCCGCCATGGCTGCGGCTCAGCCTTTACCGGATGCTCATAGCATTTGGAAGCTAGTGCTGCACGTGGCCGTCTGGGACGATGCGGCTTGCCGCCGGCTGGCGGGGAATAAATGGCAGCCTGAGGGCACGGATAATTTTCCGGTTGTTCCCAAACCCACAGAGGCCGCATGGCGGAAGGCTGTGGCGCACGCGAAGCGCACGCACGATGTGCTGGTTAAAACCGTGAAGGGCCTGCCTGAGGCGCGGCTCCGCGACCGCGTCCCCGGAAAGAAGTACGATTTCTACTTCATGCTGCACGGGGTGGCGCAACATGAGCTGTATCATGCCGGGCAAATCGCGATTTTAAAGAAGGCGCAAAGTAACTTCAAATAAGGCAGAACGCAAAAGTAAGAATGAAGAAGTAGAAGCGATGCCTGCCAGCGGGCCGGAAATGCCGGAACGCAGGAGATTTTACTTCTGCATTCTGACTTCTCACTTTTTACTTGCTAAATCACCCGGTTGCAAAATTACTCAATCACTCCACCGGCTTTACGTTTACAATTTGTTGTTCCACGTGGCAACCAGCCAGCCGAGAGTTCCTTCCTGCAAGCTGACAATCCGATATCCGTCGCGGTGGTGGGGGTGGGCGTCTTTGGCCGTAACCATGCCCGGGTTTACCACGAGTTGGAAGAACAGGGTGAACCCGTTCGTCTGGTGGGCGTGGTCGATCCCAACCTGGACCGAGCCGACGCGGTAGCGCGCGAGTTCGGCTGCCGAGCTTTTGGTTCGGCCGAGCAGATGTTGACCACGCACAGCGAGGTGCGCGCCGCTTCCGTGGCAGCACCAACGATTCATCATCTTGAAGTCGCCAGCGCCCTGATGGAGGCCGGGGTTGACGTCCTCATCGAGAAACCTCTAGCCGCGTCGCTGGCAGAGGCCGAGGAGTTGGTCCAACTGGCGGCCACTCACAAACGCGTGGCGCAGGCCGGACATCTGGAGCGCTTCAACCCCGCCGTGCGCGCTACGATTCCGCTGCTCACCCAGCCCATGTTCTTCGAGGTGCATCGGCTCAGCGTGTTCACTCCGCGCTCGCTCGATGTCGATGTTGTGCTTGACCTGATGATCCACGATCTCGACATCGTGCTTTCCTTTGCCAACTCCCCCGTGAAGGAAGTTCGCGCCGTCGGCTTGCCTATTCTCTCCGGCAAAGTGGACATCGCCAATGTGCGGCTGGAGTTCGAATCGGGATGCGTGGCTAACTTCACGGCCAGCCGCGTTTCAACGGAGCGCGTGCGCAAGTTGCGCTTCTTCCAGCCCCGGCAGTATGTCTCGGTCGACTATGGACGCCAGGAGGTGCTCGTCTTCACGGTAGGCCAGGATGGATCCGCTTCGAGCACTCCAACCATCAATCCGCAGATTAAGGTAGGCAAGCCGCCGGTCACTTCGGAAGAACCTCTGCACGCGGAGTTGAGATCGTTTCTCCATGCAGTGCGACAGCGTTCCACGCCGGTCGTGCCGCTCAGTGACGGACGCCGCGCACTCGCGCTCGCTCTCGACATTGTCGCCGCGATTGGCGAGCACGGGAAAAAAGCCGGCCTCGCCCGCCTGGCGAAGGGCTAGGCGGGAAACCGTCCCATGGGCTGGGCCACCATTGAATATGCGAGACCTCAAGTGGTGAAGGGTTTTCGGTCGCGCTAGCATCGGCAGACCAACCCGTGGCGGCTTCCGTTCACCCCTTCAAACGTGCCAAACGCTGCCGCCAAGCCTGCATTTATCCTGCATCCATGCTGTAATAAGAGATCAGTCAACTTATGCCTTCGCCCTTTACAACCCTGCGCCGCCGCGCCAAGGCTCTCCACCGCAACCTGCGCGGAGCCGCCATGGCCGCACATGCGCTGGCCTCGACCGATCATCCCTTGCTGGCGCACATCATCCCCGTCCGCCGTTGCAACCTGGCTTGCACCTACTGCAATGAGTTCGACGATTTCTCGAAGCCCGTCGCGACGGAGGAAATGTTCCACCGCATCGACAAGCTAGGCGCGCTGGGAACGGCCGTGGTCACCATCTCCGGCGGCGAGCCGCTGCTGCATCCCGAACTCGACGACGTCATCCGCCGCATTCGCGCGAACGGCATGATTGCCGGCCTCATCACCAACGGCTACCTGCTCGTCGCGGAACGAATCAAGCGCCTCAACCGTGCCGGACTCGAATGGCTGCAGATTTCCATCGACAACGTGAATCCCGACGAAGTTTCGAAGAAGAGTCTGAAAGTTCTCGACAAGAAACTGCAACTGCTCGCCGAGCATGCGGATTTTCACGTAAACATAAATTCCGTAGTCGGCAGCGGCATTCATCATCCGCAGGACGCGCTCACCATCGGCAAGCGTGCCCTCGAACTCGGATTCACTGCGACCATCGGTATCATTCACGACGGCAGCGGCCAGTTGCAGCCGCTGGGCGAGGAGGAGCGCCGCATTTACGACGAGATGAAGTCGTGGGATAAGCGCAGCTTCACCCGCATCAATGCCTTCCAGGATAATATCGCGCAAGGCCTGCCCAACGACTGGCGCTGCCGCGCCGGCGCGCGTTATCTCTATATCTGCGAAGACGGATTAGTCCACTACTGCTCCCAGCAGCGCGGCCATCCCGGCGTGCCGCTGGCCACCTACACCCGCGACGACATGCGCCGCGAATATCTCACGGAAAAATCCTGCGCCCCGCATTGCACGGTTTCCTGCGTCCACCAGGTTTCGATCTTCGATGGCTGGCGCGCCCCGCAGCATCCCGCTTCGTCGACTTCTGGAGTGGCGCCGGCGGGCGAACTGGTGCAGATCAAGTAGGTGTTCGGCTAGTGGAACTGATTTGAAAGGGCGCGGCTTTCAGCCGCGCCGCCCTATGGGCTATTTCTTCGGCTGCGCCGTCGGCGGCAAGATGTTATTTAGCCGCAAATACATGGCAGCCGCGGCGTAATGGTCAGCCCATCCGCTAGCCACGCCCAACGCCACCATGGCGCGTGGGCCTTGGTGTCCACCATAGAGTTCGATGCTGTCACCCAGTTTGGAGTCGTCCATCTTGGCGAGCGCCTCGCCGCAAAAGTCGAACGAGGCCGTGGCTGCGGCGAGCAGCTTATCTTTGGGATCGGTTTCCTTAACTTCCTCGACTTTGGGTGCGGGAACATCGGCGGCCTTGGCGCACGCGGAATTGTTGTAGCTGAGAATGTGCACCACCAAATGCGCAAAGCTTATTTGATCCGGCGTCGGTTTGTAACTAAATTTGTCGGCCGGCATAGCCGTGATCGCGCCAAGAATATTATTCCTCGAGCGCGGCAGCAGGATGCGAAGCGAAGCTGTCACCGGATCCTTCACCGGCGCGGTAGCCTGCGGAGATGCCGCCGCAGCGGCCGCAGGTGCTGTTGCAGTCTGCGCCCATCCGGAAGCCAGACAGAAACATGCGAAGAACAACGTGACAAGAATGCGTTTCATGGAAAGTCTCCTGAACATGCTCGAGCGTGGCCTCGAGCGCGATTTGCGTTTTACGCCGATCAACGAAATGCCGCCCCAATTGCCGCGCCCACTCCGGTAATAACCACCCACCAGCCAAAAACAATCCCGTACGCCGTGCCCCGTTTCACTTTGCTTACGCAGGTGAAGGCAATAGCAGTGAGGACCAGCGTCCAGAGCAAAAAGATATCCAGGGCAGAGGCCAGGCTGTGAAGCAGGGGCGAATCCAAGGCGCTCACGAAGTAGCCGGGATTGGTGGCCACGGGGTTGTCCAGGGAGAACGCGTCGGCATTCGACCCCGCCGCAACCGAAGCCATCGCCAGTATGAGTTTAAGCACTCCCGGCAGGCCGGCATACATCACGATGGCAAAAGTTGTCCTGAACTTTACATCCGCTCCAGCGGCCAACTTGAAGGTGCCAAAAAGGACGGCGGCAATGATGAGATTGAACAAAAGAATCACCACCGGATACGCGTAGAGGAAATACTGCGTGCCCTTCGCTTGTCTCTCCAACGCCTGGTCGCGCTGGTCGGCCGGCAATTGGTCCATGCGCGCGGCGGCTTTCGCCGAGGCCTGAACCTGATTCTCCGCGACCTTCCGGTAGCCGATCTTTTGCCCGACAACGTAGAAAAACGCGAGCGACATGATCGAGAGCAGCAGAAATGGCGCCCACCAACTCGCATTGCGGCGCAAGTCGGTGAAAGTTTTCGAGGGTGCGACGAAAGTGTTGACGATGCGCGCGCCTTCGGACAGGGGTGCGGCTTCCGGTGCGGGCACGGGTGCGGGCATGGGTGGGAGCGGAGTTGCAGCCATTTTCTTGGCCTCCAGGCGACTGCGAGAAGATTCTAGCCGGGAAGCGGCGGCGAAACAAGCGCGGGCAATTCGAACTGCACAACGCCCCCCAAACGAGAATTTCCTGTCGCTAACTTCGTTTTGAGTCTACGCTAGTGATAGTCTTCTGGGGTTTCATGAAAAATCTTACACGTCGCCAATTCAGCGCCACTTTGGCTGGCACCGCCGCGGCTGCCATGGCCACCGCCTCCTTCCCGCGAGTTGCACTCGCACAAATGGCCGCGGCAAGTTTGCTGCGCTTCCCGCCGAACTTCCTCTGGGGCTGCGCCACCGCTTCCTATCAGATCGAAGGCGCGGTGCATGAGGACGGACGCAAGCCCTCCGTCTGGGATACTTTTTCGCATACCCCAGGCAAGACTTTTCAGGGAGAAACCGGCGATGTCGCCGATGATTCCTACCATCTCTACAAAGAAGACGTGAAGCTGCTTAAGAACCTGGGCGTGACCGGCTACCGCTTCTCCATTTCGTGGTCCCGCATCTTTCCCGACGGAACCGGCCAGCCGAACGAGAAGGGCATTGCGTATTACCAGCGGGTCGTTGACGAACTGCTCAAGAACAATATCGCCCCGTACATCACACTCTTCCACTGGGACCTGCCTCAGGCTCTCCCCGGCGGATGGCAATCACGCGACACGGCGAAAGCGTTCGGCGATTACGCAGGCTATATTTCCCGGCAACTTTCCGATCGCGTCGGCCACTTTTTCACCACCAACGAGTTCGTCTGTTTCACCGACCTGGGCTACAAAACCGGCAGGTTCGCCCCCGGCATGAAGTTGTCAGATGCGCTGGTGAATCAGGTTCGCCACCATGCCGTCCTGGCTCACGGACTGGCCGTACAAGCCATTCGGGCCAACGCGAAGTCCGCCACGCAGGTCGGCCTCGCCGAAAATGCCACCGTCTTCGTGCCCGTAATCGAGAGTGCCGAGCACATCGAGGCTGCCCGCCGCGCCACTCGCGAGCGCAACGCCCCGTTTCTCACCGCCGTCATGGAAGGCAAATACACTGACGGATATCTCCAGCACGCGGGCGCCAACGCTCCCAAGGTCGAGCCCGGCGACATGGAGATCATCGGCACTCCCCTCGATTTCGTCGGCCTCAACGTCTACACCCCGGAGTATGTCCGCGCCGACTCTTCACCCGCCGGCTACGCCGTCGAGCACCGCCAGTCTTCTTATCCGCACATGGCTTCGAACTGGCTGTACATCGGCCCCGAAGTGATCTACTGGGCGGTTCGCAACGTCAGCGACATTTGGAAACCAAAGGCTCTGTACATCACTGAGAATGGTTGCTCCGCCGACGACGTAGTCACCTCCGACGGACGCGTCGAAGACACCGACCGCGTCATGTATCTCCGCAATCACCTCACCCATCTTCAGCGCGCCGCTTCGGAGGGCTATCCCATCAAAGGTTATTTCCTCTGGAGCCTGCTGGACAATTACGAGTGGGCCGATGGTTACAGCAAACGCTTCGGCCTTCACTACGTCGACTTCAAAACCCAGCAGCGCACCCCCAAACTCAGCGCGGAATGGTACCGCGCAGTAATCTCCCGTAACGCCGTCGAGTAGAGAGCCTGGAATATGCCGCACGCCCCGGACCGTACTCAGCCACCCAGGAAGGGGCAACGTAGCAGTAGGGAGAAAGGCAACCGGTGAACGTCAGGGCCTTGCGCCCGGTAAATGTCAGGTCTTTGCGTCCGAAAGGACGCCTGAAAATAGCCCAGCGTTTTAACGACGGGCAAGGTCGGCAATTCCGCCGTGCAATAGCCTAGAGTAAACGTCATCCGAACAGCACACCGCGGGATTAGGTTTTTCCGAAATTCTCGGGCTATTACGGCTTCAGCGAGTTGCTCATCATCAATGCGAACAAGAGAGGAAGATAGATGACCGTGGCTTGCAAAACGTGACGAGCAAGCATTTTCGATTGTGGACTGTTAACGGGCAGCCTCAGGAAAGCGAGACGCGCTCCGAAATAAAAGAGTGCAATCCCAAGGACGATCGCTCCAACCATATAAATCTTTCCCGCCATGCCGAAAACACTGGGCAAAACGCTGAGAGGGATCAGAATTATGGAATAAGCTACGATGCGGCGGGCGGTCGATCGTCCATCTTCTTCGACCACCGGCAACATGCGAATTCCACCCGCCGCATAATCTTCGCGGTAGAGCCAGGCGATGGAAAAGAAATGTGGGAACTGCCATACGAACAAGATGGCAAAGAGAATTAGAGTGCTCCATTCCAGGTGCCCGCGCGCGGCGGTCCAGCCTAAAACTCCTGGCATAGCTCCAGGAAAAGCGCCGACGAAGGTACAGATGGGCGAGATGCGTTTCAGGGGCGTGTAGGCAGCCAGGTAAACAACGGAAGTCAAGAAGGTAAGCAATCCAGTCAGTGGATTGGTGAAAATCGCCAGGTAGATCGATCCGCCGAGAGTGGCCACCAATCCCGCAGTGGTGGCGTGAAACAAGCTCATACGGCCTGTGGGCAGCGGACGTTGCGCGGTCCGCCGCATCTGCCTGTCTACTTTATATTCCATGACCTCATTCAGCGCCGCGGTTCCGCTGGAGACCAGGCCGATGCCGAACAGGGCGTGAAACAGTCCCCAGGAAAGCGACGAAACGCCGGCTTTCTGCGCGCCGAAATAGTAACCACACCACGCGGTCATTACGATCAGGGTGGTTACGCGGGCTTTCATCAATTCGGCATAGTCACGCAGCAGTGAAGTCGCCTGACTGCGAAAGAGTGACATGGGTTGGGTCGTCGTGCTCATGGGCATTTAATGGTGTGGTTGTCGTACCGCTTTACGTACACGCTCGGGGCCTTCCATCGCACCAGTGACGAAGGCGAACCGAGACGGGCAAGCAAGGTGACCCCCACAAGGCCACCCAATACTCCAAGGATTGCATAGGTACTCTGTTGGCTTTCGAAAGTCAAGTCAAAAGTCAGATCGACGTTCTGCTGCTGAAGTCAACCTCGGAGTACCAAAGCTGCGATTCTACTACGGACTCGCCGAAGCGCCGGAACCCGTGAAAATTTCCGGCGGATCGAAAAAACATTGGTGCCACAGCGCGGCGTCCGACAACGTGCCTGCCTTCCACTGTTGCAGAGTGGCGAAGGTGGCGGCAATCATTCCTCCGTCGGCGGAGTCAAAGATTAACACAATTCCCGCCAGTTCCTGCCGCTTCTGGGCGAGTTCCGCATAATCCTTCTCGAGCACCGACTTGGCGAACTCGAGTCTGAGCCGCGGGCCCGAATCCTTCGCATTCTCGTCGGTTTTTTCTACCGACACAATCTTCACTCTCATTCCACGGAGCGGAGCCCAATCTCCCGGGAAAGGCGCTACTTCTTCCCGCGAGACGTGGAAGATCTCTGCCGCGGTTGGGACGGCGGAAGCACTCGGGGGCGCATCGCTGTCGGGAACGCTGTCTGGCATCTCGAGGTTATTGCGCCAGATCCATCCCCGGGACAAGCCGGAAATGCGCACGTGAACCCAATCCCGATTAAAATCCAGCATCTCGAATTCATCGTGGGCGCTGGCGAGAAATAAAGTCTTGGCATTCAAGCTGGCCGATGCCACCACTGGCGTGCCTGACTTCTTCACGGCCACGAGGTTCTTGGGGTGCGCCTGGTTCTTGAGAATTTCCTCCAGGCTGTTCGCTTCGGTTTGCAGCGGACTGCCGTCTTTGTCCTCAAGCTTTTTCGATCCGGTCTGCGCACCCAACTTTTCCTGCTCCGCCAGACCCTGCGCCAACGACGACGAATAATTGCCTCTAACGTCCGGAAGTCTGGGGACGGGCGCTGACAAAGTTGGCTCGCTTGAGGCCGGGGGGTTTGCCGCCGGCTTCGCAGAGGCAATTGCCGGAGAGTTTGGCTTCGCGTGAGGCGCATTGGCAGCAAGTTGATCCGTCAGTTGGTCCAGCACGTCGGTTTCAAGACGGCCATTCGAGGTCAACAGTTGGTACCCCGATTTCGCTGCAACCGGGTCGACGTACCAGGCCGTAACCTGCACGCTTACGCGCACCACTGAGCCGCCGGCGGGCGCCGCGCTGACTTGAACCTTGGATTGATAGTAGCCGCGCTGATAGCGGTCGAGAGGATGGTCCGCCGACGCCGCGAAACCCTCGAGAACGGGAAGCCGTCCGGCCGTTTGCATTTCCCGCAAGACTTTTTCTACCGTGGCTTTCGATTGTGGGAAAGTGCGTTCGTATCCTCCGCCCTGCGCATGACCCCGCGTCGCGCAAACAAACACGGCCACCGCCACGAGCAGTTGCGAGAAAATTCGGAATGCTGTGGTTTGCGGCTTCACGGCGTCAACTCCAACTGATCGCGCTGCATCCATCCGTGCTGCCCGTCGTGGGTCTCCACGCCGTACCAGTAAGGCGTGGATATCAGGATCAGAACTTCCGTGCCCGGAGTCAGCAACTGGAGCGTGCCCGCGGTGTGGAACGGGGCAGACTTGAGCGGTGCTCCAGGGGCTTTCACCAGACGTTGCACCTGTTTGCGAAGATCTTTAACGTGCTCTTCCAACGTTTGCGCAGGTTGCGATTGCCCGGATGGCGCCGGTTCCGAAGACGTGGTTGGCGGGGCTTGCGAGGCGGTATCGGGATTACTCTCTGCGCCCTGAGAGGAGGACGAGGAGGAAGTCTGAGGCGTCGCCCCAGGCACTGCGTCATTCTGCATCGCCCGATTCTGCTTCCTCGCCAATTGCTCCTGGCGCTCTTGCTCGGCCTCGACATTCTGTTTTTTCATGACCTCGATCGCGTCGAGGTGTTCCCGAATGTCTTTGTACTCGGCGTTTTCGACCGATCCGTCGGATTGGTGTACGACGTGGCGGAAGTCTTCTTCGAAAAGTGCGTCGATGCGCAGGACCGTATTCTTCCCGCCCTGAGGCTGGACTACATAGCGCACGACCAGCGTCCCAACATCGCTGCTGTCTTTGAAGTTGCGCGGGTCGATGGCCTGCATGCGCACTTTGTAGAAGACCTTACCGCCTTGATCCCACGCTGGAAATACACGCGAGGAATCGGCGGCTTTTGCTCCCCCAACAAATTCGTCCTTGTTGTATTCCTTGGTTCCCCTGATCATTCCATTCTGCGCTACATCCTGCACCACTTGCTCGGCTTCGCTCTCCGGCACGGGAATGTTAACGATCAGGCCTTCGCCGTAGGACAACTTGTCTTTGGCGCGGCCTGCGAGCGGGAGCGTGGCGGCCATCAGGAAGGCGAGAAGAACCAGCGGGATCAATTTCCCTGACCGGTCAAACCACTCAAAAACCGGCGAGTAGGGTCGAAGGACGGGAGGCTTACACTTCCTGGCCCTTACGAATAGCCGGCGACTTCGAAAGCTCATCCGCCAACCCACCCTGATCTCCGTTTCCTGCAGAGAGTCTCGTATGCTGGGCACGACGCTGTCAACTCCGTAGGCCGACTTGACTCCGGGTCCCAAAGGTCAGCTCTTAGAAATGACCTTGTAAAAAATTTGTAAAAAAAGTAGAACAAAACCCTTGCACTTCGTCTTTCGACCGTAGTAGGATTCACCCCCGGTACGGTGGTAGGACCTTGAAGCTCGATCCTGGCCTCGAGTTGAAACGAGTAAGGGGTTTCTCGTTTTGCCTGATTTGTTCATTGGCCTATCGCTTTCTGTGGGAAATGCAGTTCGACAAAAACCAGATCCTGATTGATGCCGAGGAGTCCCGGTCATGCGCGTTAAGAAGCGTTTGCCCCGTTGCAATTTCGCTGAATTTGCCACGTCGCTCGCTGCTGTTTCACTGATTCTTATATCCCTGGTCATGACTTGCAGCCAGCCTGCGAATGCTCTGCCGGCCTTCGCCAGAAAATATGGCCTGCGCTGCTCGGCCTGCCACGAGTCGTGGCCGATGCTGAATTACTTTGGACAAAAGTTCAAAGATAACGGCTATCAGCTGATGAACGATCGCGATGCCCCGATCTGGCAGAATCCCGGCTACTGGCCGGTTACGTTCCGCATCACGCCGATCTGGCATCGCGTGAGTACCGGCAAGGTTGCGGTGGACCAGGGCACGGGGCAGACTCGGATAACGTCGTCCGGGTTCGATATGAGCGGCCTCGACTTCCACACCGGCGGCACGCTCGAAAAGAATTTCTCGTTCTACGTATTGCCCTCTTCGGACGCGACGGCGTCCTTCCACTTTGAAACCGTCATGGCCCGGCTCGACAACCTGTTCGGCAGCCCATGGTTGAACCTGAAGTTCGGCAAGTTCGAACTGGACAATCTGCTCTCGGAGAAGCGTGTTCTTACCCTCACCGGCAATGGCGGTATCTACCAGCTCTACCATTTCATTCCGCAGGGTGATGGCAACGTCTTCGGCCAGATGGGAGACAACCAACTCGGCGTCGAGGTCATGGGCCACTCTTGGAACGACCGTACGCGTTACTCGGCGGCATTGCTGAGCTCGAATGACGGTCAAGTGGGCTTGCCGTATGGCGCCAACGCCTACTCTGGATTCTTCACGGCCAGCCAGGCCTTCGATACTGGCAAGGCGGGGGTGCAGCGCGTTGGGGCGTATGCCTTTGTGGGTGAAGCTCCCACTTCATGGCTTACCAGCGGTGGCCCGAACGGGCCGATTGGCGGCTCGGGAGCTGGCAACAAGTCCTTCAGCCGCGAAGGCATCATCGGGCAGTTCTACTTTGGCCAGCACATTGACCTTCAGGTCGTGACCCAGCACGGTTCGGATAACGCTTGGTTTGGACAAGGCTACGGCGACTTAGTCGATTTGTTGAACGGCCAAAACAACACTCCAGGCACGACCCTGCCGGCGGGCGCGCGCGCCCCCACGTGGAACGGCGTCCTGTTTGAGCCGCACTACGTCTACAGTCCGCAGCTCATCTTCCTCGGGCGCTACGAAACGATCCGGATGTCGCAGCAGGCCAACGGGCCTGGTTCGGCGATTCCTTCTGCGTCGAACCTCGGCAATATCTCGACGTATACCCTTGGCTTCCGCTACAACCCGTTTATGACGAGCCGAGCCGGTTTCGCCTGGCACAACGAGTACAACTGGTGGCACCAGGTGGGAACGGCGCCAGATGGTACCAACCTTAACGTCAGCGAATTATTGACGGGATTTGACTTTGATTTCTAAAGGTTTTGATTTCCTAAAGAGGGACAGACATGCGGACAAGATTGGTTAAGTGGTCGCTTTTGTTGGGCGCGGCTGCGGTCCTCGCGCTCCCGCTGGCTTCATGGGCGCAGCTTACGACATTCGACTTGGAGAAAACACTGAACGCGGAAAGCCATGTCGGAAACCTGGCAGGACACGCCAAGGATGCTGCGGCGCCCTACCGCAGATACTGCGTCGGCTGCCATGGCACACTGGGTGACGGCGAGGGCGAGAACGCTGCTTGGATGGAAGCCCCCATGTACCAAAAGCCGCGCAACTTCCAATTGGGTGTTTTCAAGTGCCGCTCCACTCCCACCGGAACCTTGCCCGCCGACCAGGATCTTTACGACGCCATCACTCGCGGCTTTGACCGCTCGAATATGCCGCAATGGAACACCTTGACCAAGCAGGAGCGCACAGACCTGGTGGCTTGGGTGAAGCACTTCTCTCCGCGCTTTGCGACAGAAAAGCCGGGGACCCCAATCACGATTCCTCCCGAACCGGAAGTCACTGCGGAGCGCATCACGGCCGGACGCGACGTATTTGCCAGGGTGCAGTGCTGGAAGTGCCACGGCGTGCAGGGTATGGCCAATGGGCCTTCGGCTGCAACCCTCACCGACGATTTGGGCCGGGTGATCGCGCCTTTCAACTTTACCGATGGATCCCGGCCGAAGTGCGGCGACACGGATCAGGATATTTACCGTATCTTCATGACCGGTTTGGACGGCACTCCCATGCCGTCGTTCGCCGACAACATCAAGCCCGATGAGGCTTGGGACCTGGTTTTCTACCTCCGAACCTTTATGCGCCAGCGCAGCAAGGAGAAGGAGTTGGCAAAGCAGCTCGGACTGAAGCCAGTTGATCCGAACGCTCCAGCACCGGCGGCGTCGGGCCAACAGTAGGGGCTACAATGGCTTCGCAAAGAAAGTTTTGTGGCTCGCAAGGAGAGAGAAAATCTATGAGAACGCGATTCAATTTCGCTGCTGTACTATCGGCGGTAGTTTTGTTATGTTGTGGCGCGCTGCTCTTGAATCAAAACGTCAGCGCCGCTGGAGAAGGAAAAATCACCGGCACCGTAAAACTCGATGGCACGGCTCCCCACATGAAGGGCATCGACATGTCGAAGGACCCCTACTGCGTCAAGGCTCATGCCAGCGATCCGGCGCACTTGGAAACCGTGGTGGTTGGTTCTGGTGGAGGGCTGGGAAATGTGGTTCTCTACCTCTCCGAAGGCTTGAGCGGCAGCGCGCTCACCGAAGCTCCCGCTCAAGTTCCAGTATTCGACCAAAAGAACTGCGTGTATACGCCTCATGTGTTAGCGCTCGACATCAATCAAAAATTCAAAGTGACAACCAGCGACCAGACGACTCACAACATTCACCCGAATCCCAATCCGATGACCGGCAACATTCCGTGGAACCAGTCTCAGCCACCCGGGGCTGCGGCAGTCGAGAAGAGCTGGAAAGCGGCGGAAGTGATTCCGGTACAGTGCAATATTCACCCCTGGATGCACGGTTGGTTCGTAGTGGTGAAAGGTCCGTACGCGACTACCGATGCCAGCGGCGCCTACACCATCAACAACGTTCCTCCCGGCAGCTATACAGTGACCGCGTGGCAGGAAGACTTGGGCACTCAGACGCAAAAAGTGACGGTTGCCGCAGGTGGCGCGGGATCTGCCAACTTCACCTTCAAGGCGAAGTAGGGTCTCGAAACAGAAACATAATGTTGCATAAATCAGCGAATCGCCGCAGTTGACGCTGCGGCGATTCGACAATACGCCGGATTCAGCCGGCAAAGGCGGGGAGATATGGCGAGAATCTTCGCGGTGATTATCGTGCTGATCGCAATTGCTTCGGCAATTCCTATCGTCATGCACATGTGGCCTTTGCCGCAGGACATTTCCGTCCACGGCCATCTGATTGACGAGCAATTTGCCGACACCATGGCAGAGGCCGGGATTTCCTTCCTCGCCTCGCAGTTTCTCCTGGCGTTCTTCATCTGGAAATTCTCCAGCCCCAAGCCCGGCGACAAGATCAAAAGTTTCCCGGGCGGCTCCCTGGGGTTGGTGGTCGCGGCCTTCCTGTTAGTGGGTACGGAGGTGATGGCTCTGGGCGTGTTTGGCGCCAAGGCCTGGGCCAGCGTCTATCTCACTCCACCGGCGGCCGATGCGGTACCCATCCAAGTCCAAGCGGGACAGTTTGCATTTTATTTCCGTTACCCCGGCCCCGATGGCACGTTCGGCCCCATCCACGCGGATCAGATCAGCGAGGCCAACGCCAACTTTTTTGGCATCGACACTACGCACGACCAGGATTCAAAAGACGATATCGTGGCCGCCGAAATGGCCATCCCAGTGAACCGCGAAATTCACCTGTTGATGCACTCCAAAGATGTCGGGCACTCTTTCTATGTTCCCGAATTGCGCGTGCAACAGGACTTCGTCCCCGGCCTCGATCTTTCGATTCATTTCACCGCGACAAAAGTCGGAAGGTACGAAATCGTTTGTACGCAGCTGTGTGGCCTGGGACATTACAACATGAAGGCGTATCTCGAAGTGAAGTCGCAGGAAGAATACGACGCCTGGATCAAACAGCAGGCGGCTTTGCAGTAGGTTTTGAAAGGGCGCGGCTTCAGCCGCGCCGCTATCGGCTAGTTAGGAATGGGGCTTTAGCCCCGCAGTATCTGGATAAACATCTCGTTCGAGGTGAGCGCAATGCACGACATGTCGACGCACGCAGTGCCGCACGGAGCTCCGACAAGCTTCCTTCGCAAGCATGTCTTCAGCCTTGACCACAAAGTCATCGGCAAGCAGTATTACGCCTTGGCCCTGGTGGCCGCCGTGGTGGGAATGTTCCTTTCCTGGCTGATGCGTATCCACCTCGGCTGGGGCAGTTTTGCAATCCCCGGCCTGCACCTGCTTTCGGCCAACGGCGCGCCCGGCGACGTGATGACCCCAGAGTATTACCTGCAGCTCATGACCATGCACGGCACCATCATGGTCTTCTTTGTGCTGACCACGGCCCCGTTCGCGGCGTTCGGCAACTTCTTCCTGCCGATTCAAACCGGCGCGGAAGACATGCCCTTCCCGCATTTCAACATGATGTCGTTCTGGATCACGTTCGTCGCTTTCCTGGTGATGGTGGCGTCGTTTTTGGTTGCCGATGGTCCCACCCTCGGTGGCTGGACACAATACGCGCCCCTGAGCGCAATCGGCCCGGCAGGCGGCCCCGGCGAAGGTATGGGTGTGGTTCTCTGGGCGGCGTCGATCGGCATTTTCTGCATCGGCCAGCTGCTCGGTTCGTTAAACTTCGTCACTACTACTCTTGACATGCGCTGCAAAGGCATGTCTCTGATGCGGCTTCCGCTCAGCGCCTGGGCGTGGTTCATCACCTCGGTGATGGGCCTCACTGCATTTGCAGTGCTGATGCCCGCCTGTATCCTGCTCATTCTCGATCACGTCGCCGGCACCAGCTTCTTTGTCGCCTCCAACCTGGTGATCGGCGATAAGGTACTGCCGCACTCGGGCGGATCGACTCTGCTCTGGCAGCACCTCTTCTGGTTCTTCGGACATCCCGAGGTCTACATCGCAATCGTCCCCGGCATGGGCATCGTTTCCCACGTGCTCATTACCAACATGCGCCGGCCCATGCTCAGCCACCGGGTGCTCATTTATTCCATGGGAGCCTTGGCCGCGCTCAGTTACATGGTTTACGGCCATCACATGTTCGTCAGCGGAATGAATCCCGTTTCCGCGATCGCTTTTTCGTTCCCCACGCTGGTAATTACCATTCCTTCCACCATCCTGGTTTTGATTTGGCTGGGCAGTTTGTATGGCGCCAAGTTGCGGATCAACTCGGCATCGCTGTTCTCGCTGGGATTCATTTCAATGTTTATCAGCGGCGGCGTCAGCGGATTTTTCCTCGCCCAGCCTTCGCTGGACATCATGATTCACGCCACCTATTTTGTGGTTGGCCACTTCCACCTCGTGATGGGCGTCGCCGCCATGTTCGGCATCTTCGCCGGAACCTACTTCTGGTTTCCCAAGATGACCGGCCGCATGATGAACGAAACCTTAGGCAAGGCTCACTTCATCCTCAGCTTCATCGGCGCCTACTGCATCTTCATGCCGTTCCACTACCTTGGCATGGCCGGCAACGTCCGCCGCTACCAGGCCTTCACCGACGATTACCTCATCCCGCTCATCCCGGTTCACAAATTCATCAGCATTGCTGCACTTGTCACTGGTTTCGCGCAACTCATTTTTATTTACAACTTGATCTATAGCCGTTTCAAAGGCCCCATCGCCCCAAACGATAATCCATGGGAAGGTACATCGCTCGAGTGGAGCACGGCTACACCTCCGCCCCATAACAACTTCGGCGACAAGATGCCGGTGGTTTATCACGATCCTTATCAATACAGCGTCGAGGGTGCGAGCGCCGACTTCATCATGCAGACCTCGCCGGAGAAACTTACGAACCCGCACGAAGAGAAATAATCTTCGCGCCGGACAGAACAGAATCGGAGAGTAAGCAGTATGGCAACTACGGTCCACGAACCGCCAACAATCGATCTTGACCGAGCACCGAGCCAAGGTTCCGGCAACGGTGGCTGGGGAAATCTGGTTCCCGCTGGCGGAGACTTGCGCCGGGTTAAGCATTCCTCTCCACCACCCGCGAGTACCGGCATTTGGGTAGGTTTGGCGGCCATCACCATGACTTTTGCCGCCTTCACCAGCGCCCTGATCGTCCGTCAGGGAGCGGCGCCGGATTGGCAGCACTTCGCTCTGCCGTCAATCCTCTATCTGAATTCGCTGATCATTATTGCTAGCAGCTGCACACTGGAAATATCGCGCCGCCAGATCGCGACCTTTATGGGCGGCGCTAAGACTGAGGGCACGGCCCCGGCCCGCTGGCTCTACGTAACCCTATTCTTAGGACTTCTCTTCGTTGCCGGGCAGACTTTTGCCTGGCTGCAACTGAGATCGCAAGGATTCGGACTCGCCACCAACGTCAGCTACTCTTTCTTTTATGTGCTGACCGTAGCTCACGCGGTGCATCTGCTCGGGGGACTCGGCGGATTGGTCCGCGTGATTAGCAAACTGAACCACTCCGTTTTGAAACGGAGCACGCTGAATGCTACTTCGCTCTACTGGCATTTCATGGGTGCGCTGTGGCTGTATCTGCTTTTGCTGCTTTGGATGAAGCTCTGAACGACGACGCTCTAACCCAGTCAAAGGTAGGAGGCAATGTGAGCCAAGCCGATCTTTCAATTCACGGGCAGGTGTCGCGAACAAGCGCGACGGAGATAATGACCGCGCCCGCATTCTCGGTCCCCGCTAAAAAAATGGCGATGTGGCTTTTTATCATCGCTGACTCCGCCACCTTCGCCGGGTGTCTGGTCGCTTATGGATTTCTTCGCAACGGCACTCCCGATTGGCCAAGACCGTTCCATAGCATCACCAATGTTGCGGTGATGACGCTCATTCTCCTCACCAGCAGTCTGACCATGCTGCTGGGCGTACGATCGGCGCAGAAAAGCGACAAAGCTGGAGCTTTCCGCTGGACGATGATTACGGCCGTTCTCGGAATCCTGTTCGCCGTTCTGCACATTCGCGAATGGATGGGAATGATCTCCGAAGGCGCGACTCTCTTTCGCAATCCCTGGGGTACGCCTTCTTTCGGCGCGGCGTTTTTCAGCATCACCGGCCTCCACTTACTGCACGTGACCGGCGGTGTGATCGCGCTAATCGCCGTGGGCATTCGCTACCAGGGCGGACGTTACAACGCCGATGACCTCGAAATCACCGGACTCTACTGGCACTTTGTGGATCTGGTTTGGATGTTCGTTGTACCGCTGGTCTATCTTTTGAATCTGAGTCACTAAGATTTGACTTACTAAGTCAAAGAGGCAGGAGGAACTATGGCTACAGCCGAAACGCACAACACTGGTGGAATCGGAAGAGATGTGGCTGTCTATGTTTGCCTTCTGGTTCTAGCCGGGATCCAGTTCGTCATCGCCTACCAGGATATCAGCGCGTCCCAGATGTTCGTGCGCATGCTGTCCGTCGCCATCATCGAGGGTGGGCTGGCGCTCTTGTTCTTCATGCACCTGTCGGAGAATCGCGGCCTCATGTGGTTCGTTGTGATCTTCACGGTCGCCGTAATCCTCGGCATGCAGTACGGATGGACCGACAGCTTCCGCCTGGTAAATGGCGTACCATGGGCGAAGTAGCTTCGCAGTTCAGATAGGGAGTACAGATGAAGAATTGGAAATCAATCGGGATGTTGGCAATTGCCCTGGCGGGGTTCATCCTTCTGCTAACGCCAATGCCCGCCTCTGCCCAAAGTTGCGCGCTCTGCTATACCCAGGCTGCATCCTCCGGCGCTCGCATGATTCAGGCTTTGAAGAGCGGCATTATCGTACTGATAGCCCCTCCTACTTTGATGTCCCTCGGCGTAGTCTTCGTCTGCTACCGCAAACGCAATCAGACCATGAAAGATGACGGCAACGAATCAGACAGCGAATGGAACAACGACGATTCTGCGCGTTGAAAGGGCGCGGATTTAGCAGCGCCGTAAAGCCTCACTTCTTGAAAACCACTCCCCCCTTCATCACAAATGAAACACTCCCCAGCACGCTGATATCCTGCAGCGGATCGCCCGAAACCGCGATCACATCGGCCAGATAACCCGCCTCCAGCGCACCAATCTGCCCATCCCAACCGAGCAATTTCGCCCCATGCAGCAGGTCAGCCTGCATCACCGCCAGCGGCGACATTCCGTACTTCACCATCAGAACCAACTCCCGCGCCTGCGTCCCATGCGGAAACGGCCCAACATCCGATCCCACGGCCATCGGAACGTCCGCCGCAATCTGCTTGCGAAATTCCTGTGTTTTGAAATCCAGCATCTCGCGTTCGCGCGCCGCTTGCGCCGGTGTCTCCGCGTGCTCCGCAAAATATTCGAAGATGGTAAACGTCGGCACCGCGAAGATCTGCTTTTCGTGCATCAGCCGCATGGTTTCATCGCTGAGTTGGTTGGCGTGGTCAATCGATGCCACCCCCGCCTGCGCCGCAAACAGCGTCCCCGGTTCGCCTGTGGCATGCACCGCCACGCGACCGCCAACTCGTGCCGCTTCCTGCACCGCCGCACTCAGCTCCGCTTCCGTGTATTGATAGACCGTAGAAAACTTTCCGTTCTTCACCGTATCCGGCCCGGTCTCATAAATCTTGATGAAATCCGCGCCTTCCTTAAACTGCTGGCGCATCGCCGCCACCAACTCATCCTTATTGTTGGCATAGGTAGCGTTCGGCAGCACATGCTGTTCCGGATTGAATTTGATCGCATCCTCATGTCCACCGAGAATGTTGATGGCGTTTCCGCTGATCCGCAGCCGCGGTCCCGGAACCTGCCCGTCATCAATCGCGTTGCGGACCGCCGTATCGGCCGAGCCGGCACCCTCCGTCCCCATATCGCGTTCCGCAGTAAAGCCCGCCATCAAATCGTCCCGCGCCGCCAACAGCGCCTGGATCGTGCGCTGCGGCACGGCCTCCCGCACGGTCTGCAAATCCTCAGCGCCAGGATGCAAGAACAAATGTACGTGCGCGTCGATCAACCCAGGCAGCAGCGTCCTATCGCCAAGGTCAATCACTTCCGCGCCCGCCGGACGCTTCACGGCCGGGCCCACTTCCACGATCCTCTCACCCTGCACCAGCACCTCACCCGGCTTCACCGTGCGCCCATTCTTCACGTCGAGAAGACGAGCGGCGTGCAGCACAATCGCATGCTGTGTGGCAGGCTGCGTTTGGGTTTGCGCCGCGGAAATCAGCCCTCGCAGCATCAGGAATAACACCATGAATAAAGATAGGGGCAGCCGATGCTTGATCATATTTTCAGTAGAGGATGGTAACACCTTGGAGGTGCAGAGACTACGCGGAATCGAAAGGGGATAGGAAGAACTTATTTTTACTTCGCCTTGGAAAAATCTTCTACCGCGAAAAGTTTCCCGCCCCGTTCGACGATCCCAACTCCAACGGAATCCATATCGGAATCCAGGATGTTGGCGCGATGGTTCGGGGACCTTACAAACTCAGCCTGAATGGTCTCCACGCCCGGACCCTGAGCCACGTTTTCCGACAGCCAGACAAACCGTGCTCCCGCCTGCGTAACTCGCGACGCCAGGCCAGGCTCGCCTGCGAACCCATGTTCCGCCGACCTCCGCTGCGCCATCAACCCCGCATGCCGCCGCGCCGCCGCCGCTAGAGCATCATTCCAACTCAATGCAGGCAATCCCTGCGAGCGGCGCGCCCGATTCGCCGAATTGAATAATTGCAGCTCAGCAACACTCGCGCGGGTTTGCGCCTGCGCCGTCAACAACGCCGACAGCCCGATGATCACGAAAGCCGCCGCCCGGGTCATGATTCGCATCGCAATCTCCCTGCAGAATCTTAACCCGGATTTTTTCGTTTTCTCTCGCGCCCGGACTATCGAAAGTGCGGCTCCCACGGAGTCACTATGGTAACGGCCATTCGCTGTCCGGATGGTTCATTTCGCCGGACCTTTTTGCTCTTCCGGAGGCGCAGGCGGCTTGGCAAATTTCGCGTCGTCCACCGGAACGTTCAGCTGTACATCGTTCACCTGGATGGTGAATCGCCCGCCCGGCCGCGCCAGCGTCCAGCGAAATGGAATCTTGACTCCGCCCGCTTCGCGATAGTCCGTGTAGTCGATCTGCGTTGGCATCCGCCCCAGCGGCGTCTCTCCAAATCGAACCAGGCGCACCAGCAATCCCGATTGCTGGTCAAAATAAAGCCGCAACGGCGTTTTTCCTTCACGACGGCCCACCACCAGGTAGGCATCGTGGTCTGCAACTTTTTCTGTTCCTCGCACTTCGACTTTATTGAACATCTCTTTCAAGTGCGCCGGAAAATGCAGGTCCGCGTCCATCGCCGCTGCGTCGATATCCGGCCCATGCATCTCCCGCACCGGCCGCTTCGGAGCCCCCAGCCACCCTTCCTTTCCGTCGAAAGCAGTAATGCTGTCCCCATCGGTCATGTGGGTGAACGATACGCGCTTGTCCGGATTCTTCGAGTAAATGTCGATGGGAATATTCCTGTCACCAAACGTGATCGTGCCCTTCATCACCCGGCTCGTAACTTTGTCGACCGCGGCCGCTCCACCCACCGCCTTCAAATACTTGTCGAACAACCGATCGGCGGCTGGCCCGCTTGTTTCCTTCTCTTCGCCTTCGCTCTTCTTTTTTTCTGTGGCCAGCTTCGCTTCGTCCATCTCCGGCTTCGGCTCTTCCGTCATCACTACTGGCGTCGCCACCGGATCGGTATTGCCGCGGTGACACGAATAACAAGTCACTTCGCGATGTCCTTCGAAGTTATCTTTATTAATGGCGAACATCATCTCCATCATTTTCCGCGCCGTCTGCTTGGGCTTCTTGTCGTCCTTCTCGAATGCGCCCTGCACATGGCAGAACTCGCACTCCACACCCAATGACGCAGTAATGAATTGCATCGCCGGAATCAATTGATCCGCGGGAACGCCTTTGAGTACCTGAATATTCTTGAACTGCTCCTCCGCCTTCTTCGGCCCAGGAGCATTCGTTGTCTGCGGAGCCCCGCCGGATTGCGCCTTTGCCCCGCCGGCCACAACTCCACAAATCGCACAGATACAGATAAAGATCGCGACAATTCCCACACCTAATGCGCGTGTCTTTCCGGTCATTAATTTTCGCCTCAGTTTGGAATCTGGGAAGTGTATCAAAAGCCTGCGCCCGCACTCACGGCCGGTCACCACCGCGCCTGACAAAATACTGCCACTTGTCCATCCCCGCCGGAATCGCCACATCGAAAAATCCCACCATCATTTCCTGCGACGTCTGGTCGCCCCACGTCACCAACTTATCGGGATCGGGATTGTGCGGATTGTTCTTCGAATTGTCGTACCACGCCACCGCCCGCAGCTTTGTCCCCGCCTTCAATTCCCGCGGCTCCGCCAACTTGTAACTCAACTGCCAGTGAAAGTGATAATTCACCCGCAGTAGAGTTTCCACGCTCCCATCGTCATGCACAATGTCGTATTCAAACCGCTTCCCCCGCAGATGCATGTGCGGAAAAAGACTGAGCAGGGTCGCGTCATTCGGCAGGGTCCCCTGCACTTCTACGCGAAAATCCTCCGCTCCCGGCGGAATCAGGAGCGCATGATTATTCAATTGCAGCGTGATCACGCGCTGCTTCGGCGGCCTCTTCGCGAACACCAGCCCAACGCTGGTTTCATCGCTCGCGGCCTCGCCGTTGGTGGTGTAGTGCATCTGAAACACCAGATCCGATCCCGCAGGCACGAACTTGGCCATCCCATCCGCCCACCGGTCCGGCGCACTCCCCGGCGCATAAACCAGCAGCAGGTCGCTGGTAGTCTCATGCGCCTGCCGCCGCTCCTCCGGATCGCTCAACATCGATGCCGTGAACGGCTCGCCTACCGGCGCATGTCGCAGCCACGCCGAATCGGGCGGCCGGATGTACACCACGGCGTGATGCACATGCGCGGGACTTGAGGGACGCACTTCCACCATCTGCACCCACCGGTCTACGGCAAAATGCGTGGGCGCAATCTCGTATGTATATTCCACGTCTCCCCGCGCCGGAATCTGCACAGGCTTCGGCATCTTCACCACCACATCCGGCTGCGGAATATTCCATCCTTCATTCCACTGCCGCGGCGCAGGCGCATCGCGCGCTTCCCCGGCGGGCGCCCCGGTATTGGCCCACGCTCCAATTGTCGCGATCTGCTCCGCACTCAACGATGGATCGTTGGAAAACTTTCCGTACCGCGGATCGGCAAACCACGGCGGCATCATTTTCATATCGACCGCAGCCGCAATTTTCCCCGCCCATGGCCGCGTCTGTTCATACGTCACCAACGGCATTGGCGCTGGTTCTCCGGTCCGGTGGCAACTCTGGCACTTATCCTGAAGTATGGGAAGAACATCTTTGTAAAACGTTGGCGCCGCAACAGGCTGGGAATTCTTTTCCTCGCTGGCGGCAGCAGTGCCCGGCATCTGCCACGCCATTCCCATCACTACGAGGAAAACCGCCGCCGCAAAAAGCATCCTGAGTTTCTTCACGACCTCAGAAACTCCAGCGTCAATGCCCAAGCCTGTTTTGCCGAGTGCGGTTCATAGGCCGCCCGCTCATCACAGAAGAACCCATGGTCAGCGCGGGAGAACTCTGCATTTACATAAATCTTCTTCTGCTCGCTTAAGGCCTCAGTCACAGCTCGGCGGTGCTCCGCCGTGATGTGCTTGTCCAATCCACCCCATATAAATAATGACGGAGCCTGCAGCTTCGCAGCCCGATCCAGCAATGCGGGTGCAATTCCCCCTCCGTAGAACGAAACTGCCGCGCGCAACGCAACCACGCTGTTCGCGATAAATGAAACGCGGCCCCCCATGCAGAATCCGACACTCGAAATCTCGCCCGCCTTAACTTGCGCATTCGAGCGCAACCAATCGTAGGCCGACCGGATATCCGCCTCGGCAGTCTCCGTCGTCACCGCCTGATAGTGCGGCATGATGGAAGGAAAGTCCGTATAGCTCCCCTCAAATCCCGCAGGCGCGGTGCGATGAAACAGCTCCGGAGCAATCGCCACATATCCTTCCGCCGCAAATCGCTCGCACACATTACGGATGTGATGATTGACCCCGAACGCTTCCTGGAACACGAGCAGCCCCGGGTGCGGCCCTCGCAGCTCCGGGCGCGCCACATAGGCCGCCATTCGTGTTCCGTCCGCAACCGCCAGTTCCACTTTATCTTTCACAATTGCCGATTCACCCATAAGAATTCCCTCGACCTTGGTATGATCTGCCGCTCGGCGCACTCGCCGCGGCTCCGATTTCTCATTCTCAGTCTCGCACAAACGCCGTTCCCAGCGCGCACGCCCACCCGCAAAAATGCTAAAGTAGTCGGTCCATCTTATCGACCTGACTTTATCGAAATCATGTCTGCCCCCAATTCCAACTTCGTTCGCGCCTGCAACTCTCAGCCTGTCGATCGCACTCCCGTCTGGTTCATGCGCCAAGCGGGACGTTACATGCCCGAGTACCGCGCCGTTCGCAAGCAGCATTCTCTGCTCGAGATTTGCAAGAAGCCCGAACTCGCCGCTGAAGTCACCATCACCGCCGCCGAGTTTCTTGGGGTCGACGCCGCCATCATCTTCGCCGACCTTCTGCTTCCTCTCGAGGTGATGGGTCTGCCTTTTCATTTTTCCGCCGGAGAAGGCCCGGTCATCGAGAGGCCCGTCCGCAGCAGGGAAGATGTCGCCCAACTTCGCACGGACCGCGCCGCTGAACTGGGTTATGTTTCCGAAGCGGTTGCCCTGGTCGCGAAACATTTCGCTGGCCGCCTCCCCGTCATCGGTTTCTGCGGAGCGCCCTTCACTCTTGCGAGTTACATGATCGAAGGCGGCGGCTCCCGCCATTATCTCCACGCCAAGAAAATGATGTACAACTCGCCAACTTACTGGGATGAGTTGATGCGCAAGCTGGTCGATGTCACCGCCGAATATTCCGCCGCCCAGGTGCGCGCCGGTGCCGATGTCATCCAGATTTTTGACAGTTGGGTCGGCTGCCTCAGCGTGGAAGATTATCGCCGCTACGTCTTGCCGCACGTCAGCAGCCTGGTCAAGCGTCTGCAGAAAACCGGCGCGCCGATTATTTATTTCGGCACGGACAGCTCCACGCTTCTTCCCGCGATGAATGAAACCGGAGCCGAAGTCATCGGGCTCGATTGGCGCATCCCGCTCGACAAAGGATGGAGCGATCTTGGACATCGCTGCGCCGTACAAGGCAATCTCGATCCCGTGCTGCTCTTCGCGGATTGGAAAGAATTGAAATCGCGCGCGGAGAACATTCTTCAACTCGCCGCCGGACGCCCCGGCCACATCTTCAATCTCGGCCACGGCATTCTGCCCGAAACCCCGGTCGAGAACGTGAAAAATCTAGCGCGCTTCGTACAAGAATATTCGGCTACGACTTCGACTTCCGGGAGCCGGAAAGCTCCTTCGACTTCGCTCAGGGCAGGCTCCGCCGGAAGCCGAGTTCCATGATCCGCGTTGCGATCATCGGCGGCGGCATCTCCGGACTCACCGCCGGCTTCACCCTCGAAGAGCATCGCCGTGCCGGGGCACTCGAATACACTCTCTTCGAATCCTCGCCGCATCTCGGCGGTGTCCTCCGCACCGAACACATCCAGGGCTGCCTCGTCGAAGCCGGACCCGATTCCTTCATCACCGAAAAGCATTGGGCCGCCGACCTCTGCCGCACGCTCGGCCTCGGCGATCAGCTCATCGGCTCCAACGACGCCGACCGCATAACTTACATCCTCGTCCGCGGCCGCCTCATTGCCATGCCCGACGGCCTCATGTTCATGGTACCAACGAAAATCCTGCCCACGGGATTCTCGCCGCTTTTTTCCTGGACCACCAAACTTCGCATGGCGCAGGAATTATTTCATCCGCCGCGCGGCGCCGAAGGCGACGAAAGCGTCGCGTCTCTCGTGGAGCGCCACTATGGCGCGGAGATGGTGGACCGCCTCGCCGACCCGCTGCTCTCCGGCGTCTACGGCGGAGAAGCCGCCAGCCTCAGCGTGCGCGCCGTTCTTCCCCGCTTCGCCGAAATGGAGCGCACTCACGGCAGTCTGGGACGCGCCATGCTCGCCGCCAGAAAAAAAATACCGAGGCCTGCGAACAAGCCTGCCGCACCGCTTTTCACATCTCTCAAGGACGGCATGCAGCAGCTCGTCGAAACCCTTGTCCCGCGCCTGAATCCAGCCTCGCTCGTGACCAACGCTTCTGTGGAATCCATTCAAGGCGAAGCCGGAGGCTGGAACGTTTCAGCGGGATCGAATTCCGCTCGTTTCGACGCCGTCATTCTCGCCGTGCCCGCGCTCGCCGCAGCGAAATTGCTCTCAACCTGCAGCCCCGAACTCTCGGCCGAACTCGCCGCCATCGGCTACAGCTCTTCCATCACCGTCGGCCTCGGCTACGATCGCCACGTTCGCCAATCGCTCCCGCCCGGCTTCGGATTTCTCGTCCCGCGCAGCGAAGGCAAACGCCTGCTGGCCGCGACTTTCGTCCACAATAAATTTCCCCACCGCGCCCCTGAGGATCGCGCCTTGCTGCGCTGTTTTTTCGCCGGAGCGAACGCCGAAAATATTTGGCAGCTTTCTGATGACGAAATTATCGCCATCGTCCGCAATGAATTGCAGCAGATCGTCGGCCTCCGCGCCGCGCCCCTCTTCGCCCGCGTCTATAAATGGAAATCCGCCATGGCCCAGTACGGCGTTGGTCACCTCGAACGCCTCGACCGTATCGAGCGCCTCCGCCAGCAATTGCCCGGACTCGCTCTCGCCGGCAACGGCTACCGCGGCATCGGCGTCCCCGATTGCGTGCGCTCCGGCCAGGAAGCCGCAAAGCAAGCCACGAGTATCTCTTGAGCCGCCTTTGGCGGGGCATTCGGGCCTATCCAGCAGTACCTATCTTATGCCCGGCCCTTCGTTGCGAATTCGATAAAGAAGATATCCCACCACCGCAATATTCACCACGAGCACGAAACACTTGATCACACTCGGATGGCGATAGATCTCGTAAACCTCAACCGGGACCAGCGAAGTCGTGATGATTACGCTGAACCACTCAGCCCAACGTTTCACCAGCCAAAGCCCGATCCCCTCGGTTAGAAATAATCCCGCATAAATAAAGCTGACAACTCCAAAACTCTTTATCTTATTTGGAGTGAGATTGCCGAATTTTTGAAGCGCCCTATCGACGTACCGGTTGCCCGGATCCAAGCCGAACATCCTGACCCAATGTTCCAGCACGCTCGCCAAATCCCTGTGGACCAGGTGGAAGGCGCCCATGCCGACCCCAATCAGCAGCGCCGCCTTTAGCAGCTTGAACAACGCGATCAGCCGGATCAAACGATTGCCAGAAGATTTCATGTGAGATTTATTTCCGCCACCAATCTAAGCCGGAATCGCCTTCCTCAACATTTCCTCCCGCCGCATCTTCCCCACCACAAGCTTGATCTCGTCATAAGTAATCTCCGGCGGCAAGATGTCTTTCAAAGGCTTCAGCCGCTCCATCCCCACCTTCGCGCACGCCGCTTCAATCACCGATTGTTTTTCCTTAGTCACCCATGTAGACCGAAACTCCACCTGGCCTGTCTCAACCAGATTCGCAACCGCGCTCACGACCGTCGATACTTGACGTCCTCGAATCTGTGCGATTTCTTCCAAACTTTTTCCTTCGCTCAACAAGCGCACAGTTTCCTCCGCGGGCTTCGCCTGCTGCTCAGTTTCCCCCGCTCGTTCTCCCTGTCGAAATCTTTCGAGAGCTGCGAGAATTTCCCGTCCATACGTCTCCGCTTTCTTCTCGCCAATTCCGGGAACCTGCAACAGGTCGTTCAAAGATTTCGGCTGCCGACGGCAAATTTCGTCCAGAGAAGAATCGTGCAGCACAATGAACGCAGCCAGCTTCATCTCTTTGGCTACAGATCGCCGCCACTCCCGCAGATACTCCCGCAGTTCCTCCGCTTCGCCGCCCGCGGCCGGAGCCATAGCCGGCTGCAGCGGCAACCGCTTTCTGCCCGCCACCGCGGTCTTTCCCGACGCCACAGATTTCACCAGCCACTCCGCCACGCTCCCGCAGACATCGCAAGCGTCACAGGTCTCCCACTTTGGAGTTTCCCCAAAGTGTGTACAAATCTGCCGATGCCGGCAACGCTTCGATTCCACGAACTCCCGGATAATCCGATACCGCTCCCACGCCCGATTCCGCTCCTCCGCATCCGTAATCTGATTCGCGAAAAATCCCAGCAGCCCCGCATCTTTTTTCTGCCACAATAAAACGCAGTCCGCACTTCCGCCGTCGCGCCCCGCCCGTCCCGCTTCCTGGTAGTACTGCTCGATCGATTTCGGCAGCGACAAGTGAATTACCGCCCGTACCGCCGCTTTGTTGATGCCCAATCCAAAAGCGATCGTTCCCACCAGCACTCGCACTTCGTCGGACATCCAGCGCTCCTGGTTGCGCCGCCGGTCTTCGGCGCCCATCTTGCCGTGATATCCCACTGCGGCGATGTCGCGATCTTCCAGAAAATCCACGGTCTCCTCGACCCGGCTGATCGTCGGAGAATAAACAATCACGTTGCTGCCGGCATAGCTCTGCAGCGCTTTCACCAGCATCTCCATCTGCTCGAGTCCTTCACACTCGCGCACCAGATACCGCAGGTTCGGCCGGTAAAAGCTGGCAATATATTTATCGGGATTGCGCAACTGCAGTTGCGCCAGAATATCGTGCCGCACGTGCCGCGTGGCGCTGGCGGTAAACGCCGCGATAGGACGATCCGGAAACTTGGTGCGCAGCCGGTTCAACTGCCTGTACTCCGGACGGAATTCGTGTCCCCACTCCGAGATGCAATGCGCCTCATCGATGGCGAAAAAAGTAACCGGCACCTGCTGCATCCAGCCCATGGTGTCGCCGCGCGCCACTCGCTCCGGAGAAATGTACAGCAGGCGATAAGCCCCTTCGCGCGCCTTGGACATTACTTTATTCTGATCGGCTTCGTTCATCGTGCTGTTGAGTACCGCCGCCGGAATCCCCATCTGCGCCAATTGCGTCGCCTGATCCTGCATCAGCGCGATCAGCGGAGAAATCACCACCGCCGTCCCGCCCGAAACCACCGCCGGCAACTGGTAGCACAGCGACTTGCCGCCACCGGTGGGCATCACCACGCAAGTATCGCGCCCCGCCAGCAGACTGCGCACAATCCGCTCCTGCAGCGGACGAAACGTGCTGTACCCCCAGTACCGCCGCAGCGGCGTCAGCAGATCCGTTTCCGTGCTCATAGAAAAAAGTATAGGCCGAGGCGAAGAAGGGGAGAAACGCAATCGAAAGTTTTCTGTTAGGAAGTTTTCAAACCGGGAACTACCCTGTGAGCCTCTGAGTCTTCCGTGTTAAAGACTTTTCGACTCTCCAAATTTCACTTCCGGATACACCCGCCCAAACGCCACCCACACCACCGCAATCACCACAAAGCACAGCACGCTGCCCTCCGGACCAACCATCCCTCCCGTGAGCCATCCCGGCCCATGAAACGACGACTTCAGAAGATGCCCCGGAAAAATCGTCCCGCTGTCGGGCACGGAATAAATAAAGGTCTCTCCCCAATCCCACGCCGCGTGAAATCCCACGGCAAACCACAAGTTTCCCGTGCGCCGCAATGTCAAACAAAAGAAGAAGCCAATCACCGCCGCCGCCAGCAGGCCTGGCCAGTCTTCTCCGCCGTTTCTGATGTGGATCAGTCCAAACATGCACGACAGCAATGCCGCCGCCGGCCAGAAACCAAGTGCCCGCGTCAACGTAAACTGCGAATAACCGCGGAAAAGGAAGTCCTCGAAGAACCCGACCAGCAAGAACATTACCGCCCAGAACACCGCAAACTTCGCGATGCGCGCCCCATGCATCGCCAGATGTCCCAACTCAAAAACTCGCAGGCCATACATTGCCGCCAGCAGAAGCGTAATGCTGGCGAATCCCCAAACCGTGCCCACCCAGAATAATTTTCCGAACGCCTGCCGTCCCGGCAGGCCATACGCTCCCCACGCCCGCCGCTCAACTCTTCCCAGCAGCAAAGCCGGAATCACCGCCGCCAGAAATAGTCCAAACTCCCCCAGCATCATTGACCACAGCCCATTCGCCCCCAGTTCTAAAGAGCCTGCCCAACGGCTGGCCACAAACTGCAGCGGATAAAACATCGCCACATAAAACGCCATCCCCCATCCCGCCTTCAGTCCGTCCGGGCCCAGAAACACCGTCCGCACATACGATGGCTGCACCGCTGCAGTAAAGTCAGGCGCTGCACCGGACGACTCCGAAGCCGTCTCTCCGGAAATCGCCGTCTTCTGTCCCTCACTCGAAATGTTTATCCCGTCATCCATCGCAAACCGGCATCGCAAACCGATAAGACTCTGCTTTGAAAGGGCGCGGCTAGCCGCGCCATGAACTCCCAAGAAATCTACGCGCCTTTAGGCGCTCCACCCGCAGAAGTTTCCGAAAACAGCCCCGCTCATGGTAAAACACTCGGCTCACCCTTATGACCGGATTTTTCACCCGCGAACGCTTCGGCCGCCCACAGTTTCTGGCCGGAGCCTTGCTCCTCGCCTTTCTGGGGCAAGCGGTTTGGCTGGTCCATTCCGAGTTACGCATGTCCGAATCCGGCCTCAGCGCCTCCGAACAAGTCCGCATCGCCGCAGGCTGGCGGCAAATTCACGGTGGTGGCATCGCGGGCGCGCCGTTCCCCGACGCTCCCGGTTCACTCCCCATGGAAGTCTCCCGCGATGACTCTGGCTTCGACGCCGAGCACTCCCCACTACTCTCCCTGGTAACCGCCGCGCCCCTCCTCGCGTGGCCGCAGAGCCTGCTCACAACGGAATCTTACTGGCGCTGGCTCCCGCGCATTCCATTCCTCGCCTTCGGCGTATTCCTCGGCGCTTCGTTATGGTATGTCTCCCGCCGCCTCTGTGGAAACACCGGAGGATTTCTCGCCCTCACTCTCTATTGCTTTTCTCCCGCCATGCTGCAAGCCACCGCCGTATGGCACGCCGAGCCTGAAATCCTCGCCGCCTGGGGATCCTTCGGTGCCATCTTTACCGCCATCGCCCTGGCCCACACTCTCTACGCCCCGCGCGAAGTCGTTCTCTGGAACTGGCGCCGCATCGTGCTGCTTGGCATTTCCCTGGCGATCTCCGTCGCATCCCAATTCTCCATGATCGTCGTCGTGCCCATCGCTTTCGCTTTCCTGCTCTATCTCGCTCCCATCCGCCGCGGCGCGGCCGTGATCATCTGGACCGCCGCATGTCTCGTGGCTCTCCTCGTACTCTTCGCCACATATTTCTTTCATCCCCGGACTTTTCTCGAAGGCATGCAGCATGCCTCTTTCTGGGGAGCAACCTGGCGCAGTTTCACCGTTCTTGCCGTTTATCGCCAAGTCGCGCTGCAAATTCTGCGCGCCTGTCCCGCGTTCGCCCTATTGATTCCAGCCGCCAGCGCAACATACTTAGCCTGGCCGCGCACCCGCTACTTCGGCAATACCGCCCCTTTGCTGGTCGGACTACTCTTCCTCGCTCTAGGCATGGCCCATCCCCGCGTCGCCGGTGCCGGATTCCTTCTTGCCTCCGTCCCGTTCCTCTTCATTTTCGTCTCCGGCGTCCTCGCCGATCTCATGGAAACTCCCTTCCGCTCCCTCGTCACCGCCTGCGTCTGGGGATTGGTAGGAGCCTATATCCTCTGGAGCCTTCAGGCCCTGTCGAAAATCCCCCAAGGCTGAGACTTAAGCGTTTTCCTCTGTGGACCCCTGTGACCCGCTGTGTTTAAGCCTTTGACTTTGGAACCCGTCACAATTCTCTACAATCCCCACGCATCTCCTCCCCATCCCCCTCGATCTAACTCGGTAAGCAGTCCCTCTTTGGAGGTGCGCCATGACGTACCCGTTGGAGTATCATAATGTCGTGAATCGCCCCACGCGACGCTCGATTCCAGCCTCGCTTCCGCTGTGCGCAGCGCTCTTGCTTCCGCTCCTCGTCTCCACCAGCCTCGCCCAAATCGGCAGCGCGTCTGCCGGCTCCGCTCACTCCGGCGGCGGATCCCCTCCCACCGCCATGACTGTGGCGCCTCCCACCGCCATCGGCGTAGCGCCTCCCACTGGCGTATCGGCCGGGCACGGAGGTTTTACAACTTCTGGATCGGGTTTCTCGCACACCACGAATACTCCGCATTTCCCGAACGGTTCCCACGGCAACGGCAATGAACATCGCCCGCACCACTCCGCCAACGGTACCGCCTACTACCCCTATGTTTACGCACTGCCCGTGCCCTACGCCGTCGATGTAAGCGCCGCTGACGATAACGACGATGACGACGATGCCGAATACCAGGGCGGACCTACCATCTTCGATCGTCGCGGCTCGGGACCGGATTCCTACGTGCCCCCATCATCCCCAGGGCCGGCCCACGCACACGATGTACCGGCAGAAGACGCGCCCGTGGCCCAGTCCGGCGCCGAGCCCGTTCTGGAACCGCCGCAGCCCCCAACGACCCTCGTCTTCAAAGACGGTCATCAACTCGAGGTGAACAACTACGCCATCGTCAGCCAGATGCTCTACGACCTGACGCCCGGCCATCCCCGCAAGATCGCTCTTGCGGATCTCGATCTCTCCGCCACGCAAAAGCAAAATGACGATCATGGCGTCGTCTTCCAACTGCCGCCATCTTCACAGGCCAACTGACTATGCGCCGACTCACCATCTTCGCCATTTTCACAGCGCTCACGTCGTACGCCGCGGCACAGCGAGCCTCCGTGCCCGCCCACGCCACATCCCCGGCGCACTCCGCAGTCCGGCATTTCAAATCGTCCGCAGGCAATTCTGCCCTCGCACGCAATGCCCACCCATCCGCATTCCGCCGATCATCCCCGTTGGTTTCGCCGTTCGGCTCCCTGCCATTCCCTTTCTCCGGCGACTCCTTCAATCCCGATGACATTTATTCCACCGGATATCCCGTCGCTTCGCAGCCGCCCCCGTTTTTGATGGAAGCAGTGCGGCAGCTGGCCGGCGCCGGTCCCGCTTCCATGGGACAAGCCATGAGTGCGCCCACCAACCATCAACCTTCATCGAATGATCCGCTGATGATCGAACTCCAGAATGGCAAATATGTTCGCGTCGAGAGCGCCGCAGCCAATGGTGACGCCCTGCCACTTAAGTTGGCTCCCAATCATTCCCGATCAAATTCGACGTCCGCGCCCATGATTAGCGCGAAGCCGTCGGAACCGCTGCCCGCCGCAGTTCTGATTTTTCGGGATGGCCACAGCGAAGAAGTTCGCGACTACACCATCGCCGACGGCATGCTCTACGCCCGCGGCGACTACTACACCGACGGATACTGGAATAAAAAGATCGATCTCGCAACTCTCAGCGTCGCCGAGACCATGCAAGCCAACGCCAACCGCAGCGTGAAGTTCGTCCTTCCCTCATCGCCGAACGAAGTGGTCACCCGCCCCTAGAACCGCCATCGGCAACACCCCCGATCCAGAGTCCCTAATGAAGCTCGCGTCGTGGTACAATTTACTTTCGCCAATAACCTACTAACCGCCTGTAAATGCAACCGTTTAGCAATGATTTTACGACGATCAACCGGGCCGCCAACGGCCCCAGTTCGCCATCCCTAAACTCTACAGCAAATCAGAAAAAAGCTAGCAGCCAGAAGCTAGCAGCTAGAAGCTAAAATGCCTGACGATCAAAATCCCGAACCGACCGCGTCTTTTGCGGTCGTCCCGAGCAGCGCGAGGGATCTCGTCGGCTAAGAACTGAAAACCATGGCAGACGATCAAAATCCCGAACTCCCCCTGACTCCACCGCCCGGCGGCGATGGCAGTCCCGGCGCCCTGCACATTCAGCCCGTCAACATTGAAGACGAGATGCGCAAGTCGTATCTCGATTATTCCATGTCGGTCATCATCGGACGCGCTCTGCCCGATGTCCGCGACGGACTCAAGCCCGTCCACCGCCGCATTCTCTACACCATGCAGCAGATGGGCCTCCAGCCCAATCGCGCCACGCGCAAGTGCGCCCGAATCGTCGGCGACGTCATGGGCAAGTACCATCCCCATGGCAACCTCGCTGTCTACGACGCTCTCGTCCGTCTCGCTCAAACCTGGAGCCTGCGCTATCCCCTCATCTTCGGTCAGGGAAATTTCGGTTCCGTCGACGGCGATCCTCCCGCAGCTGATCGCTACACTGAAGCCAAACTGGCTCAAGTCGCCACCGCGCTGCTCGAAGATCTAGACAAAGAGACCGTCGATTTCCGCCCCAACTACGATGGCAGCGAAGTCGAGCCTGACGTTCTTCCCACGCGAATTCCCAATCTTCTCATCAATGGCTCGGATGGCATCGCCGTCGGCATGGCCACAAAAATTCCGCCGCACAATCTCACCGAAATCGTCGATGCCACCATCACCCTCATCAACGATCCCAACGCCCAGCTCGCCGAGATTCTCAAGTTCGTCCAGGGCCCAGACTTTCCCACCGCCGGCATCATCCACGGACGCGCCGGAGTCTTCGAAGCCTACCGCACCGGACGCGGCCGCTTCATGATGCGCGCCAAAGCCTCCATCGAGAACATCAACAAAGACCGCCAGGCCATCATCGTCACCGAAATTCCCTATCAGGTAAACAAAGCCCGCCTGG
>OCZU010000074.1_pt1 | contig 72861 bp, 39 predicted proteins | sample 1539001 | NCBI WGS metagenome assembly OCZU01 (sample SAMEA3539306, study PRJEB22396) | soil metagenome | biome: tundra; feature: field; material: soil | place: USA | collected 2010-05 | depth 0.15 m | reverse complement strand
GAGATCGTTGGCGAGGCCGCAATGGCGGTGGACGGGCTGGCGATTCACTTCTGAGGCGCCCGTCAGGCCAGGTCCGCCGATCTCAGGTGGCCTTGGCAGCGCAACAGGGCGTGCGGCTACCCGGCCGAACTCCGCCAGCTCGCGCTGAGCTCCATTCGGGCCGACTACTCGTGGGTCTGGCCGGGTCAGGACTACCTGAACATCTACGAATACATCGCCGCAAGTGAGCCGACCGAGAGGCGAGCCCATGGACAATTTGGCTGAGTACGTCGACGGCCTGCCCAACCTGTGCGGGCAGGAGCCGCTGATCAGCGAGGCCATCGAGGCGGGCCGGCAACGCCCGGTGTTCCCAGGCGGTGCGGACATCGAGCGCGCCGCCAGTACATTCGCGGTGGCGCTGCACATGCATCAGCCGCTCATTCCCGCCGCTGCCGACGACCTGCGCTCCGCGGGGATCATCAGCAACCTGGCATGGATGATTGCGCATCCGGACCTGGCTGACAGCCACAACGCCCCGGTGTTCGTGTGGTGTTACAGGCGCATGGGCGAGTTCATCGCCCAGCTCCTGGATGAAGGCCGCCAGCCCCGGGTGATGCTCGACTACTCGGGGACCTTGCTGCACGGAATGCGGCAGATGGGCCTGGACGACGTGTTCGACGCGCTCTCTTACCTCACTCACGACGGCCGGGCCCGCCAGACCACCGAGTGGCTCGGTTCCACCTGGGGCCACGCCGTGGCGCCATCGACGCCGGTCCAGGATTACCGGCTGCACGTGCGCGCCTGGCAGCACCATTTCGCTGCCATCTTCGGCCTGGAAGCGCTCGGGCGGATCCGGGGATTCTCCCCAGCCGAGATGGCGCTGCCCAACCAGCCCGATGTCGCCTACCAGTTTGTCCGCACGCTGCTGGACTGCGGCTACGAATGGGTGCTGGTCCAGGAACACACCGTGGAACAACCCGGCGGCAGCGGTGTCGAGCGCCCGCATCTCCCGCACCGGCTCGTCTGCACAGATTCCCACGGCAACACGGCCAGCATCATCGCGGTCATCAAGACCCAGGGCAGCGACACGAAGCTCGTGGGCCAGATGCAGCCCTACTACGAGGCCAAGGGCCTCGGGCCCGCTGAACTGGCCGGCCGGCTTGTCCCGCCGCTGGTCACCCAGATCGCCGACGGCGAGAACGGCGGCGTCATGATGAACGAGTTTCCCCCCAAGTATCTCGAGGTCATGAGGGAGTGCTCGGGGTCGCCCACCCCCGCTGTGAACGTCACCGAGTACCTCGAAGCGCTGACTGGGCGGGGGATCAGCCGCGAGGAGCTGCCACCTTTGCAGCCACTGTTCCAGCATCGGGTGTGGGAGCGTTTCGATCCCGGCGAAGGACCTGGACGGCTCGCTGCGGTCATCGGCCAGCTCAGGGCCGAAGACAACCGGTTCAGCATGGAGGGCGGCAGCTGGACCAACGACATCTCATGGATGCGCGGGTACGACAACGTGCTGGCACCTATGGAGCGTGCGAGCTCGCTCTTCGGCAAGCACCTGCTGGCCTCGGGCGTGCCGGCCAGCGACCCTCGCTACCGGCGCGCACTGTTCTATCTCCTGGCCTGTGAAACCAGCTGCTACCGCTACTGGGGCCAGGGCATCTGGACGGATTACGGCGCCGAGCTCGCCCTCCGCGCCTGCGAGGCCGCCAGCTCGGCGACCTGACCGCCGAGCGACCCGAACCGAAGGCGAGGGTAGACGCCTGCGTCGCCGACGAGTCGCTTCCTGCGGCGAGGTGCTGGCCCGCTGCACCCTGCCGCACCTTTCCGGCCGGGCAGCGCCAGGAATTGCGGCCTGCCCGGCGGGCCGGCGCCTGGTCCGGCGCGGTGGTGCCCGGCGCGCAGCCTGTTCCTGGTGTCGCGGATCTGGGCGCTGATGCGGCGCAGGTCGTCGGGGAACTCGGCGGCGTGCTGGTAACCGGCCAGGGTCACGACGCCTGGCGGCGTTCGTATCGTGACCCCTGGCCGGGCGGCTCCTGTGCCGGGTGACCTAGCCTCGTGATCGTGACGGAGCCTTCGCGCAGCACCGCCGACCTGATCGTGGAGTGCCTGGAGAATGAGGGCGTCACGCACGTCTTCGGCATTCCGGGCGAAGAGAACATCAGGCTTGTGGAGGCCATCTCCCGCTCGCCCATCCGCTATGTGCTGACGCGTCATGAACAGGGTGCATCGTTCATGGCCGAAACCTACGGCCGGCTCGCGGGCCGCGCCGGGGTGTGTTCCGCGACGCTTGGCCCCGGTGCGATCAACCTGCTGCTGGGTACCGCGGATGCGACTACCAACTCGACGCCGCTGATCGCACTGTCGGCGCAGGTCGGAATGAAGCGCAGTTTCAAAGAGTCCACCAGGGCGTGGACCTGGTGTCGATGTTCGCGCCGGTGAGCAAGTGGTCTGCGCTGGTGGCGACGCCGGGTGCCGTCCCGGAGATGATCCGCAAGGCGTTCAAGCTTGCCCAGACTGAGCGGCCCGGCGCCGTCTACCTGGCCATCCCCGAGGACGTGGAAAAGACAGCGGCACCGGGCGGGCTGGCGCCGCTTGCGGTGAACGTCCCGCGGACGGATGAGCCGTCCCGGGGCGGCACATTACGCAAGATCACGGCTAGCAGCTGGCCCAGGTCAACGCCCAGTTCCAGTGTCATGGCGCACACGAGCAGGTTCAGCTCGCCGTCTTTGAATCGGGCTTCGATCTGCTCGCGGGTCTCCAGCGGCACCTGACCGGAGTGTTCCTCAGCGTTGATGACCAGCGGCTCGTCCCCGCAGGCCAGCTGCCGCTCGTAGTCGCCGGGGCCGCCGTCCCACGGCCGCATCACGCCCTTGCAGTTGAAGGTGGCGCAGCGGTCACGCGGGGAGGGCCCGGGCTGGACGACGCGGGGCACAAACCGGTTAAGTCCTGGTGTTGGTTACGCGACCTGGACTGATCCCCCCGGGCTGCAGGAATATTAGGGACATGATCGTTCTAGCTATAGTGTGCGGTGTATTCGCTGGCTTCGCGGGCCGCCGGTTTCTCAGCGCCCGTGATGCGTGGGTTTTCTGGCGGCTGAGGCGGGCGACATTGCCCGGACTGCGAGGAGTGTTCTACCAAGACGCCCGCAGGTCTGTTGGCTGGGCACTCGGCGCCGTCGTGCTCTTCTTCCTAGTCGTGCACCTCGTATGAGCTGGCTGCATCGCGCCATGCGGCCCGGGGAGGGCACCTCGCCGCGCACGTCGGCCGTCCGCTGACGGCAGTGCCCGATCGGTGCGGCAGGCATCAGAACTGGCCGGAGCACTTCAAGCCGCCGCTGCGGGAGTCGCTGACCCTGTGCCGCCCGAATACTCGATTGAGCGGCTGACCTGCGCTATCGCCAGCAGGCTTGACGCGGCGATGGTTGGCTGGCCGGGTGCTGCTCAAGATCGTCTATCTGCTGACGTGCCTGTGCCGCCCGGATACTCGATTGCCTGGCTGACCTGCGCAGTCACCTGCGGCCCGGCCGCCCGCCGATGGCCCCGGGCATCGCCCGCCTCGTCGTTCGGCTGGCGAAGGAGAACCCGCTGTGGGGATACCCGCATCCACGGCGAGCTGGCGAAGCTCAGCGTGACGGCCGCGCCGTCCACCGTGTGGCAGATCCTGCATGCCGCAGGCATCGATCCGGCTCCCCGCCGCTCGGGCCCGACCTGGCGGCAGTTCCTGCACGCCCAGGCTGCCGGGATCCTCGCGGTGGATTTCCTGCACGCAGACACCGTGCTGCTGAAGAGACTGTGTGTCCTGGTCTTCATCGAACACGGCACCCGCCGGATGCACCTCGGCGGCGTGACCGCCAACCCCACCGGCGGGTGGACGGTCCAGCAGGCCCGCAATCTGGCTCTCAGCCTCGGCGAGCAGCATCTGCGGGCCGTCCTGAACGCATACCAGACGCACTACGACACGGCACGTCCGCACCAGGGCATAGCGCAACACGTCCCCGACGACGAACCTGACGCTCCCTGCGCCACTGTGGCCTACGTCGACAGCGAACGGATCCGCCGAAGACCCGTCTTGGGTGGCCTGATTAACGAATACTCCCACGCGGCATGACCGCCGGGAAACCGCAGGTCACCCGCCAAATTCTATTTTCGAGCGGAACAGGCATAATTGATCGGCTTATTCGCTACCACCATATTCGGCCGGGTCAACGGGCATACCAGGCGTCCAGGAGCGCCCGTTCCTTAAACGGGTCTATACCGAGCGGGGGGATCTGCGGTCGGAACTGCGGATCGCCGCCGGTCCGCATGACGGCCCAGGTATCGCGCACGGTATCCGCAACAGGACGGCTCGTCATACCCGCTTGCAGTGCGCGATCGATGCGGATCTGCCACGTCGCGTCGTGGCCACCTGTTTTACGCGGTACCCAGAGCGGCAATTCGGTCCACGGTTCGACATGGTGTCCCAGAAGGAACTCGTCATCGACCCATACGAGCTCTGCTGAGGACTCGGTGACCGCGACGCACTGCGAAAGCCACGATTCGTATGTGGCGTTGCCCTGCGGCCCAGCCACCATGAACGCACCCGAAAGCCCGAGTTTTACGCAATGCAGACCGAATCTGGCCACGTCCCGAACATCGATCAACTGCATCTTTATTTCCCCATCGCCCGGCGCGAGTACTCGGCCACCTCGGCCAATCCGACCCAGCCAGAAGGTCAGTCGGCCGATGTTCTCGTGCGGGCCGAGTACAATCCCGCAACGGAAGGTTAGGATTCTGCCGGGAAAGTAGCGCTCGGCCGCCCGTTCGCATCCTGCCTTGGCCGGTCCGTACTCAATCTCCATCGAGTCTGGATCGCACTGGTGGATAGGCGAGGACTCGTCGACCGATTCACCGGGCCAGTCGGCTGAAGCCGATGCGCTGGACACGAACAGGTAAGCGTCAGCTTGGCCAGCCAGTTCGCGTGCTGAGGCACCGACGATCGTTGGAACGTAGCCGGAGGTGTCAACGATCGCATCCCACGGCCCCATCGTGGCGAGGCGCTTGAGGTTGGCTGTGCGCTCGCGGTCACCCCGAATACCTTCCACACCAGGCAGGTCTGCTCCGCTCATGCCCCGGTTGAAGGTTGTGACACTATTGCCCGCGGCCAGGGCCTCTTCAACGAATGCTCGGCCAAGGAACCGGGTGCCACCAAGAATCAGAATCCGCATAGTGCGAGTCTACTTACCAATTGCCGCAGCGATAGGATGCGTTGTAGTTCCGCTGAGCCCCATATCCGAAACGGAGGACCGGATGCCGATTAATTACGGGGACACTCCTTCCTGGGTTCACCCGACTGGTCTAGCTTTGGAGGGGCGGCAGGGCGTCGGCCCTGCCGGATATGGGCGTTCCCCTGGTGAGTCGCCTGGCCCTTCAGCGTGGGGGACGTGGCACAACGGGTGCTGACGGGCTGGCGCACGGGCCGACCCTGGCAGGCGTGGCGGCAACAGCACGCGGGCCAACACATAAAATCGCCAGTGCCGGGCCCGAATCGCCATCCGGACATAATGCTTACCCTGAGATGGCTCCTCACTCGCCCCTCAGGTGGAACGCAGGTATCTGCGGAAGGCCAAGATGCCTGCGACTGTCGACAGCGCAGCGAAGGCCATCAGCTTCATGGACCCGAATGCGACGTCTGCCCAATTTACCTGCGTCGCCATGGCCGCGCGGCCCGTCGAGACAGCCCAGTTGACCGGGTTGCACCGAGCCGCAGCCGCGATCCACGGGGCGACAGCCCCGGCCGGCATGAAGGCGGTCGACAGGAATGTGGCGGGCAGCGTGACGAAGTTCAGCGTGGCGACCATCGACTCCTGCTTGCGCAAGATGAGGGCTAGAGCATGGGACAGCGCACCTGCCCCAAAGGCGAGCAGGATCGCGCATCCGAAGAGGACGCAAACGCCGGCAATGCCCCCGCGCACATGACCACCCAGGAGCACACCGAGTGTCAACATGATCGCGCCTTGGACCACGACCACAACCATCTGCTGGACGAGCGGCCCGACTATCAGCGCGCTCCGTTTCGCCGGGGAGGCCAGTAGCCGGTCGAGGATTCCGCGGTCGATGTCGGCCAGCACGTTCTCGCCGGCCCACGCGCCGTTGATCAGAGCGGTCATGATGACCATCCCCGGCAGCAGATAGTCCAGGTAGCTGGAGTCGGTCCCCTTGAATGCCGGAAGCTGCACGACCTGCCGGAATACTCCGCCGAAGAAGAGCAGCCAGAAGAAGGGCTCGAGCAGAACCACGACCAGGTACCAGGGCTGACGCCCCACGTTGCGTAGCCTGCGCGCCGCGACATGGCCGGTCTGGGCAATAACGGTGGTCATCGGGATTCCTCGGCGGTCGAGGCGAACCGGCCACGATCGAGCGACTTTCCGGTGATCCGCAGGAAGACGTCGTCGAGACTCGGCCGGGTCACTGTGACGGAGACGGCCTTGATGCCTCTGCTTTCCAGTGCGGCCAGCACATCCGGAATGGCTCTGGCTCCGTTCACGACTCTGGCCCGCGCCCACGCTCCTGTGACCGCCACGTCGTCGCAGCCCTCAACCCGGGTCAGCGCAGGGATGATGGCGCCCTCCGCCCACGGCTCGGCGAGTTCGACGTGGATCGAGTCGCCCCTGATTCCGCTCTTGAGCTCTTCCGGTGACCCTTCCGCGATGACTTTGCCCTGGTCAATGATGGCCACGCGGTCGGCTAGCCGGTCCGCCTCCTCTAGGTAGTGTGTGGTGAGCACGATCGTCAGCTTCTCCTCGGAGTTCAGCCGGGTGATCTCCTGCCATAGGCCGGTCCGCATCTCGGGGTCGAGCCCGGTCGTCGGCTCGTCGAGGAAGAGCACCGCGGGCCGGTGGACCAGGCCCATCGCGATGTCCAGGCGTCGCTGCATGCCGCCCGAGTAGCCTCGCACGACGCGGCGAGCCGAGGAGCTGAGCCCGAACCGATCAAGCAGCTCGCTGGCACGGCCACGCAAGGACCGGCCAGAGAGCCCGTGCATATGGCCCTGAAGCATGAGGTTCTCCCAGCCTGTGGCGTCCGGGTCTGCACCATGTTTCTGGCCGACTACGCCCACCGCCTCGCGCACCTGCGCAGGCTCGCGGAGCACGTCGTATCCGGCCACCCTGGCGGTACCGCGGTCGGGTCGCGTCAGTGTGATCAGGATCCTGATGACCGTGGACTTACCTGCGCCGTTCGAGCCAAGCAGCCCGAAGATCCGGCCCGGGTCGACCAGGACGTTCACCCCGTCGAGTGCCTTGACGCCACCCCGATAGGTCTTGACTAGGTCTGTCGCCTCGATCGCAGATCCCATCGCGCTGTCATGCATCATGTCGCCTCCCGATGACTGACCACTCAAGGACGGCCATGGCGCTATACATCTTCATAGCTGCCTGGCGGAATGCGATGCTCCGTGGGCCGTCCAGGACGCTCTCGGTCACTTCCTGCCCCCGGTGCGCCGGGAGGTCGTGCATGAACACGGCACCCGGCTGCCGACTCATCAGAGCGTCGTTCACCTGGAATGGGGCGAAAGCGTTACGCCATTCCGGGTCAGGCTTGCTCGTCCCTGTCGTCTGCCACCGCGTCGTGTAGACGACGTCGAATCCCGATCCAGCCTCGGCGATGTCATGGACTTCAGTGATCGAGCTCTTCGTCTCCGACGCCTGCTCGGCCGACACCGCGAGGATTTCCGTGCTCAGGCCATAGCCCTGTGGCGTGCAGAGCACGAGCTCGATGTCGGTGAATCTGCTGAAGGCAAGGGCCAGCGCGGCCGCGGTGTTGTTGCCCTCGCCTACGTAGAGCAGGCGCAGCCCGTCCACCCGGCCGAATTGCACCTGCAACGTCGCCAAGTCGGCGAGCGCCTGCGTCGGATGCTCGTCGGAGGTCATTGCGTTGATGACGGGCATCGCATCCTGATGGCACAGCGCCCGGAGCTCGGCGGGGTCCGCGGCCGTGCGCACGACCAGGGCGTCCAGCATGAAAGAGGAAACCTTGGCGGTGTCCTCGAGGGTCTCGCCGGTGTTCAGCTGGAGATCGCCGGGCCCGTAGGCGATGTGGCCTGCGCCGAGCCTGAGGGCTGCGCTCGCGAAGGCCGTCCGGGTACGGGTGGAGGTCGCACGGAAGAAGCTTCCGACGACACGGCCGTTCAGCGGCCGGCGCCCGGCCGGCGCATCCGAGGCGAACCAGCAGCCGCGGGCGACCAGCTCCCGCAGATCCGCCTCAGTCAGATCTCGTATCGAGATGAGGTTGCGTACTGCTGGCATCACTTCACGTCTCTCTGATCTGGTGGCGAACTGAAAGGTCCCGTGGGCGGGCGGTTGTCGAGGGGTGCCGACGCGAGGTCGGCGATGGTGCGCCGCGAGATCAGGTCGTTCGAGGTGACGTCGAGGCCGAGCTCCGCACGCAGCCTGGCCGCGACCCGCATGGCCAGCAACGAGTGGCCACCGATATCGGGGAAGGCGTCATGCACACCGACAGGCGAGACCCCAAGTTCCTGCTCCCATACGTGCGCGATCGCCTGCTCGGACGGCGTCCGCGGCAGCATCGGGGGGACACGGTCGTCGCCGGCAGCGGGTATCGGCAGCGCATTGCGGTCGATCTTGCCGCTCGATGTGAGCGGCAGTTCGTCGACGACGACGAGCGCCGATGGCACCAAGGTGGAGGGGAGCCAGGCGCGTGCGTGGTCGCGTACCTGATCGATGTCGATCCTGGCCTCGTCCCGGCGCACCAGATATGCCACGAGGCGCCGGCTGCCGCGTCCGTCCTCGGTGGCGACGACCGCGGCAGCGCGCACCCCCGGATGCCGGCCAAGCACCTCTTCGATTTCCGACGGCTCTACGCGCACACCGTTGACCTTGACCTGCCGGTCAATCCGGCCGAGGTATTCGATCGAGCCCGAGCCGGATCGCCGGACCAGATCGCCGGTGCGGTACAGCCGGGCACCCGGGTCGCCTGTGTGCGGATCGGGGACGAAACGGCTAGCTGTCAGGGCGGCCTGCGACACGTAGCCGCGGGCCAATCCGACACCACCCAGGTAGAGCTCCCCCGGGACGCCGACAGGTACGGTATTGAGATAAGGATCAAGCACGTGGGCCTGCATGTTGTCGATCGGCAGCCCAATGGGCACACTGTGCGCCGAGCCGGAGCGTTCCACCGGCTGCCAGGTGGCGTCCACCGACGCTTCGGTCGGTCCGTACAGGTTGAGCAGGCACGCGGAAGAGCGCTGAAACAGCCTGTCGGCCGTCTCCCGGCGCAACGCCTCCCCGGAGCAGATGACGCAGCGGACGCAGTCAGGAAAAGAGCCGACTGTGTCGAGGAAGACATCCAGCATGGCGGGGACGAAGTGGACGTGGGTCACTGAATGCTCGGCCATGAAGCCGGCCAGCCGCACTGGATCGCGGTGCATCTCCGGTGGCGCCATCACAACGGGGGATCCGGCCATCAGCGGCACGAAGAATTCCGGCACCGAGGGGTCAAACGTATAGGGGGTTTTCTGGAGGAACCGCTCTTGCGGCCGCACCGGCATGATGCGCTGTGCCCACCGGAGCCGGTTGACGATACCGCGATGCGAGATCATCACGCCCTTGGGCTGGCCGGTCGAACCCGACGTGTACATGACGTACGCAAGATCGTCGGGCAGGCCGCTGACGCCTGGTCGCCCGGCCGGGCCTTCGTCGTCTTCGAGGTCCACTGACACCAGCGGAATCCCGGCGCTTTCCGCCAGGCCAGCGCGGCCGATATCGGAGATGAGAGCGTCGGATCCGGAGTCCTCGATCAGGCCGCCAAGCCGCGCTGCCGGGTCGTCAGGGTCGAGCGGGACGAATGCCGCTCCGGCCTTGAGGACTGCCAGCAAAGCGACCACAAGTTCGAGGCTGCGATACAGGCAGACCGCCACCCGGCTGCCCGGAGTGACGCCGAGCCGCCGCAGTTTACGTGCGAGGCGGTTGGCTTGGCCGTCGAGCATCCGATAGGTGAGCTCTCCGTCCTTCGAGATGACCGCCGTCGCGTCGGGCGTCGCGCTGACTTGCCGTTCGACGAGTTCGTGGAGCGTCAAGGGCGTCAGTTCGACCGCCTGACCCCGCGCCTGCGCGGGCGACGCCGGGCCCTTCACCAAAGAGCCGACCGGACCCGTGGCATCTCCGTCCGGATCCTCCGCCATCGACCCGAGCACTGCCTGATAGGCGTCGCCAAGCAGGTTCAGCCATCCGGTGCTGATGCGGTCGGTCCGGCCGGTGAGGACCACATGGCCCGGTACGACCGTGATCTGCAACGGGAACTCGTTGGGGCTCTCGTCCTGGGTCTTTGCCAGGTCTATGCCGCTGTCGTCAAGGAGGTAGAAGTCCAGGTAGTTGAAGGCGATCTCGACAGGCGGCGCGCCGAGGCCCGACGACCCGAGCATGGCCGGCAGCGGGTACCTGCGGTGCGGCAACAAGGCGACCACGGCGTCGGTCACCTCGCCGATGAGCCGTCGCCAGGTTGAATTCGGCCGTCCGACAGCCAGCGGGACTGTGTTCAGGTACATGCCGAGCACCTCGTCGCCGCCCGTGACCTCGGGCCGGCCGTTGGTCACGAGGCCGAAATGAAACGTGGCGTGGTGAGTCAGGGCACTCATGACCTTGGCGTGAGCGGCGAGGAAGACGTCCTTGGGGGGAGCGCCGACTGTGACCGCGAGGTGGAGCAGCCGCTCACTGAGATCCGTGATCGGTACGTAGTGGGAAACCGAGACTCCCTGCGGCCCGGCAGCACCCCAGCCATCCGGAATGCGCACCCCTTCCGTGGCGGCCAGCAGATCGGCCCAGAAGGACCGGCTCGCCTCCGAGCGCAGCGTCTCCCGCTCGATGACGATGAAGTCGGCGAAGCGCCGGGCTGGCGCCGGAAGGGGCCCGGGCTCCCTCGCGTGGCCATGAGCGCGGTAGCGTTCGAGGAGTTCGCGAAGGAGCGAGTTGTGGCTCCACCCGTCGAGGATTGGATGGCATTCGGCGAACGCGAGCCACCAGTCCTTGTCGCTTACACGGTAGGCGTGCAGTCTCCACAGCGGTGCCTGCTCGATCTCGAACAGGCGGCCTCGGTCCGCCCCGACGCCCTGGCGGATCGCCTCGGCCTGCCTGGCGTCGTCAAGCGCGCGCAGATCCTCGACGGCCACATTCGCCCGGGCCGACCGGTGCACAAGCTGCAGCGGCTCGGAGAATCCGGTGAGATGGAAAGAGGTCCGCAGCACGTCGTGCCGGTCGAGGATGCACTGCGCGGCGCCGCGGAGCGCTTCCAGGGAAAAGGCGTCCTCGTCGTGGACCAGGTAGGCGGTGACGTTGTGGTACGGGCGCAGCGGGCCGTCGGCCAGCATCTCGTACAGCATTCCCGCCTGAACCTGGGCGAGAGGGTAAGCATCGACCACGTCCGCCGGCAGCATCGCCCGGTCAGCCGCGGTGAGCAATGCGAACGGCTCCGCCCGCAGGTCGTCCACGCGGTTCTCTGGCTTCCCCGCGACCCTGGCCAACGACGCGATCGTCCGGTGCTGGAACACGTCCTGCACGGTGACCTCGACGCCCGCCTCGCGCAGTGCCGCGACCAGGCGGACGGCACGCATGGAGTCGCCGCCGACAGCGAAGAAGTCGTCCGCGACGCCGGTCCCTTCCAGCCGGAGCACATCAGCCCATACCCTGGCGATCCGCCGCTCCTGTGAAGTGCGCGGAGGCACACTTACCGCAGTGGAGGCGGTGTCGCCCGGAGGCGGCAGTGCGCGATGGTCCAGCTTCCCGTTGACCGTCAAAGGCAGCCGCTCAAGCTGGACGAAGGCCGCCGGGACCATGTAGCCGGGCAGAGCGGCCGCACAGTGCGCGGCCAGCTCCGCTCCGGATGGCAGTCCTGCGCCGGCCGGCACCAGCCAGGCCACCAGACGTCGGTCTCCTGGGACTTCCTCACGGACCGCCACGACGGCGTCGCGGACGGCGGGGTGCCCCAAGAGCGTTTCGACGATCTCGCCTGGCTCGATCCTGTGGCCACGGATCTTCACCTGGCTGTCGATCCGTCCAAGGAACTCCAGGCTCCCGTCGGGCCGCCGGCGCGCCACGTCGCCGCTGCGGTACACGCGCGATCCCGCAGGCCCGAACGGGTCAGGCACGAAACGCTCGGCGGTCAGCGCAGGACGGCTGAGGTATCCACGCGCGACGCCCAGGCCAGCGACGTGGATCTCCCCGGCGACCCCGTCGGGCACCAGGCTCCCGAAGCCGTCCACCAGGCGGATCGACATATCGTCAAGAGGAAGACCCACCGCGTTCCCCGCACCCGGCTCGAGATCGGCCTCGACCACCCGGTGGTAGGTCACATGCACGGTCGTCTCGGTGATCCCGTACATGTTGACCAGTTCGGGACAGTCCAATCCGTGCCGCGCCGCCCACGTGGCGACCGCGGTGAAGTCCAGCGCCTCGCCGCCGAACACGATCGTTCGCAGCCGGAGCGGGCTGGGCCCTCGGCGGTTATCCTCACGGACAAGCTGGGCGAATGCCGATGGAGTCTGACTCAGCACGGTGACTTGCTGCGCCACGAGCAGGTCGAGGAACCGCCCGGGATCCCGCGACGTCAGGTTCGGGACGATCACCACGCGACCCCCGTAGACGAGCGCGCCCCATATCTCCCAGACCGAGAAGTCGAAGGCATAGGAGTGGAACATGGTCCACACGTCGGTCTCGTCGAAGCCGAACCTGGTGTGGGTGGTGGCGAGGAGCCGCACGGCGTTCGCGTGCGTCACCACCACACCCTTGGGGTGCCCAGTGGAACCCGAGGTGTAGATCACATAGGCGACGTTGCCGGGACCGGCCAGCGGCTCGGGATCGGTCGCCGGATACGCGCCTATCCGCGCGGAATCCCGGTCCAGGACCACCAGTTCGCCGACGAACACGCCGCGTAGCGAGGCGGCGAGGTCGGCGGTAGTGACCAGCACGTGGACGTCGGCGTCGGCCAGTATGTAACGCGTCCGCTCCGCCGGGTTCGACGGATCCACCGGCAGGTATCCGGCGCCCGATTTGAGCACGCCGAGCAGCGTCGGGACGAGTTCGGGCCCACGTTCCAGGCAGACCCCGACCAACGACTCCGGGCCGGTTCCCAGGCTCCGCAAATGGCGTGCCAAGCGGTTGGCCCGGCTGTTCATCTCGCCATATGTCAAGACAGAACCGGCGAAGACTGTGGCGGGCGCGCCGGGAGATGCCGCAGCTCGCCGCTCCACCAGCCCGTGCAGGCACTGCGTCGGCGCGGCAGCAGCAGCGCCAAGTGCGGCCGGCTGCCCGGCCTTCGCCCCGGCGAAGGCGTCGAGCGCACCGAGCGGCACCCCGGGCTGCGCGACCACGGCCCGAAGTAGCGTCAGGTACCGGCCGGCCAGGCGTTCTACCGTCTCGTGGTCATACAAAGCGGTCGCGAAGTCGAATGCCCCAATGAAGCGGCCGCCAACATCCCGCACGCCGAGCGCGAGGTCGAACTTGACCGATGGAGGGGTCAGCGCGATTTCCTCGCAGGCCAGCCCGGTCAGGTCAGCGGGCGGGCTGGCATCTGTCCCCTCCATTACGAAAACCACGCTGGTCAGAGGCGTGCGGGAGAGGTCGCGGTGAACTGGCAGCGCGGAGACGAGGCGGTCGAAGGGGAGATCTTGTTGGCTGAAGGCCTCCACGCAGACCTCGCGGACCCGCTCGAGGAACTCGGCGAACGTCACGTCGCTGGCTGCCTCGCACCGCAGGACCAGTGTGTTGACGAAGGGGCCGACCACATCCTCGATCTCGGGCCGCGTCCGCCCGAGCACCGGTGCGGCCACCGCGACGTCCCGCTGGCCGCCCTGCCGGGCGAGCAACATCATGAAGACGGCGAGGAAGGTCATGAACGGCGTGGCGTTAGCCCGCCGCCCCAGGGCCAGCAATGTCCGGCCCAGGTCCTCGGGAACCTCGAACAGGATCCGCGCACCGGACGGGTCGCGCGGCACCCCATGCGGCCGGTCGGTGGGGAGGTCGAGCGGCACTAGGCCCGTCAGCGCCTCGCGCCAGTAGTCCAGTTGGTCATCCAGAGCGCCGTCGGCGAGCTGCCGCTGCTCCCAGACGGCGAAGTCGGCGAAGCCGAGCCGTGGTGGCGCCGGGCGGCCAGATCCGGCCACCGCAGCCTGGTAGAGCGCACCGAGTTCGCGGCCGAGGATGCTCATCGACCAGCCGTCACATGCGATGTGATGGGCCGTCAACACGAGGACGTGCGCAGTTTCTGCCAGACGTATGAGCAGTGCCCGCCACACCGGACCGCGCTCCAGGTCGAAGCCCCTGGCGACCTCGCTGTCGATCACGGCGCGCAGCGATTCCTCGGTCGTCTCACTAATCGGAAGTTCGACGTGCCGTGGCGGTTCCGTGATCTGCCGTGGATCGCCGCCGAAGGACCCGTAGCGGGTACGGAGGATCTCGTGCCGCTCTTCGAGCCCCGCCAGTGCGGACCGGAGCGCATCGAGCTCGAGCCTCCCGGTGAGGCGGAGCGCCAGCGGGACCACATACTCGGTGCTCCCTGGCGCCAGTTGATCGAGGAACCAGAGCCTGCGCTGACCGGAGGACAGCGGGACCGGGCCGTCCTGCTCACGGCGGGTGATCGGATCGACGCCGGCGCGCGGGACGAGCCGCTGGCCGCGCAGCCGGCGCTCCAGCAACTGACGCCGCATATCAGCGGCCGCACCGGCCATCTCTCGCTCCTGAAGACCCATATGTCTACCTCAGCAACTTCTTGACCTGGTCATCGGAGAACGCGGCGATCTCGGCCTTGATCACCTGCCGGACGGCGGCACCGAGCCCGGCCACCGTCGGGGTGTCGAAGAACTGCCGCAACGGGATCCCGATTCCGAATGCCTCCTTGAGCCGGATGTGAGCCCTGGTGGCCAGCAGGGAGTTGCCGCCCAGGTCGAAGAAGTTGTCGTAACGGCCGATCCGCTCGACGCCGAGCACGGACGACCAGATCCCGGCGATCCGCGCCTCGACTGGGTCCTCGGCCAGGTCATCGTCGTCGGGTCCGGCGCGCAGAACGTCTCCGGCATCCGTGAGGGCGCGGCGATCGACCTTGCCGCTCGCCGTCCGCGGCAATGCGCCGTGCATCGCCCATCGGTTTGGGACCATGTAGCTGGGAAGGCGGGTGCGCAGGTCCGCGGCCAGGTCACTGGCGGCCGGCGGATGGCCGGGTGAACGGGGCACGACATGGGCCACCAGGTGCCGGTCGGCGCCGGCCGACCGCGGCACCACGCACGCTTCCCTGACCTGAGGATGGATGGCCAGCGCCGCCTCGATCTCGCCGGGTTCGACCCGGAAACCACGGATCTTGACCTGGTCGTCGAGCCGGCCGAGGAATTCGAAGACCCCATCGGCGCGGCGCCGCACTCGGTCGCCGGTCCGGTACATCCGGGCCCCCTCCCCCGCCGTGAACGGGTCGGGCACGAACCGGTCGGCGGTGAGGTCGGGCCGGCCGATGTACCCGCGCGCCAGCCGGGGACCAGCCAGATAGAGTTCGCCGTCGAGGTGGTCGGCCAGCGGTTCCAGCTCCTCGTCGAGCACGTAGGCGCTTGTATCGTGCAGCGGCCGGCCGATCGGCACGACGGCCTGCGGCGGGAACCCGGCTGTCTCGGCCGGGGAAACCTCGAGCAGCGTCGCCGTGACGGTCGTCTCCGTCGGCCCGTAGGTGCAGACCAGCCGGGCCGGCAACTCCGTGGCGAGCAGGCGCTGCACATCCTCGTGGAGGATCACGTCGGCGCCGACATTCACCAGGTTCAGACCCCGCAGCCGGGGATCCGGCCGGGTGAGGCTGTCGAGCATCTCGCGCAGGTAGGCGGGGGTAATTTCCAGCTTGGTGATCCGCTGCTGTGCGATCCGCCCCGGCAGGCCCGCCGGGCTCAGCAACTCCTCGTCGGCCAGTACCAGTGTCGCCCCGCTGATCAAGACGCTTCCGATCTGCTCCACGGCGACGTCGAACACCGGCGGGCACAGCATCAGCAACCTCTCACCTGGGCAGAGCCGGTAGAGATCGACGATCCCGCGCAGGTGGCTCAGGAAGGTGCCGTGCGAGATCATTACCCCCTTGGGCTGCCCGCTGGACCCCGAGGTGTGGACGACGTAGGCCAGGCTGTCGGGATCGGTGCCGCCAATTCCGGCCGGATGGCCCTCGTGGTTCCCGTTGTCCGCGCCGTCCCCGTTGTCCGCGCCAGCCTCGTGGTCCGCGTCGGCCAGGACGATCCGCCGGCCGCCGGACCGGATCCGGCCTTCCAGGCCACTTACCGTCACCACGATTTCAACGGCGGCCCCGTCCAGCACCGCCCTGTGCCGCGATTCCGGCGCGTCCGGGTCGACCGGCAGGTAAACCCCCCCGGCCCGCATGACCCCGAGCATGGCCGTCACCAGTTCTGGGCTGCGGCCCAGGCAGACAGCCACGGGCGTCTCGCGTTCAACACCGGCGCGGCGCAGCCGGGCGGCCAGCCGGTCCACCCGCGCGCGAAGCTCGGCGTAGGTCAGCGTGGTGCCCGCTTGCTCGACGGCAACGGCGTCGGGCGTGCGCGCCGCCTGCGCGGCGAATGCCTCGGGCAATCCCTCAGCGGCGCGCGGCGTCTCCTCGCCTGACGCGGCGGAGAGCCGGCTGACCGGCACGTCCGGCCGCGCCGCCACCGCTGCCACAAGGCTGACATACTCGCCGATCAGCCGCTCGATCGTCGCTGACTCGAAGAGATCGGTGGCGTACTCGACGAGGCCCTGCAGCGAGCCGTCCTCGCGCTCGGAGAGGCTGACCGTCACGTCGTAGCTGGCAGTTGGCCATGGGATCTCGGACGTGCCAGCCGCAGCGTCGGCCAGGCCGGGTGGCAGCGCCTCGCCGCCGAACTCGAACATGGTCTGGAAAAGCGGTTTCCTGCCCGGATCACGTTCTCGCGCCAGCCGTTCCACGAGGAGGTCGAACGGGACGTCCTGGCGGGCGTAGGCGGCCAGCGCCGTCTGCCTGGTCCGGGCGAGGACCCCGGCGAAATCAGGATCACCGGACAGGTCGGTGCGGATCACCAGGTTGTTGACGAAGAACCCGACGATCTCCGCGGTCTCCGGATGCGAACGGCCCGCGACCGGCGTGCCGATCACGATGTCGGTCGTTCCGGTCTGGCGCGCCAGCAGGATCTGGTAGACGGCCAGCAATGTCATGAACGGTGTCGCCGCGTGCCGCCTGCCCAGCCCGACCACGCGCTTTGCCAGGTCAGCGGGCACAGTGAAGGCGATGGTCTTCCCCCGCCCGGACCACAGGGCCGGACGCGGGTGGTCAATGGGCAGGTCGAGCGGCCGGACGCCGTCGAGCTCGGCGCACCAGTGCTCGAGATCGGCCCGCATCCCAGGTGCCGACAACCGCTGCTGCTGCCAGCTCGCGTAGTCCGCGTACCGCAGCTGGTGATCAGGCCGCGTGCGGGGGCGTCCTTCGACGCCCCCGCTGTAGGCCTCGCGGAGATCGCGCGCCAGCAGCCTCATCGACCACCCATCGCACGCGATGTGGTGGACACCAAGGATCACCGCGTGACGGTTATCGGAGATCTCTGCTACCAGGCAGCGCAGCACCGGACCCCGTTCAAGGTCCAACGGCTGCGCCAGCTCCCTGATGGCAAGCTCGGAGATACCGCCGGGCGACCGGCCGGCGGCAGGGATGGCCAGCCGGCGCACAGGCACCTGGGATGGGGCGTCGACGATCTGGACAGGTGTGCCGTCACGGACGACGTAGCGTGAGCGCAGGATCTCGTGCCGGCCGACCAGCTCAGCCACAGAACGTTCCAGCACCTGCATGTCGACGGGCCCGTCGAAGGAAAGAACCAGCGGGACGACGAACTCGGTGCTGCCCGGATCCAGTTGATCGAGGAACCACATCCGCAACTGCCCGGAGGACAAGCGGAATGGCCCGTCGCCGGGCAACCGCTCGATCGGGCCCACCGCCGCCCCGTGGCTCTCGGCTGCGAGCCGCGCCTGGGCCTCCACGGTGGTCGCCGTGTAAAGCTCCGCGATTTCCACGTTGATGTCGTAGCGTGAGCGCAGCTTGGCGGCCAGCCGTGCCAGCAACAGCGAATGGCCGCCAAGCTCGAAGAAATCGGCTTGCCGCCCGATCCGCTCGCAGCCGAGCAGGTCGGCCCAGACCGATGCCACCGCCTGTTCTGTATGGGTTGCGGGCGCGACATAGCGCGCGGCCGGGCCGGGGGCGTCAGGGGAGGGCGGGGGGAGCGCCTTGCGGTCAAGCTTCCCGCTCGCTGTGAACGGCAGGGCGTCGAGCACGACGAACGCTGCCGGGACCATGGCAGCGGGCAGCCGATTCAGGAGAAAGCGCCGCACCTGCGCCAGGTCGACGTCCGGCGCGGCGGCGACGACGTAGCCGACGAGACGCCGTCCGCCGGTGGCATCGGCGACCGCCGCGACCGCGGCGCCGCGAACAGCCGGATGCGCGGTGAGCGCCGCTTCGACCTCCGCTGGCTCGATCCGCATCCCGTTGACCTTGACCTGCGCGTCGAGCCGGCCGATGAACTCGATAGCGCCGTCGGTGCGGGACCGGACCAGGTCACCCGTTCGATACAGGCGGGCGCCGGCCGGCCCGGACGGGTCGGGCACGAAACGGTCCGCGGTCAGGTCAGGCCGGCCGAGATAGCCGCGCCCGACGCCGGCGCCGCCGAGGTAGAGCTCCCCGGCCATGCCCTCGGGAACCCGCCTGCCGCCCGGATCAAGGATCAGCGCGCGCATCTGTGCGATCGGGTGGCCGATCGGCACTGGCCCGGCGGCCTGTTCCGGCCGGTACCGGTAGGCGGTGGCGTCGATCGAGCATTCGGTCGGGCCATAGGTGTTATAGATCGTGACGTCCGCCACGCCCCGCAGCTGAGTGCAGAGCTCGGCCGTCAGCGGCTCGCCCGCGGAGAAGAGCAAGCGAAGCGCGCTGCGCTGGCGCCACCCCGCCGACTCGACGAGCAGGCGGAGCACCGACGGCACCACCTGAAGCACGGTGATGTCGTGCTCCGCGACGGCGCGCAGCAGCAGTTCCGGGTCGCGTTCCGCGCCCTGCGGTGCGAGTACGACCGTGCCGCCCACCACCAGGGGCGCGAAGATCTCCCAGCCCGCCGCGTCGAAGGTCAGCGAGGTCTTCTGCAGGATCCGGTCTGACTTCGACAAGCCGAGATCGCGCACCGGCCACAGCACGCGGTTCGCGATACCGGCGTGGGTGATGACGACGCCCTTCGGGCGCCCGGTTGACCCCGATGTGTACATCACGTAGGCGGCGTTGGCGCCCGTTACCTCGGACCCGGTGGTGTGCGCCGGGCCATCCCCCGGGCCATCCCCCGGGTCGTCGACATTCACGACGCCGACATGGCCGGCGGCCGGCAGCTCATCGATCGAGGAGTGCGCCAGGATGACGCGGATGCCCGCCTCGACCACGATGTCACGCGACCTGGCCAGCGGCTGGTCAGGATCGAGCGGAACGTAGGCGCCGCCGGCCTTCCACACCGCCAGCAGCGCTTCCACGACATGGACGCCGCGCCGCTGGAAGATGCCGACCCTCGTCTCCGGGCCGACACCCATGGCTCGGAGACGGCGGCCCAGGCGATCAGCGCGGGCGTCGAGTTCGCCGTACGAGATGCGCTGCCCGCCTGCCACCACAGCCACGGCGTCGGGCGTGAGACGGGCCTGGCGCTCGAAGAGGTGGTGCAGCGGCTCGGCTTGATGAGCAGGTTCATCCGCCAGCGTCTCGGTGAGCCCCGTATCGCGTGCGAGCCGGATCTCCTCGACCGCGACGCCTGGATCGCGGGTGGCGGCATCCAGGATCGCGATGAGGTGATCTGCCATTCGCCGGACCGTTCCGGCCTCGAACAGGTCGGTGCTGTACTCGAACTCCAACCGGAGGGCCCCGCGTTCCCCGGCTACCACGTGCAGAGTCAGGTCGAGCTGGGAGCCGCGCGTGATCATCGGCAGTCTCAGCCTGCTGTAGCCAGCGCTCGGCCCCTGAATCGGCATGTTGAACGCGACCTGCACGAGCGATGGCCTGGTGCGGTCGCCGGCCCGCCCTAGTTCGCGGATGAGCACATCGAAGGGGACGGCCTGATGTGCAAGCGACGCTGACACCGTGCGCGCCGCCCGGCCGAGGAGCTCACGGAAGGTGGGATGCCCCGACACCGATATGCGCAGCGCCACCATGTTGACGAACATGCCGATCATCTGCCGGAACTCTGGCCGTTCTGCCCGCCCGGCGACGGTGGACCCGATCAAGATGTCGGTCTCGCCGGTGTACCGGTACAGCACGGCCGTGAAGGCCGCCAGCATGGTCATGTACGGGGTCACACGCTCCTGCCGGCTCACGTCGCGCAGCCGGGCGGCCAGGTGGTCGTCGAGGTCGACCTGAAGGGTCGTGCCGGCGAGGCTGCGCACGGGCGGCCGGGGGAAGTCGGCCGGCAGCCGCAGCGCCGGCGGCAGATTGGCCAGCTCGCGCCGCCAATGGTCCAAGTCGGCCGCGATGGCCCCGCTAGCCACCCGGTCGCGCTGCCAGACCGCGAAGTCCACGTAGCGACCCGGCTGGTCAAGGCTCGGGACGGTGCCGGCCAGCTCGCCTATCAGCAAGTTCAGCGATGTCGCGTCGACGACAATATGATGCGCCGCGAAGACAAGCAGTTGCTCCCCCGCCGAAAACCGCACCACCTCGGCACGCCACAGCGGTGGCTGGTCCAGCGTAAATGGGCGCTCGGCAATGGCCAACGCCGCCTCACATGCCGCCTTTTCCCGCTCGCGCGGCCCGGTGCTCGCGATCGCGGTCACCGGGACGTGCACGGGAACCGATCCCAGCAGGAACAGCTCGGGCTCTCCATCGGTGACACGGATCCCCGTGCGCAGCGCGTCGTGGCGGTCGACCACCTCGGCCAGCGCCCGCTCGATGCCGGCGACGGTCACCTGGCTGGGCAGCCACCCCGCGTTGGCGGTGTTGAACATGGGAATCTGGCCGGCCAGCCGGTCGAGCAGCCAGATGCTCTCCTGTGCGTAGGAGAGCGGAAAGGGCCCATCTCCTGGCACGGCCGGGAGCGGGGACTCCGCCAGGGGCTCCGCGCCGCCCTTCGCCAGGCGGCCGAGAAGCGCCCGCTTCGCGGCCGAGAGCTGGGCGCGCCGGTTCATGGGCCTCGCCTGTTCCGCCATGCATCTACCTTTCGAGCAGCGCTGTCAACCGCGTGTCAGCAGGCGGCCCTGTCGATCGATCAGGTCGCTGGCAATCCCGTGGGCAATGGCCGGAGTCTCCTTGGCGAAGAACGCATGATCCCCGCCGAGCAGCCGGAAGGTGAATCCGGCGCCGGTCTCGCGCCGCCAGTCGAGCATGCTGTCGAACTCGACACTGGCGTCGTCACGCGCGCCGATCACCGTGATCGGTGCATCCAGTGGCCGGTCCGGCCGGTAGGGGCAGGTTTCAAACAGCTCGAAATCGGCACGTATCGCCGGCTCGAAGATCTCGAATACTGACGGATCCGCCAAGACCGCCTCAGGGGTGACGCCCTGGCGGCGCAGGAAGCCGATGAACTCCCCCGCCGGCAGCCGATGGATGCCGAGCTCGCGGGGGGCGACGGCCGGACCTGGGGCTGCGCACGCGAAGACACGCACCGGCGGGCGGTTCAGCGCCTCGAGACGCCGGGCTAGCTCGAACGCCGTGTAAGCGCCATAGCAGTGCCCGAGCAAGGCACACGGCAGGTCCGGTTGTTCGTCGAGCGCCGCGACGAGGCTGTCAACCACGCGGCTCATGTCGCGCTCCACGGGCTCCCTGCGGCGGCCCTCCCGCGCTGGAAGGAGGGCAACGCACACCTCGATCTCCTCCCGCATGCTGTCGGCGAGCGCCCGGAACGCCGCCGTGCCGCCCCCCGCATGGGGGATGCACACCAGCCGGACATGAGCGGGCCCGCCCGGGACCAGCCTGACGATCCACCGGTTTGGTGATGTCGGCACGCTGCCTCCTCAGCCGGCCGCGGCGACGGTGTCGAGGAAACGCTGCCGGTCAACATGCGCGCCCATCACCGGCGAGATCGCGACCTGGGTGCTCCCCGCCTCGTGGAACTGGGCGATCCGGCGCCGGATGTCGCGCTCGGTGCCGAACGCGCCGACCTGTTCAGCCAGCGCGTCGCTGGGCTGGCCGGTACGGACGCACTCGCCGAAACCGCACGCCTCGAACAGCCTCCGGTACGTCGGAACCCTGAGATACGACGTCAGGTACCGGCGGAGCTCGCTGCGGCCATCGGCGGGATCGGACGACGCGATGGCCGGAAGCATCTGCACCACTTTGAAGCCGTCCAGGTCGAGGCCGCGCCGGGCCCGCCCGATGCGCACGTTGGGCAGGACGTCCGACCGCACGTACTCTGGCCCGCACATCCAGACCATGACGCCATCGGCGAACTCGCCCGCGAGTTGCAGCATTTTCGGCCCGAATGACCCGAGGTAAACCGGCAGGCCGGCGCGCCGTGGAGCCGAGTAGGAGGCATGCCCGCTGTGCCACTTGCCGGTGTAGTCGACCTCGCCCTCGCGAACCAGCGATGTGACGATCGTGAGGTATTCGCGCATGGACTCAAGCGGTGGGCCGGCCGTGCCGCCCACCATCCAGTCGCCGACGATTCTGAGGCCGAGGCCGAGGCTCAAGATGAGCCGGTTACCGCACAGCTCGTCGAGAGTCATCGCGGTCTGGGCCATGACCACTGGCGGCCGCGTGTAGACGGGGAGGAACGCGGCGACCGTGCCGGAGTGGAAGGCGCCGGCCAGCCCGGCCGCGACGATCGAGGTCTCCCGCTGATTGGGAAACTGGGCCAGCCAGACGCCGGATACCCCGAGCTTGTCGACCAGCGATGCCCGATCGAGCACCTCGTCCAGCGAGAGCTGGATCTGTTCGACCGCGACTCCTGTCTCAGCCATCGAGGTTCAGCCGCCCATCCGCTCGCGCAGGCTCTTAGGGCGCATGTCGGTCCACACCGAGGCGATGTACTCGAGACATTCCGCCTTGCGGCCGTTGATGCCTACGTCGGTCCAGCCCGCCGGGGCCTCGCGGCCGGTCGGCCAGATCGAGTACTGCTCCTCGTGGTTGACCACGACCGTGAAGTTCCTAGCCTCGTCGTCGAACACCGTCCTGCTCCTTTCGATTTCCCGGCGTACCCGGCCGCCGTCAGCCCGCAGCATCGAGCCTGCGCAGTGCTTCCAGCGCCTCCCCCTCAGTCATCGAATCCACCCGCGCCAGCAACGCCTTTTCGACGCAGCTGGCGAGGCCTCGGACGCTGCGGCCTTCGAAGAGCTGCGCCACCGTGATGTCCACGCCGAACCGCTGGCCGATCCGGGCCACCAGCTGAACGGCGATCAGCGAGTTGCCAGCGAGGTCGAAGAAGTCGTCCTCCGCGCCGACCTGTGCGATCCCGAGCGCCTCCTGCCAGAGCCGCGCCAGCACCCGCTCGGTCTCGGTGGCCGCCTCGACGTATGGCGTGTCGAGGTCACGCGTCAGCGACGAGCCCACTGGGGCCGCCGTGGCCCGCTCGACGAGGCTCGCCCTGGTCACCTTGCCGGCCCGCCTGACGCCCTCGGCGAGCCCGAGCGGGCACCAGATCACTTGCGGAACGTCGGCGTGGGCGAGGATCCGGTGCAGCACTTCGGACGCCTCGCCGGGAAACACCCCGGCCTCGGCACGAGACGGATCGAACAGGGCACCCACGTCGGACTTGGCGCGGTTCGCCGTACTGGGCCGACTAGCTATCTGGCCTGCCTCGCCGCCAGTAATGTCGGCCACGTCCCGAGTGCGGACCATCGTGAAGCCATCGATGGCGACAAGCTCGATGCCGTCGGCGTCGGTCAGCACGATGTCGTACTGGACGACGTCGCTGGAGCCACCCAGGCGCTTCCTGATGACGGCCTGGCACCGGACAGGCAGCGGCCCGCGAACCGCCAGGCGGTCGTAGCCAAAGGGCATGACGTCGGCGAGAGTGCCGCCAGCCGGGCCGGTGTCATCGGAGACGCCAGCCGGGCCGTCGCCGTCTTCCTCCGCTTTGCTTTGGCCGCCTGCGGCCGCGCCGTCGAGCAGCGCCGGAAGCAGGTAGTAGCCGAGTGCGGTCGCACTGTCCAGCAGCGCCGGATGCAGGTAGTAGCTCTCCAGGTCCGCGGCAAACACAGCAGGAAGCTCGAGGTCGAGCACCTCGAGGTCAGGTCCGCTCGAGCGTGCGGTGAGGTTGTCCCACCGCGGGCCGAGCGTGAGCGATCCGATCGGGCCGCGGGCCGGCGTCGTTTCGGCGAGGCATTGCGCGCGCACGGCGGCAAGATCGTGCCGGGGCGGTTCGCCCGGTTCGGCAGCGCTGACATGACACCGGGCATACTCCACCGGGTCCCGCCCAGCGCTGAAGCCACTGACCACGATGTCGTAGCCGCCGTCCCCGGTCGCAGTCGCCTGCAGCCTTACGTCCTCATCCTTGTTTTCCATCAGCAGCTGGGGGAACACCAGATTGCTGATTTCGGCACGCGGATTCCCGGCCAGTTCCTCGAACGCGGCCCGCATCAGCTCGACGAAGCCGCTGGCCGGCATCGTCGGGCAGCCGGAGAACCGGTGCTCCGCGAGCACCCACTGGGCCGCCGAGGCGTCCACGTAGAACGTCGCCACCCGGTCCGCCTGGCCGGAGCGCCCCGAGAACAACGGATGGCTTACATCCGTCGAATACCCGGGCTCGCGCATCCTCTGCAAGATCTTGGGGCGGTGCAGGCCGGCGGCCATGCCGACCTCGGCCCAGGCCGGCCAGTTGATCGAGAGCACCCGTCGGCCGGCCGCCCAACGGCGCTGAGCGAACGCATCCATCACCGCGTTCGCCCCGGTGTAATCGCCGAGCCCGAAGTCCGCGGTGAGCACCGTGATCGAGGAATACAGAACCATGAGATCCACATCGCCGCCGAATACCGCATCGAGGACGTAGCAGCCGTAGACCTTCGGAGCGAAGACTTGCTCGGCGGCCGCCCTCGTCCTCGACTCGAGCATGCCGCCGCCAGCGATCGCGGCGAGGTGGAAGACGCCGTCGACCCCGCCGAACCGCTCCTGCACCGCCGCCCGCACGCCCCGCATTTCCTTCTCGTCGGTGACATCGGCGGCACACACGAGGACCTCGGCGCCGAGCGCCTCCAGCTCCCTGATGGCCAGGATTCGCTCGGCCACCACGTCGCCCGGTCCAGCCGCGGCCAAGACGTCCCACTGCCCGCGGCCCGGCAGCCCGGCCCGGCTGATCAGCACGAGCCGGGCACCGGCCAGCTCCGCGAGCTGCCGGGCGAGCGCAAGGCCGAGCCCGCCGAGCCCGCCAGTGATCAGGTAGACACCTCCGACCTTGAGCGTGGGCGGCACACCCGCGGCCGGATCGAGGGTGATGCTGTCGTAGGACCAGGTCCAGCGCTTGCGGCCGCGGTAGGCGACCTGCTCGTGGCCGGGTGTGGCGGTGAGCTCGGCGTATAGCAGGCCAGCGGCAGCCGGGCCAGAGGCGCCATCGCGCAACGTGATGTCGACGCTGCGGCAGGCGAGGTTCTCGAATTCCTTGGGGCCATGCTTCACCAGCCCGATGACGGCAGCCTTAGCCGGTTCTATGTCGCCGTCGCCGGCCACGTCCTGCATGTCGCTCGACAGGATGCACACGTCGACGGCGGTACCGGACGCCATCATGCTCGCGCACGCCTGCATCGCGGCCAGGGCGCTATGGAAGCCGAGTTCGAGCCACCTGCGGGCGGCGCCGAGTTCGTCGAGGCCGTCCGGGGACGTGCCAACCGCCCAGCCATGGACCACGCGCAGCCGGTCGGGCGCCGATTCCGCGATCTCGCCGAGCAGTCGGGCGTAGTCCTCAGGCTCGGTCGGCCGTATCCCGACGGAGTCGCCGGAACGCTGGTACTCCACGGCAGGCGTCACCGTCACGACGTTCGCCCCGGCGCCCCGCAGCCGCCGTACCAGCGGGCCGAACAGGCCGTCACCTTCCGGGGTGAAGACTACCCAAGGCGAGTGCTGGCCCACCGGGCCGGCCTCGGGGCGGGCGGTTTCCCGCCAGACGGGCACCGAGAACGGGGACGTGTCGGCCGGGCCGGCGGCAGCGGCTGGCCCGCTTTCCTCGTCCGGCTCGATCCAAAACCGCTGCCGCTCGTATGGGTAATCGGGCAGCGGGACACGGCGACGGCCCTGCCCCGCCCAGAGACGGCCAAGGTCCACCTCGCCACCGTGCGCCCACAGCTTGCCCACGCCTTCGAGGAGGACCTTAACGTCGTGGGAGTCCTGCCGGGGATGGCGCATGGCCGAAATCACCGGAATCGCCTCGGCCCCGTCCCCGGCTGACCCCGACAGCGTCTGTCCTGGGCCCACCTCCAAGAGCAGGTTCGCGCCGCCGCGGTGGAGCAGGCGCACCGCGTCGGCGAACCGGACGCAGCCGCGCAGATGGCGCACCCAGTAACCGGGGTCGGCCGCCTCCTCGGGGGTGATCCACGTGCCGGTGAGGTTGGAGACGTACGGAATCTGCGGCGCGGCCAGATCGACCGCGGCGACACGGTCCCGGAACTCGTCGAGAATCGGGTCCATCATCGCCGAGTGGAAGGCGTGGGACGTATGCAGCGGCCGGCACACGATGCCCTGAACGAAGAGCAACCGCTCAAGATCGTTGACATCGGCCGTCGGGCCTGACACCACGCACAGGCCCGAGGCGTTGACCGCGGCCAGGCTCACAGCGTCGGTCAGCATCGGCACCAGGTGAGCCTCGGGCAGACGGACGGCCAGCATCGAGCCGGCTGGCAGTGCCTGCATGAAGGCGCCGCGGTCGGCCACCAGGCGCAGGCCGTCCTCGAAAGAAAACACGCCCGCGAGTGCCGCGGCGACGTACTCGCCGATGCTGTGCCCAGCCATCGACGTCGGCCTGACCCCCCACTCCCGCAGCTGCATGGCGAGCGAGTACTCGACCGCGAACAGCGCGGGCTGGGTAACCGAGGTCTGATTCAGCGCGGCAGCGGCCGCTTGCGGGCCGCTGGTCGCGAAGATCGCCGAATGCAGATCGAGCCCGTGTGTCCGGCGGAGGGCCTCGGCGCAGCGGTCGAACCAGAACGCGAACGCCGACTTCAGTTCGTACAGATCGCGCGCCATATCAAGATGTTGTGATCCCTGGCCGGGGAAGAGGAACGAGACGGGCCGGTCCTGGCGCGGCGCGGGCGATGCTGGGCGCAGGGCCGCCAGCCTCGTGGCGGCGTCCCGGGGATCACGCGCCACGACGAAACCCCGGAAAGGCAGCGCGGACCGGCCGGCCGCGAGAGTGTTAGCGACGTCGCACAACTGATCGGATTCCGCACGTACGTGCTCGGACAGTTGGGCCGCGGATGCCCCCAGGGCGGTCGACGTCCGCCCCGAGAGCGCGAGCAGCTGATAGGGACTGGCGGGCGGCGGCGCCGACCTGGGGCTCGGGGCCTCCTCGATGATGACGTGGGCGTTGGTGCCGCCGATGCCGAACGAGCTGACGCCGGCCCGGCGCACGCCGTGCTCCGGGTGCCATACGATCAGGTCGGTGTTGATGGCAAATGGGCTTTCTGCCAGGTTGATCTGCGGGTTCGGCGCCTCGAAGTTGATCGTCGGTGGCAGTACGCCCTTGCCCACACAGTGCACCGCCTTGATGAGTCCGGCGATCCCGGCAGCGGCACCGAGGTGGCCGATGTTGGCCTTCACCGAGCCGAGTGCGCAGTACCCGCGTCGGTCTGTCGCCGCCCGCAGCGCCCTGCTCAGGGCATTGAATTCGATCGGGTCGCCGACGAATGTCCCTGTGCCGTGAGCTTCGATATAGCCGAGCGTCTCGGCGTCGACGCCGGCGTCTCGCAGCGCGGCCGTGACGACCTCGACCTGACCCGCCTCGCTGGGAGCGGAGAACGCAGTCTTCGCGGATCCATCGTTGTTGATCGCCGAGCCGCGGATGACGGCGTGCACCGTGTCTCCGTCGGCGAGGGCGGCCCGCAGGGGCTTGAGGAGGAGAGCGCCGCACCCGCTACCGAAAACGGTTCCCTTTGCCCGAGCGTCGAATGATCTGATATGACCGTCCGGGGAGAGGATCCCGCCGTCGGCGTAGCGGTAGCCAGTCCCCATCGGGAGGGCGATCTCGACACCCCCGGCGACCGCCATCTCGCATTCTTCGCCGCGCAGCGCGCGAACGGCGAGATGCACGGCCACCAGTGAGGTCGAACAGGCCGTGACCACCGAGAGCGCCGGGCCGCGCAGCCCGAATTGGTACGCGACCCGGGTCGACAAGTAGTCCGTGTGATTGGCCAGGATCGTCATGAGGCTTCCAACAGCGCGGAACATCGTCGCGTTCTTGGTGATGTTGCCGGCCATGTACTCATTGCTGCGCGACCCAGCGAACACTCCGACGCGGCCGTCATAGCCGTAAGGATCGTAACCGGCGTGCCTGAAGGCCGAGTACGTGGTCTCGAGGAATACGCGGTGTTGCGGATCGAGCACCTCGGCTTCACGGCTGGTGAGGCCGAACAATGCGGCGTCGAGCCATTCCGGCTGATCGATCACGGGTGCGGCGCGCACGTAATGAGGCTCGGCCAGATCCTCCCGTGGGACGCCGGCGGCCAGCAGCTCTTCGTCGGTGAAGAAGGTAATGGACTCCACGCCGGCCACGAGGTTCTGCCAGTACTCCGCGATGTCACGGGCCCCGGGAAACCGGCCGGCCATGCCGATCACGGCGATCGCGTCTTTGTCGCCGTTGTAGTTCATCGCGCTCCGCGCCTCCCTCGCCGACCCGGGGTCACCGCGATAGCGGCGCGTAATAAGCCGGTATTCGACGGCGTCCTCACGAGCATCTGATGCACGGGCTGCTACCCGCGGATCAGATGCTCGCAGTCGGCCCCTAGCCACAACAAGGTTTGCCGTAGGCATTGGCGAGTAGTCGCCATCAGCTGGGCTACGCAGGGACCAGTGGCCGATACTGTTTGTGGCCGCTGACAGAGGCCGCTTCCGGACCGCCACCAATCGTCGCAGGCGCGAAGGTGAGTCATGTTGCCCGAGTCGCTTTCGCGGCTGCTGCCCGGAATTGGAAATACGCCGATTCTGCCAGTGGCCGTCGCTTACCTGGGCCAGAGCCACGATGTCCTGCTCAAGGCCGAATGGCACAATCCGACCGGATCGATTAAGGATCGGACCGCGGCCGGGCTGTTGTGGTCGATCGATCGCGACGAGCCGCTCCGGCCGGGAACCACGATCGTCGAGTCGACCTCGGGCAACCTGGGAATGGCGTTGGCCAGGCTGCTCCCCGCACGCGGCTGCCGCCTGCTGGCCGTCATCGACCCCAAGGCGCCCGCGGCGACCCAGACGGAACTCGTCGAAGCGGGGGCCGAACTGCGGATGGCCACCGAACCCGACGGGCAGGGTGGCTACCTGCTAACCCGGATGCGCATCGTGGCGGCACTATGTCGCGACAACCCGGGCTACCGCCGCTCAGACCAGTATCGGAACCGGGCGAACCCGCTGATCCACGAGCTGACGACGGGCCCGGAGATCGCCGCCCAGGGCGGTGATGAACTCGACGCGGTGTACGTGGCGGTCTCCACCGGTGGGACGCTCGGCGGGATCTCAGCGCATATCAGCAAGGCAAGGCCAGATGTCCGCATCGTCGCCGTGGACGTCGAGTCCTCTCTGGCGCTGAGCACCGGCCAGTCCGCGAGCCGACTCATTCCTGGCGTGGGCGCTAGCCGGCCATCTTCCTTCCTTCCGGCGGGGAGCTACGACCATGCGGTGCGCGTGAGTGAAGCAGCCGCGCTGGCGATCTGCCGAATCTTTTTGGAGGACACCGGGCTGCGCCTCGGCGGCTCCAGCGGCTGCACCGTGCGCGCCTACCTGAGCGACCTCACGGCGCCCCGGCCGCCGCGTCATCCGGTGTGTGTCTGCCCCGATAGTGGCGGTAAGTATGCCGACACGCTCTACGACGACGACTGGCTGATGACAGTGCAAATGTCCGCCGTCGTGAAAGAGTCCATCGACTCCTTCCGTGCGGCCGGGCTCGCGTTCCAGTGGAAGGATGAGGCCCTTGCGGCTGGGCGACTACCCTGACGGCGCCCTGCGCTACCTGACCCGCGCTCAAGTGATCGAGTGCTGCGACGCGGTCGACCTGGTTCACGTCGTTGAGGACGCGCTTCGCATGCACGCGCGAGGAGAGGTGCTGCTGCCAAGCGAGGCCTATCTCGGTTGGCGCACCGAGGACGGCTCTCCGGCCCGGTCGCTCGCCATGCCTGGCGGGTTGCGGTACGACGACGGCCCGGCCTTGGGCGTGAAGGTGATGAATGGCAGCCTTGCCAATCGGGCGCGGGGCGTCGCACGCGCCGAGGGACTCCTCCTCCTCTTCGACTCTGAGACAGCCTGGCCGACGACGCTGATGGAGGCCGCCTACATCAGTGCGATGCGAACCGCTGCGGTTACCGCGGTTACCGCGGCACACCTCGGCGCGCCAGACCTAGACCGGCTAGCAGTCATCGGATGCGGAACGCTGGCCCGCGCCCATCTCTCACTGCTCGCCGAAACGCTGCCCGGCCTTACGACGGTGTCACTTTACGATAGTGACGCGCGGCGCGCGAAGCAGCTTGCCGACGAACTCCGATGCGAGCCGGACTTCCGGCTTGAGGTCGTCGAAGCGGCCGACGTGCGGGGGTGCGTCCGCGACGCGCGCCTGGTCGTCCCGGTCACCACGACCACCGATGGCTACATCGCTTACGACTGGCTGGAGCCGGGGACGATCGTCGCGCACGTTTCCCTCGACGACGCGCTTCCAGAGGTGCTGGACCGTGCGGACGTGGTCCTCGTGGACGATTGGGGGCTGGTGAGCGAGGACAGCCGCCGGCTCATCGGCCGCCAGTTCCGCGCGGGCATGGTTCGAGCGGCCGACGGCTCTTACCACCCCGATTGCGCCCCGGTCGAAGGCGCTCGGCGGATCGATGGCACTATCGGCGACGTACTGGTCGGACGGCATCAGGGACGACGTACACCCGACGACACCGTCCTCAGCAATCCGTTCGGAATGTCGATTCTCGACGTGGCAGTCGGCCATGCGGTCACGAGGGTAGCGTCGGAGCGCGCCATCGGCACATCGCTCGGCCGATGACCGGGGGGCAAGCTCTCGCGCTCACCTCACCGCGAGCTCGAACCCCGGACCCAGATCCGGTGCGGGTCCGATGTCGACCGCCGCGAACCGGAACTCGGTGGTGCGGTGCCGTCCGTGTGGATCAGTGAGCCACAGTTCATCGGGGGCAGGCAGCATCTCGGAAAGCTCGACGACCGCCGCATTGGCCGGATTCTTCGCCAGCGCACGCAGGACCCTGCTGAGATTTCGCACCATGAGCGGTGCGGCCAGGTCGACATAAAACGGCTTCTGTTCTAGCGGGCTGCGCGCAAACAGGTACCGCGGCATGCCCTGTGCCCGCAGCCACGCAGCGAGCTCCGTCAGCCGATGCTGATTCCGCGTGCCTAGGGCCGCCCCCGGTTCGCCGGCCCCGACCAGCCAGCTGCGCCGGCACACAACAAGATCGTCTATAGTCACCCGCGGACTGCGGGCGGAAGGCGGACGCAGCGCGAACCGATTGACCACTAGAGCGCTGAGGAACTCGCCGAAAAACTCCAGCACCGGCAGCTGCCATGCGCCGTCATGCGGGCCGGCGACGAGGCCGCCCTCGTCGCGGCGGACGAACAGGCCAGCGCCTGGCAGCGAGCGGGTACCTGCGGGATGGCCCGCATCATGGGCGTACGACCAGTTGAGATAACGGCCGGGCACATGCACGGCCGGCGGCGGGTAACGGCGCCCGTCCGGCACCGAGCCGGCCGGGTAGCAAGGGACGATGCGGCCGTCGACCATATCCGCGGCGACGGCCCGAAACAGCTCAGACGGATCGTCAGACTGGGTGAGGAAGACCCGGTTCTCCAGTGTGTTCATGCCGATATGCAGCTCGCCGAGCACCCACACCGGTGCCTGGCTCCCCGTCGGCCAGGACAACATCAGATCAGGGCTGTGATAGCGCGCGGCGGTCCACCCTGGCCGGTCCGCCGAGAACATCCGCGCAGCCATCGGTGCGATGATCTCGCTGGCCAGTCGCACGTCGTGGGCCAACTCTGACGGAAGAAGCTCGTTCCAGCGGAGCTGGAAGTCGCTGACCACATCGTGGACGGCGGTTCCCGGGCGGCCAGCCAGGACATCGGCGGCGGCGAAGTACAGATCGCAGAGCGCCACGTCCGAACCTCGTCGTAGCAACGTCCGATGGACAGCGGCCAGCTCGTCCGCCACCGCCAGCGCGACCTCGGAGGTGAGCCAGCGCACAGAGTCAAGCAGAATCCCCAACGGCGCACGGAGCCGATCGATCAGCGGTGCACCCAATGTCACATCCAGGTCCCAGCGGCAGTCCGCATACACGGGCGTGCGGCCGGTCGCCTTTTGCTGCTTCGTCACCACCGCCGGGCTCGCGGTCACCTTGGTCAGATAGGCCTCAAGCTCGTCGAGCGCAGCTGCGAGCGGCTCCGGATCGGTCACCACCGCCGTGATGACGGAGCGGCGCCGGTCCAGTTGATCGAGGACCGAGAGCATCTCGTGACGCAGGCCGGCATCGGCGATCTCTGCGGCCTCGTCGCGCAGCCATCGTTCTGGATGCTCGTCGACCGGAAGCCGGAAGCCGATATCGAGCACGCCTGCATCGCGCAGGCGTACGGCCTCCTCCGTCACGACCTGCTCGGCCAGGCCGCAGCGCGCCGCGGCCCTTTGGACGACCGCTGCGAACCGGCTCGTGCCGTCGATCGCGGCCAGGAGCGCGGCCACCGCGGGATCGGGGCTCAGCGGAGAACGGAACGGCCGTCGCAGCACCACACCGTCGTAGGACATCGCCGAGTGCAGCCGCACGACAAGGTGCGGCAGGAGCCGTGGATCCCGACTCCAGGCATCGGCAAGCGCCCTGAGGATGCGGTATTCGAAGTAGACTCCGCCCCGGCGAATCCCGAGGCTGCCCGTGATGCGAAGCGGTTCGGTTTGCCGCGTGTCCAGCCGCGCCCAGCCCACCGGCCCGAAGAAGCCGATCGTGTCGTTCTTGGCGCAATACCGCTGGGCGTAGCGGGCAATGACCGCAGCGCGCTTCGCCGTGAGCCGCCCCGCTTGGCTAGCCGCTGGGTCTGCGGCTGGACGATCGGCAATCCAGTGGCGATGCGCCCGAGGATTCTGCCATGTGAGAGCAGCAGCGAACTCCGGTTCCTGCAGGATCCGCTCGGCCGCCCGCCGCTCTGGGGCGTCCGGCTGGGCGAACCATGCCAGCCAGTCCACCGGCAGGCCGGCTCCGCGCAACGCAGCTACCGGCCATAGCGCCCACTCCCCGGCAAGCGGGACGAGGTGCCCCGCGCCGCCCTCCGAACGCCCCATGTCAGCGGACGCCCTGATCTCTCAGCGCGTTCGCGAGGCTCGCGATGGTCGGATAGTCGAAGAGCGCCGCGATGCTCAGGTCCACTCCGAAGGCGCCTCGAATATCCGACATAAGCTCTACCGCCGTCAGGGAGTTGCCGCCCAGGTCGAAGAAATCCGCGTCCACGGCGATGTCGGCTTGCCCGATTGCCCGAGCCCAGAGCTCGGTGAGGCGAGCTTCGATCGGGGAGCCCGCGACCGGGCCGGCGCTCACGGGCGCGTCGTCCGATTCGAGCCGCGTCTGTCCGGGTACCGCCGCCACGGTTGCGAGCGTCACCGGCGCTGGCGCATGCCTGCGCGGGGATACGTCGAGCGGAACCGGCCGCCCGTGAACATGCGGGCGCACGACGATCTGGCTCTGACCCCCCCCACGCAGTAGCGAGAGGAAGAGCCGGGCTCCTTCGTCCGGCCGGATGCCGGACTCCGTCGCTTCGTCGTCTTCGGTCGGGGCGCCGTCTTGCCCGGCGCCCTCGGCTGCCGCCAGCGACTGCAGATCGTCCACCTTGCGCATCGTGAAGCCGTGGATCTCGGCAAGGACGGCGCCTTCCGGGTCAAGCAAGGCGATGTCCGCAGCGATCAGGCCGTTGGGGGCGGAGGTGCGACGAATGATGTGGCTCAGGAAGCGGTGCGGCAACCGCTCGCGGACGACCAGCGATTCGTAGAAGAACGGCAGGTGCGGGTCGTCGCCGGCGCGCCGCACCTCACTGGTGGCCGAGTCAAGCAACGCTGGGTGGAGCAGATGGTCAGCCACCTCGCCGCGGTACCTGGGGGCGAGTTCGAGCTCGGCGAGCAATTCCGTCTCGTCCCCATCCGGCCGTGTCCGGATGCGGACGACGTTCTGCCATCGGGGACCGAGTGTGAAGACCCGGCGAACCGGGACCTCGTCTTCATCAACGGTAGCCGGGAGGGATCGCTCGATCGCGGCGACATCTGCACGGGACGGCGTCCACTGCGGCGCGGCGGAGATGAAACCGCGGGCATGACCGACCAGGGGAGCATTCACCACCGTAGCCGAAGCAGACTGGACCGCGAATCGCCACCGATCGCCGTCCGGTTCGAAGCGGACCTCGACCCGGCGGCGCTTCCGGGCTACCATGATGCGCTCGAAGACCGCGTCCTGCAGCAGCACGGGAACGTCCGCGCCGCCCGGCACGACCTCCCTGAAGCCCCGGACCACCAGGTCGAGGTGGCCCGTGCCGGGCAGGACAGGCTCGTCGCCGATGCGGTGTTCGTCTAGCAGTGGATCGTCGTCCGGGCTCATTTCAACGGACCAGATCAGCGTGTCCGGATCTGCTCTCCGCTCGCGAGCCGACACATGGTCCACCGCCATGCCGACCCCGGACCAGCTCGGCCAGTTAACGCTCAGGGCGGGAATCTGACGGCGCCGCAGTACCTCGGCGAAGGCATCCTGGAACGCGTTGGCGGCGGCGTAGTCCGCACTCCCGGCCAGACCGTCGACCGCAGCCCGAGACGAGAAGCACACGAAGAAGTCGAGCGGTGGCCGACCCTCGAGCGCCTCGGCCAGGTGGATCGTGCCGACGGCTTTTGGCGCGAGCACGCCTGCCATCGCGTCAGGGTCGCGAAAGTGGACCATGCCGTCACCGGGAACGCCGGCGAGGTGCACAACACCGTCGAGGCGGCCGAAGTGCGCCACGGCCGCGTCCAGTGCCCGTCGGACCGCACGCCGGTCGGTGACGTCGCCTGCCATGACGCGAACCGTGCAGCCAAGCGATTCGAGCTTTGTGATCTCCTGCCGCAACATGTCGGCCCGAGTTCCAACCGCATCGTCGGGCAGCCCGGACCTGCCGAACAGAACCAGGGTGGGGCAGAGTCCGGTGCGCGCCAGGCCGCCGGCGACTGCCAGGCCCAGGCCGCCCAGGCCGCCGGTCAACAGGTAGACACCCTTGCGCCGCAGCAGGGGCGCGTTCCCGGCGGCGGCCAAGGGGATCGGCGTCTCTCGACGGGTCCAGCGGCGCGCGCCACGCAACGCAACGATCTCGTGGTCGGCCCAGAGCCGGATCTCGGCCGCGAGGTCAGCGTCGGCGGCCCCTGGGCCGACATCGATCAGGCGGCACCCAGGCGGCGGGGCCTCCGCTACGAGCGATCGGACAAGGCCGTGGAGCGTCGCCTTGGCCGGATCGAAGGGCTCGGCGCCGGTAATGTCGACCGAGTTGGATGTCAGTACCAGAAGACCAGGCTGTCGCCCGGAGACCGGCCACCTGACGCCCTCCTGGATCAGTGCAACCAGGCTGTAGAAGCAGTCTTCCAACTGCTCGTCGATGCTGTGACTGTTGACGTCGTCGTAGGGCCGCATACCCAGGGCGTGCACAAGCAGCCGCGGCGAGGCTCGTCGCGCGGCCAGCGCACTCAGCACCTCGGCCAGGTCGGCGCGGACGGCGGGCCGGAGACGGAACTCGCCGCCTACCTCGGCATAGGCCTCGCCGGGACGGGCGATGGCCACCCGCAGGCCTGCCTCATGCAGGGCTGGGATCAGCCGTGCGCTGGCCGCCTGCCCGGAGGGCAACAGCACCAACGCGTCGACTGGGCCCGGCTCGGCGGCCCCCGCAGGGCGTGCCTCCTCTACCCAGGTGAGCAGCGAGAACGGTGCCGTTTCGACCTGCTCGGCGACACCCTGTGCCTCCGCCGGGGCGGCTGCCCCGGCACCGGGAAGCGCGGCTGCCGATGGCCCGCCGGGTTCGACCCAGTGCCGCTTACGCTGGTATTGGTATCCGGGCAGCGGAACCCGGTGAACCGGCCGATTTCTGCGTACAGCGCGCCAGTCGACGTCATGGCCGTCCGCCCAGACCCGGGCCAGGGCGCCGAGCGCTGCCCGCAGGTCACCGTCCCCTTCAGTAGAAGAGGCCGGAAGGACCGGAACCGCAGCGCAGGCGCCGCTGCGGACCTCTTGCCATTGCCGGGCAAGTCCGGTGATCGTCCGGCCGGGTCCGACCTCCAGAAGCAGTGCATGCCCGCCGGCGATCAGAGCGCTGAGGGCGCGGTCGAACCTGACCGGTTCGCGGAGCTGTCCGGCCCAGAAGGCTGGGTCACCGGCCTGGTCCGTGACGACCTGCCCTGACGCCGCGGAGTAGAAGGCGACCTGGGGCGCCCGGAGTGGGACCCCGGTGAATTCACGCTCGAACTCCGCCGCGGCCTCGGACATCAGCGCACTGTGGAAAGCGCCAGCCGTTGCCAGCCTGCGCACGGCGAGCTTGTGGTCGCGGAGCACCGCCGTGGCCTCGTCGAGTTGGTCGAGCGGGCCGCCCACGACCGTCTGACGCGGGCCGTTCACGACGGCCACGCGAACCCCGTCCGGAAGCAGCGCAGTCCACTCGCCTGGCGGTGCCGCGACCGCCAGCATCCCCCCGGCGGGCGCGCCGGCCATCGCCCGGGCCCGGGCCGAAACGAGCCGGACCGCGTCGGAGAGCTCGAAGACTCCTGCCTCGTGACCCGCGACGAGCTCACCCAGGCTGTGGCCGAGCACTGCGTCGGGCCGTACGCCCCAGCTTTCCAGCATCCTCACGAGAGCCGACTCCACCGCGAAGAGCAGCGGCTGAGCCAGCAGCGTGCCGGTGAGTTCTTCTTCCGTTCCTGTGAGCCATGGCTTCCGCAACTCCATATCTTCCGCGGCGAACAACGAGAAGATCTCGTCGAGCGCCGCTGCGAACGCCGGCTCGCTGCCGTAGAGGCCGGCCGCCATCCTGACGTGCTGTGCTCCCTGGCCAGGGAAGCAGAACGCGATCCTTCGGCGCTCCGCAGAGCCGGAAATCACCGTGCCGCCCCGCAGGAAAGCAGCGGCTTCCTTAGCGTCCGAGACGACCGCGGCTCCCCGTATCGGGTAGGCCCGGCGGCCCTCCTGAAGCGTGCTGACGATATCTGCCAAGGAGGGCGAGTCGGGCTGGGCCAGCAGGGTGGCGAGTTTCTCTGGGTAGGCGGCAGTGGCCTCTTCGCTCTTGGCAGACCAGATCAGGACCTGTGGGCCGTCGCCGGCCGGCTCGGGCTCGGGCTCGGGCTCGGGCGCTTCCTCCAGGATCACGTGGCAGTTGGTGCCGCCGACGCCGAAGGAACTGACTCCCGCGATTCGGGGTGCCCCTGCTGTCCGTGGCCACGGCAAGAGCCGGTCGTTGACGCAGAACGGGGACTCGTCCAGTCCCAGCTTGGGGTTGGCCTCACTGAAATTGATCGTCGGCGGGATCTCCTCGTGGACTAGGGCGAGGACCGCCTTGATCAGGGAGGTCACCCCGGCGGCGTGCCCGAGGTGGCCGACATTGGCTTTCACGGAGCCCAGCGTGCACATCCCGGGCGCGATGGCGCCGCCGAAGTGCTGGAAGGCCCGGGTCAGGGCGGCAACCTCGATCGGGTCGCCCAGCGGAGTGCCGGTCGCGTGCGCCTCGACGTAGGCGATGTCGGCGGGTTCGACGCCGGCCACCCCGATCGCCTCGGCCATCATCTTCGCCTGGCCGGCGATCGACGGGGCGGTCATCCCTGGCTTGTCCGAGCCGTCGTTGTTGACAGCGGTGCCGCGGATGACCGCTCTGATTGCGTCGCGGTCGGCGAGCGCGTCGCCGAGCCGCTTGAGTACGACGACACCGCAGCCCGACCCGAACACCGTGCCGCTCGCCTGGGCGTCGAACGGCCGCACATGTCCGTCCGAGGACACCGGGCCGCCTTCGTCCCATTGGTAGCCGTGGCCGACCGGGAACTCGATGTCGATGCCGCCGGCGACAGCCACGTCGCACTCACCGTTGCGCAGCGCCTGGCTCGCCAGATGGACCGCGACCAGGGAACTGGAGCACGCGGTGGCGACGAACATGCTGGGGCCGTGCAGATTCAGCTTGTACGAGACGGTGGTCGCCAGGTAGTCCATGTTGTTCAAGGTGCCGAGCGCCATGCTGCTCGACGACGAGACGTCACCCGCGTAGGCCAGGTGGAGGTCAACATAGCGGTTTACGCCCGACGAGCCGTAGACACCCACACTTTTGGCGAAGCCGAACGGGTCGTAGCCGGCATTCTCCAGGGCCGTGTGGGCTACCTCAAGGAACGCCCGGATCTGCGGGTCGCTCATCGCAGCCGCCCGCGGCGTGTAACCGAACATCGCGGCGTCGAAATTCTCGACGTCGCGCATGCTCGACACGGCCCGTACATAACCCGGCTTCGCCAGGGTCTCCGCGGGAATGCCGGCCTTCAGGCACTCCTCGTCGGAAGGGAAGTGGATCGACTCAACCCCATGGCGCAGGTTGAGCCAGAACTGCTCGATGTCGCACGCTCCAGGGAAGCGGCCGGCCATCCCGACGATCGCGATCAGCCCGTCACGTGCACCCACCAGCTCTGTGATCGGCGCGGTCATCTCATGCCCTCCAGCTGTATGGGCAACGTCGGAACCCCTTTCAATGCCCGGGAAATAACCTCAAGACTCGGGAGCACCGTCGCCATGGGCAAGAGAGATCGCGATTCTGGCGAGAAGTGGTCAGCACTGTTGACACGATCGCCCGCCTGCGGATTCACTGCGGACCGCAGCCCCTTTCGGACATGGACGTAAGGATCGCGCGTGCCAATCGCTAGGTTGCCCGGAGCCCGGCTGGCATATGCCGTGCACGGCAGCGGCGATCCGGTTCTGCTCATCCCGCCTGCGGGAACCCGGATGGCCGTATGGTCGAGGTTCCAAGTTCCGGCGCTCGTCCGGGCCGGCTTTCGCGTCATCACCGTCGAGAACAGAGGAAATGAACCCGACTCCGCCACGACGCCAAGCACTGTCATAGCCGACTATGTGGACGATACAGCGGCGTTCGTAAATGTCCTCGACCTAGCTCCATGCTGGCTCGTAGGCGCGTCGCTCGGGGCAATGATCGCCCAGGAGCTGACGCTGGGCCATCCGACGCTCGTCCGGGGTGCCGCACTCGTCGGTACCCGCTGCAGGACCGATCTGTTCCGGGCCAAGATGGCGCGCGCGCAAGCCGCGCGGATGACAGCCCTGGACATGGCCATGCCGAGTGAACTTGAGATCCTGACACAGATGGCCCAGCTCTTCTCGTCAGGAACCTTGTCAGACGATCGGAGTGCGGCCGATTGGTACGAAGTCATCAAGGCATTCCCGCTGCGCGGTCCTGGTCCCGCCGCGCAGTATCTGGCCACCATCACTGAAGACCGCGCAGCAGCCTTGAAGGCGATCGATCGCCCATGCCTGGTCGTCGGTTTCTCAGAAGACACGTTGACCCCGCCAGCGCAGTGCCGTGAGACGGCGGAGGCGATTCCCGGCTGTCGCTATTTGGAAATCCCTGCCTGTGGTCATTTTGGGTTCCTGGAACAGCCGGACGAGGTCAACCGGGCACTGGTCGAATTCCTCCTCGAAGCCTGCTGACGGCCGGTGTCACCGCCGGGCGTGGCCCAGGAGGCGTGCACGATTCAGGATCTCGGAGTAGTGGGCGACGGCACTCGGATCGCCGAGCGTATGGAACAGATCGATCGCCGCGTCGAGGTGCTCGATGGCGCCGGGTGGGTCTCCTGCTGCCAGTAATGCGTTACCAAGCTCAGCCAGAGTGTACGCTTCGCCCTCTCGGTAGCCGTTCGCCCGTGTCGTCGCGAGGCCGTCCCTGTGCGTGGAGATTGCGTCGGCGTGCATGCCTAGCTTGGTCTGACAACACGCGATGTGATGGAGCAGCACAATAGTGTTGTCCTGGTCAGAGGTATCACGCGCGATGTCGAGGGCGGCGCGGAGATCGGCCAGTGCTGCGTCGGGGTCGCCCAGGATCAGGCGGCACTTTCCAAGGTTGATCAATGCAATCGTGGCCCCCCGGTCATCTCCGAGTTCCGCGAAGATACGGCGCGCCTGCGCGTGGTTTTCCACGGCTTCGGCGTCTCGGCCCTGCGCGTGGCAGAGCAGGCCCAGCCGGTTGAGCGCATTGGCCTCGGCACAGCGATCGCGGATGTGCCTGGCCAGCGTAAGCGCTTCGTGTAGGGCCGCGTGCGCTTCCCCGAAGCGGCCGCGCAGAATCGCGATCATGCCCAGGTGCTGGCGGGCCAGGACCTCAACGTCCGGATCGTCGGCTGCGGTCGCCGCGTCCAGGACGGCACGGCTAGCTCGTTCCCAGGCCGCCCAGTGACCGCAGGCACGCAGCGCCCACCCGATGTTCCGCAGAAGGTCGGCGGCGTCGGCGAGATCAGGTTTCGGTTGTTCGCACGTCTGGACGATCAGCGCGACGGCGCTCTCGTGGTGGTAATCGAACCACAAGCGGGCTTGGGTGGCGTCGGTGAATCGAAACTGGCCGTCTTGCCGTGGTCCGGGGCCGGAACGAATGGCCAGGTTAGCCGCGCTGCTCGCCTTACGGTACCTGGTCAGCGCACGCTGGAAGACGGTCGCGTGGTCGGGGATCGAGGTCGAGCATCCAGCTTTTTCTCTGGCAAAGGCCCGCAGAAGATCGTGGTAGTGGTAAAGGCCGGGACCACGCGAAGTCAGGAGCGACATGTTCACCAGGGTCTCGGCGGCCTCCTCCGCCTCGGACTCTGTGCAGCCGAGCAACCCAGCAGCGGCGAAGGACGTCAACTCCTTGACGTCGAGGAGAGCCAGCATGCAGAACGCGTCCGCGAGTGATTGGCTTAGCGCGCGAAAACTGAGCTGGAAGACCGCACGAAGGCGCAGATCCTCGACGGATAGCTCGTCCAGGCGCCGCCGGTGGTCGGCCAGCCGGTGAGCCAGATCGGATACCTTCCAGTCGGGCCGCACCGCGAGCCGCGCCGCGACGATCTGCAGCGCGAGCGGCAGCCGCCCGCATGCCTCGATCACGGCGTTCAGGGCGCCGCTCTCCGGGGCCACGCGGTCGGGTCCGATGACGCGTTCGAATAACTCTCGCGCTTCGGCGTGGTCGAACACGTCCAGGTCGAGTCGCGAGACGCCGTTAAGTCCGGGGAGTTTGTTCCGACTGGTGATCAGAACAGCCGAGCGCCCGGAACTGAGGAGCAGCGGCCGCACCTGAGCAGCGTCATGTGCTCCGTCGAGCACCAGCAGGATGCGCCGGTCGGCGGTGAGACTTCTGAACAGCGCCTGACGCTCCTCCCGCTCGGCGGGTACCGCGCCGTTCTCGACCCCTAGGTCTCGCAGGAAGCGGGCCATGAGATCGGTCGGTCGTTTCGGTTCCAGATCCGGGCCATCCAAGCTCGCGTACAGTTGCCCATCAGGGAAACGCTCGTGCAGCAGATGGGCGACGTGGACGGTAAGGGTTGTCTTCCCGACTCCCGCGGTTCCCGTGATCGCGCAGACCGCGGTCGCAGTCTCCCTGTCGTAAGTCTGCGACAAGGCATTGACGACGAATTCCACACTTTGCTTCCGACCGGTGAAGAATGCGATGTCGGGCGGTGACTGGCGAGGCAGGACACTCGGTGCGACGCGAGCGGGCGCGGTCATCATCATTGGTGCCGGGCGTGGCAGGTCGAGCATAGGGTCCGCCTTCAGCATGCGGGCGTGTAGGTCCTGCAGTTCGGCCCCTGGCGAGATGCCCAGCTCGCTGACCAGCAGACGGCGGGCGTGCCGGTAGGCCGCGAGGGCTTCGGCCCGCCGTCCTGCGCGGTAGAGCGCGAGCATCGCCTGAGCGTGGAAGTGCTCACGTAGCGGGTGGTCCGCGACCAGGTGCCGCATCTCGCCTATGAGGTCGTTATGACGCCCGAGCTGGAGGTCCGCCTCGATCCGCCATTCCACAGTCTGCAGGCGCGCTTCGGTGAGCCGGAAGTGATAGTCGCGGTGCAGCAGGGCCGAGGGAACGTCGACGAGCGCCTCCCCGCGCCACAGAGCCAACGCAGCGCGGAAATCGTCGGCTGATCGCGACCATTGGCCCTCTCGCATCGCCGCAGTGCCCTGACGCTGCAATCGGGTGAACTTGGCCACGTCGAAATCGGACTCGTGGACGTCGATCAGGTACCCGCACGACGCTGTACGGATCAGCGCCTGGCCGCAGCCGCCGCCGAGCGCCTGGCGCAGGCGCATGACGTGGTTTCGCAGTGAACCGAGAGCTTCCTTCGGAGGATCGTTCTCCCAGAGCAGGCCGATGAGCTCGTCGGTCGTGACGACTTCGCGGGCGCGCAGGAGCAGCGCCGCCAACACGATTCGCTGCCGGGACGCGGCCAGCATGCGCGATACGCCACCGTCCCGGATCGACAGCGGTCCCAGAATGCCGAATTCCACGGACACCTCCGGCTGCGGAATCAGTCCCGCGAGTCAATCCATCGTGGGCTGATCCCTGGTGATTAACGCATGATCGGTACGTTATCCCTCCCTGCGATCCTCGACAGGTGAACGTGAATCGATGCCCCTGGCTCACCGGAACACCGGTAGGACGGATCGCGGAGAGCCTGCCGGAAGGCGCTAAGTGCCTCCGGCTCCGCTACGATCTCCCGGCCGCTGTCTTGGTGGCTGTGCCGAGGTCGTTCTGGCCGATCGTCGAGAACCTACTCCTCGGGGTGGTGGACACGGCGGCTAGCCGCCGGCTGAATGTGTCGCCGCGAACCTACTCCCGTCGGGTCACCGAACTGCTCGACCAGCTCGGGGTCTCCACTCGGTTCCAAGCCGGTGTCGAGATAGGCCGGATCGTCGAGGCTTCCTCGGCGGCCGCCCAGCGGGCACCGCATCAGAGCCGACCGGATCTAGTGAGCGGCCGTCGCTGAGGGGGAGGGAGTTCGGCGCGACCGGATGATGGTCATGGCTCATGCGAGGTACTTGAGTCGTATCTCCTGCCTGATCCGCAAGCGGTGCCGCCCGTCCCGGAAGACCTGGGCGGGTGCGGCCGACCGGGAAGCCCTGGCGGCTTGGGGGTCGCCCAGGTGGTCCGCGAGTGCGCGGACCGTTGGGTACTCGAACAGCGTGAGGACCGGCACCGGCCGACCGAGCTCGGCCTCAAGTTGCTGCTGGACGCGGATCATGAGCATGGAGCTGCCGCCGAGGTCAAAGAAGTTGGCGTCAATGCCCGGGTGGGTGCCATCGAGCACGCCGCGCCAGATCGCGGCTATGCGCTTTTCGAGCGTGCTACGTGGCGCGGCGGCTGGCGCATCGGAGGTCGTTGCTCTCCATGGCGGCAGGGCTGACCGGTCTGGCTTCCCGTTGGGAGTTGTCGGCATGCGCCGCAACAGCACCAGCCCGGAGGGCAGCAGGTGCGAAGGCAGGTCTGCACACAGGTCACCGCGGACGCGCTCGAGCGAGGGCGAGGCTCCCGTCTCGGGCACCGCATAGGTCACGAGGCGTGGCCGACCGTCGGCATCGAGCGGGGCAACGGTGAGGCAATCGCGTACGTAGGGCAACTGCCGGACGCAGGCATCGACCTCTGCAGGCTGCACGCGGAAGCCGGCGATCTTGACTTGATCGTCAACCCGCCCGGTTAGCTCGATCCGGCCATCGGGCAGGTATCGGCCCAGGTCACCGGTGTCATACTCGTCCCCTATGCCTTCGGTGAGGTATGGCGTCCGCACGATGATGCGTCCCAGCTCACCCACCGCGGCCAGTTGCCCTGCCTGGTCTTGCACCTGCAGGTCGACGCCCTCGATTCCGCGTCCGATCGGGATCCGTGCCGCCGGCGGCCCGCTTGGGTCGCCCGGCGCGATCTCGTGCCAGCTCATCACCTGCGGCGTCTCGGTGGCGCCGTATACGTTGACCAGGGTCGCATTCGGCGCAATCCCCCGAAGGAACTCCACGTCGGCCCCGTGCAGCATGTCGCCGCCGGAGACAGCCAGCCGCAAATGGGTTAGCGGTCTCCCGGGCACCGACGCCAGGAGCCGGATCAGCGGTGGAGTCAGGTGAACGACGGTGACCCGTTCCGCTGCGAGCCAGGCACGCAGCTCCTGGGGCATCCGCACGAGCCCCGGCGCGGGTACGCACAGGGTCGCACCTATGCAGAGCGGGGCGAAGACATCGCGGAGCAGCGGATCGTGGGCGAGCCCGGACAGCATCGCGAACCGGTCATGGCGGTCAAGCCTGAACCGGGCCGTGTACCAGCGGACGAAGTGGACGACGGCTTGCTGGCCACCACGGACAGCCTTGGGCGTTCCTGTAGTGCCTGAGGAGAAGGTCAGATAGGCGGTGCCGTCGGCCGGGGCGAAGGGGGGTGTGGCATCGTTCACGGGTGTGTCTCGGGCCTCTATTACGGCCGGGACGCTCGCGACCTCGATGACGGTTGGGATCGCTCCGCGGATCGCCTGGGGCAGTGTGCCCGCGGCCGCGCACAATACCGCGGCTGGCCGGGCGATCGTGACCTGCGCGGCCAGCCTGCCTTCCGGATAGGCAGGATCAAGCACGCAGAATGCCGTTCCGGCCGTGAGGACTCCGAGAAGAGCCGTCGCCAGGGCAGCGCTACGCGGGAGGTACACGGCCACCACATCCCCTGGCCGCACGCCACTTTCAGCCAGACGATCCCGCAGCGCGCTGGCCCGCGCCTCCAGTTGCGCGTAGGTGACCCGGCCATCCGCGGCGCTCAGGGCGGGGGCATCCGGCGTCATGGCCGCTTGCCCGGCGAACAACGTCGGCAGCGATGGGTGGGGGTGTGCGGTCGGTACTGGCGCTCTCCGCTCGGCCGGCGTGGCCAGCGCATGCGCGCGGACTGGCAACTCGGGATCGATGGTCACCTTGTCCAGGAGGGCTGCGTACTGCTCGATCAGCGCAGCCATGTAGGACCCGTCGCATCGCGATGAGTCATAGATAGCATCGATGTGGAGATCGTCGGGCAGCTCCGTTATGTACATGTTCAAGTCAAACAGCGCACCGACAACCGGCGGCTCGAGAATCTCCGTGTCAAGCCCCCCCATCGGGGGCGGCGCCTCTGGCGGTCCGAGGAAGTTGAACCAGACCTGGAACGGCGCCCCGGGGCCGCTGCGGCGCAGTTCCTGCTGCACGATGTCGAACGGCACATCCTGGTTGGCGGCCGCATGAGCCACCCTGGCCCTGGTCAGCCGGACCAGATCGGCGAAGGTCACGTCAACGGGCAGCTGGAATCGCACCGCAACGGTGTTGACGAAGAATCCGGCTAGTGATTCGGTGCCGGGAGTGGTCCGGTCGCCGAAAGGTACTCCGATGACGAAGTCGTTCTGCATTGACCAGCGCTGCAGCAACCCGGCGAAGGCGGCGAGCAGCGTCACGAACACCGTCGTACGGCATTCGCGCGCCAGGTCTCTCACCGCACCCGTCGTGTCGGGGCCGAGCCTCAGTCGTTGGCGCCTCGGGCCATCCGCCATGGTGACCGGGGCGGGCAGCACCGGAGATGGCCGACAGCCGTCGAGGCGGTCATGCCAGCTGGCGAGCTGGGGACCGAAGTCGCCGCGCCGGAGGCGTTCGGCGTGCCAGGCCGCGAAGTCAAGGAAGGTGGTTGGCTGTGCCGGCAGGCTGGGCGGGCTGCCGGACCTCAGCGCACTGTATATCTCGCCCAGCTCGCGAAGCAGGATACGCAACGTCCACCCGTCTGACACCAGGTGATGCATGACGAGGAGCAGCCGGTGGCCGCCACCGGGCATATGCAGGAGGGCCGCCCGCAGCAGCGGCGGCCGGCGCAGGTCGAACGGGCGGCGCGCGTAGGCCCGGACCCATTCGCCGGCTGCGGCGTCCGTATCTGCTGCCATCTCGACCAGCTCGATCCGGCACCCTTCGCTCACGCGCTGCAGAGGGCCCGCAGCCGTGGTCACGAACGCTGTCCGCAGCACGGCGTGCCTGCCGATGAGCCGATTCAGGGCCTCGCTGAGGACTCGGACGTCCAGTGACCCGGTGATCTGCACCACCGCTGGAATGTTGTATGCGGCGCAGCCATCCTCGTCGACCTGGTGTAGCACCCAGAGCCGGTTCTGCGCTGGTGACAGTGGACCCTCGGCGCGGCCGGGGGATGCGGTGATGGCATCGGGCGTGCCCGCTCGCGCCACTAGAGTGGCCAGCTCCGCCACCGTCGGGTAGTCGAATAGGGCAGCGGCCGGAAGGTCCACGCCGAGTTCGGTCCGCACAAGCATGGCTACCTGTCCCGCTAGTAGCGAACTGCCGCCCAGCTCGAAGAAATCTTGGTCGGTCGCGGTCACCCTGCGACCGAGTGCGCGTGAGCAGATCCGCAGCAGCGCCTCCTCCACGGACCCTGCGTCGTTCCCGCCGACCTGCCCAGCACTGGCCGACCGGGGTACGGGCAGCTTGGTGCGGTCCACCTTTCCACTGGGGTTCACCGGGATCTCGTCCACGATAGAGATGAATGCGGGCACCATCGCGCCGGGCAGACGTCTGGCGAGGAACCTGCGTGCCTCGCCCGCGTCCAGGGCCGACGCACCGGGAGCTGGGAGCAGGTAGGCGGCGAGGTCCACCCGCCCGTCGTGGTGGCAAGGGACGACGACGGCCGCCTGCACGCGTGGGTGTGCGGCGAGGGTGGCCTGCACCTCAAGCGGATCAATCCTGACCCCGCGGACCTTCACCTGGTCATCACCACGGGCGACGTACAGCAGGTCACCGCATGGCTGCCGCCGCACGATGTCGCCGGTGCGGTAAACCCTGGCGCCGGGCGACCCGGCCGGCGCGGGCACGAACCGCTCGGCGGTGGTGGCGGGATCGCCGAGGTAGCCGCGCGCCACCTGATGACCACCGATATGCAGCTCACCCTGCTCCGCGGCCCGCAGGCTGTCGTCAAGGACGATCAGTTCGGTCCCGGCGAATCCGCGGCCAATCGGCAGGTATTCGCCTACCGACAGGGTGCGGGGTGTCTCAAAGTAGGTGCTGTCGATAGCGGCTTCCGTCAGCCCGTAGCTGTTGAAAATGCGTGTGCCGGGCCCCGTGACCCCACGAGTGGCGCGGTAATCCCTGACCGTCCATGGCTCGGCGCCAACCATCAGGCAACGCATGAAGTCCAGCCGGCCGCCGGCTTGCTGCAGGTAGCTCACCAGCGGTCGAAGCAACGCTGGGGTGAAAAAGGCGAACTCCGGCCTGGTCTCGCGCATCAGAGCGTAGAGGTCGGGCGGGCTGAGCAGCGACTCACGCGGGCACGTGATCAGGCAGGCACCCGTCAGCAGCGCACGCGCTAGGTCACCCGTTGCCACGTCGAATCCAAAGCCGGCGACCTGCAGCACACTTACGACCTCGCTGCCGACGTGGAAGACGCGCTGCCAGTCATCCAAGATCGTGAGCAATGCTCGCTGGCTCACCCCTACGGCCTTGGGTGTACCAGTTGATCCGGACGTGTGGATCACGTATGCGAGTTGATCCGGCCAGCTGGCAACGGGCGGTGCGGATGCCGATAGGAGGAAATCGCGGTCTACTACGAGCGAGGACGTCCCGGTTGGAATCCGGTGGCGCAGCCGGGCTTGGGTGAGCACGGCGACCGGTCGGATGTGAGCGAATATCGACGACAGCCGGGCACGCGGGGTCTCTGGGTCGAGCGCAAGGTAGGCGCAGCCGGATTTCCAAACGCCGACCACGCAGGCAGGCAGGTCGGCAGAGCGGTCGATGAGCACCGCAATGATCTTGTCGGGTTGGGCGCCGTGCGCAGTCAGCCACGCCGCAATCTGGCCGGATCGTTCGTCTAGCTCGCGATAGCTGACCCGCCGCCCTCGATCCAGCACAGCGGGAGCGTCGGGGGTACGGGACGCGATCGCCGCAAAACGCCCGGCGCACACGTCGTGCTGTCCCATCAGACGCGTTCCCCTGATCGGTGCGTCGGTGGTACACCGGCGGTGCACGAGGCTAGCTCGTCCGGTTCGGGCGGTAGCCCACATAGCCACACAGGCTGCCCGCGGTGTCGCACCAGGCGATCGAGGTCACGGCCAAACATGTCTGGGATCGAGGTGAGGTGCTGTCTCACTGGTGCACCATCCTTGTATCGGTAACCGTGAGGCTGCTGATGCACCCGAGGTGCCGCCAGGCCACCGCCCCGCTCGCTCGACGCGTTGAAGTCCACCATGAGTTCTGCGGGGCCTGGCGGTTACCCGGGGCGTGCCGACCGTCGACAGGGCTGAGCGCCATCGAGCGCCGAACAGTGAGCGGACTGGCAGTCACGTCCCGGTACCGGAATTGAGGGTGCCTCCCCACTGGGCTAACAGCGAGGAGGCAGACATGCAGTCTGCCAGTACGAGTTTGCCGGCGGTAGCACCAGATGGCGTGACCGCCGGCGTGGACTGGGCCAGCACCGATCACGTGGCCTGCGTCGTGGACGCAGCCGGGAAGGTGGTGACGCGCTTCACCGCCGCTCACACCGCCGACGGGCTCAAGGCGCTGGTGAAAGGCCTGGCCAGGGCCAGGGCGGCCGAGGTCGCGATCGAGCGCGGCGACGGCCTGATGGTCGAGGCGCTGCTGGCGGCCGGCCTCACCGTCGTGGTGATCAGCCCCAACCAGGTGAAGAACCTGCGCTCTCGCTACGGGTCGGCGGGCAGCAAGGACGACCGGTTCGACGCGTTCGTGCTGGCCGACACCCTGCGCACCGACCGGGCCCGGCTGCGTTCCCTGACCCCGGACACCCCGGCGACCATCACGCTGCGCTCTGCCGTCCGCGCCCGCCGCGACCTGGCCGCCCACCGCGTTGCGATGTGCAACCAGCTGCGCGCCCACCTGGACCTGGTCTTCCCCGCCGCCGTTGGCCTGTTTGCCGACCTGGACTCCCCGGTCAGCCTGGCCTTCCTGGCCCGCTTCGACTGCCAGGACCGTGCCGACTGGCTGTCGCCCCGGCGGATGGCAGCCTGGCTGAAGAGCACCGGCTACAGCGGCCGCACCAGCCCCGGGGTGCTGCACGACCGCATCACCGCAGCCCCCCGCGGCGCCACCGGCGACAACGGCACCGCCCGGACCCACGTCACCCGCGCCCTGGTCACCGTGCTGGTTACCGTGCTGGTCACCCTCGCCGAGCAAATCAAGGCCCTGGCAGCCCAGATCGCCGAGCAGCCCGGCCTGCACACAGACGGGCACGTCTTCACGTCGCTGCCCCGCTCGGGCACCGTCCGCGCCGCCCGGCTGCTCGCCGAGATCGGCGACTGCCGCCAGCGCTCCCCTGGCCCCTCCTCGCTGATGTGCCTGGCCGGGGTCGCGCCGTCCACCCGCCAGTCCGGCAAGATCAAAGCCGTCTTCCGCTGGGCCGTCAACAAGCAACTCCGCGACGCCGCCTGCGACCCAGCCCAGCACAGAGCCCTCCAACGGCTCCTCGCTCAAGATCAACTGGCCGCAGCTTGACACAGGGCTACTCATGGACCCAGCATCACCTCTACCCGCCATGACCCGTAGCCGTGGCCAGCAGGCTGGCGACAACTAGCCAAGCGCCGTCATGGTCGCCCGCGCGTTAGGGGCTGCGGGATCGTGGGACCGGCGGCGGTAGCGGCCGTCGAGCTGGGCTGTTGCGACCCGCGATCCACTGTCGACGGCAAGCGCGGGTAGCCAATCCAGGGGGCGCCCTCCGTCGTCTGCCAGGCAAGAGCTTCTCCTACCCCAATTGCCGGCCCGCCGGTATTCCCACGGCCGTCGGCGTGACAGCCACCAGCGCGGCAGAGTTCTGTTCGCAGCAGCGCGGATCTTCAGTCCCGGGGAGATCTTTGGGCGGGAATGCGCAGCTGGTGCTGATATTTGATCTGCTTCAGTCGCATATGCGGATCGGCGAGGTACGCGCCAGGTCCACCACCTGTAGGTATATGGCAGGTGGGTCAGACATCGGCACAACTGGGTGCCCGTACCGATCCGCGGCCATGCGTCGCTGGTCAACACCGCGGCCCGACGTCACCGGAGCGGATGTGGCCTGATGCCCGGGGTACTCAAGCGGGATTGATGGCGATGCCGAGGTTTCACGAGGATGCGGTGCCTGGCGGTCGGATTGCGTGGGCATGCGTGGGCCAGATCGGGGCATCTCCTCACCTGCAGGCCCGTCACCAACAGCCGGATGATCACCGCACCGGGAGCAAGCGGTTCGGTGAACCGCTGCCTCCGCTTCCTCGCCCAGAGCGATCCGACCACGCGACCGGGCTCATGATCGCGGACGCTGTCCGCTATATGTCCGTGCACAGCTGGACACAGTGGGACTCTCATGGACTTAGCGGGACCTCGCCGGGCCAGAAGCAACAGCCCGCGAGACCGGGAAAATCCAGCTCACGGGCCATTTCCGCAGGTGGTGGCAGGTGTTGGGTTCGAACCGGCAGCGATTCCGAACGGCCGGAGCCACGGACAGGCACGGACAGCGTCGCCGACTCCGCTGGACTTGGCCCAGAAGGGCCAGGCCAGCCACGGTGAGGCTGGGCCAATGGAAGTCGTGACCTGCTGCGTGGTTCGCAAGAGAACCAGACATGGAGCCGGCAGCGTTCGGATTTGCGGTCCTGGGACAAGCGGGAATGCGGCGGCTGTCAGCACCCCGAACGCAAAGCCGCGCCGGGTTCGGCAGCGCGGGCGCCGGAGTCAGGGCCGTGCCACCTGGCGGAGCGGTGGTAGCGGCGTCCGCTTCGGAGCCCATTATCGCGGCTGGACGGAGCGCCCGCTCAAGGCGTGGTGGGGCCAGCCGAACCGCGGATCCGGGTGGTGTCACGCTGGGCACCGGTGGTCCCGCGTCACAAGCATGGAGAGATGAATTCTCCCCTTCGTGACGAGGTGTCACCATGATCGAAGCACGCGATCTCAGTAAACGCTACGGCGGCAAGCTCGCCGTGGACCAGCTGACGTTCACGGTCACGCCGGGCAAGGTAACCGGGTTCCTTGGCCCGAACGGAGCTGGGAAGTCCACCACGATGCGCCTGCTCCAAGACGCACGCGTCGTTTGATGACCCGAATCTCGTGTCGCGGGCGGGCCTGGTCCCGGTGATGGCCCTGGCGCAGCGGGCCGGCCTGGGTGACCTGGCGGGTGAGAATGTGCGGATCGCCCGCCCGTGCGGGGTCAATGCCCAGGTGAAGGTGTCCTGCCTGGTCGCCGGGATGGTCGCCGGGGCGGACAGCATCGATGACATGGACCTGCTGCGGCACGGCGCGATGCCCGCGCTGTTCGGCGGGATCCGGGCCCCGTCCACGCTGGGATCGTTCCTGCGGTCGTTCACCTGGGGGAACGTGCTGCAGCTGGAGAAGGTGAGCCGGCTGCTGCTAGCGGACCTGGCCCGCCGCGCGCCGCTGCTGCCCGGCAGGGACGTGCTGGCTTTCATCGACATCGACTCCATGCAGAAACGCGTCTACGGGCACAAGAAGCAGGGCGCGGCGTTCGGGCATACCAAGATCCAGGGGAAAAGCCTGCTGGTGCGAGGGCTGAACGCGCTGGCCGCGACCATCAGCACGCCGCTGGCAGCGCCGGTGATCGCCGGCACGAGGCTGTGTGGCGGTAACGCGGGCTCCGCCCGGGGCGCCGCGTCCTTTGCCACAGCATCGGTGGCCACCGCCCGCGCTGCCGGATGCAGCGGGATGCTGGTGGCGCGGGCGGACTCGGCGTTCTACTCCGCGGCGTTCACCGGCGCGGTACGGGCGGCCGGGGCGTCCTTCTCGGTCACCGTGCGGATGAACCCCCAGGTCAAGGCGGCGATCGCGGCCATCCCGGACATTGCCTGGACGCCCATCCGCTACCCCCGCGCGATCTGGGATGACCAGCTGCGCTGCTGGGTCTCCGACGCCGAAGTAGCCGAGGTGCCCTACACCGCCTTTGCCTCGAAGAAGGGCCGGACGGTGACCGCCCGGCTGATCGTCCGCCGGGTCAAAGACCTCAACCGCGACGCCGCCGCCGGCCAGGGCGAGCTGCTCACCATCTGGCGCTACCACGCCGTGTTCACCGACTCCCCGTTCGCGACCCTCCAGGCCGAACAGCAGCACCGTGACCATGCCCAGGTCGAGCAGGTGTTCGCGGACCTGGCCGACGGTCCCCTGGCCCACCTGCCATCGGGGTCGTTCCCCGCGAACGCAGCCTGGCTGGCCTGCGCCGCTACCAGCCATAACCTGCTGCGCGCCGCCGGGTCCCTGGCCAGCCTCGCCTTCGCCAAAGCCAGAGGCGCCACGCTGCGCCGCGACCTCATCAGCGTCGCCGCCAGGATCGCCCGCCACGGCCGCGCCCAGATCACCCTGCACCTGCCCGAAGACTGGCACCACGAGACCGGATGGATGAGCCTGTTCGACGCCGCCTGCGGCCCGCCCGCCGCCACGGCCTGACCAGCCCAGACCCGGTCACCGCATCCCTCAGCTCACATCGGCCGCTGGCAGGCCATCCCACGATCCCCGGCACAGACCCCCCGGACAAGCCGCAGAAAAGCGAGCGGCAGATAAGCCACGCCCGCCGTTACCCTCAAGATCAGCCCGCCTGGCCCGGCCGCCGCAGAAACGATCACCTGAATTCACGCGGTGGATCGAGGCTAAGGCCGACCGCCCCGCCGGGCTTCTCCATTGCCCACCGCAGCGCTGCGAGCGACCTCTCGGGATGATGGCGAGAACAGCCAAGGCCAAGCCATTCCGCTACCCCAGCGGCTGCCGTCACCTCGGCAGGGGTTACCGTGGGGGGCGCTCCAACCTTGCGGAGGTCACAGTCTGGCCACGCCGGGGCGAGCCGGTTCACCTACTCACTGCTGCGGCTATACACCGGCGGGTACATGGTGAGCTACTACACGAACCGGACGCCACTGGCCCGGGCCTGGGCCCAGCACCCGCCACGAGTACTACAGCCTCTGCCCGCACTACATGCGCGATCGCCGATCGCAGCCACAGCGTCAGCGTCGACCTCTCCGGCTTGCACCCGCTCCCCTGAGTGCCTGAATGCGGACCGACCGCCACCCGCCAGGTCAAGACATCTCGACCGCCAGGCCGACCTTCTCGAGGATGGACTTCCCCGCCACTACCGGCTGCATCCGGCCTCCACCGCCCGCCGGCGGCTGAAGCGGGGCGACCACTGCGTCGGGGTCGGCTTCGAAGAAGAACACGAGCGAGACGAGTTCTTCGTCCGGCGCCTGCGCGCTTGGCGCGAGGACGCGGTGGCGGAGCGCCCTCCACCTGCCATCCGTCCACAGATTCATAAGGTCGCCCAGCACCACCGTGAGCGAGTCGGGGTCATACGGCGCGGCGGCCCATCCGGTCCGTTCGCTCCACACTTCCAGTCCGCCGACACCTGGCTGACGGTCCAGCAGGCTGAGCGTGCCGAAGTCCGAGTGAGGACCGACCCGCATCTGGCCTTCCTGGATGGCGCCCACCGTATTTAGCGATGGATACCAATTTATGTTCTGGGTCCAGGTCGCACGTCCGCATCGCGAAGTAAAGAAATCGTCTGGTATCTCGAGGATCGTGGCCAGAGTGATGAGTATTTCAAGCGCGAGCCGGCTCATGTGATCGGTGTAGGACGTAGCTATAGCCTTCAGTTCGGGGACTTCCGACGGCCATTGATTGGTTGGATAGTAAAGCGCGTCGAAATTTGCATCTCCGCTGCGGTGAGTCGGTCCCATATGCAAGGCCTCATGCAGGTCTGGTGCGCCTTCGACGCCTTCTACAGATTCGACCTGGTGGCGGCCGAGGCCTCGCCATCCGTTGTCATAGGGCCGTCTGACCGCGTACCTGGCCTTCTGTTCGGGTAGCAGCATGAAGAACTCTCGGCCACGCGAACGCAGCGCCCCAGCGAGGTCAGCGGGAACGCCATGGTTGCGTAGCAAGAACATGCCCGTCGTCCGCAGGCATTCATCAATGGCCGCAGCCATCTGGACGCGCCGCGCTGGACCCGCGCACCGCCATTCACTAAGATCGAGAGTTGGTATCGAATTCACTATGATCTCCCGTGTTTTTACCCTAAATAATTCCGGATCCACCGATATGCCATTAGCTGCTGGCGAATTCTCTGCTTACCACGTCCGGCCCTCACCTCCGCTAGTCGGCAAGAGGCTGCGAAGCACGTTCAGCGTCTGCTCGATGCCCTGCTGTCTCGGCAGGAGTACGTCCTCGTGCTCGGCGTACAGAACGCCAGAGAAGCCTTCGTCGATCAACATGCTCACGATCGCCGGCCAGTCAAGGGTGCCAAGACCGAGGGCGCGAAACCGGATGGGCGGCTGTGGGCCATAGCGGCTCCAGCCTTTTCCAGGCGGTTGGCCCGGGCCGGACCAGCGCTGCAGATCCTTGGCGTGCACGGCAGCCAAGCGCGTGCGCCAACCGGCTACGGACGCTACCGGATCATGGCCGGTGGCGGCGAGGTTGGCCGGGTCGATGCACAACGCGAGTACCTCCGCCCACTCTGCCGCGGCCGCGAACAGGAGATCCACGCTTGACCGGTCATAGACGATCTGCTTTGGGTGCGGCTCGAGCAGGACGGTGACACCTGCCTCGCGCGCGGCACGCAGCACAGGCTCAGCGCGGGTGAAGAACTCGGCCACGTTGTCCGCCCAGCTAACGTCGCTTCCCCACCAGGACAGCCAGCGCGCGAAGTCCGGGCAGCCGACGAGCAACCGCACCATCGGGGCCCCGAGCCGCTGGGCGATCCTGATCGAGCCCACCGCGCACCGCAGCGCATGAGCGCGCTTGTCCTCCGCGGTCCCCCTTAACACCCGGTCGGTGTGCGGACCATGCGGGCCAAGCAGGAGCTGAGCATCGCGGCTGTTGCTCACGCAGGTGACTGGCCAGTCTGTCGCGACATCGGCGAGCACTCCGGCTACCTCGTCGCGGTAATCGGTGTCGTCCAAGCAACGGTCGGCGTCCACCAGACCGAGCGTGGTATCCGTCGGCAGGTCAAGGCACAGCGGGCCGTGGCCGACGGCCTCGGCGAGCGCGCCGCGCAATCCCGTGCTCCCGTAGGCGGCGAGACACAGCCCGAGCCGGATGGGCGTTCCTTCTTTCATGCTGCCGCCCTCCTCCCGGCTGTCTCGTGCGGGCTGGCGCCGGTCATGTGTCCTCCATGGGGGCGGCGCGACGTTCGTCAAGCATCACCCGCAGGCCGTCCTGCGGAGTCATTGGCCGCCAGTCGGCCAGGCCAGGTACGTCGGCGAAGTCTCCGCAGGCGAGCGACGAGAACTTGGGCCGCGAAGCCCATTCGGTGTCGCGTCGGCGACACCGGTGCACTAGCCCAATATCTGCCCCGGCAAGCCGGTAAGCCGTCTTGGCGAACTCGTAGCGGCTCAGCTCCAGCGGCCCGGCGAGATGCCGGACGCCGGTAAACACGCGGCCAGATGTGCACATCGCGGCGATCACGGAACTCACGTCGCGGGTATGTACGGGAGTAAATATCTGGTCGGAGGGCGCGAGCAGTGGCCGGTTCTCGAAGGCGGCGGTCAGGCAGCGTTCGGCGAACGTGTTCCGCTGCCCCGATTTCGCCCACGCGTAGATCAGGCTGACCCGTAACGCAAGGCCATTCGCGGTCGCCAGGATCAGCTGCTCAGCTCGCGCCTTCACCCGCCCATAGGCGTTGCCCGGCTTGGGCTGGTCAGCCGGAGCGTAGCGGCCGCGCTCGCCGGAGAAGACGTTGTCAGTCGACACCAGAATGGCAGGGACATTGGACGCGGCCACGATGCGCGCGACTTCACAGTGCACGCGAGTCGCTTGCTCTTCGTGCTGCTCGATCCAGGTAACGTCGCTCGGGCCGTGTGCGAGCACCACGCACCGCGGCCGCAGATCGTGCAGCAGGCCGCGTAGCGCCGACCGCCCGTTCTCGTCGGCCAGGTCGTGCGTCCGGTGGCCGGGCAGCCGGATCGGCCGTCTGGTCACGCATACGACCGGGCATCCGCTCGCGAACAGGCGAGAGTGCAAGGAACTGCCGATCACGCCATGTCCGACGACCAGCACCGGATCGGACGAGCGCTCGTGATTCACGGCCATCGGCCAGATCCCCCCTCGATGCAAATTAACAGCAGCGGTCAGAAGACCGCGGCAATGACAGCCTTCATTCGGCTCAGCTCTGAAGAAATGGCAATCAAACTTTCCCTGAGCCAGTGAAGTCTGTTGCCCCCCACGCTCCCGTGCTTGGATCGGGGAAATTCGGCCCTCTCTATATTTACGTGTTATACCGCCGGGCGGTTCACGCAAATACTCACATGATGGCTACCGAGCGCCGCACGTTATGATCTCGGCCTCAGCGCCTGCGACCCGGTTGGTGATTCCTGGCCGTCGGTCAGGAACCGCGGGAACGCAGTGCCCGCGTACCGATGGATTCCATCGTGCGGGGGACAGGTGTCGACTCCTACCGCGACCCGCCGGTTCGAGGCCGCACACGTCGCCGCCTATTTAGCAGGCGAGCGATCGGGACCTGAATTTTACTCTAACGCCCGAGAATCGCGTCGATCTGCGTCAGCTGGGCCGGATCGAGCGGCCCGAACTCCAGAGCCGCGGCGTTTTCCTCGACCTGAGCCACTGTCCGGCATCCCGGGATTGGAATGGTGCGCGGACTGCGGGCCAGGTTCCACGCCAGTGCGCCCTGGACCGGTGAGCGGCCGCCGCTGACCAGGATCTCCCGAACCGCGTCCCGCCGGGAGAGCCACTCCGGAGCCGGCCGCCCGTCCTTGAAATAACGCATCCACTCGGGCTCATGACTGCGGACGTCGTCGTCGGCAAGCCGGCTGTGAGCCGTGTACTTGTCGCTGATCAGGCCCATGGCCAGCGGGCCCCGGTTGATGCTCGCCCAGTTCAGACGCTCGACCAGAGCGAGCATTTCGGGGGCGTCGTTCAGAACGTTGAGCTCATGCTGGACCACTGCCGCGTGCGGGGCGGCCGACCAGGACGCGGCGCGCTCTGGGTCGTCGGTACTCCATCCGTACGTCCGAATCTGCCCGGCTGTGACCATGTCCTCGAGCACATCGAGCAGGGGGGCGGCATCGGCCGGACCGACGTCGGCCAGATGGAACTGATAGATGTCCACATAATCGGTACCGAGCCGCCGCAGCGAGGCCTCAAGCGCCCGGCGCGCGTAACTACCGGAGATATCTGGATCGAGCAGCGCACGGCGCCCTTCGTCGTAGGTGTTTCCCCATTTGGTGGCGATGATCACCTCGTCACGATGGCCCGCGAGCGCCTGCGCCAGAATGCGCTCGCTATGGCCAGTACCGTAGACATCAGCGGTGTCGAACAACCTGATGCCGAGATCGAAGGCACGCCGCAGTGCTCGCAGCGACTCGCGATCATCCACTTCGCCCCAGCCCAGCGGCTGGTCGTCGGCCCAGAATTGCCCGCCGATCGCCCAGCAGCCAACTCCGATCGGTGGAACTAAAATGCCAGAAGGGCCGATGGAGCGTTCTTGAGACATGACCCAACTATCGCAAAGAGGTGCCGCGTCGACAACCCCGACGGTACGACAGTGAACGTCGAGGCCGTTCCAGAACCGTCCGGACAGGCCGGTACGGTCCGATGCCCGTTTGGCAACCCCCGGGAGGCCGTCATGTCCGTCACCCTGATGCACCAGGTCTTCGCGGCCGTTGATGCCGGAGACGCGGCGGGTTTCGCCGGATTCTTCGCCCCCGACGGTCATCTTGTCTTTGGCAATGACGAGCCTCTGATCGGCCGGGATGCGATTGCAGGTGGCCTGACCAGTTTCCTCAGCACCATTGGCAGCCTGCGGCACGCAGTTGTCCGGGAATGGGACATCGAGGACACCTGCATCGTGGAGCTTAAGGTCACCTACCACCGGCTAGATGGAAGCAGCGTCACGATCCCGGTCGTGTCCATCGTGCGGACGGGTCAGCGAGGCCTGATCGAGGACTATCGGGTTTACTACGATCTGGCTCCGCTGTACGCCGACTGATCTGGCAGGACCGAGGCCAGGCCTCTCCGGCGCTCGCGGTCCCTCCTCCTTCGGCAGCGGCGAAGCGGTCCAGCCGCCCGATCGGCTCCGTCGGTTGCCAGCTAAGGCTCGGGATATGCGCGTTGACCTGGTGACCTTCGGAGGTCAGCCGGGACGAGGCGGGGTGGTGCATGTGCAGCAACCAGTCGTCATAGGTATCCAGCGGAGCGGCCAGGTCGAGCCGGTGCGCGAAGTCGTAGTCCTCTCCGCCCCAGCCTTCATACCGCTCATCCATACCGCTGATGCGATGAAACGCCGCGGTCCGGGTCCAGACGCAGCAGCCAGGAGGGCGCCGGAGCAGAAATCCTCGCAGATGGTCAGGATCTGCCTGGGGAAGGCACCGCAATAGCCGCTGACCGATCGCCCACGAACTGGCGGCCGGGTCAAGGCAGAACATGTCGCGGTAGGTCAGGTGGCCCCCGGTACCCGGGCTCCGGAAGCGGCCGGCATTGCGCGCGACAAAGTCCCGGTCGGCCAGGACGTCAGCATCCAGGATGCAGATCACTTCAGCGTGGCCCGGGCTGTGCACGGCGCCGACGTTGACCGCCCACGACTTGTTGAAGTCGCCGGAATTGGCTGCGAACAGGTAATGGTCCGCGTAGGGGGCGATGACATCGCGCCAGCGGGCCACCCCGTCCGTCTCCACGACCGTGACCCGGTAACCGTCCCGCGGGTACGACTGGTCGCGCAGCGCGAGCAGGCAGGCCAGCAGGTTGCGCAGCCGATTCCCGCCAGCACGGTCCCGGAACGGGACGATGACCAGGACCTCGGCGTCCTGTTCAGCGGCCAGCGGAATCCCGGGCGGCAGCGACCGGAGGTCATCCAGGCTAACGTCGGCGACGTCCGCCGCGTAACGCGGTCCCAGGTGGTAGCCCAGGCGCGAATTGCACTCCGCTGCCCAGGCCAGCTCGAAGATCGCCGCCGCGGGAGGTTCATCTGGATCCCGTTCGAGCAGCAACGAAACCAGTGCGGCGTGCCGCCGTGAGTCCGCCGGATCGTCGAGCAGCCGCTCACCCAGCGACCGGATCTGCTGGTCCCCGGTCGTCCGGACCGCATGAGCTACCGCCTGGGTCCAAGGACGGCCGTCTTTCCAGAAGACCACACTCGCCCCGCGGGCAGCCGGATCCGCCGCGATCACCAGGTTGTCGGCGACAGCGCGGGCCAGTCCGGCACGATCAGACTTCAGAACAGACACCCTAGGCTCCTTACCAATCGGTCCGACATCAGATCAGCGCCGCGATTCCTGATCGCGACCCCGCGATGGTCTCCCCTTCGAGGACCACGGTGTCGCGGACTTCGGCTCCCGCTCTCACCCGGGCTCCAGGCAGGACGACGGAACGTTCGATCCGTGCGCCCGCTTCAACCACGCAGCCGGGGTACAGAACTGCCTCCCGGATGTGAGCATTCGCCGGAACCGGACCGCTCGTGATCACTCGGTCCGGCTCCATCCGCATTGGGCACGGTCCCGGCAGCGTCTGCGGTACATCCGTGAGCCCAAGCGCCGTTGGCGACCGGAGGAGTTCCATGTGGCCGAGTAGGTACCGCTCGACCGTGCCAATGTCCGCCCAGTAGCCCGTCACTGGATGGGCGTGGACAGGCTGCCCGCCCGCGATCATGAAGGGCAGCACGTCACGGCTGATGTCGTGCTGCCAGTCACCAGAAGGCAGCCGGCTGAGCGCCGTCAGAGCATCTCGCAGGGCATCGATACGAAACAGGCAGAACGCGGTGAAGACCAGGTCAGACGTCGGGTCGGCGGGTTTTTCCACCAGCCGCCGTACCCGGTTCGTGCCGTCCACCTCGACCATGCCGAACAGTTGGACGAAACGCCGTTCGATGCGCTGGACTCCGATCGTGGCCGCCGCGCCTGATGCGCGATGCTCGTCCAGCATTGATTGGTAGTCGAAGGAGTAGACGTGGTCAGCGTGCAGGATCAGCACGTCCGTCGCGCCGGGAGCGAACAGCCACTCTGCGTTGGCCAGCAGCGCATCTGCGATGCCCTGGTCCGCGGGCCGGGCGGGCAGTTGCAGGCCATCTGGCAGGCCACCGCGGCGGCTGGACCCCTGGGGTAGCAGATGGTCTTGCGGGCCACAATGGATGCGTAGGCCCCGGTCATCGCCGGCGCCCGCAGCCTCGCCTTCCCAGTGCCTCAGGAGGTGATCGATAAGTTCACGTTCGATGTAATGAGACAGCACCACCATTTCCGTCACGCCTGAGCGGACGGCGTTGGCCATGCTGAAGTCGACCAGTCGGCAGCTAGCCGCGTAGGGCACCATCGGCTTGCACGTGTGCTGGGTGAGCCGGCCCATCCGGACGCCCTGGCCGCCGGCCAGCAGGGCAGCGCGCACGTCACGCATCTGCGATCCCACCTCCGTCGCTGACCGTCACGTCAGTCCAGGCGGTCTGCCCATCGGGAAATGTGACCAGCAGCGCGACATGGTCGATGCCCGGTGCGGGTACCCGGCCACGGAACCATCCATCGAGGCCTTGATGGAGGGAGGTGACCTGAGCCGGACGCGACGGAACGACGGCGTCGGCCCCCGCTGCCGCCGCCCAATCCAAGCGGACGCAGATGGCGTCGCCGACTCTACGGGCCTGTGCGGCGCCGCGCAGCGCCGCTGACAGCCCGGCAGACGAACCGCGATCCCAATCGGCGGGGGTGACATGGCCGGCCAGGCGAGCACAATCCGGTACCGGGCAGGAACCTGACGCGCAGGCCGAGAAGATCGCAAGGAACCGGCCGGCAGCCTTTTCCCAGGTAAATGTTCGCGCGAGAGCCGTAGCCCTGGTCCGCAGGATCTCGATCTGATCCGGCCGCGAGCGCACGAGCTGCAGCATGTGGCGGAGCCCGACGGTGATCGCCTCGGTCAGCGCCGGATCGCCGACACGGAATGAGCGCGGCAGCGCCAGGCCGGTTGCTGTCGGATCGTCGAGGCTGAAGGCGTGGGCGAAGTGCCGCATGCCTTGCTGCGCCGTGGCAATGGGCACGGCACCGCTGGCCATCGCCTCACCCATGGCTATCAAGAACGTATCCATCTCGAACTTGGACGGGAACAGGCACAGATCGCTCGCACCCGCCCAGGCGGCCAGCTCGGGCTGGGTCATCGCGTCCGTCCGCACCCGCACGAGATGGGGATAGCCACGGGCCAGCGCATCGAGATCTGGATCTCTGGGCGGGTGCGGAGCCAGGCAGTGCAGCAGGACGTTGCAGCGTTCTCCGTCGTCAAGCAGACGGCGCAGGGCGCGGAACATGTCCTGCTGGCCCTTGTGCTGTGGCGAGTAGCGCGCATTGTGGTAGACCGTGGGGAGCGTTTCGTCCAAGCCGAGCCCGTTCAGCGTCTGCTTGCGGCACTCGTCACTCCGAGCTAGGTCAAGCCATTCATCGCCGATCGCGCAGCCCCCCACGACCAAGCTGTGCGACCTGGAACGAAGTTCCCGGCGTACGGGAAGCCGCTCAAACAACTGCTCGAACGGGGTGCCGGCCTGTGTCATCGCGTGATCGAGCTGGCCGGCCGACAGGAAATCCAGGGCGTGCACGGAGCGCACGACCATGCCGAGCATGCTGATGTAGTCATGACCTGGCCGCTCTGGGTACTCGCGGTACAGCCACGTGCTGGGGAGGTAGCAGCGCATGGCCTCCTCCAGCGGTGAATTCAGTGGCGGGTCGGCCAGCCCATCGGTCACCGACGGGTCGGCGCCGAGATGACGCAGCAGCGTGCGCACCTCAGGGCCGTAGACCTTCGTGTTGGCCGGCAGGTTCGTCTGGACCGTCGAGATCGTGACCAGCCCATATCGCTGCACGGCCGCGGGGACCAGGTAGTGGTAGCAGGGTTCGTGCAGGTGCACGATGGTCCCGCCGGGGGCCATATCGGCGAGAAAACGCGCGGCCATCACCTGGAACACGAGCGGCTTGAGGAAAGACAGATCGCGTCCCTCCAGCTCGTGGGGTGGGTAGAAGGTGTCGGTGTGCTCGTCGAGCATGCCGCCAGCAAGGAGAACGACATCCACACCGTCGATGCTCACGTGATGTGCTGTCACGTCCGCCGGGATGACAACCTGCTCGGGGAAGCCTGGCCAGCCTTCGGGATCGAGCCGGACGGGGATCGCCTCGCTTGCGTGCCAGTCCAGATCCGTCACCGGGTACCGGTCACGCAGCCAGGGAAGCAGGCCGTGGGCGGCGGTAAGCCCGGTCACCTGGTGCCCAGCAGCGCGGAACTGCCGGCACAGGTTCCACAGATAGACCGACACGCCCGCCTTCACCAGGTGGTCGTCGAAACCGCCGAACTCAAAGTGGCATTCGATGATGTTCACTGGACTCCTTGATGGCGACGAGATCGATGTGCCAGACATCGGCGCTCGCCCGGTCGTCCGTGAGCTCAACGGCGCTGGGCGAGGTGAACTGGGTCAAGGCGTCGAGGACGCTCATGGCTGGGTCAGTGACAAGCCGCACGGACTCCGCGCCGAGGCGTGCGGCGGCCGCCGCGAATTCGCGGAAGAATTCGGGGCTGCCCGTTACCACACCGCCGGTTACCGAGAGGCACCAGCCAGGTGAGAGCGCCGCCGCGTCGCGTGCGGCCCGCACGCCGAGGATCAACTCATCGATCGCTTCCGCGACCAAGAGGGCCGCCACCCGGTCATCCTCCAGCCATGCGCGTACGACAACGGGTGCGAGGGCGGCCACGGCTGGCTTCGGAAACGGCGTCTGGGCGAGCGTGCGGGCCAGCACAGGAACGTCGGCGCTGGCCTCTTTGGCCAGCAGGACGGTGAGCGCGGTGGCCGGGGCGCGGCCATCGAGGGCGCGCACCGCTGCGCGCAGTCCACGCAGGCCAAGGTCAAACGCACTGCCCTCGTCGCTGGCCAGGTATTCGCAGCTGCCGACGCGGCGCACGGGAGATCGTCCGTCCGTAGCCGCGAACCCGGAGCCGGTGCCGCAGACCGCGACGACGTGGCCCTGCCCGGCCGGCGCATCGAGCACGAGCGGTGTGATGTCGTTGGAGATGACGAGTTCGCCCCGCAGCCCGGCCGAGCGCGCGGCGGCGGCCAGCCGGGCCACCTCGCGGCCGGGGGAAGCCGGGTCAAGCGATGCCGATGCCAGCCAGACGGCGGGCCAGTCTCCCGGGCTCCCGGCGTGGCGGCGGATCCGCTCGAAGATGGCGCGGACGGATCGCACCGACACGGACTTGCTCACGGAACTCGGATTGACCGACGGGGCTTCCCAATGCTCGCCGTTGGATGTGCGGATCGACGTGGTGCTGCCGCCGGAGTCGACGCCGTACCGCGGCCGCCCTGTCCCGATCACGCTCGCACCCCGGTCATCGCGCTATCGTGCAGGGCCGCGGATATCTCGCCCGCGGTTACGTCATCGGCGATAAGGGCGCTCCCGAGCCCGGTGGGAAGCACGAAGCGCAGGCTGCCCGCCCGTATCTGGCGGATCTTCGCCAGGCCGCCGATGACATCGTCCGCCGACGGTTCGACCGCGAGCTGTCGTAGTGACAGCGGCAGCCCGGCGGTCGCGAGGAGCTTGAATATGCGTGCCGCAGTCGATTCCCGCAGCAGCCCGCGGGTGAGCGCTATCCGTACCGCAACGGCCATGCCGAAAGCGACCGCCTCGCCGTGCAGTACGGGTCCGTGTCCGGTTGCGGTCTCGACGGCGTGGCCGACGGTATGGCCGAAATTCAGCGTGCGCCGCAGGTCGTTCTCATAGGGATCCCGCGCGACGAGAACGCACTTGATCGCGGATGCGGCATGGACGAGCGATTGCAAGCAGCTCGGGTCAAGGGCAAGCAGGGATCCCAGATTGTGCTCGATGAAGGAGAACAACTGTGGCGAGGCGATGATCGCCTTTTTTATTACCTCGGCCAGTCCGGCGCGAACCTGCCGGGCATCAAGAGTGGCGAGATAGCTGACGCACGACACGACGGCCTGAGGCTCATAGAACGATCCGATGAGGTTCTTCGCTACCTGGTGATCGACGGCCACTTTGCCGCCGATCGCCGCGTCCACCTGGGCGAGCAGCGTCGTGGGCACATTGATGTAAGGGATGCCGCGCATGTAGGCGCTCGCGACCCATCCGGTCGTGTCGATGACGACACCCCCGCCAACCGCGAGCATGACGTCGCGGCGCCCCGTGTCGCTTCGCGCCAGCCAGTCAACGAGGTGGTAGGCGGTCTGCACGCTCTTGCTCTGCTCACCGGCCGGGATCTCGATGCTCTGGACAGGTACACCGTGGCTGACGAGCGACGTCAGGAGGCGCCCGCCATGCAGGCGACCGACCGTTTGATCCGTAACGATTCGCACCTGCCGGTCGCCGATCTCAGCGGCCAGCGTCTCGAGCGCTCTCGCCTCGTCGAGCGTCACGTGAACGGAGTAGCTGCGCTCGCGGCGCGATGACGTGCTGATCACCTCGCCGGGCGCTGGCAGCGGTTGATCGTCGCGCACCAAGAATTTCGTAGCCATTGTCTCTTTCTTCTTTCGGTCAGTCCGGTATTCACTACGTGGATCGATTCCTGAAAGCTAGTTACAGTGCCTGGCGCCCGCTCGCTGTGGCATTAGCCACGCCGATCGCCGCACCGACGTCCCGGGAACCCTCGCCGAATTGAGCGATGATGTGCTGATACTTCTCGAGGGCTGTCATGCTGCCGTAATCTGAGGACTGTCCTGGATGGCGCGCATACCACTCGAGATAGACGATGATCCAGCCCAGCCACAGACAGTTAACCCCGCTCCACACGATGGCTATGATCACGAGAGCAGAATGGTTGCCAGACGCGAAGAGGAAAGTGCCGTATGCGATTGATCCCAGGCAGATGAGCCCGAGCGACCAAAGTGCCGCCTTCGCCATCGTGCGCTCGGCGTTCACCATGTTCTTCGGTGCCGAGTTGAATTGCTGTTCGCGTCGCACGATCGCCGTCAGGGCGCCAAGCTGGGCCGGTATGTTGGCCAGGCAGTATGCGTCGCTGTTAATCACGTGGTACGTGCCCCGGCCATAAATGTATGCCAAGCTGAGCGATATCATGAAATAGACGACAAAGACGATACCGTAGTAGCTTATCGGGACGATGACCGGCCCGCGCAAGGTGATCAGAGTCAGCAAAGGCAGCAGGAGGTAGAACAGTCGCTGGACCCCAACGGTATGGAGCAGCGTCGCCTGCAGATAGCTGAGCCGCTGGCTGGTCGTCAGGCCGCGCTTGAACAGCGGCGAGTCGGTGGTGCGGAAGAGCAGGGTCAGCGAGCCGGCCGCCCAGCGCCGCCGCTGGGAGTAATACTGCTTGAGGTTCTGCGCCTCCAGCCCGAAAGCCAGCCGGTCCGGAATGTAGAGCGAGCGCCAGCCCTTGGCGTGCATCCGGAGGGAGGTATGAATATCCTCGGTCAGCGTGCTGGTCGCGAAACCGCCGACATCGTCGATGGCGGTGCGACGCATAATGGCGCTTGAGCCGCAGAAGAAGCTTGCGTTCCAGCGGTTCTTGGCTAGCTGCGTGCAGTGGTAGAAATTCATCAGCTCCCACCATCCGGCGACGCGTCCCCGGGCCCGGCGGAACAGGAATGAGTTAGTGTTGTAGAAGGACTGAGGAGTCTGCACGTAGGCTACTTTCGGGTCATCGAAATAGCCGAGCGTACGCTCCACGAACTGGGGCAGCACCATATGGTCAGCATCGAGGATGATGACGAATTCTGCGTCGGTGTGCTTGAGGCCCGCGTTCAGGTTGCCAGCTTTAGCGAACTCGCTGGATCCGCGGGCGTAATAGAGTGCGCCGAGCCGCGTCGCCAGGGCCCGGACGTCAGGCCGCTCATGATTACCCAGCAGCAGTACGTTGCGCACGCCGCGCACGCGCAGCGCCGCGATGACACTGGGCTCGATGACCGACACCGGCTCGGTGTGTGTCGCGATAATGCAGTCGACGACCCGCGCCGACAAATCAGCTGGCCGGTGGACGGGCAGATAGATGTATCTCGAAAAGCCGAGGAACATCACCATCAGCATCGCGCCGAACAGGTCGGCCGCCAGCCCCACGGGGCCGAACCAGAGGTGCCAGTTCACGACGGAGACCCGCCATGCCACGAAGGCCAGGGTCACGGCCAGGTACGGATAGAAGAGCGCCGATATATGGGCGGACTCACGGATACGTTCCAGCCGCACTCCGTGCGCTGCCGCACTGGTGCCTGGAGCGCCACTGGACGGGATGGTTATCTTGGCCGCACGCCGCCCGCGGGCGTGGCCGGCGCGGATTGGCGCTTCTTCGAGGAGGACGTTCCGGTCATTATCCGCGGCCAGGGCTGCGCCATTCACGGGGCCCGGCGCCGTCCGTTGACTGGTGATGTCCATCACTTCTCTTGTTTCGGCCCTATCAGAACTTGCCATCGACAGGCTCAGCCCCATTCGAGTCAGCTAACGTGGGTTTCGTTGCAGAGAATCAGGCGCGTGCCGAGCTGAAGCCTGCTTATCTCTGCGGAACAACAGATACAAAGTCGTTGCGATCCCTGGGCGATCCGGTACGCCGACGACCTCACGGCACCTGAAAGACACTCAACCAGCACGCCTTATTGATCGGAAGTAAATTTAGAAAGAGCGATCAATTGGCGAACAATTATCATCTTATTTGTCATACAAGCGCATTGCTGAGCAGCATGGGGGCAGGGCCGCGCCCGGTAAGGTCCCGGTAAGGTGCGGCTGTGGTAATAACACCAAAGGCCATGCCGTGCCGGATGGCCGCCAATAATACGGCGGAAGAAAAGTGCGCGGCACTGCTCGTTTAGTGGCGTGCTCTAATGATCATCCAGGCGAGGCGCCCGCGAACTCAGGGCGCCTGGGCATCTTGTCCGGCTCCCTGGCGCGCAGCACTTCCTCGGCGAATGCGGTGAAGAGGGCCGGCATGTGGTACCCGGCCGAGGATTGTGACGTCTGCAGCAGCCCGCCGTCGACGAGTCGCTCAAGCAGCCGTTCCGCCTCGGCGGGAGAGATGCGCAACACGCCCGCCAGGTAGGCGGGGTCGACGTCATCCTGGGCGCAGCCCAGCCGGCGGAACGCCCTGCGCGAGGCGGCGTCCAGCGCGTGGTAGGCCGATCGCAGGTTGCTCCGCACACTGGTGTCCCCAGCGCTCAGCCAGTCGAGCAGGCTGGCCTCGCCACGCAGTCGCTTGACCGCATGCCGGGCCGTCCATCCCCGGTGAGCGGCCAGCCGCGTGGCGGCGATCCATACCGCGAGCGGCAGGTGGTCGCACAGTTCGCTGAGTGTCGCCGTCGCATCTGCCTGCGTCCTCGCGCGCTCCCCTGCGATGGCATTGACCAGCGCCTGCGAGTCTTCAGGGGAGAGCACATCGAGGGTGACGCGGCGGATCGTGTCCAGGCCGGCGAGCCGCCGACGGCTGGTCACCAGGACCAGACAGGAGGGTCCTGCCGCCAGCAGCGGCCGGACCTCGGCCTCGGAGTCAGCGTCGTCGAGCACGACCAACAGCCGCCGGGCAGCCAGCACTGAACGGTACAGCGCCGCGCGCTGATGCGGCTCCGCTGGGATTTCCCCGGGCGCCAGGCCGAGCGCGCGAAGAACACGGCCGAGCAGATCCCCAGGCGACTCCCCCGCGACCCGGCAACCGGACAGGTCCGCATAGAGCTGGCCATCGGGGTAGCGCGTGGCCGCTCTGTGCGCGAACGCTAGCGCAAACGCGCTCTTACCCACCCCAACAGGGCCGGTAATGACAACGGACGCCGCCCGCGCGGCGCCATTTGGATCGGTGAGCTTCAGCAACCACTCCATCTCATGCGTGCGGCCGGTGAAATGCGGACAGCACGGAGGAAGCTGGGCAGGCACAGGCAACCACTGGGCGTCAGCCGATCGTGATCCCGACGCGGATGGCAGCGTCGCCACACTCAGGACAGTCTCGTTTGAGCCACTCCATGAACCCGGGCCCAGGTTGGATGATTCGGTTGAACCAGCCAGTTCGGCGGCGACAGCTTCCCATCGCAGCCGCCATTCCGTCGGATCGCCGTCGCACGCACGCACAAAGGCGAGCGTGACCTTTAGCGACGGGAATGCATAGCCACTCGCGGCCGACGACAGAACGGATGGCGCGAATAACGCCCGCCCGGCCATCTCGCGATAGGACGGGCTCCCTTTCCCCTTGCGCAGCCGCCGGAGCGAATCCGCGAATCGCGCCGCTGGTCCGGCGTTCGGGTCGATCGGGCGTTCCGGGCGACCTGCCTGACGCGCGCGGCCGGTGTCCCGCACGCGGCCTGCGTCCCTCTGGCGGTGACCGCCTTGGTCGTCTTCCCCCTCGATCACCGCTCGTCTCCTCCCCCAGAGATGAACTTATTTCGTCCCACCGTCTGACACGTCAGACATCTGTTATTGGTTCATCCCCCTGCGTGGGCGGGTGATCTTAAAGACGCCATAACTACCCTTTCACCAGTACACCAATGGTCAGACCACCGCTGTACCCAGCCCGCCGGGTACATGCCAGGTTCGCCGCTGACCACGGTGAGCGGCGCCCAGCGCAGAAGCTGTCGCCGCTGCCCATGTAGTTCCGGCCGTCACGACACCATCCAGGGCTGTCAGCACGCCTCCGGGGTGGCGGCGGGGCTGGACTGCTGCCACCCCGGAGGCGATCAGCGCGCCGGATCGGCCGGCCGGCCACGGATTCCAGTCACTCCAGTCCTAGTACGGCAGCAGCCATTGAGGTGAGATGACCTGGCACCTGCGGCAAGAACACCAGCGAACCCACCAAGCCCGCCACCGCGACCACCTCACCCTGGCCGCACGAGCAGCTCACTCCAAAGGAGCCGCACCCAAACGCGACTGCCCTGGTCAGCCAGCGAATGGCTGCTGCCGTACTAGGTACATGCGGCACGCGCGCGGCTCACCCTCGCGTCACCGCAGGGCCGTGGACGCATGCTTTTCGCCATGATTTTCGTGTGCTTCCGTCGGCCTGCCCTCGGGTGAGCGCGGTGGTAGCCATGGCGGGGGGAGTGCACTGGCGTCGCGGAGCCGGTCATGAGACCAAGGCCTGCAGGCCCTCGTCGGTGAGCAGCCGGGCGAACGCCTCGTCGGCGGCGCCGAGGAGGGGCCCGTCCGTGCCCAGCCGGGCCGGCAGGACTGGCGGGGGCGGCGTCGCGCGGAAGGCCATGAGCCCGTCGTGGTAGGCGGCGGTGACCTCATCGGCTGCGATGTGCAGGAGGTCAGCGCCGAGGCCGCCGACGACCACGAGGTGCGGGTCGAGGCCGTTCACCAGGCCGGCGATGCCTCGGCCGATGGAGCTGCCGACGGTCCGGATTGCCGAGAGCGCGCCCGGTTGCCCCGCCCGGGCCGAGGCGAGCACACGGCGGGAGTAGCTCACGTCGTCGGCGGGGACCCGCTGGTGCAGCAAGCGGGCGAGGGCCCGGCCGTCGACGCTGGTGTTCCAGCAGCCGCTGGCGCCGCACCGGCAGCGCCGGGCAGGTTCGCCGAATGGCATGTGGCCGAACTCGCCGGCGGTACCGGTCGCGCCCCGTACCGCACGGTCGGCCTCGATGAGGGTGCCGCCGAGGCCAGCATCGAGGTGCAGGTAAACCATCGCGCCCGCGCCCGCGCCGGCGCCATGGCGCGACTCGGCGACGCCGGCGAGGGACGCGTCGTTACCCGCCACGAACTCCCCGCCGGGCTCGTAGTGGGGCCACAGCGCTGACAGGTCGATGCTGTGCCAGGCCAGCCCCGGGGCGTGCACTAGCTCGCTGCCCGCGACCGTGCCTGGCACGGCGACCGCCGCAGCCCGCACCCGGGTGCCGAAGCTCCTGCTTACCTGGCTCAGTTCCGCAGTGACCGCGTCGAGGACGCGGGCCTGGTTGCGGTGGTGCGGGCGTTGCGTTGCCGCCACCTTCGTTCCGCCGAGTTCGACCGCGGCGACCTGCCAGGTGTCATGGGTGATGGCGGCGACGGCCACGAGCGGGCCGTCGGGGTGGGCATGCAATGACGTCGTCGGCCTCCCGCGTCGGCCCGTGGCCAGGGCGGGCCGCTCGGAGACGAGCCGGCTGGCGACCAGGCGGGCAACAGTCTCGGCCGCGAACCCGCTCGGAATCCCGATCTGGACGGCCACCTCGGCGCGGGTCACCCCCGGGTGGTCGTGCACCGCGCGCGTGATCGCGGTCTGTGCCGATGTCCGCAGCCCGCCCCTCATCTCACCGCCCTGGTCATCTCGCCGCCCATTTTATGCTCGTTCAACGACGATATACTTGCGGGCCGTGAGGAGCGTGCACGCTGCTGGCCTGCCAGCCGGCCCGGGCAGCGGCGGGAAACGGAGGTGGCCATGATCGCGCTGCTCGCATTCGTAACGGTGGCCGCCTTGGGTACCTGGATTCCGCTTGCCCAGCTGATGCCCAGCGTGCCGCAGCGCTCCCGGACCTTTTACGTGACCGTCGGCAATGTCGTCTTCGCCGGGACCGCCCTGCTGGCTGGCGGCGGTCACCTGGTGCTCGGCTGGCGGGGCTTCTGGCTGCCGCTGGCCGGCGGTGTGGTGTGGACCGCCGGCAGCTACTCCGCCTTCAGGGCCTCGGAGACGATCGGGATCGCCCGCGCCGCCGGGACCTGGACGCCGCTCAACATCATCGTCGCGTTCGCCTGGGGAGCCCTGCTCTTCGGCGAGCTGGATCACTTTCCCGGGATCCGCTTCGTCCTGCTGGCCGTCGCCCTCGCGGCCGTCCTGGCCGGGGTTCTCCTGATCGTCGGCTCCCAGGGCAGCTCCGGCGCCCGGGTTGTCCCGGCCGTTCCGCCATCCCCGCAGGCAATCGAGGCGGAACCCGGCCGGCCGGCACCCAGGGCGCTCGGCGGCCTGCTGTGGGCAGGCGCTGCGGGGCTTCTGTGGGGGAGTTACTTCGTGCCCGCGCAGTGGGCAGCGGAACCGGCGCAGGTAAGCGACTTCCCGCTCGCCCTCGGGATCCTCGGCGCCGGCCTGGCCCTAGCCCTCCCGGCCGGCGAGCCAGCCCGGCTGGGTCTGCGAGCCCTGACCGCGCAGCTCGGCGCCGGCGTCCTATTCGGGATCGGCAACTTCACCCTGCTCGGCCTGGTCGCACGGGTGGGCACCGGCACCGGCTTCACCATCGCTCAGCTCAGCTTGCTGGTCAACGCCAGCATCGGCATCTGGGCCTTCCACTCTCCCGAGCCGGGCACGCCGGCGGCGAGGAAGGTCATCGCCGGCATCGTGATCGCCGGGGTCGGCGGCTGCCTCATCGGCGCGATGCGATAGGCGTGCGCACCACCGAGCCCCGACGTCGAAGCCATAGCAGACCACGGCGCCCGGCCGGTCGCACAGGTGATGTACGTCCGCGGAAGCCGGGGCTGGTGGTGGCCGCGAAGCTCTCATTCATCCGCGCATCATAACGGCCAGACGCCCGAATCCGCCACGATGGCGAACACCTGCTCGCCGCGCACAGAACTGGTCCATCTGCGCATGGATAGCATCTTTGCCAAGCCGACCCTGAGGCGGTCCGAATCGCCGTTCTGCGCCGAGCGCAGCACGCTCGCGATTGCAGGTCGTCGATGACCAGGACGAAGCGATCACAGGACTCCTCAAGCTCGGACAGCACCTTGTCCACCAGGGCGCTGCCGCTTGCGCCGGGTGTCACAGGCGGCAGCTGCGCACAGCCGTCGCCGGTACCTTCCGCGGCCCGGATCGCGCCCAGCACGGTGAGCCAGAAAAGCTGCATATCATGCTGGCCCGGCCGTACGGTCAGGAAAGCGACACGGCAATCCTGACCCGGCCGGCCCGCCCACGCTCGCAACAGCGACGTCTTCCCGGTGCCGGCAGGCGCCGAGATAATCGTGACCTGCTTCTGGGCTGCCCGGCTCAAGGCGGCAACCAGATCATGCCGGAGAATCAGCCCAGGCTCTGCCCTGCCCGGCGCGCGGCCTGAGCCCGCCGCGGCGGGCATGTCGGTCATCGCGCCCTCTCCTCATAGTCAGTCCGGGCTGATAGAGCCGCGTTCGAGAGAGAAGTTCAGGCAATAGATTACCGGCCTGCGGAACATTAGCGGGATGCCATTAAACCTCACCTACGAGATCGACGACGACACGATCGCCATCGGCGACCTCATCCGAGTACCCCCGGCAGCGGCTCAGGCTTCATCAAGGACGGCGAGACCGAAGAGGCGCAGTGTGAAACCAAAGGTTTCGTCCTCGGAGCCCGCGGCGGGCTGGCGAGAATCCTGATGCCCTCAGCGGTGAACACGGCGTCGAAGGACCTGGTGAACTTGCGCTGGGACCAGGATTCTGCGCCGCACTGTCCAGGTGCCGCGGTTGAACCCGATCTGCGAACGCCTCGCCGGCACCCAGCGCCGCGAGATGCTGGACCGCGTGCTAATCCTCGGCGAGGCACAATTGCGCTCCGTCCTGGTCGGGTACCAGGCGCACTACAACACCGCCCGGCCGCACCAGGGCATCGCCCAGCGCGTTTCCGCCGGCGAACGTGACCCCCCACCGCACGACTTTGACCGACGCCGGCACAGGGCAAATCCGCCGAAAACCCGTCCTGGGCGGCCTGATCAACGAGTACACGCACGCCGCCTGACGCCCGGAAGACCTGCAGGCCACCTACCGAGTCCTATTTTCCAGCGGGACAGGAGTGCCGACCCAGCCAGGGAAACTCACGACTGAAATGGCCTGCCGCCGGCCTCTCGTCATCAGGGCGGAGTCAGTCGGCTGGCAGCAGGGTGAGCCGTTCTCCTTTGCGCAGGTGCCGGGGTGCGACAACGAGGAAGTCGCGGCGGTCGAGGGCTGCGACCTCGCGGACGTCGAGCCGTTCGG